>Ga0070738_10006451_pt1 | contig 12296 bp, 8 predicted proteins | sample Coa_R2_2_FD_66446 | JGI IMG/M metagenome (GOLD analysis project Ga0070738, IMG submission 66446) | Surface soil microbial communities from Centralia Pennsylvania, which are recovering from an underground coalmine fire - Coalmine... | ecosystem: Environmental > Terrestrial > Soil > Unclassified ... | reverse complement strand
TCAGGGAGATTATCCCAATGACCAGGCTGATAGCGCCTCCCAGCGCGCCGTAGCCCAGGCTCAGCAGAGCTTCCAGGCGGGTAGGTACGCTGCCACGGATCAGAAACAAGCCAATAAAGAAAGCCTCCAGCGCGATCAAGGGTAGATAAGGTAGCGCGTCCACCTGCAACTTCGGCAAACGTCCGGTGCCAAACCCATCTGGCCTGTAATTCAAGCTCAGGTGAATAAAAGCGGCTCCCAGCAAGCCAAAGGCAGGAAACCAGAGCAGTTGAAGCACTGCGTCCATAGGGTACGTGGCTGAAACATTGCCCCAGTGGCTATAGAGTAAAAAGAGCATCGCGACCGGAAATAGCGTTAGCCCTTCGATTGCCCCTGACCATTCGCGAGCGGTTGCCAGCAAAAAGCCGCCAACCACCAGCCAGCAAAGGCCCGCGAGCAGCGCCAGGCCATAGTTTTGCAGCCACATCGCCAGGGTAAAAACTTCTGCCGCGTATCGCACAGTCTGGATCTGCCCGTTTGCATCAAGCGTATAGGTAATAAGCTGGCCCGGCCGGGCCTGCTGATAGATGCTGGAAAGAGTTGACGGGCTCTGCCCGTTGACACGCGTAATCGTCTCGTTAGTGCTGAGAGATGAAGGGGAGCCGGTAAACGTAGTCTGGCCGGAAGGAATAGAGACAACAACCACTTGGCTATCTGTATTGAGTCCCCAGAAAAAGCCGCCAAAAGTGTGTCCAACCTCGTTCAACAGGCGGATCTGTCCCAGCACACCCAGGGCCAGCACAATTAGGCTTCCCAACAGATAGAGAATGATCAGGCGGAATTTCAGATTTTTCCACCATGTGGCTGTTTCGTATACAGATGAAATCGACACGCTTTAGTCTAACATCTGATCGCGTTCGCGCGCAAGGAGAGAGTGTGACGAGGAACGAAACCTGTCATCTATCTTCCTGAAAGCGCTGATAGGCTTCGTCCCAATCCGCTCGCTCATCGGGTTCAGGAAGAAACTGCCGGGTTTGTGTCACTGCGCGGGATAGGCTGCGGACCTCAGCCAGAGTGTGCAATTCGCCCAGGCCAACCAGTTGCAACAGGGCATTCCCCAGCGCTGAGGATTCAACCGGCCCGGCGAGAACGGGCAGGCCGGTCGCGTTCGCCAGCCATTGGTTAAGCTGCGTGTGCTGTGCGCCGCCTCCCACAACATGGATAGTGTGCAGCGGAGTCCCGCCTGCCACGGCTATCATCTCCAGTACCTGGCGATAGCGCAAAACCAGGCTTTCCAGGATACAGCGGACCAGAGCGCCGGGCGTTTCAGGCAAGACCTGGCCCCGTTCGGCTAGATGGAGCCGGATACGTGCGGGCATGTCGCCTGGGGGAAGAAAGACCGGCTGATCAGGGTGAATCAGCGGACCAAAGGCCGACGCCTGCTGGCTCAGCTTTCCCAACTCGTCATAACTGTAGACTTCTCCCGCACGCGCCCAGGTATTGCGGCATTCCTGTACCAGCCAGAGCCCCATCACGTTGCGCAGGTAGCGAACGGTTGAGAAGATCCCGCCTTCGTTCGTGAAGGCATCAGTCAGTTCAGGTTTAATAAGTGGCGCAGGTAGTTCCAGACCAACCAGCGACCATGTGCCAGAACTGATATAGGCCCAGCCGGGTGCGTCTCCGGCGGGAATCGCCGCGACGGCCGAGCCGGTATCGTGGGTGGCAGGTACGATCACGCGCACTTCTGCTCCAAACTCCTGAGCTAACGCGGGCAGCAAAGGTCCGACTACTGTTCCTGGCTCGACAACAGGCGGCAGCAGATGTGTCGGCAGCCCCAGAGTTTCAAGCAGTTCTGTGGCCCAGCGCTTTTGCGGAACCGACCAGCATTGGGTTGTGGTGGCATTGGTATATTCATTAACGCGTTCCCCGCTCAGCCAGCAATGGAACAGATCGGGAATCATCAGCAGCCGGTCCGCGTAAGCCAGCAACCCTGGCTGGCTCTGTTGATGGGACACCAGCTGGTAGAGAGTGTTGAAAGGGAGAAACTGGATGCCGGTGCGCGCATACAGCGTTTCGCGGGGCACACGGGCAAAAACCTGCTCCATGATGCCGTCAGTTCGCCTATCCCGATAATGAAAGGGTAGTCCCAATAGCTGGCCAGACACGTCGGACAGCCCATAATCGACTCCCCAGCTATCAACGCCAATGCTGTGCAGTTCGCCCGCCACTTCGCGCGCCCGGCGCAAACCTGCGAGGATCTCTTGCCAGAGAGAGGGTATATTCCAATACAGGTGGCTCAAGATAGACACCGGTCGATTAGCAAAGCGATGCATTTCCTGTAATGTTAGATTCGTGCCGTCGTAACTGGCAAGAAAGACGCGCCCGCTTTCAGCGCCCAGATCGACCACAGCCAACTGCCGTTTCGCTGTCATCGGCTCCTCCTGGTTAACGTGGATAGGCTGCGGCGACTCCACCATCGACGTTGAGCATATTGCCAGTACTCTTGCTTGAACGCGTCGGGGAGGCAAAAAAGGCGACTGCTTCGGCGATATCCTCTGGTAGAATATTCACCCCCAGCGTGGTGCGTTTGCGGTAGATCTCTTCCAACTGATCAGGTGCTACTCCATAGGTTGCTGCGCGTTCCTCGCGCCAGGCGCTGTTCCAGATGCGCGACCCGGCCAGCACTGCGTCGGGATTGACCGTGTTGACGCGAATGCCGAATGGTCCACCCTCTTCAGCCAGGCAGCGTGCCAGGTGCGTCTCGGCTGCCTTGGCTGTGGAATACGCGGCGGCGTTTTTGCCTGCTACTAGAGCGTTCTTGCTGGCTATGAAGACTAGGCTACCCCCGCATTTCTGCTCTTGCAAGAGTCGAAAGCCTGCGCGCGCGACCAGGAAATAGCCGGTTGCCAGCACAGCCCAATTCTGGTTCCATTCGGCCAGGCTGGTTTCGGTAATCGGCGCGCTGGAGGCTAGACCCGCGTTATTAATGATCACATCGATGCCACCGAAGGTCAACGCTGCCTGCTCAAAGGCTGCGTACACGCTCTCTTCGTCGGTCACATCCATCTGCACAGCGAGTGCCCGCCCGTTTCCATAGTGCTGGTTGAGAGACACGGCCAGTTGCTCAGCTCCGGCCAGGTCGATATCGGTTGCTACTATGTGCGCGCCGTCCTGGGCCATGCGCCGGCAGATGGCTGAGCCGATTCCGCCAGCTGCTCCAGTTACCAGTACCACGCGGCGCGCAAACTCGCGTTCAGGAGGAGCCAGTTTGAGCTTGTATTGCTCCAGCGGCCAGTATTCGACTGCGTAGCTCTCTGCTTCGCTGAGCGAGATGAAGCCACCGCAGACTTCGGCACCTCGCATGACGGCAATTGCTCGATGATACAATTGCGCAGAGACATCGGCCATCGTTGCATTCTTGCCGGTCGTGAACATTCCCACCCCAGGGATCAGGATGACACGTGGATGGGGATCGCTGACCACGTCAGTCGCGCGATAGACCGGTGCAGCGGCATCAGGATCGAGATTTTGCTGGACATGTGCCTCCAGATAGGTGCGATAGCGAGTTATATAGGCTGTAATGTCGCTGCGCAGAGCTTCTGTGAGCGCTTCGGCGTTCTGATCAGGGGTCCATTCAATCAGCAGGGGCCAGGGTTTGGTGTGAACCAGGTGGTCCGGGCAGGCTGCTCCAATCTGTGTTAAGCGCGGTGCGTCCTGGCTGCTCGCAAAAGCGAGCACGTCTTCGCTGTCCTCGAAATGCAGAAGCTGGTGCTGTTCAGCCGAGACCAGTCCGCGCAGCATGGGCGCAACCTGCGCTGCTATGGAGCGCCGTTCCTGAACGGAAAGTGGAGAAACGCGAGGACCACCGAAAACTGCTCGCCCGGCCTGGGTAATTCGCGCTTCAACAAAGTCACGTGCTCGAACAATAGTCGAGAGTGTCGAAGCGTAGCACTCCTCGTTGGTTTCTCCCCAGGTAATCAGCCCATGTCTGGCCAGAATGACTAGCTTTGCCTGGGGATGGGAGCGCACCGCCAGGGCAACCTCGCGCGCCAGCCCGAAGCCGGGGCGGCGATAGGGAATCCAGATGAGCTCCTCACCGAAGCAAGCGTGGGCCAGTTGCTCACCGTTCTGAGCGCAGGCGAAATAGTTGGTAGCATCGGCATGGGTGTGATCGATATGGGCAAAGGGCAGAAAGCCATGCAAGAGCGTCTCAATCGAGGGGCGCGGGCGACCGGGCTCAAAGAAGCAGTGCATGAGGTAATCAACCATTTCAGCGTCGCTCAAGCGCTTACGGTCGAGCAGAAGCAGGAGGTCGTCCAGGCGCAGACCAGTAAACGAAGCTTCTGTGCAGGTCGCCAGGTCCGAGCCTGAACCTTTCACCCAGAGTACCCGCGTGGTTCGTCCGCGAAAATCTACTTCTTCGGCTTTGGCAGAGGTGTTGCCACCGCCCCAGTTGCAAATCGAACGATCCGCTCCTAACTTGCGCGAGCGGGCAACCAGTAGAGCCAGCGTAGTTGAGCGAAAACTCTCAGCCATAAGCGTGTGTCCTTCTCCTGAAAACAGTTTCTGCCTGGTCTGGCGTTTATGCACCGGGATAGCCGCCAGTGGCAGAGGCGCTGCCACGCTCCTGCGCTACCTTCTCTGCGTAGCCGCTGGCTCGGAACGCGGCTATGGGGTCAGGTTCCAGACCCATCTCGATGCGTGCGCGGGCAAGCAGCGGACGCACATCGGCCTCGAAGGCATCGCGCAGCACTCGATAGGCTCTCAGCACGTCGCCGGACTCCTGTGCCTCTCGCAGTGCTGCGCGATCCACAAGCAACGCCTTCGCATATGCCACCTGAATGTTGTGTACGCTCTGGATCATGGCTTCAACCTTTGGCTCAATATTGTGCGATTGATCAATCATATACGCGATGCGACTGGCATTTGTGTTTCCCTCGTTTCCTGCGCCAATGATCTCGTTGAAGATACAGAAGAGTTCAAAGGGATGTAGCGAGCCAACAATCAGATCATCATCAGCGTATTTGCGATCGTTGAAATGGAAACCACCCAGGCGGTTTTCGTCAAGCAGTTGCGCGACAATCTGGGAGATATTAGTGCCCTGGGGATGGTGACCGGTATCGACCAGGACCTCGGCTTGCTGGCCCAGCTTCTGAGCTAGAAGCAGCGACGTGCCCCAGTCTGGCAGGTCGGTCGAGTAGAAGGCTGGCTCAAAAAATTTATATTCGATCAGCAGGCGCATGCGAGCTGGCATAGCCTCGTAAATGACGTGCAGCGCTTCCAGCAGGCGGCTTTTGCGGCGGCGCAGATCGTCCTGGCCAGGGTAATTAGTCCCATCGGCCAGCCAGAGGCTGATGATATCTGAGCCAATGGTTTGCGCAATCTGGATGCAGGCAAGCACATGATCGATTGCTTGCTGTCGCACGCGCTTGTCGAAGTGACAGAGGCTGCCAAGGCGGTACGCATCGTCCTGGAAGAGGTTGGGGTTGACGGCTCCCAGGCGCAGACCCAGTTGCGCGGCATAGGCCCTGATCTCATTCCAATCATCGACCTGATCCCAGGGAATATGAATGGCTACTTTTGGGCACACGCCGGTAACTCGTTGCACCATAGCGGCGTCTTCTAGCTTCTCACGTAGATTGCGCGCCGCGCCGGGCCAGGGAAAAACTTTGAAGCGCGTTCCTGAGTTGCCATAGCCCCACGAGGGGGTCTCGATCTTGAATTGTTGAATGGACGCGATAATTGAGGCAAGAGCCACGCCTCGCTCCTGTAAGCGATTTTCAATATCTGAACTCACGTACTCACCTTGTTTGCGTAACTTACATGAGGGGGAATGAGCAAAAATGGGTTAAATGCGCTCGCATAGCATATTTCTCCCCTCTATATAGAGCGCGTTGTGAATTGAAACGTTTCAATAAAGAAAGTATAAAAGTAAACTGGCCGATTGTCAAGGGTTCCCACCAGCGGGCCGAATTTTGTGGCATACTCTCTACAAGGGTTTTAGTCGAAACATTCATCTCTTGTTCGAGGAATCAGGAAGCATGAGCAGATGAGGTCAATGTCAAGTATTCGAGAAGTGGCGAAGCGTGCGGGTGTTTCGCTTGGAACCGTGTCGAATGTGCTCAATCGTCCTGAAATTGTTGCGCTTGAGACACGACAAAGGGTGCAGCAAGCTATTGACGAAATTGGCTTTGTACGCAATGGCTCGGCGCGCCAGTTACGTGCTGGCAGAAGCCAGCATATTGGGTTAATCGTGCTCGACGTGGCCAATCCTTTTTTTACCGAAGTTGCTCGCGGCGTTGAGGATCTGGCTAACCAGGCCGGCTATGTCGTCATTTTATGCAACTCCGATGACTCCCTGGAGAAAGAAAGCAACTATCTGCGTGTCCTTGAGGAGCAGCGCACGCGGGGGGTTTTGATCACTCCTGTGCAGAGTGATGCCAGTTACTTGCAGCGCTTCCGACGCCGTGGGATCGCTGTTGTTTTACTGGACCGCCCAAGCCGGATCAAGGATCTCTGCTCGGTTTCGGTGGATGATGTGCGGGGCGGCGAAATTGCTGCTGCGCATCTTCTTGAAAAGGGGCATAAATGCATCGGCTTTGTGCATGGCCCGCTCAGCATCCGCCAGGTTGCGGACCGCAGGCGTGGAGTGATTCGAGCTGTAAAAGCGGCTGGCCTTGATCCCGAACGCTCCGTTATCGAAGTCACTACCCAGGCTCAAAGCGCCAGAGAGGGTGAGGAGTGTGTGGAGCGGCTCCTGAGTGCCAGGGCGAGGCCGACGGCTGTTTTTTGCGCGAACGATCTGCTGGCGCTTGGGTTGATGCGGGGATTGATCAAACATGGGATTTCCATCCCTAAAGATGTGGCTCTGGTAGGCTATGATGATGTTGAGTTCGCAAGCGTCCTTTCGACGCCGCTTACCTCAGTCCGGCAGCCCAAGTATGATCTGGGGCGTGCTGCCGCTGAGCTCCTTTTCGACGAAGCTCATAATCCTGCTTCTCATCGGCACAAACATATCATATATCAGCCGGAACTCATTGTGCGAGCATCCAGTTCTCTGGATTGAGCTTCCTTCTTTCCTCATCATATTTGTTCGTCTGCGCCACAGGAAACATCAGGGCCTGTGAAGAAGGGATGTTCATTCACAGACCCTGACATTTTCCCCTTTCTTTTTCTGGCGTTTATGTTATGGCAGCCCTATTTAAACAGTCGTGCAGGACTGCCCGTTGAGCGTAAACGCCGTGGGCGGGGAGTTCGTACCGTTCCACGTGCCATTGAAGCCGGGCGGAGAGCTTAGGGTAGCTCCCGCAGGGATCGACCCGTTGTACGAGAGATTCGTGATCGTGACAGTCGCTCCACTTTGCGTGTAATTGCCATTCCAGAGCTGCGTAATCGTCTGGCCATTGGCAAACGAGAATTGCAAACTCCAGCCGTTGATGGCTGTTGTTCCAGTGTTGGTAATGCTGATCGTAGCACCAAACCCTCCCGGCCACTGATTAGTAATCGCGTAGTGGATCTGACAGCTTGATCCAGAGACCTGTGTTGGCGTTGGAGTCGGCGTCGTACCCTGTGTTGGTGTCGGTGTTGGCGTCGTACCCCGTGTCGGTGTTGGCGTCACGCCACTTCCGGGAAGGAGAACTAGGGTTGTGAGCGAGTATGGAGCGATAGTCACGCTGGGAGGTACCCCAGGTGAGACGGGATCGATTGTAGCGGAAGTAATCGAGCTGCTATTTTCCCCATATGTGTACATTGTCCCGCCCCCGCTGGTCGTGAAGCCGTTCAGTGAGAGCGAAACCGTGTATGAGTTACTGGGATCTTTGTTGATCAGCAACACTGCCAGGTCCCCATTCGCCTGCTTGACCGCGTGGACGGCCACCAGAGATTGATTCGACGAGGACGAGACCATCGTGTCTCCTGCCTTGCCGAGATAGTTCAGCATCTGTAAGCCATAATATGGCGGGAAAGGTGTATCTGCCGCTGGTTCTGGCGAAGTGCCGGTAGAGAGGATGCCATAGTCTCCATAGGTGGCTGTGCCATAGAGAGAGGAACTGTTGTTGTTGCCGGTCGAGGGGCCATTGTGCAGGTCCCACCAGTCGACATTGGCGGCACCATTTTCCAGCCAGTCCATATAGTTGTCGGCCAGGAACAGGGCGTTGACCAGGCTGACCGTCTGCTTGCCGGGGTTATACGAGACCGAGTTCGTCTCGGTGATCATAATCTGTACAGCGCTGGCATGTGAACCGCAGTACTGGTTGATCTCGGAACGCAGAGTGGAGACCATGCCTGCGATCTGGCTTGTGTCGGAGAGCAGGCCGGAGTCAGTCTCGCTACCCGGTCCCTGCGGGTACCAGTGGGCAATCACAAAATCGATAGAGGAGCAGGCCGTTGAGAGAACCGTTGTGTTCCAGGGTTGGGGCGAGTTGGAATTGGTGACACCATCAGGCCAGTTGCCTGGAGTAGTGACAACCGCGCCTACCTTGATAGTGGGATCAACTGCTTTCATAGCCTGGCTAAAGGAGATCACGTTATTGGCATAAGTGGCCGGTCCCAGGCCGTGAGTATTGTTCTCCCAAGTTGAGCCATAAGTACCGTCGCCGTAAACCTCATTGCCGATCTCCCAATACTTGATACCGTAGGTGTGGCCGGTGCTGCTACCCCCTGCGTAGGTTGGCACCGGGCCGTTATAGCCGGGGCCGCCCTTATTGGCATACTGCACCCAGCCCGCGGCCTCTTGTGGTGTACCCGCGCCGTAGTCAACGGTGATCATCGCCTGCGCGCCAGCCGACTGCGCCATACTCATGAACGCATCAAAGGTATCACTGGAATTGATGTATATACCGTTAGATCCTGTGTTCGATTGCCAGTGATAGTCATCCGCATACGAGCCACCGGGATAGCGCAGTATCCCTACTCCTGCGTTCTTGATTGCTGTGGTCGAGGCGCTATCAAGTAAATTTCCATCGTAGACAGCGGTATTAAGGCCCCTGCTGGCACTGCTCAGAGTGCCCAGGGATTGGCCGGCGTTGACCGTAACCTGGGCGCTGGTGGCAGCAGAGGCGCGGGTCGTGCCAAACGGATTGACGACTGCGAGTGCGGAGATCAACAGGCAGAGCAGCGCTGCGCAGGTGATCCAAATACCCCGCCGATAGGACAAAGATAGGCCAGCGAACATCCTTGACATTGTTTTTCTCTCCTCCCTTAGGATAGGAAAAAATCATCTGGCAACGGAGCCAGACAAATGCCATTTTTTGTAAAGATTCACACCTTTCAAGAAATTACCATATGCCAATCCTACTGAGCACATCAACGGCAGGTAGTAGGCATCTAAAGAGCATAGAGGTTTAGATAGCTGGCGCTTTCAACGTTTTCTAGTGGAGGGCCAGCGCAATCTCCCTCAAAAGTATGAGGCGCGATCAATCGCGCGCGTGATCTCAGAGAGAGGACCTCTATGTTACGCTTAGACCATCAAAGCTAGATAACGCTTTATTGTGCAGGAAGAGTATATGAAAGGATTTATGTGTATGAACGAGATCACGCTTGAGCAGGTGAGGCCCTCCGTTATCACCACAAATGGTCTGACCAAAAAATTCGGCAACATGGTGGCGGTCGATAACCTGCATTTGGAGATCAGGCGCGGAGATGTCTTTGGCTTTCTGGGACCAAATGGATCGGGCAAAACGACGACGATCCGTATGCTGTTGGGCTTGCTTAAACCCACTGCTGGTAGTATCTGCATCTTTGGCCTGGATAATGCTACCCATTTACAGGAGATCCTGCCACGAATCGGTGGAATCATCGAGGCCCCGGTATATTACAGCTACCTCTCAGGTAGGGAAAACCTGCGCGCTTTTGCCCTGGCTTCGGGCATGACGGGTGGTACGAAGACGAAGCGGCGCGTTGAAGAAATGCTAGAACTGGTTGACCTCACTGCGCAGGCGAAGGATGCCGTGAGCAAGTACTCGCTGGGCATGAAACAGCGCCTGGCCATTGGTATAGCGCTGCTCGCTGATCCTGAACTGGTTCTGCTGGATGAGCCAACCAATGGGCTTGATCCAGTGGGCGTTCAAGAGATTCGCCAGATGATTATGCGCCTGGCTGAGGTGGGCAAGACCGTCATGCTCTCCAGCCATATTCTCTCTGAAGTGCAGCAGGTTTGCAACCGCGTAGCGATTCTCCAGAAAGGGCGCATGATCCGGCAGGGCGAGGTGCGCGATCTCCTGCGGCAAGGCGAGCGCTTGCTAGTACGCATGAATACACGTGAGGAAGCGCTCGCTGCCCTGACGTGGCTACGCAGCGGGCCTGCCTGGGTCGCGCGGGTGGAGCTTCAAGGCGTAGAACTGCAAATTGACGCGCCTGTTGCTCGCTCTTCGGAGATCGTAGCGCTGCTCGCCTGCCAGCAACTTTACCCCGCAGAGATACGTCCCTGGCAGACCAGCCTGGAAGAGATCTTTATGGAACTGGTTGGGCCAGAGGAAGGTAGGAATGGAATGGCTGCGCTGGCCGGATAAGCTGGGCGTTTATCAGTGTCCAGATTGAGTAATATCCCAAACGAAAGAGAGAAAGAACATGGCAATAAACCCTATATCGCCCGAACAGACCTTTCCACAGGCGGACCGCTCTGCTTCCGTTGAAATGGGACGCCGGGACTACCTGAGCACCGTCTGGCGTCTGACCAGGATGGAACTGTATAAGCTGTACAGGCGTCGCTATTCGCAAATAGTTCTCGCGACGTTACTGGGCCTTGTTGCTAGTGGTGTTGTGGTCATCGGATTCTTTGACATGAGCCAGGCGAACGCCCCGGCCTCCAACTTCGCACCGCCGCGTTGTGTGAGCTTGCACAATGGCCAGCAGTATTGCAGTAATCAGACGTTCAGCCAGGCCCAGCTTGAACGGGCCAAAACGGCTGCCATGCAGGAGAACGCTCAGTCGCTTGGCTTGCCTGGCTCCCTGACAGCGATAGTGACGGTCTTGAGTATAAATCTGATCACTACTCTCGGCATCTTGTTGTTGGGGCCGCTCGTGGGCACTGAGTACGGTATGGGCACGATTCGCCTGCTCTTCACACGAGGACCGACGCGCCTGCAATGTATGCTGGCTAAGGTGGTCGCTGCTCTGATTTACACAATGGTGGCTTTGCTTCTTGTGATGGCAGCCTATATCGTTCTGGGTATGATCTTCTATCCCATGACCGGAGAGCCATATTCCTACACATTCAGCTTCTTTAGTCAGGCTGACTTTCGTATAATGCTGAGCAATGCTCTCTTGCTTGGCCTGATCGATATTGTCTACTGGTTCACTTATGGAGTAATGGCGCTCTTCTTTGGTAGCATTGGGCGCTCGACCGCTGCCGCTATTGGGGGAACCTTTGCCTGGTATACTCTGGAGATTCTACTGATCTACCTGCTGGAGTTTCTCCAGGGAGTGATTCCCACAGGCGCGCTATATACCTTCTTTAAGGGCGTGCCGGATTACCTGCTGTTCAATAATCTCAACTCTCTGGTACAAAACAGGCTGCACTTTCTGAATAATGGTAATCCTTTATCTTCCATATCCGACCTGCATGCCTGTATAGTGGTTGCAGTCTACCTGGTGGTGTTGGTAGGCGCTTCCTGCCTGATCACGATGCGCCGAGATGTGACCAGTTAGAGGATATCCTTCCTCGTTGCAGGTGCGATGGGATCGGACATACTCTGAAAGACAAATGGATAACAACCCTTGTAGCCCAGATTCGTAGACTTAAACAGAGTATCGATAACAGTGTGTCGGCAGAAGAGGCAAGGAACATGCTTGATGCTTTCCTTCTCGCAATCATTCTGATCCTGGCGGTCATGAACGTGTGGCTCTGGCACAGGGTCCGGCGTTTACCCAACAGGCCCTCTCCTGAACATAAGATCAAGATGGGTAAACGCCGCTTTGGTTTGCAATTGCGTATGACCTTTTCTTATGTCTGGATTACTATCGTCTCTATACTGGTCTTCGCTCTCTTATTAGATTTCGCGAGCATTTTCTTCAGTCAGCTAGAGCCAGGGGTAGATGCCTCCGCAGTTGTAAGAGAGACAGCGCAGCAGTATGCTACCTGGGTAGCAGACCAGGCCCAGGGGGCGACGTTGGGCAATGTCTTTCCTTATCCGCTGGGCGCATCGCTATCTGGTGTCAATCCAGATGATTACATCGACTCTGATGCGAGGAATATGCTGGAAACTGATCACGTGGTTCCCTATTTGAGCAAGCTTTATCCTGATAGCCAGCCAGTGACCTTTGCCCTGTTGGTCGCTCCAAATATGCACATTCTCTCCAGCTCCTACCCTATGCGCTAT
>Ga0070738_10006450_pt1 | contig 12296 bp, 9 predicted proteins | sample Coa_R2_2_FD_66446 | JGI IMG/M metagenome (GOLD analysis project Ga0070738, IMG submission 66446) | Surface soil microbial communities from Centralia Pennsylvania, which are recovering from an underground coalmine fire - Coalmine... | ecosystem: Environmental > Terrestrial > Soil > Unclassified ... | reverse complement strand
CGCTCGACACGAACTCGTGCCTCCTGCCGGCCCAGGGCGTGATCCCGACCGGCAAGTGATCGGTCCCGTGTGCCTCGGGTGAGCCGCGCCGCGGCTCACCCGAGCACGTCGTGGGCCCCTCAGGGCTGCTTCGCCGGCGGGGTGGTCTCCCCGACGCGTTCGGTGTTCGTGGACGAGAAGGCGTCCTTGATCGCGCGCAGGAGGCGGTCGATCCCGTTGTAGAACGGCATCTCGTGCGTCTCGGGGTGCTGGACCGTCCCGCGCACCGTGACGCCGGCGAACTGCTTGAAGAGGTCCTCGAACACGGCCCCGGTCTTGAACGGGAGGAGGTCGAGGTCGATGCCCCCGTCCCAGTCGAGCCGTCCCTTGATCCCGCGGAGCGTGAGCGTGTCCGACGCGAGCTGGATGAGGTCGATGTCGACGTGGGACGGCTTGAGCTTGAGGCGCGTGTAGAGCCTGTCGAACGCCTTCGCGTCGTAGGAGGAGTCGCCGCGCGCGACGCCCTTCACGATGTCGACCATGGTCCCGAAGAGGAGCGGCACGCGGATGAAGTTCGCGTTCGTCGCGAGGATCACGGCGTCGCCCGAGAGACCGATCGGGTGACCGTCGGGGCTCGTGCCGCCGCCCTGGAAGTCGAGACGGACGGTGAGCTCGCCGCGGACCGGGTCCTGCCCGCCCGATGACTTGGGCCCGGTCTGCTTCGGCTCCTCGCCGAGCTTCGAGAGCTGGTCGGCCGCGATGCTGAGCTGTCCCTTGGAGAGGTAGAGCGCGCCGGTGTAGGCATGCCCCGGGAGCTCGCCCACCTTCGCGTCCTTCAGGTTCGTCTGGACGCGCCCTCGGAGCTGGCCGCCGTAGAGCGTCCCCGCGAACGGCTCGCGGGCGGTCCCGAACGAGAGCTGGCCGTCGCGCATGTGAACGGGGATGCGCGCGTCCTGGAAGACCTGGTGCTTCCACTCGGCGTGCTCGAGGTCGAGCGTCCCGTCGAGCTCGATCGGGTCGATCTTGGAGACGCTCCCCGCGACGCGGAGGACGCCCTTGCAGCTCTCGAACTTGAGCCCCGAGGTGACCGTGAAGTCCTGGGTCTTGAGCTCGGCGAGGAAGCGCTGCTTGCCGCGCTCCTCGGGCGGGATCGCGACCGAGACCTCGAGGTCGACCGAGCCCTTGATCGCGAAGTCCTTCACCATCTTCGTGAAGTCCTCCGGCGCGCGCGCGAGCTCGTCGGGGCGGACTCCGGTCGCCTTGACCGTGAAGACGCTCGTGCCGGGCGTGACGAAGGCCTCGTTGCGGCGGTCCCGCCGGACGACGACGCGGGCCTGGCCGAGGCGGGCCGTGAGCTCGACGACCTCGGGCTCGCCGCCGCGCACGTCGATCGCGCCGCGCACGTCCTCGAAGTCGAAGGGGAGGATCTGCGGCACGACCGACGCCCCGAGGGGACGGACACGGACGAAGACCGTCGGGTCCTGACCCTCGCGCGTCTTGACCTCGCAGTCGAGGTCGCACCGGCCCTCGACGGGGAACCGGTGGAGGGCCGACTCGATCGAGCCGCGGGCGAGCTTGCGGGTCGCCTCGTCGAGGGCGAGGCCGTCCACGTGGGCGACGATGTCGAGGAGGGTCCGGCTCGTCTCCGGGGCGACGCCGTCCCCGTGCATCGGAGGTCGGGCCATGGCGACCGAGCCTCCCGCCGAGACGGGAGCGCCCTTGAACCGCCCCTCGAGCGTGTCGATCCAGGCCCGCTCGCCGTCGAGCCGCAGGTGCGCCTTCACGTCGTCCACGGGGACCGAGGCCGTCCCCTCGAGGCTCGCATCGAGGCCGTCGAGGAAGAGCTTCGTGCCCGCGATCGCGATGTCGCCCGTGAGGTCGAGCGGGAGCGCCGGCGCGATCGCGACGCGGAGGGTCGCGTCGAGCTTGCCGCCCGAGGGCTTGAGCCTCTCGAGCGAGCGGCGCGCGTCGCCCGGGAGGGCCGCCAGGAGCGGAGCGTCGAGCGGGACGGCCTTCGCGCCGACGGTCACGTCGAGGACGGGGTCTCCTCCCGTCGCCTCCGGAGGGAGCTCGATCGTGCCCGCGAGGTTCCAGGTCCCGCCCTTCGCGCGACCCTCGACGGCGCGGAGCGCGACCCTCCGGTCCTCGCGGCCGAGGTCGAAGCGCGCGACCTCGGCGCGGTAGGGGAAGCTGTCGAGCGCCGTCGTGAGCCCGTCCCCTTCGCCGCGAGCGTCGAAGCTCTCGAGCGAGCGGACGTGGGCCTCGACGTTCCGGAGCGCTCCCTCGGGGGCGATCCGCTTCACGATCGAGCCGAGGCCGCGCGGGAGCGCGTCCACGAGGTCCTTGTGGGCGTGGACGCGCGCGGCGTGGATGGCGAGGTCGCCCGTGAAGGCGCCGTCCTTCTCCGGGTCCAGGAAGACCGAGCCCGAGACGACGGCGGCCTCGATCGCCGGCGCGTTCGCGGTCAGGGCGAGCCCGACCGAGACGCCGACCCCGGGGCGTGGCGTCACGTCGACGAGGCCATCGACCTTCATGTCGTACGGGAAGACCGACGGGGCGACGGAGACGCCCGAGAGGACGACGGCCGCGCGGGGGAGCGGTTCCTTCGTCGGATCGCTCTTCTCGACGAGAACGTCGCCCGCGACTTCGCCGCCTCGCGGGGCGAAGGGGACGATCATGCGGCGAACCGGAGCGTCGAGGAGCCCTATGAGCTGGTCGCTGACCGGGACGTGCTCGGTCTTGATCCGCACGTGCATGAGGTCGCCGTGGATGACGTGCGCGTCCACGTGCGCGCTCCCGCCCACCTCGAGGGCGCCGTCGGCCGCGATCTCGACGTTGCCGCCCTCGCGGAGCGCGAACGTCCCCTTCTTCGCCGTGAAGCGGACGGGGTGGTCGCGGAACGCGGCGCTCTGTCGGCCGTCCAGGTCGGCGCGGATCGAGAGCTGGGGGTCGTCCATGAACGGCCCCTTGAAGATGATGACCTTGGCCGGACCGCAGACGCCCTTCACGTCGAACTGGTCGTAGACGCCGCGGATGTCGGCCGGCATCGCGTTGCGGAGCGTCTCGTCGAGCGGCACGTCGCGCGCGTCGATGAAGACGTAGAGCGAGACGTTCTCGTCCTCGTGCCCGAGGAAGAACGAGCCGCGCGCGTGGGCGACGCGCCCGTCTCCGTCGAGGCGCGCCTTCACGTCCTCCCACGAGATGATGGGGAGGGCGCCGACCGCGATCTCGAAGCGCCCCTCGATGTCGCGGATCGGGTAGGGGAACTTCTTGAGCCGGAGCGAGCAGTTCTTCGCGTTCACGTCGATCGAGATGTGGGGCGTGGCCGACTTCGTCCCGAGCGTGACCGTCGCGCCCGCGTCGACCGTGCCCTCCGGGTTGAGCTCCGACCAGATCACGTCCTGGACGTAGCGCGGGAGGAGCGAGCGGAGGAGCGGGCCCACGGCGACGTGCTCGACGTAGATCGGGATCGCGGTCCGGCCGTCGGCGCGGCGGTCGATGTCGAAGTCGATCTTCTGGATGATCTCGCGGTAGAGGACCTCGGGGTCGTTCTCGACCGGCGCGCCGCCCGGCGCCAGCGGGCTCAGGGACGGGACCAGGGCTCCGGCGTGGGCGTGCCCGGTGCCCGTGACGCGGCCGTCGGCCTGGACGGCCAGCTCGGCCCGCTCGCAGACGAGGAGGGAGCGGGCGCCCGTGTTCTCGTCCTCGAAGTCGAGCCGCGCGTCCTCGACCGTGACGGCGAGCGCGCCCGGGCGGCCGCCCGTGGGTCCGCTCCCGCCGAGGGCGAGGTCCTCGAAGTTCAGGTGCTCTCCCTTGAGGCGGACGTGGGCCTTGACGCCACGGATGAAGACCTCGCGCGGGGCGAGCCAGTCGGTGAGCGAGAGCGTCGCGTCGACCCGCTCGATCGAGAAGAGGGGCTTCTTCTCCTTGTCCTTGAAGTCGAGCCCGTACGCCGAGACGCGGCGGTTCGAGACGTCGACGTCGATGTGGTCGATGTACGGGTCCTGCTCCGGGAAGAGCTTCTTGAGGATCAGGCGGAGGCGGGTGTTCAGCTCGACGGGGTCGCGGAGGAGGATCCGGTCGTCCACCCAGGCGAGGGCGAAGAGGTTCGTGACGATGATGAGGATGGCGGCGAGGAGCCGTCTTCGCATCGGAGCCCACTACTCTACGCGGGGTCGGCGAGCGGGGCGAGGGGATCCGTGAAGGGACGTCCGGACTCACGCGCGGCGAGCGCGTCCAGGATCCGGGCGTGCTTCTCGCGGTCGATCGGGTACTGCAAGGCGATGAGGAACGCGATCGCGGTGCAGATCGTCGGGACGACGATGTACCACATCTTGAGGGCGAAGAAGGCTTTGTCCGTCTGGTCCGTCGCGCCCTCGGCCCAGCCCGCGGCCTTGAGGGCCGGGAACGCGATCCCGACCGGGAGCGCCGGCGCGAGCTTGCGGAGGATGAGCCACAGCCCGACGAGGAGGCCCTCGCGGCGCTCCGAGGAGAGGAGCTCGTCGTAGTCGAGGACGTCGGCCTGCATGGACGAGGGGATCGCCCAGGTCGCCCCGAAGCCCGTGCCCGCGACGGCGACCATGACCTGATAGAGCCGCTCGTCGTCGCGGCCGAAGAAGATCGCGAAGAAGAACGAGCCCGAGTTGATCGTCATGGCCGCGAGCCAGGCCGCCTTCTTGCCGATGCGTCGTGAGAGCCAGATCCAGACCGGGAGCATGGCGACGCCGATCGCGAAGTAGGCGCCGAGGTAGGTGTAGATCCGGTCCGAGCGGAGGTAGTCCTTCACGTAGTACGGCATGAGGATCCCGGGAAGGTTCGTGCCGATCGCGTTCACGAAGTAGGCCGTGAGCACGATGATGAAGGGACGGTTCGCCACGATCGTCTTCACCGTCGCGCGGTCGAGGATGCTCCGCGGCGGCGGCGCATCGCTCTCGCGCTCGCGCACGATGAGGGCGCATCCGCCGCAGAGGAGGACGAGGAGCGGGGCGTAGATCGCCGCCATGACCGCGAAGAGCGTCCGCTGGTCCTGCGCGCTCGGCCCGAGCCCGACGATGTGCTGGATCCAGAGCGGGGCGCTCACGCACGCGCCCATGCCCACGAGGAGGGCCGCGTCGCGGAGCCCGAGGAGGCGCGTCCGGTCGTCGTAGTCCTCCGTGAGCTCGATCCCGAGCGACTCGTAGGGAACCCACGTGACGGAGAAGAAGAAGAACAGCGCGAAGATCGAGACGCCGAACCAGACCGCCGCCGCCTCCCCGGTCGGGACGGGCGCGAAGAGCGCCGCGAGCGCGATCGCGAGCGGAACGGACCCGCCGATGATCCAGGGGCGCCGGCGCCCGAGGCGCGTGCGCGTCCGGTCCGAGAGGGCGCCGATCAGGGGGTCGAGGACCGCGTCGAAGATGCGGACGGCGGCGAGGATGCCTCCGACGGCGACCATGCTGACGCCCACGGAGTCCGTGTAGAACTTGGGCAGGACCGTGTAGACGGGGAGTCCCACGATCGCCAGCGCAAAGGCCGGCAGCGCATAGGCGAAGCGCGCCGAGATCCCGAGGCCCGTCTTCGCGCTCATCTCCAAATCCAGACAACGGCCGCCAGCGGGGGCACTTCGGAGGGCGCAGCCCCCCGAAAATCCTCCCGGCCCAACTAAGCGTAAAAGCTTTGATCGCGCCAGAGAATATTCGTATCACTGGCGCGCGAAGGAACGTTTCGATCGATGGGTCAGCGAATCGCGGTGATCGGGACGGGGATCTCGGGCCTCGTCGCGGCCCGGGAGCTCGCGCGGGACCACGAACTCACGATCTTCGAGGCCGCGAGCTGGGTCGGCGGCCACACGAACACGATCGACGTGGTCGAGGACGGGCGGACGGTGCCCGTCGACACGGGCTTCATCGTCTTCAACGAGCGGACCTATCCGAACTTCGTGCGCCTCCTCGCCGAGCTCGGAGTCGCATCGCGCGCGAGCACGATGAGCTTCTCGGTCCGCTGCGAGAAGACGGGGCTCGAGTGGGCGAGCATGTCGCTCGACGCCTTCTTCGCGCAGCGGACGAACGTCGTCCGGCCGCGGTTTCTCAACATGCTCCGGGAGATCCTGCGGTTCAACCGCGAGTCCCGCGAGCTCCTCGGCCCCGGGGACGATCCGACTCTCGGCGAGTATCTCGCGAAGAAGGGCTTCTCGCGGACGTTCGTGGACCTCTACATAGTCCCGATCGGCGCCTCGATCTGGTCGGCGCCGCCGGGGCGGTTCGAGGACATCCCGGCGCGCTTCTTCGTCCGGTTCTTCGAGAACCACGGAATGAACACCGTCTTCGACATGCCGATCTGGCGGACGATCGTGGGCGGCTCGCGGTGCTACGTGAAGCCGCTCGTTCAGACGTTCCGCGACCGGATCCGCCTCGACTGTCCCGTCTCGAGCGTGCGGCGCCACCCCGATCGGGTCGAGGTCACGTCGAGGGCGGGGACGGAGAGCTTCGACGAGGTCGTCATCGCGACCCACTCCGACCAGGCCCTCCGGCTGCTCGCCGATCCGACTCCGGCCGAGCGCGAGGTCCTCTCCGCGATTCCCTACCAGGAGAACGAGGCCGTCCTCCACACCGACACCTCGCTCCTCCCGCGGGCACGCCGCGCGTGGGCGTCCTGGAACTACCGCGTCCCGAGGGACGGGACGAACAGGGTCTCGGTCACCTACGACATGAACATCCTGCAGGGTCTCGAGACGCGCGAGACCTACTGCGTGACGCTCAACCGCACCGAGGCGGTCGACCCGACGAAGATCAAGAAGAGGATCGTCTACCACCACCCCGTCTTTTCCCGCGCCTCGGTCGCCGCGCAGGCCCGGCACGCCGAGATCAGCAACCACGCGCGGCGCACGCACTTCTGCGGGGCCTACTGGGGCTACGGCTTCCACGAGGACGGCGTCAAGAGCGGGCTCGCCGTCGCTCGATCGTTCGCGACGGAGCTCGTCGCGTGAGGAGCTGCCTCTACGAGGGACGCGTCCGGCACGGGCGGAGCGCGCCCGTGAAGCACGGCTTCGAGCACCGGATCGTCCTCGTCTACCTCGAGCTCGACGAGGTCGAGACGGTGTTCCGGGGCCGCTGGCTCTGGTCCTCGCGGCGGCCGAACGTCGCGTGGTTCCGCCGCGCCGACTACCTCGGCGATCCGGGCGTCCCTCTCGACCAGGCGGTGAGAGACCTCGTCGAGGCGAGGACGGGCTCGCGGCCCGCGGGACCGATCGGCGTCCTCACGCAGCTCCGCACGTTCGGCCACGTCTTCAACCCGGTGAGCTTCTACTACTGCTGGGACCCTCCGCGGTCGAGGGTCGACGCCGTCGTCGCGGAGATCGACAACACGCCGTGGCGCGAGCGGCACGCCTACGTCGTGAAGGCCGGCGAGCCCGTCCGCTTCAAGAAGGACTTCCACGTCTCGCCCTTCATGGACATGGACCTCGAGTACGAGTGGCGCTTCTCCGAGCCCGGCGAAAACCTCGAGGTCTCCATGCGGAGCGAGAGCCCGACGCACGGAGGCTTCTTCGGCGCGACGCTGTCGCTCGAGCGCCGGTCGATCTCCGGTCTCGCGCTCGCGCGCGCGCTCGTCCTTCACCCGCTCCAGCCGCTCCGGATCGTCCTCGCCATCTACTGGAACGCCCTCCGCCTCTGGTGGAAGGGCGCGCCCTTCTTCCCGCATCCGCGCTGGCGCACGGAGGTGTCGCCGTGAATCTCTCGTTCCTCACCCGGAAGCTCGTCCACGCGCTCGGCCGCGAGATCAGGCGCGGGACCGTGCACCTCATCGATGGAGAGCACCGGACGACGTTCGGAGCGTCGGGCACCGGCCTCGAGGCGACGGTGACCGTCCTGGACGCTCGCTTCTACGATGCCCTCGCGTTCCGGGGCACGATCGGGCTCGCCGAGTCCTACCGCGACGGCGACTGGTCGTCGGACGACCTCGTCGCGCTCTTCCGGATCTTCGCCCAGAACGAGGGGATCATGAACGGCGTCGAGGGACGCCTGGCCCGGCTCGCGACGCCCCTCCACCGGCTCCGCCACTTCCTCCGCGACAACACGAGGCGCGGGAGCAAGGCGAACGTCGCCGCGCACTACGACCTCGGGAACGACCTCTACGCGCTGTTCCTCGACGAGTCGATGACCTACTCCTGCGCCGTCTTCGAGGACGAGCGGACGACGCTCGAGGAGGCCCAGCTCGCGAAGATCGACCGCGTCTGCCGCAAGCTCCGCCTCGCGCCGGGCGACCGGCTCCTCGAGATCGGGACCGGCTGGGGCGCGCTCGCCTGCCACGCGGCCCGGCACTACGGCTGCCACGTCACGACCGCGACGATCTCGCGGCAGCAGCTCGCCTACGCGCGCGAGCGCGTCCGGCGCGAGGGGCTCGAGGACCGCGTCCAGGTCATCGAGCGCGACTACCGCGACCTCCAGGGCCGCTTCGACAAGCTCGTCTCGATCGAGATGGTCGAGGCGGTCGGGGCCGCGCGCCTCGGCGCCTTCTTCGCCAAGTGCTCGGAGCTCCTCGAGCCTTCGGGTCTCATGCTCCTCCAGGCGATCACGATCCGCGAGGACCAGTACGAGCGGGCGAAGCACGACTCGGACTTCATCAAGGAGCTCATCTTCCCGGGGACGTGCCTCCTCTCCGTCGCCGCGATCGGCTCTCACGTCGCGCGCTCGACCGACATGACCGTCTGCCACCTCGAGGACCTGACGCCGCACTACGCGCGGACCCTCGCCCTCTGGCGCGAGCGCTTCCTCGCCAACGTCGAGAAGGTCAAGGCGACCGGCAAGGGTGACGACTTCGTCCGGCTCTGGGACCTCTACCTCGCCTACTGCGAGGCGGGCTTCCTCGAGCGTTACATCCGCGACGTCCAGGTCGTCCTCGCGAAGCCGCTGTGCGGCCAGTGGGACTCCCTCCCCCCGCGGAGCGGTGGGAGAGTCGGGGTGGGGGGCCGGGAGCTCACCCCTTGCTGATCGGCTTCCTCGAGGCCTGGGGGATCGCCGCCGCGATCATGGCCGCGCTCTGGGTCATCGAGTGGCGGAGCGGGAACGCCGGGGTCGTGGACGTGGGCTGGACGGCGATCCTCGGCGTGCTCGCGGCGTTCCACGCCGTCACGTCCTCCGCGCCCGACGGCCGGAAGCTCCTCGTGGCGGGGATCGCCGGGGTCTGGGCGATGCGGCTCGCGCTCCACCTCCTCCTCGACCGGGTCGTCGGCAAGCCCGAGGAAGGGCGCTACGAGACCCTACGCTCGAGCTGGGGCACGAGGGCGCAGCCCTACTTCTTCCTCTTCTTCCAGGCCCAGGGGCTCCTCGACGCGCTCCTCGCCATTCCCTTCCAGGTCGCGCTCTCGGTTCCCGAGCCGTTCGGTCGCGTCACGGACTGGGTCGGCCTCGGAGTCTTCGCCCTCGCCGTGGGCGGCGAGTCGCTCGCCGACCGGCAGCTCGCCCGCTTCAAGGCGCGCCCCGAGTCGCGCGGGAAGACGTGCCGCGAGGGCCTCTGGCGCTACTCGCGCCACCCGAATTACTTCTTCGAGTGGCTCCACTGGCTCGTCTATCCCGTGATCGCGTTCGGGGCGCCCTGGTTCCTCGCGACGCTCGGGGCGCCGGCGCTCATGCTCTTCTTCCTCCTGCGCGTGACGGGGATCCCCGCGACGGAGGCCCAGGCGCTCAGGAGCCGCGGCGATGACTACAGGGACTACCAGGCGACGACGAGCGCGTTCGTGCCGTGGTTCCCCGGGCGGAGGAAGTCATGAGCTCGGTCTTCGGCCTCGGCCAGGAGCTCGTCGAGCGCGGGCTCGTCCCCGATGCGCTCGTCCGGCTCGGGATCCGGAGGCTCCTCGAGAAGCGTCTCGCCGAGGAGAGCGCGGGCTCGATCGAGGAGCAGCGGCGGAGACAGCAGGCGCTCCTCGAGAGGCTGCGCGCGAGCCCCGTCGCGATCGAGACCGACGCCGCGAACGCGCAGCACTACGAGGTCCCGGCCGCCTTCTTCGAGGCTGTGCTCGGGAAGCGTCTCAAGTACAGCTCCTGCTGGTTCGGCGACGGTGTGCGGAGCCTCGACGAGGCGGAGGAGCGGATGCTCGAGCTCACCTGCGAGCGCGCCGGGCTCGAGGACGGGCAGGACGTGCTCGAGCTCGGCTGCGGCTGGGGCTCTCTCTCGCGCTTCATGGCCGAGCGTTACCCGCGGAGCCGGATCCTCGCCGTCTCGAACTCGCGGACGCAGCGGGAGCACATCCTGTCGCGCGCCCTCCCGAACCTCGAGGTCATGACCGCCGACGTGAACGGGCTCGAGCTCGACCGCTCGTTCGATCGAGTGGTCAGCGTCGAGATGTTCGAGCACGTCCGCAACCACGAGCGCCTGCTCGCGAAGATCGCGTCCTGGCTCCGGCCCGGCGGGAAGCTCTTCGTCCACATCTTCTGCCACCGTGAGCTCGCCTACACGTTCGAGACGACCGCGCCCGACGACTGGATGGGCCGCCACTTCTTCACGGGCGGGCTCATGCCGTCGGACGACCTCCTCCTCCGCTACCGCTCGCCCCTCGCGCTCGAGGACCACTGGCGCGTCTCCGGCCTCCACTACGCGAAGACGGCGCGGGCCTGGCTCGAGAACCTCGACCGGTCGCGGGACCGCGTGCTCCCCGTGCTCGCGGCGCAGGGCGACGCCCTTCGCTGGTTCCAGCGGTGGCGCGTCTTCTTCATGTCGTGCGAGGAGCTCTGGGGCTTCCGGGGCGGCGAGGAGTGGTTCGTCAGCCACTACCGCTTCGGAGCTTAGGCTCGGCGGCACTGTCTGGAACTCGACCTCCGCGAACGGCCTCCGGTCGAGTTTCCAACAGTGCCTAGTGCGAGTCCTTGGCCGCGTGGGCGTCGTAGGCCTTGCGGTCCATGAGCGAGGCGAACTCGCCCTTGTCGATCGCGGAGACCTTGATCATCCAGCCCTCGTTCTCGGGGGACTTGTTGATCGCGGGGAGCTCGTCCTCGTCCTGGAAGCGCGTGTTGACCTCGGAGACGGTGCCGCTCACGGGGCTGAAGAGCTCGCTCGTCGCCTTCACGGAGTCGATCTCGCCGAAGACCTGGCCCTTCTTCACGCGGTCGCCCTTCTTCACCTTCACGTCGAGGTAGGTGAGGTCGGTGAGCGCGTCGGCCGCGTGCTGCGTGATCCCGATGGTCGCCGTGTCGCCCTCGAGGCGGGCCCACTCGTGCGTCTCGGCGTAGCGCGTCTCGGCCATGTCGTCTCCTGTCGGATGGGCGCGCATTGTCTTGACGGGCCGCCGGCGCGTCAAGGCGACAGGCGGACCCCGCTCCGTCGTCGGGCAGTGAGCATGGACCTCCTCGATCAAGCCCGACTCGCCGCGCGACGGCTCGCCGCCAAGCCCGGGGCGTTCGTCTGGCTCGCCACGTCGTTCGCGCCCGGGCGAGCGGTCCTCCTCTCGCTCGCTCGAAGGAAGGGCCGTGCTCGCCTCCGCGCCGAGTGCGGGACGGCCTTCGCCAAGGCGCGCCTACCGTTCAACTACGGCGAGGAGGACCTCATCGACGCCCTGACCGAGGTCTTCGTCCGAGCTGCCCACCGCGGAGGCGATGTGCTCCCACCGTGGGGGCCCGAGACCGAGGTCATCGCGCGTCGCATCGAGACCGAGGCGCGACGCGCCGAGCAGGAACGGAGGGTCGAGGAGACGCTCCTCGACGCGTGGCTCGCGCTTCGAAAGCGAGCGCGCGCGGCGCCGGTCGAGCCGCCGACTCCGCCGTCTCTCCTCTCGAGGCTCGCGCGGCTCGTGCGGCGACAGTAAGACGCCGCGCGCACGTCCTCGGGGACGTGATGACGAACCGCGAGCAGCACTTCGTGAAGACGGCGTACGAGCTCCAGGCGGCGCTCGTCGGAAAGACGGCGGCGACGCTGTTCCTCGCCGACACGCTCGGGAACGAGGTCGTCGTCCACGCCCGGCACCGCCGCTCGAAGCTCCTCGTCAAGGCGTGGGGCCTCGGCGGTTCGTTCCACCGCCGGCTCGCGAAGCCCGTCGCGACGGACGTCTTCGTCGCGACGGTCGCGCGCGCCCTGGCGAAGGTCGAGCGCACGTCGAACGCTCGCTTCGGCGTCCTCCTCGCTCGCGAGGAGGCGCGCCTCGAGGCGGGCATGCAGGCGCGTCTCGCCCGCCGCGACCGCGAGCGCGAGCGCCTCCGGCTCGAGCGCGAGGCGGCGAGGCCGCGGAGCCTCCTCGAGAGGCTCGTCGGTCTCTTCCGCCGCGGGTGTGAAGGCTCGGCCACGGAGTGCACGGAGAACACGGAGCAGGAGAAAGCCGCGCTTTCTCTCCGTGGGCTCCGTGCGCTCTCTGG
>Ga0070738_10006449_pt1 | contig 12296 bp, 13 predicted proteins | sample Coa_R2_2_FD_66446 | JGI IMG/M metagenome (GOLD analysis project Ga0070738, IMG submission 66446) | Surface soil microbial communities from Centralia Pennsylvania, which are recovering from an underground coalmine fire - Coalmine... | ecosystem: Environmental > Terrestrial > Soil > Unclassified ... | reverse complement strand
TGTTAATGCTAAGCGAATTGCTTCTTCTTTGAAGGACTTATCGTATTTACTCATTTTACACACCTCATTGATTGGTTAAGTATATCAAATTTGGTGTCTACTTTTTTAGGGGCAGGTCAAAGTTACTTGAATTCCCTGATATCTGTCAATTTATTTCTTATCTCGCAGAGAAAATGAAGAAAAAATCTAAATACAGATATTATAAGAATCTTACTTCATCAGAATGTTTAGTAATTTATTTAGGATATGTAGTGTCAACCTCTCTTTATACGTTATTAATTTGGAAAATGAGCGATCTCAACTCTAAATGTTTTTTCAATGCGCTTATTATGTTTTCTTTTATTAGTATTGCTTCTTTTTTAGTTATCTCGAGAAAAAAGTTGTCTAATAGATTTTCAATTTCTTTTAAGAATGCATTTATAGTAATATCTGCCGCAAGCGGATCTTCATTTTTTTTATTTCTTGGTGGGTTATTGTTTTTAAATATACTTTATCCTCATGATCATATAGATGAGTCATATTGGTTTTATGTGCGACACCAATTAATAGTTATTTGGCTGTCAGGATTGTGTTTGTTACCTCCAAAATCTTCCTGGAATATTATTTTCTGGTCAGTGGGGATGGGAGTTTTTGTTACTATATTTCTATCGGTCGTATACCGCATGGGCGGCAAAGAAACTGCTCTTATCATGCAAGCTTTTAAACTTGGGTCGATGCAAGAGGCTACTCTTATTGTTGATGATGTGGGCTGCCAAACTTTATTAAAGCAGGATTTTCCAATTAATTGCCAATTTTCAGGAGCGCATGTTGCTAATAAAATAAATATACTTTGGAGAGTGGGGGAATATTATATTAGCTATAAAGTAAATAATACCGAGAAAAAAATAATTATTCCTGCTAGTCATGTTTTAAGTTTTTCTACGAAGTGAACTTACCTCACTTCAAAAATCTCCCAGCATGAGCAAAACAGCTGAAGAGCTAGACCTACGACGGCCATCCTAAGGATAGGTTTTTAGAAAATGAGTACATTAATTATTGCAATTATCTTCGCTTGCCTGTCGTTAGGAAATCCCGGGCCCAAAAAGTGTCCGGGCTGCTTCACTATAGATTTTGTAGGATTGAGTAACGAGAGCTGTGTGTTGGGAAAAGTTGGGGGAAGATTAATATGGAAAAGAGGAACATAAAAAATTATATTTGCCACCCTTGACTGGGAGTGAAATAGCGAGTACCATTTTCACTACTTTCAATACACCTTTTCCCGCCATTCGTCTAATTCATCATTAAACAGACATGATTATCAATTAAGCAAATCAAGCATTTATAGCTTCGAATCATGCCTTTCAGTTAATCAAAACTGCAAAAAGATAGAAAAATATCTTAGAGATAGCAACAGACTGTCCTATCAAGGTTTTAACATATAGATAAATAATTTTTTAAATAATTATTAGGAACTAACGGATAAATGGAAGATAAAATGGCTTCAGAAATTAAAAATAGCAATCATATTAAGGGTTTTTTGCAGGACACCGAGATCATTGATCTCAGTGTCCCCATCAGCCCAAATTTTTTCGAAATGCCAGCAGTAAAGCAAAAAGTCATTGATCATAAGCAAGGTGCTGACATATTAGGTCGTTCTCTTATACATGAGCAACAAGGGATAAAAAAAATCATTGCATGGATTAAATATAGGTTAGGAAAAGGAATTGATCATAGAAATTTTCCGGATGAAAAGGGCTTGTCATTAATGACTTATACCTTGACGACACATACCGGTACGCATATGGACGCGCCTTATCATTATAGTGATATCGATCATAATGGCCAACCAGCTAAAACTATCACTGATATTCCCTTGAATTGGTGCCTCAATAAAGGAGTGCTTATCGACGTATCAAATGGTAATGAAGATGAGCCTGTCAGTTGTAATGAAATAATTGATTATTTAAACCGTCATCATTCTCAGCTTCATCCTAATAATATTGTATTGATTCATACAAAAAAGAAGCAAGATCAGGATATTGGCAACCAGCAATATTTTTTCAAGTATCGTGGAATGACGCGGGAATCTGTGCAATTTCTAGTGGAGCAAGGAATTAAAATCATCGGAATTGATAGCTTTAGTTTTGACCCGCCTTTCAAAAAAATGATCCGAGCTTACTTAAGAACTAAAGATAAAAATGTCTTATGGCCAGCCCATTTCTATGGGCGGGAAAGAGAATATTGCCAATTAGAAAGGCTGTGCAATCTGGAAAAATTAAAGGCTTATAAAAATTTTATGGTGAGTTGTTTCCCCATTAAATTAATGAATGCGGATGCCGCGTGGTGTCGCGTCGTTGCCATTATCAATAAACAAGAAGGAAATTAAATATGTCATTATTACGCCATAGTATTGAAGTCAAAACTGAAATAAACAAAGCGATACAGTTATGTTTAGATGTTGAAAACTGGCCAATTTATTTTGAGCCTTGCAAAGCAGCAAAAATAGTAAAACAAACTGCCCATTCCCAGTTAATCGAAATCACTGCGCAAGCAAATGATCAAATCATGACGTGGCAATCACAGCGTGAAATAGATGCGGATACCTACACGATCCATTTTCAACAAGTGAAGCCATCTGTTTTACTGAAGTCCATGACGGGTGCTTGGCGATATTATCCCACCCAAGAAGGTGTGTTGATTTCATTGGAGCATCAATTTGAAGTTAAAGAAAATGTGTCTAATTTGGTGAACGGTGTACACACAAGGGATGATGCTGTGTCTTATATGAAAAAAGCCATTCACAATAATAGCGAACGTGAGCTTAAGGCAATTAAAGCTATTCTGGAATCATCGCACCGAAAAATAGATGATTTAAGCCTTGAATTTCAGGAAAGCCTGCCTATTTCATTGTCTCCTGATAAAGTTTTTGATTTTTTAAAAAATGTAGGCAGATGGCCAAGATTATTTTCTCACTGCAAATCCATCGACATGCTTTATGATGACGGAATTAATCAAGAATTTATTATGACAGTTGAGACACAAGGAAAGATTGAAAAAATCCGCAGTATAAGACGCTGTCTTAAAAACACTCGAATTGATTATTTCCAACCTAGTCCGCCACCTGTTTTACGTGAACATGAAGGCTCATGGTTACTAGAACCTAATGGAGCAGGGACAAAGATTACTTCTTATCATCGAATTCGATTAAATCCAACAGGAGTGTATGCCCTGTGGGGTGAAATTCCATCCAAAGAAGCACTAGAACGTATTAAGACAGCGATTGCCAAAAACAGTTCATTGACCATGCAAACTATTGCAAAACTATAATCATAAGGAATCCTAAGATGCAAACTATTATCAAAAAAAGAGCTCTTATTACGGGTGCCGGGCGTGGCATTGGCAAGGCGATTGCCTTAAAGCTCGCACAAGATAATTTTGATGTCATTTTACTCGCGCGAAATTCGTCAGAATTAACTCAAGTAAAAAATGAAATCAAAACATCTGGTGGTAATGCCGATATCATGATGGGTGATGTGACTGATCAACAATTAGTTTATCAATTAATTGACTCTCTAGATCCTATTGATGTTCTTGTTAATAATGCAGGGCGTGGTGGCGGTGGTCGGACAGCCGAAATGGATGATGATTTATGGCATAGCATCATCACAACCAATTTACACAGTGTTTATTACGTGACAAAAGCTGTCTTGAGCAAGAATAAAATGAAAAAACCCGGAGCGATTATCAATATAGCTTCAACGGGTGGGAAACAAGGGGTTGTGTTTGCGGCTGCGTATAGCGCCTCAAAACATGGCATTGTGGGTTTTAGCAAAGCATTAGGTCTGGAGCTGGCGCGCCAAGATATTACAGTCAATGCTGTTTGTCCTGGTTTCGTTGAAACATCCATGGCTACCCGTGTCAGGGAAGGCTATAGCAAGCTTTGGAATGTCACACCAGAGGAAGCAAAAAAACGCATCGAAGAACGTGTTCCTATAGGCCGCTATATTCATCCCGAAGAAGTGGCCGATATGGTTTCCTTTTTGGTTTCACCTCTAGCCCGAGGAATGACGGCTCAAGCTATTAATGTGTGTGGTGGTTTGGGAAATTATTAATTGCATTGAAGGACATTGAAGGAATACACGAAATGAAACTTGATTATAAACGCGATAGACGCGTGGTGGTCACAGGAGTGGGCGTGATAGCCCCCAATGGAATTGGAAAAGAAACTTTCTGGATAAATACCTTACTAGGTAAATCCGGTATTGTTGAAATTGAATTTGCGAAGGTCCATCGCTTGAAATCGACTGTTGGGGGACGTGTCAGTGATTTCGACCCGAGAGTATTTGGTCTGAGAGAAAATCAAATTTGCCGCCTGGATCGTTATGTTCAATTTGCGCTTGCAGCTACAAAAATGGCCATTATTGAGGCGGGATTAGATCTTACCAATACGGAACATAATGAAATAGGAGTTTGCATCGCTAATGCGATTGGCGGTACCAAGCACATGGAAGAAGAATTTTTGAAGCTCACAGAAAATGGTAAGATGCCATTGAATCCAACCTGGGCACATAAAGCTTTGTTTCAAGCATCCACCTTTAATGTTGCTTCTGCTGAAATTGCTTATGAATATAAATTCAAAGGTCCGTGCAATACGGTGCCTACCGGATGTGCAGCAGGGTTAGATGCTATCGGATTGAGCCTGGACTTAATTCGTTCAGGACGGGCAAAAGTCATGATCACAGGCGCATCTGAAGCGCCGTTAACCCCTATGGTGATGGCTGCGTTTGATGCGATTGGTGCGTTGTCCAGTAAACATAATCATACTCCTTCACAAGCTTCGCGACCTTTTGATGCGTTACGCGATGGATTTGTGTTGGGGGAAAGTTGTGGCATTTTAGTGTTAGAGGAAAGAGAACATGCTTTACGCAGAAAGGCACCTATCTTAGCTGAAATAAAAGGATATGGTTCTACATCTAATGCTTATCACATGACAAGTTTGCCTGATAACGGCGCTGATCTAGCGCGTTCCATCGAAATTGCTTTGCAGGATGCAAAGATTGATCCAGATGAAATTGATTATATTAACGCACATGGTAGTTCAACGCCTCAAAACGATGTTAATGAGACAGCTGCATATAAAAAAATATTCGGTAAAAAAGCTAATCAGCTTCTCATCAGTTCCCTAAAATCTATGTGTGGTCATGCTTTAGCGGCAGCCAATGCTATTGAAACCATCGCCACTATCTGCAGTATTGTTGATCAGAAAGTTCATCCGACGATGAACTATTCTATCCCTGATCCAGCTTGTGATTTGAATTATGTTCCCAATAAAGCGGCTCCGCATGCGATGAAATATGCGTTAAAAAATGCAAGTGGTTTTTCGGGAATTCATAGTTCCATTGTTTTAGCTAGCCATCCATGAAGGAATACAATAATGAATAAGAATAGAAGAATTGTCATTACGGGGATGGGTCTCGTTTCTCCATTAGGTATGAATGTCGAGGCATTCTGGGAGAATGCTATGAGGGGCCAATCTGCTATACAAACCCTATCGCGATTTGATAGCAGGGATTTTAAATATCAATTCGCGGCGCAAATGACGGAGTTTAATGTCGATAACTATTTACCCAGGAGACTTTCCAAGAAATTAGATCGTTTTACACAATATGCACTCATTGCCAGTGAACAAGCTATCAAAGATAGCCATTTAAATTTGGATACAGTAGATAAAAATCGTATTGGCATTTATGTGGGGAATATGTTTGGAGGGTGGGAATTTACTGATAGAGAACTCAGAAATCTATATGTAGAAGGCGCTGAATTAATTAATCCCTATCTTGCAACAGCTTGGTTTCCTGCAGCACCGCAAGGTGAGATATCTATTTTGCATGGAATCAAAGGTCACAGTAAGACCATCGATAGTGGTCGAAGTAGTGGTTTAACCAGCATCGGGTATGCTGCTGAAGCGATACGTGCTGGCCGTTTGGATTACGCTATCGCGGGCGGTACAGAGGCTATGGTGACTCCCTTTATGATGGCCGCCTGTTCAGTGGCAAGTTTAATGAGTGAAGATCATTACCTCTCTCCAGACGGGAATTATCAACCGTTTGGCAGCAAACGAAATGGGTGGGTGCCAGGGGAAGGATCAGCCTTTGTCATGCTAGAAACGTTGGAGTCAGCGCTGGCTCGTAACGCTGTCATTTATGCAGAATTACAAGGATTTGGCCACACAACAGAAGCTTGTAATCCTAATCAATTAATGCAAGATGGCTCAGGACTGGATCGTGCCATTTCACTAGCGATGAATCAAAGTCGTATTCACTTTAGTGATATTGATCTAGTCCTGGCGGATGGGGCGGGAACACATCAAGCAGATTTACAAGAAGCAAAAACGATCCATCACTACTTTTCTGGGCATTCCAATTGTTACGTCACTGCACCTAAGTCGCTCTACGGCGATACGTTTGGTGCAAATGGTGCTTTCGATATCATCATTTCAGCCTTATCCATTAAAAATCAGCATATTTTACCTACCATGATTGTTGATGGAATTGATGAATCATGTCCAATTAAATTGGTATCAAATCAAGCAATCGAAAGCGAAATTAATCATGTACTGATTAATAACCGTGGATACGGTGGTATTGGAACGGCCTTAATCGCTAGTAAGTATTCAAATTAATTATTTTTTTAAAAAGGAGAATAAAAAATGTTAAATGTAGCAGAAAAAATAAATGAAATGATGAAGATCACTCTGGCAATGGAAGATATCAAACTTGATGGGAATATCATATTGGATGAGATAGGAATTGATTCAATAGAAAAAGTCGAATTATTAGTAAAATTGCAAAAGCTATTTTCAATTCACTTAAAATTTGATGAATTCCGTGCTCTCAATACCTTAGGTGAAGTTTATGCCTATGTTGAGAGAAGATTACAATAATGCAAGTGATGGGAAATAGTATGTTACTTTATTACGCTATAAAAAAGGTGGCCAGAAAAAGAGGCCACCATACTGCCATTCTGGCATCTGATCAATCCATCACCTATTCAGAACTGGCTATACAGGTAGAAAAAACCATTTGCTATCTCATAGGGCAGGGCATTAAACCAGGTGATAGGATTGCAGTGGCCGCACCTAATTCAATTGATTTAATTTATCTTTATCTTGCTGCTAGTCGGTTAAATGTCATTATTATTTTTCTTTATGATATTGTCGATGTTAAACCGCGAGAGCTTCAAAGCTTGTTAGATCATGCTTGTCCTGATTGGCTTTTAATAGGTGAAACAGCAAGAAATGGCAAGAAAATAGAATTTGATGAAAGTCGAATTTTGTATTTTAGTGAAATGAGAACGCAGGAAATAAAGAAAATAAATATTCCAAAAACGAAATCAAAAGCTTCTCGCCATTTCATTCAGCCTTATACCAGTGGAACCACCGGAAAGCCAAAAGGAGTTTGTTTATCAGAAAAATCGCTGTATGTTCAAGCAAGAACAATAGCAGAAAAAATGCAATTAGATGAGGCATCCCGCGTCTTGCTGACTGGCTTTTTATTTAATACGACGGGATTGCCATTAAGTGCTGCTGTATTACTCCGTGGCGCTATGCTGGTGTTTAGGTCGTGCCAAGATGTAAAAGATATATTTTCGGAAGTAGAAGAAAAGCGCATTACCCATTTTATGTTGCAACCTTATGGTATTGCGCGTGCCCTAACAGATGGGAAGCTTTCCCAGCGAGACCTAAAAAGCCTCAGGCTAATTGCTTATGGTGCTGCTCCTATGCCGCCAGCGATTTTAAGAAAAATACGGACGATAGTGAATTGCTCATGGCTTCAAGGCTATGGGCTAACGGAAAGCTGTGGCCCTATCACCTGGTTGGATGAAAATGATCATCGGTCTAAGCCTGATAGTGTAGGTCGTGTTGCGGCCAAGACGAAAATTATTCTTGTAAATGAAGCAGGGGAAGAGCTTCCTCCATTTGGAATAGGTGAAATCGCTATCCAAGGACCTACCATGATGTCAGGTTATTGGGACATGAACAGCAAACAGCCTACGGATGATTCCTTTCATCAAGGATGGTTCCGTACAGGTGATCTCGGCTTCTTGGATGAAGAAGGGTACCTTTATCTAAAAGGTAGGAAAAAAGACTGTATTGTCACTTCCAACGGATTTACCATTTATCCAAAAGAAGTAGAGGATGTTATCCAACAGTGGGAAGGTATTGAGGAGGTTGCAGTAGTGGGTTTACTCCATCCCTCCGATAACCATGAATATCCGGTTGCTTTTATCAAAATGGCACAGGATATTCATCATCCGGCATTCAAACATTTTCTCGTTTCCAACTTAAGTTCCTTGAAATTACCTCATTATATAGCTAAAACGTCTACTCCATTGCCTCGGAATCGTAATGGCAAAGTAGATAAATTGCTTTTACAAGAGCAGGCATTAACTTTGTTTAAAACAAACCAATTATATTCTCTTTAATTAGAAGGAAACTAACTATGTACAGTGTTTTTAAATTTCTCCATTTTATAGGACTCACTTTATTCTTAGGCTCTATTTGGGTCTATATCGCTGAAGGCACACCCATGGAAATTATCCCCATTACCCAATATGTACGCATGACGATTATGGAGTTGATTGAAATATTGACTATCCCGGGATTGGTTTTAATGATTATCTCAGGATTTGGTATGTTGCTGTTACGAAGGTCTTTGCTTAAATCTCGATTTTTTAAAATTAAATTAACAGGGTCTATTATTGTTTTATTGAATGCCTGCTATATCCTTTTTATTGCTAAACAAGCCGTGATCGCAGCAGGAGGTTTGCCGCTAGCCACCGATGTTTTACAGGGATTAGTGCTACGTGAAACCATTTTCGGCGCCTTTAATGTCTTGATTATATTGTTCCTCATTGGCTACACCATCTCAACCTCTAAAAAGAGAATGCTGAAAATATAAGGAATGAATATGTCATTAGAATTAAGTTCTGAGTTATATGAAAAAATAAAATACTTTATTCCTAGGCTGCTTTTACCGGGCCTAGGGTGGGGTGATCTTGTTGTTGCAACCCAATCGATGAACACTTCTTTTTCGGATGAAACTTCCTTTTGGAAGAATTGGCTAGCTAGTTGGACGGAACAAGCAGAAAAATATGAAAAGGCAGGTGAGAAAGCAGGCCATGGCAATTACCATGTCACTGCTTATGATAACTATATGAATGCAGCAACGTGTTACCATTGGGCTGAGTTTATGTATTTCCATGAGCCTCATTTAAAAGAAAAAGTGCGAAAAAAGGTGACTGGTTGCTTTGAAGAGGCCTTAACTTTTGCTTTCTCTCATTGCCAAAAAGTATCTATTCCTTTTCAAGGACTGCACTTACCAGGATATTTTCTGTCTCCCGATGAGAAAAATGACCTGCCGTGTGTCATTTTAATTAATGGGTTAGATTCAGCCAAAGAAGTCGAGCTATTTACATTTGCAAAGCAGTTTATGGCTCGCGGTCTCTCTGTGCTTATTTTTGATGGCCCTGGTCAAGGGGTGATGCTGGGTCACTATGCAATGCCTATTTATTTTGAGTTAGTTTTACAAGCTTGTGTGGATTACCTAATAAGCTGTCATCGGATTCAGAAAGATAAAATAGGCCTATTTGGTGTTAGCTTCGGTGGTTACTTAGCATTGCGTGGTGCAAGTAGGTTGGGCAAACAAATAAAAGCCTGTATCAATCTTTCAGGAGGATTCGATATTGATCATTTTGATGAGATCAACCTCCGTATCAAACATGATTTTGCTTATGTATTTCAGCAAGAAAAGTTAGACGATATGTCTATCTTGGCAAAACAAAAGCTTCACTTAAAAGAATTGCCTGCTCCAACGTGTCCTGTACTTTGTATTCATGGCGGATTTGATACGATTTTTACATTAGCAAGCTGCCAGAGAATTATGAACTGGTGCCAAGGGCGTGCATTATTGAAGTTTTATCCAAATGAAAAACATGTCTGCCAAAACTATTTTCATGAATATATTCCCTTAATGTGTGATTGGATGAGGGATTGTTTGAAATGAAATCGAAAATCTCTTTTGTGTTTATCACCATGTTATGTTTGACCATGGCAATAGGTCTTCTCGCGTCAGATATTTATCTACCTGCCATGCCTTCTATTGCATCTTCATTGCATGTTGAAATAGTAAAAGTGCAACAAACGTTGGGTATTTATTTGTTAGGATTGTCTATTTCCCAATTATATTGTGGTCCATTGTCTGATCGATGGGGCCGTAAAAAAACATTGGTGGCTGGATTAATCACTTTTGTACTCGCTTCTTTTGGTTGTGCGCTGGCGCATACTATTGAGCAATTAATTGCAGCCAGGTTTTTTCAATCGTTAGGAGCTTGTACAGGCGCCGTGGTAGGGAAAGCGGTGATAGGGGATATGTGCAAACGGGAAGAGGCAGCAAAAATATTGGCAGTGATTTTTCCTCTTATTGGTATGTCGCCTGCCATAGCGCCTATTATTGGGGGATACCTGACGATGTTTTATAGCTGGCATATGATTTTTTTGTTTATAGGGATGCTAGGAATAGTGCTATTGTTATTAGTAATTGGCTGCATGCAAGAATCTCGACTGTCTCGTTCCCTTGCTGTTACATCAGTCTATAGAAATTATTTAGTGATTCTCAAGCATCCATTATTTATTGGTTATACGGCGATAGTCTGTGCAGCCTGTGCGGCTTATTATGCGTATCTTGCTGAATCACCTTTTATCTTTCACCAATATGGTTTTGCTTCCCAGCAAATAGGTTATCTTTATATTGTATTATCTCTTTGCTATTTTACGGGGAACATGATAAGTCGTCGCTTACTTAATTATATTTCATTAGATGCGGCATTAAGCATTGGAATCATGATCTCGTTCTGTGGTGGAGTAGGACTGACAATCAATGCCATTTTAGAGACAAATAATGTATTGACTATGATCATACCGATGTCAATTTTATCAATAGGCAATGGTTTTATAATGCCTTTGGGAACAGCCGGTGGTATCACCTTGTTTCCTAACATTTCGGGTTCAGTATCGGGTTTAATGGGATTTTTTCAAATGGGCGCAGCTTCGGTGGCTTCCATATTCGTAGGTTATTTGAATCATGATTTAATTTTTTCTATGAGCTTGTTTATTGTTGTTACCATGCTGATGGGTGCTTCTGCATTTTTTGCATTTTTTCTAAGCTACAAGCGTGTAAAAGCATTCGCTTTAATTGGAGACCAGTAACCGAGGCGGATAGCTACAGCCGTATCTAATCATATATTGATATTTGTCAACATCCATATATTCCAGACAGACAAAATTCACTGTATTTCTACCGGTATCAAAAAAGGCTTCAAATGTAACAAATGATGATATGCTAGGAAAATTTAAAGTCCTCATCTTTGGGGCCGAAATGCAACCCCTTGCTCTAGATGTATTACCCGCTCCCTAAGTTCACGCAGCTCATTCCTCATAGCTTGCCACTCCGAATAAGGAATTTGGATGAAAGCATTTGATGCTGTAGATGTAGGGAGATTGTTATTAGACGAAGAAGTAAATAAGCGATGCGGATTTTGTGTTTGTGAGTCAGTGTTTAAAAATGAGGTAGGAGAAGTTTGTGGCGATGGTAAGGGTGTAAGCCGTTCTTCCTGGGAGGAGTCTGATTGAGCAGACAAACTCTAATATACTGCTATCTTTTTCCAGGATGGTTTGAATAACAGGCAATACACCTACCATTGCTGCTAAAAGCCAATAATTTAAAGGAGCTCGCTGTTCTACTCTTGTACGTATTACAGCGGGAATGTCTCTCCTCGCATACGAAGGCAGGTCGCTTCTAAGAATGCTAAGTTGCTGCTGACGTCTTGCTTCGTCGTTTTGTAATTCTTGCAATCGCTGTTGATGTATCGCTGCTACTAATCCTAAGCGCCCTGAAAAGCTATTGCTGCTTGCCGAAGAAATTTCTATTCTGCTGCTCACAGGTGTTACCGTTGTTAATCTACTATCCGAATCCGAAACCGAACTTACTCGCGAGTGATTCGATGAAGATTGACTATTCTGCGGTGATGCTTGGCTGCTATTAAAAATGTGAACAAAGGTGCTCACGATTTTATTCCTGCCCCGACGTGTTTTACCAACCACATTCGTATCTGACAGGCGTTACTTTCTCGACTACACTAAGACCTTCTCTAATGCAGTGTTGCCGTTGCCGGCAAAACTCGCCACGAGTAGAGCAGTTTTGGTTGCTAGCCATGGTATGAAAACGACTCTCACCAACTATCCTGCTTGGTTTTTGCGG
>Ga0070738_10006445_pt1 | contig 12304 bp, 14 predicted proteins | sample Coa_R2_2_FD_66446 | JGI IMG/M metagenome (GOLD analysis project Ga0070738, IMG submission 66446) | Surface soil microbial communities from Centralia Pennsylvania, which are recovering from an underground coalmine fire - Coalmine... | ecosystem: Environmental > Terrestrial > Soil > Unclassified ... | reverse complement strand
ACTAGAACACGCGGGCGCCGAGCGGCGCTTCGCGTTCGGCGCTGAGCAGGATGACGGCGCCGTTCTCGTCGGGGACGCCCAGGGTCAGGACCTGCGACTCGAAGCCGGCGATGCGGCGTGGCGGGAAGTTGACCACGCACAGCACCTGGCGGCCGGCGAGCTGCTCGGGCGTGTAGAGCTCGGTGAGCTGCGCGCTGGAGCGCCTGGTCCCAAGCGGCCCGAAATCGATCTCCAGCTTGTAGGCGGGCTTGCGGGCGCCCTCCAGCGGGCTGGCGGCGAGGATGCGCCCGAGGCGGATGTCCACGGCGAAGAAGGTGTCCACGGTAGTTTGAGGTAGAGGTGCGTCGTCCATGGCCAGACCATAATGCCTGGATGGCTGAGGAATACGACCTGATCGCGATCGGCTCGGGCCAGGCTGCCGGACCGCTGTGCTCCGCCTTCGTCGCCGCGGGCCGAAGGGCGCTGCTGGTCGAGCGCGAGCACGTGGGCGGCACATGCATTAATGAGGGCTGCTCGCCCACCAAAACCATGATCGCCAGCGGCCGGGTGGCCTACCTCACGCGCCGAGCGGCCGGCTACGGCGTGCAGACGGGGCCGATCGGCGTCGACATGCGGCGGGTGCGAGAACGGAAGCGGGCCATCGTCGACAGCTTCCGGGAAGGCTCGCAGCGGCACATCGTCGAGGGCGGAACGAAGCTGGTGTTCGGGACGGCGTCGTTCACCGGGCAGAAGCTGGTGCGGGTTGCCCTGAACGACGGCGGCTCCTTCGAGGCGACGGCGCCGGCGATTGTGATCGACACGGGCGCTCGGCCGCGACCGCTGTCCTTGCCCGGCGCCTCAGCGGTGCCGGTGCTGGACTCGACCAGCATCATGGAGCTGGACGCCGTGCCCAAGCACCTGATCGTGGCCGGGGGTGGCTACATCGGCGTGGAGTTCGGGCAGTTGTTCCGGCGCCTGGGATCCCGCGTGACGATCGTGCAGCGGAGTGCGCGCCTGCTGGGGCGCGAGGATCCGGACGTGGCGGACGAGGTACGGAAGATCCTGGTGGAGGACGGAATCGAGGTGCTGCTCTCGACCTCCATGATCTCCCTAGCCTCCTCGGGTTCGGGTGTGGCGCTGACCGTCTCCGGCGGGAGGGTTATCGAAGGCTCGCACCTGCTGAACGCCACCGGGCGGACGCCGAACACGGAGGCGCTTCAGTTGGAAGCTGCCGGCGTGGCGACGAACGAGCGGGGCGAGATCCCGGTGAACGATCGCCTGGAGACGAACGTCGCAGGCATCTACGCCGTGGGGGACGTGAACGGCGGGCCGGCGTTCACCCACATCTCTTATGACGACTTCCGCATCCTGCGCGGGAACCTCCTGCACGGCGAGCAGCTCAGCACGCGCGACCGGCTGGTGCCGTACGTCGTCTACATGGACCCTGAGCTGGGCCGCGTCGGCCTCACCGAGTCCGCGGCCCGATCCTCAGGCCGCAACATACGTGTGGCCTCGATGCCCATGAGCGCCGTGGCCCGCGCGCTGGAGACGGACGAGCCCCGCGGCCTGATGAAGGCCGTGGTAGACGCGGATACCGGCCAGCTCCTGGGCTGCGCCATCCTCGGCCTGAACGGCGGCGAGATGATGAGCCTCTTCGAAGTGGCGATGATGGGCAAGCTGCCCTACACGGCCCTCCAGGAGGGCATCTTCGCCCACCCCACCCTGGCGGAGGGGTTCAACAACCTCTTCGACCGGCTCTCATAGCTCGCCAGCCTCTCGCAAGGCGTCGAGCAGCTCGCCGGTGGAGTAGGTCGGAACTCCGGAGACGGTGAAGTCCTTGTCCTGGAGTCCAGATCGGAAGATTCAGCGCCAGCGCGAGAGCGACGGTTGGCCAGTCATCCGGGTCGCGCTCAGCCATTCGCCCGCGGGCTTCGGATTCGAAGAGGCGATACGTGTCCGTCGTGTACCACGCGATCGGCAGCACCGAAATCGCTCGCTCTATACGCTCGACGGTGAAGCCACGTCGGGCGCCCATTCTCGGGGCGTACTCGCGCACCTCAGCCATGACGACGTCGGTAGCGACTACTGATGGGCCATTCCGCACCTTGAACACCAGCTGCGCGCGGCCCTCGAAGATAGCCGAAAGGAGGACGTTAGCGTCGCCGACTACGGCGCCAGGCAGCGAAATCTGCCAGGATCTCCTCTTCCGTTATTCCGAGCGCGCGCCGCTCGGCGCCAATCTGGTCGGTGATCTCGATGAACCTGCGGCGGCGATCGTCATGCTCGTCCAGCGTGGACAGAATGTAAGCGGCGAGCTTCTCGTTGCGGGTGAGCAAGACGGACTCTTCTGAGTCCAGCAGCTTGAGAACCTTCTCACCTAAGTCTTCGGCCCGGACCGTCTTCATGCGGCGAATATAGCAACAGAGGGCGCTCGCTGAGCGAGCGCCCTCTGTGACCGTTTTCGGCTTGGACTAGAAGTCCATCCCGCCGCCGGGGGGCATGGGAGGCGTAGCCGGCTTGGGCTCGGGCTTCTCAGTGATCAGCGTCTCGGTCGTCAGCAGCATGGCCGCGATGGACGCGGCGTTCTGTAGGGCCGAGCGGGTGACCTTGGCCGGGTCCACGATGCCCGCCTTGAACATGTCCTCGTAGCGGCCTTCGAGGGCGTTGAAGCCGTTGTCCTGGCTGCCCTTGCGGACGGCCTCGACGACGACGGACCCTTCCTCGCCGGCGTTGTAGGCGATCTGGCGGAGAGGCTCTTCCAGCGCGCGCTTCACCAGCTGCACGCCAACCTTCTCATCGCCCTCGGCCTGCAGGCTGTCGAGCACCGCAGCGCACTGGGTCAGGACGGTGCCGCCGCCAGCCACGATGCCCTCCTCGACGGCAGCGCGGGTGGCCGACAGGGCGTCCTCCACGCGATGCTTCTTCTCCTTCAGCTCCACCTCGGTCGGGGCGCCGACCTTGATGATGGCCACACCGCCGGCCAGCTTGGCCAGCCGCTCCTGCAGCTTCTCGCGGTCGTAGTCCGAGGTCGTCTCCTCGATCTGTGCCTTGATCTGCTTCACGCGGGCCTGGATGTTCTCGCTCTTGCCGGCGCCCTCGACAATGACCGTCTTGTCCTTGTTCGAGGTCACCCGGCGAGCCTTGCCCAGCTGGTTGACATTGGTGTTCTCGAGCTTGAAGCCGGCCTCCTCGGTGATGACCTGGCCGCCGGTGAGGATGGCGATGTCCTCGAGCATGGCCTTGCGGCGGTCGCCGAAGCCAGGGGCCTTCACGCCGAGTACGTTCAGCGTGCCGCGCAGCTTGTTCACCACCAGGGTGGCGAGGGCCTCACCCTCGATGTCCTCGGCGATGATCAGCAGCGTGCGGCCGCCCTGCACGACCTTCTCAAGCACTGGGAGGATGTCGGCGATGGCGGAGATCTTCTTGTCCGTGATGAGGATGTAGGGCTCCTCGAGCACGGCCTCCATGCGGTCGGCGTTGGTGATCATGTAGGGCGAGATGTAGCCCCGGTCGAACTCCATGCCTTCGACGTACTCGGTCTCGAAGCGGAGGCCCTTGCCCTCCTCGACGGTGATGACGCCGTCCTTGCCGACCTTGTCCATGACGTCGGAGATGATCTGGCCGACCTCGGCATCGGCGGCCGAGATGGTGGCGACCTGAGCGGTCTCTTCCTTCGTAGTGATCTGCTTCGAGCGAGCCTTGATCTCCTCGACGACCTTGTCGACGGCCTTCTGGATGCCGTTCTTGAGGATCATCGGGTTGGCGCCCGCGGCCACGTTGCGCAGACCCTCGTTGATCATGGCCTGGGCCAGCACGGTAGCGGTGGTGGTGCCGTCGCCCGCGATGTCGTTGGTCTTGGTGGCGACTTCCTTGAGGAGCTGAGCACCCATGTTCTCGAAGGGGTCTTCGAGCTCGATTTCCTTGGCGATGGTGACGCCGTCATTGGTGATGGTGGGTGCGCCGAACTTCTTGTCGAGCACCACGTTGCGGCCCTTGGGGCCCAGCGTCACCTTGACGGCCCCGGCCAGCTGATCCACGCCGCTCTTCAGCTTGCGGCGGGCGTTCTCGTCGAAAACGAGCTGTTTGGCAGGCATTCCTTCGTCCTCCCCTTACTCGAACACCGCGAGAATGTCCTTCTCGCTGAGGATGAGATATTCCTTGCCCTCGATCTTGATCTCGGTGCCGGCGTACTTGCCGTAAAGCACCTTATTCCCGGCCTTGACTTCGAGAGCGTGCTTCTGGCCCTTGTCGTCCACGCGGCCGGAGCCGACCGACACGACTGTGCCTTCCTGGGGCTTTTCCTTGGCCGTGTCCGGCAGGACGATGCCGCTGCTGGTAACTTCTTCGCGCTCCAGCGGCTCGACGAGGACACGATCACCAAGGGGTTTGATGCTGGTGGCGGTGAGTGTCGCCATGCAAAACCTCCTCTTTCGTAGTTCTTGGACGTGCTTCGCTAGCACTCCATTCGGGTGATTGCTAGCAAAATATAGGCGAGACTGCTAACAGTGTCAAGGGGAAGCTTGCACCTGGCGGCGCGAGCGGGGTTGTGGTCAGCTTAGCGCGATGAAGGTGCTCGTCGCCCCGCAAGGGTTCAAGGGTAGCCTGGCGGCGGCGGAGGTGGCCGAGGCGATTGCGGCTGGCCTTCCAGAGGAGCATGAGGCCGAGCCGCTGCCGGTGGCGGACGGCGGCGAGGGGACGGTGGAGGCGCTGCTGGCAGCGATCGGCGGCGAGCGACGAAGCACGGTTGTGGAGGGTCCACTGGGGCAGCCGGTCGAGGCGACGTGGGCCATGCTGGCGGATGGACGGGCAGCCATCGAGATGGCGGCCGCCAGTGGTCTGCCACTGGTTGGGGCCGAGCGCGATCCGCGGCGGGCCACGACTTACGGGACGGGGCAGCTCATCGCAGCGGCCATCGACGAGGGAGCAAGCGACATCATTGTCGGGATCGGCGGCTCGGCGACGAATGACGGCGGCGCCTTCGCGCTGGAGGCGCTCGGGGCGACGTTGCTGGACAGTGCCGGCAAGCCGCTGCCGCGCAGTGTCATCCACCTCCAGCGGCTGGCCCAGGTGGGCCTGGACGCTGTCCGCCAGCGGCTCGGCGGAGTTCGCCTGCGGGTAATGTCCGACGTGACCAATCCGCTCCTTGGCCCCTCCGGGGCAACGTCGGTGTACGGACCGCAGAAGGGCGTGAACCAGGCCATGCGGCCACGGCTCGAGGCAGCGCTGGAACGCTGGGCCGAGGTGATCGAGGGCACGGCCGGACGGCGTCTGCGGGACGAGCCAGGAGCTGGCGCGGCCGGAGGGCTTGGCTTTGCGCTGCTGGCGATTGGCGCCTCGCTCGAGCCGGGGGCGGAGATGGTGCTCGACCTGGCCGGGTTCGACGAGCGCGTGCCGCAGGCCGGCCTGGTGATCACCGGCGAGGGGCTGCTGGATGGGCAAAGTCCGTTTGGCAAGGCGACGGTCGCCGTCGCGCGGCGGGCCAAGAAGGCCGGCGCGCCTGTGCTGGCCATCGTGGGCGGCTTGGGCGAAGGCTATGAGGCGGCGCTGGCCGAAGGCATCGACGCCGTCATGCCCATTGTTCCCGGCCCTCTCTCATTGGAGGAAGCGCAAACGAGGGCCAAAGAGCTCATCACCGCGGCCACACAGCGGGCCTTCCGTATGATCGAGCTGGGAATCAAGCATGCTTCTGGTGCTCGACGTCAGTAACAGCTCGACCAAGTTCGGCGTCTACGATGGCGCCCGGCTGCTGGGCAACTGGCGCATCGACAGCGAGCTGCGGCAGACAGCAGACGAATACGGGCTGCTGATAACGGGCCTGATGCGCCACCACGGCGTCGACCCAGGCCAGGTAAAGGCGGCGATTATGTCAAACGTTGTCCCGCCGTTGATCGCCACCTTCGAGGAGATGGTGCGAGGCTACTTCGGCCAGCGCTGCGTGGTGGTATCGCACGAGCTCGACCTGGGCCTCGCCTACCGGACGGTGAATCCGGCGGAGACGGGCGCGGACCGCATCGTGAACTGCCTGGCGGCGCATCGCTTGTATGGCGGACCTTCGGTGGTGGTGAAGTTCGGGACGGCCACGACATTTGACGCCATCTCCGAGGATGGCGCCTTCCTGGGCGGGGCCATCACGGCCGGGCTCACCCTCGCGGCCGACGCGCTGACGCAGCGAGCGGCCAGGCTGTACAAGGTGGAGATGGTGGCGCCGCCGCGCGCCGTCGCGACGGACACGATTGGCAACCTGCAGTCCGGCCTGGTCTACGGCTACGTCGGCCTGGTGGAGGGCCTGATCAAGCGCTTCCGGTCCGAGCTGGGGCAGTTGAAACGCGTCGTCGCCACGGGGTGGGAGGCGCAGTACATCGCGCCGTTAACCAAGGCCATCGACGAGGTGAACCCCCTGCTCACGCTGGAGGGCTTGCGGATGGCATGGGAGGCCGTCCGCTCATGAGTCTGCGGGGCAAGCGCATCCTGCTGGGCGTATCGGGCGGCATCGCTTGCTACAAGGTGGTGCAGGTTGCGCGCGACGTGACCAAGGCGGGCGCCGAGGTGCACGTCGCCATGACGCGCGCGGCCCAGCAATTCGTGGGGGCGATAACGTTCGAAGCGCTCACCCGGCACAAGGTGCTGACCGACGTGATGGAGCTCGACGAAGGCAGCGACATCGTCCATGTGGAGCTGGGCAAGTCGGTGGACCTAGTCGTCGTGGCCCCGGCGACATGCGACATCATCGCGCGCATCGCTCACGGGCTGGCGGACGATCCGATTACCGTCACCATGCTGGCCAGCCCCGCGCCGGTGCTGATCGTGCCGGCCATGGACCATCACATGTGGTCCAACGCGGCGACACAGGCGAATCTCGCGACACTGCGCCAGCGCGGCATGCGGGTGCTCGACCCGCTGCACGGGCCGCTGGCGTCGGGAGCCATCGGCTGGGGGCGGATGCAGGAGCCGGAGGCCATCCTGGCGGCGGTTTCCGAGATGCTGGCCGGCGGGCCGCTGTCGGGCAAGCGGATCATCGTGACGGCGGGCGGGACGCAGGAGCCCATCGACCCTGTGCGGTACATCGGGAACCGGTCCTCCGGCAAGATGGGCCTGGCGGTAGCGGAGGAAGCCGCTCGGCGCGGCGCCTCGGTGACGGTGCTGTACGGCGCGATCAGCGTGCCGCTGCCGGACGGAATCGAGGCGCGGCACACGCCAACCGCGGCGGACATGGCCTCAGCCGTGCAGGAGCTCGCGCGCTCGGCGGACGCCCTGGTGATGGCGGCGGCGGTGGCGGACTACAAGGCCGCGAGCGTAGCGCCGCAGAAGATCAAGAAAGGCTCCGCCCTGACGCTTGCCTTGGAGCCGACCATCGACATCCTCTCATCTATCGCCGACTTGCCGCTGGTCAAGGTCGGGTTCGCGGCGGAGACCCAGGGTCTACTCTCCGCGGCACGGGAGAAGCTGGCTCGGAAGAAGCTCGATCTGATCGTCGGCAACGACGTGAGCGCCGAGGGGTCAGGCTTTGGGACGGATACGAACCAGGTCGTGCTGCTTGATCGCGATGGCAAGCTTGAGGAGCTGCCGCTGCTGGCCAAGCGCGAAGTCGCGGGGAGGATTCTCGACCGTCTGCAGGCGCTGCTGCTGGCTTAAACCGCGGGGGAGCCGCAGCGGGGGCAGCGGTGGGCTTGGCCGAGGTCGGTGCCGCAGCGGGAGCACGCGTCGATGACGTCGAAGGGGCTGGGGTCCCGTTCCATGAAGGGGTAGGCCAGCTGGAGGCGCAGCTTGATGAACAGGATGCGCTCCTCTTCGTCCAGCTCGCGGCGCTCGTCGGCGCGAAGGAGCTTGTTCGTATCGGCGACGTTGAGGCCGAGCGCAGCGCCAATCCACAGAATCTCGTCGAAGCTGCGGGGACCACGCTCTCCGGACTCTAGCTGCGCCAAGTCGCCCGGCGGCAGATGCAGGGCCTCCGAGACGTCGCGCTGGGTCATCTTCTGGCGGAGGCGGAGGCGTTTCAACGCCGCGCCGAAAGCGCCGCGCTCCAGCCGCGCGCGGTACCGCCGAACGCGCTCGACGCGCTGCTCGGCTTCGCGCCCGGAGTGCCATTCCCCTCCCGAGAATGCTGCTTGCTCCATTGGCCCCTACAACAACGCGGCGGAAGCGAGCAGTGTTACGGTGTGGGGAAATCCGGTAACATAGGCCAACTCATGCAAGCGGACGAGCAAGTCAGCCGGCGGGGGTTCGTCAAAAAGGCTGCTATCGCGGGGGTCGCTTTCGTGGCGCTGGATGCCATCGGCGGGGCGACCATCGCGTTTGGGGCCGACCCCAAACAGACGCAGCTGTCGAACGGCGTCATCTATCCGGAGCCGAGTCTGTGTATCGGCTGCCTCACCTGTGAGGTGATCTGCGGGCAGGTCCACAAGGAGCAGGGACTGGCGTCCGTGCCGCGCATCCGCATCTTCAACGATCCGACGGTGCAGGTGGATCCGGCCGTGCAGGAGGCCTATCCGGGGCGGGGCTCGTTCCGGCAGCAGCCGTGTCTGCAGTGCCCCACAGCCGAGTGCCTGTACGTCTGCCCGGTCAACGCGCTGCGCGTGGACCCCAAGACCGGTGCGCGCTTCATCGCCGAGGACACCTGCGTCACCTGTGGACGCTGCGCCAACGCCTGCCCCTTCCCGACGATGCCCGAATCGGACGCAACGAACGAGCTGAAGCTTGGCCAGAAGACGCGTATCAGCTTCGACGCGGAGCGCAACACGTTCGCCAAGTGCGACCTGTGCTACTGGCGCGAGGGCGGCCCCGCCTGTGTCGAGCGCTGCCCGATTAATATCCGCATCAAGCAGGGCATCCTCAAAAGCGACAAGATGTGCCTCTCGGTGCCGAAGTCGGACAAGGCCACATGGAACAACCTGCGGCAGTTCGAGACCTTCCCTGGCTCGCCGGCCGAAGGAAAGATGGTCGTCCTATGAAGTGGCTGTGGGCCGCGCTTGGCGTGCTCGCAACCCTGCTGGGGCTGGCGGCGATCGCCACGCGGGCATTCGCCGGCGCCCAGCCGTGGGATGGCGAGCTGTCGGACAACTTCATCTTCGCCAAGACCATCCCATTCACGCTGGCGTTCGGAGTGCTGGTAGGCGCGTTCCGGAGCGCGGCCAGGCCGGCGGGCCGCAAGCCGGACGGCAGCATCCGGCGCTTCAGCCCCGGCACGGCCATCGGCCACTGGATCAATGCGCTCGGCTTCTTCCTGGCGTTGATCAGCGGCAGCTGGCAGTATCTGCGCGGCATCCTGGAGACGGATGCACCGGTACCGCTGTACCTGTTCTACCGGACGCACTTCATCGGCGCCACGCTCATCCTGTTCTCCGTTGGCAACTTCCTGACCTACTGGGCCATGAGTCCGGAGCATCCGCTGGCTGTGCCGCGCGGCCAGTGGCTGCGGCACCTGCGCGGGCTGGCGCACGAGCTGCCGAGGTCGCTCGGCATGCTGCTGGCCGACATGGTCGGCCTCGACATGAAGCGCACGGCTCCGGCCGTCGAGCGCTTCACCTACTACGAGAAGACCGTATCGTTCCCGATCTGGGTGTTCCTGATCGCGCTCATCACCGTCACCGGGCTCATCAAGGCCATGCGATACGTCTACCCGGTGCCCGGCGGCGTGCTGTACTGGGCATCAGGGCTGCACGTGGCTGCGATGGTGCTCATCGCGCTCAAGCTGCTGGACCACATGCGCTACGTGTTCGCGCGCTGGCCGCTGCTGGTGTCGATGTGCACCAGCTGGGTCGGCGAACGCTATGTCCAGCTGCGGCACCCGGGCTGGTACAAGGAGGTCCTGGCCGGCGGCCAGCGATCTGGCGCCGCTCCGGTCGAGAGCGCTCCCGCGGCCATCGTCGGAGGCAGCGAGTGAAAGCGCTCGCCGGCCTGCTCGGGCTGATCTGGTCGGCGGGCAGCCTGCTGGGGGCCTACCTGCTGGCGCGCAACGCCTTCACGGCTGGCACCCCCGCGAAGGAGGGGTTCTACTCGCAGGTGCTGCTGTTCAGCGGTGGGCTGGTGCTGGCGCTGTTTGCACTGGCGCTGGCGTGGAGGTGCGTGAGGCTGCTCGGAGGCGCTCCACAGCCAGGCGAAGAAGCGCTTCCTGACCCGACGTCGCACTGACGCGCAGTCCGTCACTCGAGGCGATCCAGCTTCCGTGCGTTATTTGGAGGTGTGTTTCCACGCTTCCTTTCCTGACCCGAATTTCCTACCGCTTATAACGGAGAAACTCGGCCAGGGGTGACTCACTCGGTTCCGGAACGAGCAACTGCTCGATTTCGGCAGGCGCGAGCCGGTTTTACAGCGGGAGTGAGCCGCGGTAGCGCTCGACGCGCGGAGCGCCGGGATCGAGCGGCTGGGCGGTCAGCTCGTCGCCGGCTTCCACCAGGGCGAGCAGGCGCTCGATGGCCATCAGCGCCTCAGTCGAGCTCGTCGGAATGACGTAGGCGCCGGTGTCAAGCGCTGCGGCCCTTGCGCCCAGCTCGGGAGGGACGACGAGCACTTCGAACGGCTCCTCGGGCAAGTCCTCCAGCGGGGCCAGCTTCACGCGGACGTCGAGGCCCGCGCGCTCCAGGGCGGCTTCGAAGCGATGGAAGGTCATGAGCCAGGGGGTGGGGAGCTCGCCCAAGCTGTAGCCGCAGACAAGTGTCCGGACCAGGCGCGGCACGTCGGCTAGCATAGCCCAATGGACGACGCGGAGGGGCTGTCCATCGCCCGCAAGGCGGTGCTGGCGGGCGGGAAAGCGGCATTCGAGCGACTCGACGATCCGGGCTTCCACACGTGGAAGCGGCTGCGTGACCCTGTGCCCGAGGGCGTGCTGGCGGTGCAGGAGGCCGTCGTCGACGCCATCCGCCGTGAGCGTCCGGACGACGGCATCCTGGCCGAGGAGGGCCCCGAGGACGAGGCGGTACCCGTGGACGCCGAGAACCTGTGGATCGTCGATCCGGTCTGCGGCAGCATCAACTTCGCGCAAGGCATCCCGCTCTTCGCCGTCTCGGTGGCGCTGCGCACGCGGGGCAACATTCGCGCCGGCGCGGTGTTCGATCCCTGCCGCAACGAACTCTTCGAGGCGACGTTCGAAGGCTCCGCTCGCATGAACGGCGACGTCATCCAGGTGCAGCAGATCGCCGAGGGCATGGAGGTGTTCGAGAAGTCCTGGCTGGCCGCCGATCTCGCGCCGGAAGGCGACCTACGGGCCGATTCGCTTGACGTCTTCCGAGTCATGGCCGAGCAGGTGACCGGCGTCAGCATGATCAACTCGCCGGCGCTGGCCATCTGCTGGGTGGCCATGGGCCGGCTGCACGCCTATTGGACGCTCGAGGCGCGGATCTGGGACGTAGCTGCTGCCAGCCTCATCCTCAAGCGCGCGGGCGGGACCTTCACCGACGCCGAAGGCGCCTCATGGCTGCACTCGACCGGCGGTTACATCGCCTCGAACGCGATCATCCACGGCTGGACGCTGCGCTGCATCCAGCGGGTGCGGGAAAGTCCTACCCGGACGGCTGTCGACCGTTGACAGCCGCCTACTGCAGCGTGATCAGGTCTGTCCGGCTGATGGTCACCGCCTTCGGCTTCAATGGCTCGTTGGCGGCATTGTTGTTCAGCTGGGTCAGCAGCTGGTATTTCCCGATGGCGATGTCGTAGTCGGTGGCAGCCGACGTCGTGTCGTCCGGCACGACGACCGTGTAGCCACGCAGCGTGGCGCCCACGGCCGTGTAGATGACTGAGCCGTCGATGCGCCAGCCGGCCAGGATGACGTTGCTGATGTTCTTGGCCTTCAGCAGGCTGTCCAGGTTCGTGTTGTAGAAGCGGTCCTGGCCATCGCCCTTCACAATCGGGTCGCCCGCGGGAGCGACCTCCGGCAGCGGCGGTGAGCCGGTGGGCGGCGTGGTGTAGACGACGTACACGCCGGCCGCGCGAGCTTTGGTCAGGAAGGCCGCGATTTTGGGCACCATCTGGCCGGTGCAGACCGCTTGCGGCTTGCACGTCTGCTCGCTGACGTCGTTGATGACGAACGCCGTCGAGGCGGCTTTGAGGGTGACGGGCACGTCCTCCGGCGGAGCGGGCATCTGCACCGACACCAGCTTCGGCGCGGCTGAGGCGGCCGGCTTGGCGGCTGCGCCACCCGCGGCAGGCGCGCCGGATGCGGCGGGAGCCGCAGTGGCTGCGGCGGCAGCGCCGGATGCGGCGGCGGCGCCGGATGCCGCGGCCGCGCCACTGGCGGCGCCTGTGCCCGAGGCGGCCACCGATGCGGCGGCGCCGGCCGTGGAGGGCTTAGCCGAGGCGCTGGAGCCGGCGGCGACGGCGGGCTTGCTGGCGG
>Ga0070738_10006441_pt1 | contig 12306 bp, 9 predicted proteins | sample Coa_R2_2_FD_66446 | JGI IMG/M metagenome (GOLD analysis project Ga0070738, IMG submission 66446) | Surface soil microbial communities from Centralia Pennsylvania, which are recovering from an underground coalmine fire - Coalmine... | ecosystem: Environmental > Terrestrial > Soil > Unclassified ... | reverse complement strand
CGAAAACACTACTCAATAGAGAGTACAAAAAACCACACACAAATCGTCGCGCGACGATTTGTGTGTGGTTTTTTGTACTCTCTATTGAGTAGTGTTTTCGGCTAAATAACGTCGGCACATTTCGATGGTTAGTTTGATTGCTTGCTCCTGTGAAAACGTCTTTCCCTGTAACCACCACGTATGCCAGGTCGCTTCATCCACCTGCGACCTGGCACTTTGCAGGTATGTCCTGTAAAGGGGATCATAGGCAACTGGCAGGGTGGTTCCCAGCCGTTCAAACAGCACTTCTCCCGCGCTGCATATCTGTGCCGCGTAAACAGGCCCGCCCACAACGCCCAGAGTACAGCCAGAGGCTATCAAATTCATCGCAATATTGAACTGGTTGCCTGTCTCTTGCGCCAACAGTAGCCCTTCTTGCAAATATGCCAGTGCGAGCAGAAGGTTTCTTTGCAGGAGAGAGAGAACCCCCAGGAAATTGAGCATAACGCTTAATCCCCATGGCTCACCGTAGACCCGGAAGAGCGTGACAGCCTCGGTCAGCCTGCTTTGCGCCAGGGAGAAATCTCCTTGCAGCATCGCTATGGCTCCCAATCTGCTGAGCGTGAAAGCATAAGCGCGCCGATCACCGAGTTCTCGTTGCAGGTTCAGGCTCTCTTCAAAATACCCACTTGCTCGCGCATAATCCCCTTGCATATGCCAGGCATCTCCTACTTGAAAGGTAGCAGCGGCCCTCCCCGCGACATCTCCACAGCTTTTATATAAGGTTAACGCCTGCTGCGCCTGTGTTCTGGCCTGCTCATTAGTCATTTCCCACAGAGCCAGACGTGAGGCCGCCAGAAATAGTTTGGCTCGTACCTGCTCTGGCGTGTTCCACCCCCGTGCGATAGCGGCATCGATCCATTGGTGTGCCTCCTTGAATTGACTGTGAGCTTCCCAGAACAGGCCAAGCGCGCCACAGAGCCGCTGGACGAGCGAAGCCTCTTCTTGCTGCATGCTCCATCGGAGTGCCGCTCGCAAGTTCTCCTGTTCGTGCGCCAGCCTCTGAATGGACAGGAGCCGTTGTGGGCCTACAAGGTATGGCTCAATCTGCTCGACCAGACTGAGATAATAGTGAGCATGCCGCCGTCGCACCCGCTCCAGTTCACCGCTCTCTTGCAGGCGGCCCTGTGCGTACTCGCGGATCGTCTCTAAAAGCCAGAAGCGACGGACGGAGTCCTCCTCGACAGCGGAGAAAGTAGCATGGGTAGAGACGACGAGGCTAGAATTGATGAGCATCTCCAGACGGTTGAACAGCGTTTCGTCCGCTTCTCCCTCCTGCTGGCAAACTGCCAGCGCCGTCTCCAGTGTCCAGTCTCCTTCGAAGACTGACAACCAGGCCAGTAGCCGCTGTGTAGCGGGGTCTAGCAACTGATAGCTCCAATCTAGAGTCTTGAGCAGCGTCCGCTGCCGTTCTGGTACATCCCGGCTTTCATGCCGCAACAGAGCTAAGCCCGTGTCCGTTGCTGTCGAGTGCTGTCCTTCGTCTCGCCTCCCTTCCAATCGCTCTAGCACCTGATTGGGTGAGAGAAAGCGCGTGCGCGCCGCCGCAAGTTCAATAGCCAGCGGTAGCCCGTCCAGGCGTATACAGAGCTGTGTGATAGCAGGTGCATTCTGTGTCGTGAGTGTAAAGCCGGGTCGGACAGCCCGGGCGCGCTCAACAAAGAGGCGAATCGCGGGAAACTCCTCCAGCGCAGGCAGTTCTGGCAAGGAATGCGGGTCGGGTATCTCAAGGGGAGAGACGCCAAAGAGATGTTCACCATAGATGTGCAAGACCGCCCGGCTGGTGACCAGCGCCTTGAGCCGGGGAGATGCCTGGAGCAATGCGGCCAGCACGGATGCGGCCGGTAAAACCTGCTCAAAATTATCAAGTACCAGCAGCATATCTTTATCAGTTAAGGCTACTTTGAGCAATTGTTCAGTGTCCAGGGGCGGCATCGCTGGAGCGGTGGAGAGTAGAGCGAGCGCCTGAGCTATGGCTGTAGGTACCAGTGAGGGTTCGTGGATGGCGGCAAGAGAAACAAAGGAGACGCCATCGGTAAAGTCCCCGGACATCAGCGAGGCGAGCGCAAGAGCCAGGCGCGTTTTTCCCACCCCACCGGTACCAAGCAAGGTAACCAGGCGCACATTCTCCTGCTGAAGCAACTGCCGCAGCGCCTTCAGCGCCCAATCCCTGCCAATGAACGAGGTCAGCGGAGTGGGAATACCGGAGCGGCCCGCCGAGACGGGTCTGCCAGATGATCCCTGTGAAAGCGCGGGAGCCAGACGATGATTGGAGGGAGTCAGGTGATTGAGGGGAACAGCCCGCCACTCTTCTGGCGCAAAGCTCTCTCGCTTAAGGTTCATCAGCGCAAGAAGCTCAATAGCCTCATCCTGCGTAGCAATGGCATGCCAGCTAGCCAGCGTCAGAATGATCAGTTTGACCTCATCATGTGTCAGGTGAGCCTGATCCAGGCCATGCAATTTGCGACTCAAAACATGGGGAGCCAGTCCCAGAGACCGGGCCAGTTCCTGTTGCTGCCGCCCTGCCTGCCGTCGCAGACTCGTTATCTTCTCACGAAACTGGTCTCGTTTCGTAGGAGCCTTTTGCTCGTCTTGAGTTGTCATCAGCGCACCTCCTGGCAACGAGGGGCAAATCCAACCTGACTATCAATGAACATCTATACTCACCGTTATTATATCTCATCTAATGCAAACTTGTAAGAACATCATGATGCAATGTGCCGGTAAATGATTCTCGCGGATATAGAGAGGCAGGCAACTTTGAGGTAATTTTGAGGCAACTTTGCGGCAACGCAAGCATAGTGTTTTCTCCAGGGGTCAGACTATACTTTCAACAGTATCGTAGAGATTGAGTTTGACGGGGAGGCACAAGAGGTTTGAACCGTCTGGAGGCGCGTGTCGAAATCAGCAAAGGCGTGGATGAGGTCTTTGACTACCTGATCGCTCCAGCACACATGCTCGAATGGATGCAGGGCGTGCTGGCTGTAACTGCTCCCTCAACCGGATCACTGGGGGTGGGCAGCACCTTTCATCTGCGCTGGCAACTGCCCGGTCGTGTGCTAGAGACCACCTATGAGGTACTTGTCTGCGAGGCAGGTCGCGCCTTTACCTATCAGAGTACCATCAGCTCGGTTCGCCGCCTCGTGTCTTTCCGTCTGGAAGCGATAGCCAGCGGGACGCGGCTTACTTGCTCCATCGAGCAGGAACTCCACTCTTTCTTTCAGCATGAGGTAGCAATGGCTGCGCAGGCCACACAACGCCTCCTTGAAGCAGAACTTCAATCCTTGAAAAAAGCGGTGGAAAGCTGAGAGAGTGACGTTTTCGCTTCCTTTTGCTCCCGGCGGCGGGCCAGAAAGGAAGGGTTTCCAGAAAAACAAGAGGAGAAAGTTGTTCTCGCGGGTTAATGACAACAGGTGTTGAAAGATAAACAAAAGGAAAGGAAAAGTAAATGTTCAGACAGTCAACAAGGCTCTCTCTCTTAGCGGTTCTATCGCTCTCACTTGTAGCATTGTTCTCCCTCTCAGTTATGCCGCGCCCTGCTTATGCCAGTAGCAGCGCATCTTCCAATGTTTCAAAGTCAACAACAGGGTTCGCCGTAGGTGATGTCGCTCCCAATTTCACGGCATTTGATCAAAATGGCAACAGAGTCTCGCTGCAGGATTTTTATGGGCGATTCGTCATCCTCGATCTCAGTGCAGCGTGGTGTAGCCCCTCAGCAATCCTGGCAGGGTCACTTATGCCCCAGGTCGTCCAGGACCTGGGAGCAAGGAGCATCGCGTTCACGCCCATCACTGTCCTTCTCAATGGACAAAGTGAAGGTATTCCCAGCACACTAAACGATTCAAGCAGCTGGATCTCTCAATTTCAAATCACATACCCCGTCTTGAATCTGAATGGCGATGCCAGTTCACCAGTTATAAGCCAGTTCAATGCCTACGGCCAATCAGCCGGTTCTTCCGGGTATCCTACCCTCGTGATACTGGGACCTGATCAGCGTATTCTTGCCATTCAGATTGGGATTTCGACGGCAACTGATATAGAAACGCCTATCCTGTCCAGTATTCCAGGTACGCCAGCCTACCAGATCGTCGACGTACAGTATCTGGTGGACACAGAGGGCCTCCCGACAGACTTTACCATTTCTGCCGATAACCTGTTGACGGCGGCATTCCACACGCTCACAGCAGGTGCCTCTCCCAACGCGGCAATTCACCAGCTTAATGCCTTTCTTGGAGAAGTGCAGCGTGATGAGGGCAACCAGTTGACCTTACAGCAGGCAACTCAGTTGAGTAGTGCCACCACTCCCATCATTGCACAGCTGCAGTCAAGCTAAGACGGTTTTTGGAGAAGAGCCTTCCATCGTGCTGCGCCTCATCGATGAGCGACAGCAGCCGGGAGCCGCGCAGCACGACCTGCTCTCACTGTTGATTGAGGCGCAGCACGAGAAGTCGGGGCAGGTACCATCGTTTGTCTGAAAAGCGCAATTCAAGAAAGAAAGGTTCACAATCACCATGCAGGTAAGACATTTCCGCCTCCTTTTGCTCTCGGCGCTCTGTATGGCGCTGATCGTGCTGGCTCAGCTGCCCGGCACCGCATATGCGTCGAGCGGCCTCGTTCTTGTGGTAAGTCCGACAAGTATCAATGGCAATGCCGATTGCTCCTATAGCGTTGCTGCCGGTTGGAACTGCCAGGTGACATTAAGCCGGGGTGATACGGAACAAAAGAATCTGGTCTGGTCAGCCTATACCGACAGCAATTTGACTGGCGTGACCTTCAGTCCCGCCTCCGGCGTACTGACTCAGGGTGAGACTGGCCTGGTTTCTGTGTCTATTCCCACTATGATCTGCCCGCATACAGGTACCCTCATTTTCAAAGGCCCTGCCAATAGCGTGCATGTTCCCTGGAGTTGTAACGCGCCTACGCTGGCGGTGAATGGTTCTACCAGCAGCCTGGACATGGCGGCATGGGATAGCAACTGCCCGGCGACACAGGGAGGCTGGAACTGCACCGCTCATCTGGCGGAGAGCGGCACCAACCCGCAGGGAAATCTCAGCTGGTCTACGCGCAGCAGCCTGAGCGGGGTCACATTTACGCCAGCCAGCGGTAGCCTTTCCCCGAATACCTCGACCCCTGTGAGCATCTTTGTTCCCAATACTGCCTGTACCACAGGTAAATTTAGCTTCATCGCTCACAAGAGCAATACCGTCGATGTGCATTGGAGTTGTTCTTCGCCTCCGGTACTCACCGTAAATCCGAACACCCTGGTTCCGAGCAGTAGCAACTGTACGGCTACTGGAAGCACCTACCAGTGCGCGTTCTCGCTTGGGGAGACCTCGACCTCTCATGGCAAAGTCAACTGGTCGGTGAGCAGCAGCCTGAGCGGCGTGACCTTCAATGTAGCCAGCGGCACACTCTCTCCGGGTGAAACAATCGGCCTCACCGCCTCGTCCATCCCCTGCCAGAATGCTACCTTCACTTTCTCCGGCTCCAATGGGGCCAGCACTGTGACGGTGAACTGGAACTGCGAAGCGGCAGCTTTGCAAGTCAACCCGACGGCACTGGACCCTACAAACTCAGCATGTAGCCTTGATGGCACCTACGCGGCTACCTATCAGTGCAGCCTTATCCTCTCGCTGCCCACTGATGCCCTGGGCCTCAGCTGGTCGACCACCAATGATCTGGGCGTGCAGCCGAATACCAGTTCGGGCAACCTTTCCGCCGGTCAGCAAACGACTGTTACCTTCGACCAGATTCCCTGTCAGGACGGTACCTTTTCCTTTGCTTACAGTGGAGCAAGCAGTGGCATGGTAACGGTGCCGTGGAGCTGTGTTCCGCCCGTTTTGCAGGTGTCTCCATCAAGTTGTCCTACCGGCGCTTTTAGCTGTACCGTTACTCTGACCAATACCTCCACAACGCAAAGTGTGAACTGGCAGGTTTCGGGAGGTAATGATTCCTTCGATACATCTAGCGGAACATTGTCGCCCGGCGCATCAGTGCAGGTAACAGCCGCCTATGAAGGTTTTACCCAGGGCTGCTTCGACGCCAGTTTCACTTTCTCTGGATCAAGCGGCGCTCAACCTGTCACTGTCTCATGGAAAGCAGGAGACCAGTGTTTGTAGCGCATGCTCAGGAGCTGGCGATCCCCTCATCCTTCTAAATAGCGTTCAGGGAAAAGGGCGTAGTCTCCCAGCATGCCATAAAAAACGCCTCCTCTGACGTGTCATGCTGAGCGACAGCGAAGCATCCGGGGTGACCAATTGGGGAGTGTGGTCGACGCGGATGCTTCGCGGCGCTCAGCATGACACGTCAGGGGGCGTTTGTCATGGCATGCCAACCGCCGCGCGGGCCAGCCGCTCCACAACCGGCACGACTTCCTCAATGCTTTGCGTTGAACCGGCCAGCGTATCGAAGAACTCGAAGCTGGTGAGCGTGTAAAGGGCGTTGACTGTCTCATCCAACGCTTCGGGGGCGCGATGGCCGTACTTTTCGGCGATGCGGCCTGCGAGGACGCGCAGGCCGCGCCGTCGCCCTTCGTCTCGCGCTCGTATCACCTGCTCGAAATCGGCGTCGAGCGCGGCCAGCCCCCGCAGGCGGCGCAGCACCAGTCGGTCAGAATCCCAGAAGCGGGCAAAGATGGCGAGGAATTCGTCCAGCGCCTCGATGGGTTCGGGGTGGCGGAACGCTCCGGCTAACTGCTCCATACCGCCGGAGAATGCCAGAGAATCACATAATGCTTCAAGCAGCCCGATTCTGGAGCCGAACTGGTGGTAAACCGTCATACGCGCAACATCGGCCTTTCTTGCAACGGCATCGATGGAGAAACGGGCAAAGCCATCAGGCTCCATCAGCAGTTCGCGGGCCGCTGCAATGATGCGCTCCCGTGTCTGTTCTGTACTTGCCTGCCGCTGACCAAGTTTGTAGGGACGAGGACTCATAACAACCTTGACACCTTCCATATTTTGTTGTATAGTCTGTATATCTAAATAATTATTTGGATGGACTGTCTACATAATAGGATATGTTGTGCCTTATGTAAAGAGGAAAACTTTGCAAGATGATCAGGAAGGAGAAACTGCCATGAGCATCTATACGATCGTGCTGTTTTTGCACGTGAGCGGGGCTATCGGCTACTTTATCGGCATGGGGACGTGGCTGTTCTGCTACTATGCCCTTCTTCGAGTAGAGCGCGTCGAGCAGGTACGTGTCCTAACGCATATCGTTGGGCGAACAGGCCCCTTCATGGGGATCAGCGCGCTGCTCATCCTCGGCGCCGGGTTGTACATGGCTGTCACCGCGTGGAGCCTCCTCACCGGCTGGATTCTCGTCGCGCTGGTTGGCCTGCTGCTCATCGCGCCGCTTGGTACAGCCTTTATTGAGCCACGCAGGCGCGCCATTGAGCGCATGGCACGGGAAGCGCCCGAAGGGTCGCTGCCCCGCTCGCTTGAACAGAGTATCCATGATCCCGTTCTGCTAACAGCGTTGCAGACGGTGACCATTCTGTTGCTGGGCATTGTCTTTCTGATGACCAACAAGCCGTCACTCACCATCTCCCTCATCGTGATGGCGGTCGCCCTGGTTCTCGGTCTGGCTTCTGGCGCGCTTGCCTCTCGCATGACGGCTAGCCGAAGACAGAGTGTGACTGAGCCGATAGGATAAAGGAGAAGCATCATGACTGCTTATAAAAAGGAGGTAATACTACATGAAACTGGGCCTGCACATCTATGATTTTACCTGGCCGGGAGGAGCAAGTCAGATTGGCCCCACGCTGGTTGAGATCGCACAGGCTGCCGAGGCTGCCGGATTTGACCGTATCAGCACAATGGACCATGTGTGGCAGTCTCACTATCTCGGCGGGCCGGAGCGCGAGGTGCTTTCGTGCTATCCAACGCTGACGTTTCTGGCGGCCCGCACCAGCCGCGTCAACCTCCTTGCGCTGGCGACCGCCTCGCCCTACTGGCAGCCGGTGCTGCTGGCGAAGGCTGTGACCACCCTGGATGTGCTTTCTGGCGGGCGGGCATGGCTCAGCATTGGCGCCGGCGATTACGAAGAGGAGGCACGGGGAACGGGGCTGCCTTTCCCGCCACTGAAAGAGCGGTATGAACGGCTGGAGGAGATGCTCCAGATCTGCCTGCGTATGTGGCACGGCGAAAAGGGAGATGAGCGGCCTTTCGAGGGGCAGTACTACCATGTCGAGCGCCCGTTCAACATCCCGCAGAGCCTCACGCGGCCACATCCGCCGATTCTGATTGCCGGTAGCGGCGAGCAAAAGACGCTGCGCCTGGTTGCCCGCTATGCCGATGCCTGCAACCTGCAACCCGGGCCGCAGATTCCCCACAAGCTGGAGGTCTTGCGCCGCCATTGTGAGGCTGAGGGCCGCGATTATAACGCGATTGAAAAAACCTGCGCATTTGCCTTTGATGTCGGCGAGGATGGCTCCAGAGTAGGCGCGCTGATCGAGCAACTGCGCTGGCTCGCCTCAATGGGGATTCAGACCGTACTGGGAGCAGTACCGCAGGTGTACCGGATTACCCCGCTGGAGGTCATCGGTCGCGAGGTTATTCCCGCCATCGCTGATCTCTGAACCCTCGTATATAGCAAAGGCCGTTGGGGACACGTCACGTCTCCAACGGCCTTTGCTATTTTTATACTTCGCTATGCTGCGGGATGTTTTGTTGCTCGCTGGCGCCGGGGACGGTGGTGTAGACGGGGGTACACCAGTCGGCGCGGTACTCCGGGCGGCGGCCACGCACCACGTCGAAGTAGAGATGCTGGATGGCCTCGCTGATGGGGCCGATCTGGCCATTGCCGACGGGGCGATGGTCAACCTCGATGACGGGGGCGATCTGCGCGCCGGTGCCGCAGAGGAAGATTTCATCGGCCACGTAGAGTTCCGTGCGGTCTACCTGCCGCTCGCGCGTGATGCGGCTCAACTCGCGCTGCGCCAGCTTCATAATAGTGTCGCGGGTCACGCCGAGCAGGATATTTTCTGTGGGTGAGGGTGTGACCAGTTCGCCGTTGAAGACCAGGAAGATGTTCTCGGCGCTGCCCTCGGAGACGTGGCCGTCGTGGGTGAGCATAATTGCTTCGTCGAAGCCGTTTTGCATCGCCTCGGTTTTCGCGAAGGCCGAATTGACATAGGAACCAATAATCTTGGCGCGGGCCGGAATGGCGTTATCGTCGATGCGCCGCCAGGAAGAGACGCAGGCGCGCAGGCCGTGTGTATCAACGTAGTCTCCCACCGGCTCGGAAGTAATCAGAAAATGATCTTTCAGCCCATGCAGGCGCACGCCCAGCGTCTCATCGCCTTTATAAGCGACGGGCCGCAGGTAGACATTCTGATGCTGGTTGTTGCGCCTCACCAGTTCAATGCTGATGTCGACCAGATCATCAACGCTATAGGGCAGTTTGATTTGCAGGATTTTACACGAACGCAGCAGGCGCTCGTAGTGTTCGCGCAGGCGGAAGAGGTAAACCTGGCGGTGTTCCTCGTTCCAGTAGCCTCGAATGCCCTCGAAGCAGCCGGTACCATAGGCGAAGCCGTGCGCGCGGACAGGGATCACGCCCTGCTCGGCTGGCACAAACTCACCATTCATGAAAAGTTCTTTTGCATCCATCTTGTGTGCGGTCGGCAGCGCCGTTGCTGCTTTCCTTTTCCTCCTTCTGTGATTTCTTGCCCCTCAAGTAGAACGAATGAGAGGTACGAAAGGGTTTCGGAACGCCATTGCTCCTACAAGACTAGAGAATTTTTTTCCCCAGAGCGGAACGTATCAGTTCAACTGCCAGCAAGGCCGTTTCGTTTTTGTGATCCAGCAGGGGATTGACCTCGACGACATCCATGGAGACCAGCCGACCGGAGTCACAGATGTGTTCCATGACGAGGTGCGCCTCGCGATAGCTGAGGCCGCCGCGTACCGGCGTGCCGACGCCCGGCGCCTCCTGCGGGTCCAGCGCGTCCAGATCGAGGCTCAGGTGGATGGGGCTATCGTTGGTGATCTCCAGCGCCTGCTGCATCACGCGGTGCATGCCCTGCTCGTCGATTTCTGACATAGTGAAGACGTGAATATGGTGTTTGCGCAGCAGCGCCTGCTCGCCGGGGTCGAGGGCGCGCGCGCCGACAATCACCAGCTTGCTGGCGTCGATCTTCGGTGTCCAGCCGCCGAAGTTGACCAGCTGGCTCTGGCCCAGCCCGGCGAGGGCGGCCAGCACCATACCATGAATATTGCCGGAAGGTGTCGTCTCTTCTGTGTTGAAATCGCCGTGCGCGTCGACCCAGATCACGCTCACGTCTTTATGCACGCGAGCCACGCCGCTGATCGACCCCAGCGCGATGCTGTGGTCTCCACCCAGAATGAGCGGGAATTCACCGGCCTCCAGCGCGGCTGTCACCAGCGCAGACAGCTCCCCCGCGACCTGCACGATGGGTTCGAGGTATTTGACACGGCTATTGCCGACAGGCTGGCTTTCTGGCTGGGGAATAACAACATTGCCAACATCAAGAACAGTATAACCCATTTGCCGGAGTTGCTCGCTCAACCCGGCGTAGCGGATTGCACTTGGCCCTATGTCAACCCCACGCCGATCAGCCCCCAGGTCCATAGGCGCGCCAATCACGCGAATTTGCATACAACATTTCCTCCTGTTCGCCATTGAACAGTTTCATTTTCTTCACCTCATTATACGTTTTGAAGAGGCTCTTTGTCTACACTATCTTGCAAGCCAAAACCAGCAGACACAGGGGCCAAAAGTTCTTGTCTCCTCTTCCAGAAAAGTAGTACAATGCAGCTACGGAGAATACCTTCCCTCTCTCCCGTAGCATCAGAAAGTGAGGCCTTTTGTGAATCATCAATGGTCTATGGATAAACGGCGCTGGCCGACCGTATGCTTATTTTTTGCGGCGTTGCTGCTGGCACTGACCGCGTGCGGCGGCGGCGGCAATACGCCTGCGAATGGCTCTCCGACGCAGGCTCCCAGGCAGGTGCTGACCTTCCCCAATGTGGGGACGACGGATATTGGTTTTCTTGACCCTGCTCTGGGGCCAGATGCCAATTCGGCGATTGCCGTTGGTATGGTCTACAGCGGTCTGGTCAAGTCTGATATCAATTTGAATGTCATTCCAGATCAGGCCACGTGGGATATTTCCAACAACAATACCGTCTACACCTTCCATATCAAGCCCGGCATCACCTTCTCCGATGGCACGCCTGTCACTGCACAAACCTACGTCTATACCCTGACGCGCGCGCTGCTCCCGGAGGTGAAATCCGGCATTGCCTCGTTCTTTGAGGCCAATATTGTTGGCGCGGATGCCGTGAGCAGCGGCAAGACGAGAACGCTGGCGGGCGTCAAGGCCCTTGACGCCCAGACCTTACAGATCACGCTGACAAAGCCCACTCCTTACTTCCTGGAGGTTCTTACCAACTCGCTCTACTATCCGCTGAACGAGAAAATCATTAACCAGTATGGCCAGACCAACTGGGTCAATCATGCCGCCGGCAATGGCATTGGCACCGGCCCCTTCATGATTAAGGAGTGGGATCACAGCGTCAAAATGATCCTGGTTCCCAATCCCCACTACTACGGCGCGAAGACGCGATTGAGCGAGGTCGATATGATCTTTGTCAACGACCCGACGACCGCCTTCAATGCCTATCGGGCGGGCCAGTATGCTTTTGTCTGGAATATCACGGCGCAGGATCAACAGACGGCGAAGAATATGCCCGGCTTCATCCGCCATTCCCTGCTGGAAACAGACCTGTTGTTCTTCAACAATAAGATGCCCCCGTTTGATAAGGCTGCCGTGCGCCAGGCGTTTGCCTACGCCACCGATAAGAATACGCTGGCGCATGCCATCTTCAAGGATACGGTGACGCCTGCGCCGACGATCATTCCACCCGGTATGCCCGGCTACCAGCCCAATTATCCCGGCATCCCATACGATAAAACAAAGGCGCGGCAGCTGCTGCTCTCCGTCTATCCCGATGTGAGCCAGGTGCCGCCGATTACCTTCTCCTATCCCAGCTCGCAGATTTCCCTGAGTGAGGCTTCGGCCCTGCAACAGATGTGGCAGACGGCGCTGGGTATTCAGGTGAAGCTCAATTCCGTCGAGTTAAATGCCTACAACCAGGAGACGGCCAACCATGCCATCCAGTTTGGTTCCACGCAGTGGGGCGCGGATTTCCCCGACCCCTATGACTGGCTGGCCCTCAACCTGACGACGGGCGCGCCCAACAACAACGGCGACTGGAGCAATCCCCAGTTTGACCAGCT
>Ga0070738_10006434_pt1 | contig 12317 bp, 10 predicted proteins | sample Coa_R2_2_FD_66446 | JGI IMG/M metagenome (GOLD analysis project Ga0070738, IMG submission 66446) | Surface soil microbial communities from Centralia Pennsylvania, which are recovering from an underground coalmine fire - Coalmine... | ecosystem: Environmental > Terrestrial > Soil > Unclassified ... | reverse complement strand
ACCGCCAGGGCGGGCAAGGCCGGAAACAAATAGCGCCCCTGGGGCTGGAGATACCGGAGATTGTAGAAGACCACTCCCACGATCACAAGCACTGTCTCCAGCAGGAGGAGACCCATCGCCCAGCGGTAGTAGGCCAGCGTCCAGCGCTCTCCAGATGCCTCGCATCCGCGCGCCCTCACGATGCGCCAGGCGTGGAGCAGCACGCCGAGCGCTACCAGGGCCGAGAGCGTCGCCAGGACATCATAGGTCCGATCGCTGTATGGGATGCCCATCCAGCCGAACTGGCCCCAGAAGCTGTGAAAGGCTGTCAAAAGCATGCCCCGGATGCGCGGGAGGTCGAGCGAACCGGTGAGCGGCTGCCCGGCAACGACTTCCGCGTGGCGGCGTAGAGCAAATGGATCCCCCGGCCCGTAGAGCAGCATGTTCCGGATGAACCACCACCCGCTGACGAGCAGGGCGGCACCACCAGAGCGGATCAGGCGCAGGGGAACCCGTCGGAGGGCACGCCGCGGCTCCGATGCAAGAAGCGCCGAGCCGGTGAATCCTGCCACCACCAGAACGGCGGCGACATCCCCATCGAGTTTCGTCAGGGCGGCGAGCCCAACCAGGACACCGATTCGGATGTCACCCCACCCATCGTGAGGTTTGGCAAGATCCTCGACCAGCGCGGTCAGGACCAGACAGAGAAGAAGCTCGACGAGCGCGTCATTATCGATTGCTGCGTTCATAAAGAGGTGCATCGGCAGGAACGCGACGAAGGCCGCCGCGGCGAGGGGATAGGCGGCTGAGCGCGGGAAGACCAATTGGGCGAGACGGAACGTGGCGAGAACGAGAAGCGCCCCGAGAGCGGCGGTCACCAGTCGGAGGACGACGACCTGCCGCGCCGTCCCCAGCCCGATCGTTGCCAGGAAGACCGGCGCCGCGATCAGGTAGTAGAGAGGAGGCTGGTGGGACTCGTAGCGCAGCCCGTCGATCGACTCCCCCGGAGGGAAGTGCTCACTCATCAGGCGGGCCAGGGTGGTCTGGTCGTAATCACCGGGGCGCAGGATCGGGAGCTGGTGGTCGAGGGCGATGCTCCGAATAACGTTATAGTGAGCCGGCTCGTCCGGAGCGTTCCAGGTCGGAACGCGGGTCGCGTAGAGGATCGCGAGAAAGCTGTATCCAAGTAAGATCAGGCCGAGTGCCGCCCATACCCAGAACCGAGAGATCACTCGCGCGTCACTTCCGGAAGCCCGGGCCGCGGCAGTCCGTAGCAACCGCGCCAGTCGTTGATCCGTACCTTGAATACATCTGCGAGCATGCGCAGGGCATCGCGGATCGGATCAACCTTACTGCCGGGCGCGTAATACCAATCGATCCCGACCTCGGCGATGCGGTAGCCGAGCTTCTGCGCCAGGTACAGCACCTCGACGTCAAAGCCGGTCACCATAGGGCCCTTGACTGTCTGCTCATCGACCCGAATGCGCAGGCGCGGGAAGATATCCAGCGCGGCGTCTCGGCGGTAGCACTTGAAGCCGCACTGCGTGTCGCGCAGTCCCCTGAGGACGAGGAGGCGAACGACCGAGTTGAAAACCCGTCCCATCAGATGTCGATGCGGAGGCTCACCGAAGCGCCGGGCGCCCGGCGCTTCGCGCGAGCCGATGACCACTCCGAAGCCGTCCTGAACGAGCGGGAGGAACTTGGTGATCTCCTGGATCGGCATCGAGAGGTCTGCATCGCACTGGAAAACGATCTCACCGTGGCTTGCCAGAACGCCCGATCGGACGGCATACGCCTTTCCCCGATGGGGATTCCGAAGGACGCGCAGATCTGGCCATTGCGCCTGCCATCCCTCGGCGACGGCCGCTGTGCGATCTTCGCTCCCGTCATCGACGACGATGACCTCCGCCGTATACGGCTGCCGGCTCAGATAGTCTCGAATCGCCTGCAGTGTGATCGGAAGACGGTTCTCCTCATTATAGGCAGGAACGACGATGGAGAGCATGGGACGCAAGGCCACGATCGTGCTCCGCTTGGAAATCCGGGACGATCTGCTCGACGACCGCCCCCCGCTCAACCACTATACGGCACCCCGCCACTCAGCGCAAGGATCGCACCTGACTGTGCCTGGATCTGCGCCCGGCGGGATAGTTGAAGAAGATGAGGCATCCCAGCGCGATGACCAGATCCCCCACACTGATGACAACCGGCTCGCGGAACGGCAGGGGAACCATGATCCGGTCCCCCAGCCAGGCCAGGCGGGTCGCTGACCCTATGGGAACGAAGGGCCACCACTGCCCGGCTGCACTTCGCTGGGCGATCGCCGTAAGGAACCCGCTTGCGGCGTACTGGTTGGGATCCCCCGGCATCTGACCGCCATTCAGAGCGATCACCGTGAAGTTCATCCCGAGACCAGCTAGCAGGATCACGAAGCCGGGGTAGCGCGCATTCGCCAGGAGGAAGCCGCCGACACACATGAGCGATGCGAGGTACAGCCACGCGCCGAGGAAGAAGCCGGACGGGAACGGCCGTACTGATAAGAAGGGCGAAAGAACGGCAAGGTTGACAGCAATATGGAGGAGGACGCCGATCGCCGCGAGCGGCCACAGTCGAAATGGTCCGTGGACGAGCGCCTCGATCGGAAGCCCCCGGAGCACGGCGAGGCCGAGCGCGGCGATGGTGGTGAGGACGAAGAACATCCCGCGGTCCGCTAGTCCCCCCCCTCGGCCAGCCGTCGGATGATCGCCGACGTCGGGGGAAGGGTCTCATCAAGGATCTCGTAGACGGTCCGGAGCAGGTGGAGGGGGCTGAAAGGCTTGATGAAGTGCTCGCGGATCCCGAGTGCCTGGCTTCGAGCCAGGTCGTCCGAGCTTCCGCGGGCCGTCAGCATGATGATCGGAACGCCGACCGTCGCCGGGCGCGACCGCAATGCCGTGGCGACCGCAAAGCCGTCCATATCGGGCATCATCACATCGAGCAGGATGAGGTCCGGCGTCCGGGAAAACGCGTGCGCGAGCGCTGTTGCCCCGTCACCGGCGACAACAACATCAAAGTCGGCGGTTCCCAGCGTCAGCGTGACCAGACGCTGGACCGACAGGTCGTCGTCAACCAGCAGAATATGCTTCCGCATGAGAGCGTTCCTCCCCGGGGTGAGTCGCATCCATGCCGCGCTCGGCCCTATCCGTGCTCGTGCGCAAGGAAGGCTGACGCTCGTCTGGGGGAAGAATCGGCACGGTAAAGGTAAAAGTGCTGCCCCGTCCCGGTTCGCTCTCCACCCAGATGCGCCCCCCGTGTGCGTCCACGAGGTGCTTGACGATTGCCAGACCGAGGCCGCTTCCTCGGACCCGGTGGGCCAGGGCATTGTCCACCCGGTAGAACTTCTCGAAAAGCCGCCCGATCTTATCGGGCGGCAGGCCGATCCCCTGATCAGCGACCGAGATGGCGATCTCTTGCTCGGTACACCAGGCCCGGACATCGATGCGGCCGCCATCCGGCGAGTACTTGATCGCGTTCGTCAGAAGATTATCGAGGACCTGCCGCAGCCGGACCGCGTCACCGCGAACCCGCGGCAGGGGGCTTAAGCGGTGGTAGATGATCTGGTGCCGATCCGACTGACGGGAGAATTCGCGTACGGTCCGACGGAGCAAGGGATCGAGGTCGATCTCGATCAGCTCCAGGCGCAATCGCCCCGCTTCCATATGCGATACATCGAGGAGGTCATCAACGAGGCGCTGCATGTGCTGGGCCTGGCGGAGGATCTCGCCGGCCATCTCGCGCACGGTCTCGGTATTGGTATCGATCATCGTCAGGAGCTCGGCGAAGCCCATGATCGGGGTCAGCGGACTGCGCAGCTCATGCGATACCGTCGAGACAAACTCGGCCTTGAGTATGTTCAGGTGATGGAGCGCGCGCGTCTCAGCCGCCTCCTTCTGGAGCCGCGCCTTTTCGATTGCCACGGCGGCCTGGTCAGCGATCACCCCCAGGATGCGGAGGTCGTCCGCTGTGTATGCCTCGGGCTGCTCTGCGGCCACGACGATCATTCCGACCGTCCGATCGCCAGCGGTCAGCGGAACGGCCAAGGCCGCCTCGATATGCTCCGGCGCCGCGGCCGCTGGGAGCTCCTCGACTATAGCCCGTGCCTCCGCACCGGTCACGAGCACCGGCTCCCGCACCCGGGCGAGTCGGGTGGTCTTTGGCGCTTCTGGCTCATCTGCCGGTGCTGTGAGCGGGCTCCCGCTCAGACGACCAAAGGCGAGGCGGAACGCCTCACCCCCCTCATCCCGCAGGAGGATGCAGAAGCAGCGCGTATCGAAGACCCGTCCGGCCTGCTCGTAGATCACGCCCCAGAGATGCGAGGGATCGGCCGCGCGGGCCAGCGCGCCGGTGATCTCATTGAGAAGCGAGAGTTCGGCGGTGCGGCGTTGCAATTCGTCCATGCGCCGGAGCAGATCCCGCTGGGTCGTCTGGAGCGACTCGGCCAGGGAGAACGAAACGTAGACCCCGACCAGGATGACCGCGACGAGAGCCAGGCTCCAGGGCGCAGTCTCCCAGAGCATGGCGATGATGATCCCGACCACGACCATGGCCGCATATTGGGCCAGCATCTCCAGGTTGGCGAGGTTCCAGACGTACAGCAAAGGACGCCCCTGGGATAGGGCGATGACGGCAGCAACCAGGCCGGAGTTGATCACGAAGTAGCTTAGGGCGAGGACCGCCAGAGCGCATCCCCCGGCGAAGGTATTGAAGCCCGGCGCAGGTCCGCCGCCGAGCGCGATTGCGGTCGCTTCGTAGAGTCCGCCGGCCACGCCCGTCGTCAGGATGTACTGGGCGACATTAAACACCGCCTTCACCCACGGCCGCCGCAGGATCAAGTGGGAGCCTACTGTGGCTACCACGATCGCCGGCAAGGTCAAGGTTGCCCCCAGGAGGAGAATCGACGCGATGAACATTGCCGAGACGATCGTTCGCTGATCCCCGGCCGGTGTCGTGATCACACGGAGCTCGGTGACCAGGGAAGCAATTCCTAGGATCAGCAGGAGAGGAACGATCTCGTGCGTCGGAACCCGAATCGGGGACGGAAAGCGGAGGAGATACAGGGATAGAAGGGCCGCCGCGATAACCACGGCGACAACGTATACCCGTGCCTTTCGGGGCAACGTCCAGAACAAAGCCCCTATCCCGTGTCTACGTGGAGTTCCACCGTGTTCTCCGGCTGAGTGCCCCGTCTGGAACGTACTCGGCCAGAGAACCTTATTCTACCCTACCAGCGAAAGCCGTGGCGAGCGACCATCCTCCAGAGCCAGCGCACCAGAATCACCAAGCCGTCTCCCCTTCTTCGTCTCTGGCGATCACCACTGGGCGCCGGCCCCAGCCGCCGCGGCGATTGCCGCAACTAGGCAGGCGACCACGAAAAGACGATACGCCAACCAGCCTATCCGCCTCATGACCCCCCCCTCGAACGACTATCCTGCTGCCAGGTCTAAATACCCGTTACCAGTATAACGGTCCGGGGGGTCGACATCGGTTAAGGGTTGGGGGGATTCTGGTTAAGGTTTGGGAAACGATCTGTCGTCGGGTCATCCAGCATGTACCCGAAGCCCCGCACTGTCCGGATGTACCGCGGTCGGTCCTTGTCCGGTTCGATCTTGTGGCGCAGGTGGCGAATGTGGACCTTCACGATCTCCTGGGCCTCCCGCTCGTTGTACGGCGCATCCTGGATCTCTCGCAGGAGATCGACCGCGCTGACCACTCGCCCTGCGTTCCGGGCGAGAACACTGAAGATGCGAAACTCGGTCGGCGTCAGGTCAATCGGCTCGCCATTTCGACGGACCTCGATCCGCCGCAGGTCAATGACCAGATCGCCGACCGCGATCGTCTCCCCCGTCTCAGCCGGGCGTTGACCGCTCCGCCGAAGGAGGGCATCAACCCGGGCAAGGAGCACCCGGACGCTAAAAGGCTTGGTAAGGTAGTCATCGGCGCCGAGCTCGAAGCCGTGCAGGACGTGGTTCTCCTGGGCCAGCGCGGTTAGCATAAGGATGGGGGTGGGGCCCAGCCGGCGGATGGAACGACAGACCTCGAAGCCGTCCATGTCGGGGAGAAGGAGGTCCAGGATGACCAGATCTGGCCGTGTCTGCCGATACAGCGTCAGCGCCGCCGCCCCGGACGAGGCCAGATCGACCTCGATCCCTCCGCCTTGGCGAAGCGCAAAGAATACCATGCGTTGAATGGTCTCGTCGTCCTCCACCAGCAGCACGCGCGCCATGTCCGGTCACCCCACCAGCCGCTCGGCCTATTATAGGATTGTCCGACTGGCCACGCAAGAACGGTCACCAGCCGATCCCTGCTCCTCGCCTGCTTCTCATTGACAGTCTATCTCGCCTCATGGTACAGTCGCCTCGGGTATGGAAGGAGGTGGTGTGCAGATGGATAGTACGCGTTGTCCGAGCTTGGGTGTCCAGTGCACGCTGGAGGGTGGGATCAGCTAAGCTGATTGCGCGCCCTTCCAGAGCCTGGTGTGCGCGCACCTGCTTGGCAACCTGGCGCCGGGGAGATCGTCTCCCCGGCGTCGCCATTTTCCGGCTCCTGGCGCGACCTACCGAAATAAGGGATGGGCTGACTAGAAGCAGTGGATGATACGGGCGTGCTGGGGCATGGTTGAGAGCATGGCAAGCTATCGTCCCCTGTCTGAACGGGCGATCAGCCGGGATCTCCGGACGCGGACCATCGGGAGTCGGATCGTCTGTCTTCAGACGGTCGGATCCACTAATGACTGGATTGCGGCGGCCGCGCGAGAAGGTGCGGCCGAGGGGCTCGCGGTCTTCGCCGAGGAGCAGACCGCCGGGCGCGGCCAGGCCGGGCATCGCTGGGTTGCTCCGGTAGGGCGCTGTCTGCTTGGATCGGTGCTTCTCCGTCCCCCGGTGCCTCCATCCTCGCTCTTCCTCCTCACTATGCTGGCCGCCACTGCCGCGGCCGCCGCGACCAGCGAGCTATCCGGCCTGCCGATTCGTCTCAAGTGGCCAAACGATCTAATCGGCCCCCGCGGCAAGATCGGCGGCATTCTGGTCGAGACGAGCATCTTGGGTGAGCGGGTCGAGTACGCGGTTGTGGGAATCGGTATCAACGTGAATCTTCCGCGAAGAATGCTGACCGCGATCCCCGGAGCCGACAGCCTCCAGGCGGCAGTGGGGCACCGCCTCAACCGGAATCATCTCGCACGCGCTCTTCTACGCCACCTGGATGCACGCTACAGCCTCCTGCGCGGCGGGCGTGCCGCGGCCATTGCCGACGAGTGGCGCAATCGCCTGGGAACTCTCGGCCGACGGGTCCGCCTGCGGCGTGATGGCAAGGAAGATATCCCGCTCGTCGCCGAGGGCGTGACCGACGACGGCGCACTCATCGTGCGTGCCCCGGACGGTTCGCAGTTGATTATTCGCGCGGGCGAGGTCTCGATCCAGGAGGAGTGAGGAGGACGTGAAGCCGGTCCGGAGCGAGAGCCGGACAGATTGGCTCGACCACACCATTCGGCCCTGCTGGGGGCTCGCCAGCCGCTAGCGTCAGTCGGACGCCTGCCTGCGCACGTATCCTCGCCAGGCGGTCTGGGCCACTGGGCAGGCCGCGCCGCCCGCACCTTCACAGTACATGCGGAGGAGGTACAGCAGGCCCTGTTGCCGCCGTGCGGTAGAGAGGATGCCCTGTGGGAGACCTAGCTCCGTGATCAGCCGCGTGGTGAGCCCATAGCCGCCGGAGCGGGGCGCTCTGCGGAAGACGTCCCAGACCACCCTGGCCAGCTCTCGATCACCGTCCCCGTCTGCCCAGGCGAGGGCGAATGGGAGAACGACGTTGATGACGATCTCGCGAGCCCGATCGTGTCCGAGAAGGGCCGCGGGTCCCCCGGGGAGGGGACGCCCGAAGTCGGCGTGGCTCGCCCAGTACCCTCGGGGATCCTCCACGGTGATCACGGCTTCGATCTCGGCGATCGCGCGGCCGCCTGCGCGCAGGGGCGTGAGGAATGCCTGGTCCAGCCCGCGATCCCGGTAGCGCTCGATCAGGTAAGTTGCGGCCACGATGCGCCGTGGGGGATAGTTTGCCGGTCGGACCCCCGCAAAGGCCCAGTCGGATGCGCTCAACCCTATCCCCTGCCACTCCCGATGGTACAGCGCCCAGATCGTTTCCAGGTTATTGGCCTCTCGTTGATCTTCCCATCCCATCCGCGTCCCCGGTCGCTCGGACGGGAGCAGGCCGGCGGCGCCGAGAAGGATAGCGCGCCCCAGGTCGCGCGCATCAGCGGGCGGTCTCCGTCCCATCAATGCGGTCAGAAGGCCTGCTGGCACCGCCTGGGCCAGCCGCGCGAAGGCAGAGCGATTGCGGCTAAAGCCGAGCGCATCGAGGAGAAACGCGTAGGCGACCTGCTCCGGCGGCTGCCGTGTCAGCTCTGCCTCGACTCGCGCCGCGCGCTGGATCAGACGGCGATCGCCCAGGTCGTCCAGGAGGGCGCTAAGCGCTGCGGTCGAGAGCCGGCGGGCCAGTTCGTGGCATCGCGCGGCCGCGGCTGTATTAGGATCGGCCGCCTCCAGACGGGAGGTCGGGATCACCAGCGTGGGGATCGGCTGTCCCGTGGGGTCCAGCGGTGCCGGGCCGTCGGCGGCGAGCACGACGTGCAGAATAACGCCCCGATAGCGAGGATCGCGGTCGTGGCCATGGACGAACCAATCGCTTGACCGACGGTGGAACTCGACATCTCCCTCAAGCAGAGTCCCATCGTCGAAGGCCAGGAGGGCTCCCCGCACATCCGGGCCCGCGCCGCCCGGGCAACGGCCGCGAAAGACGATCTGAAGGTGGCGTCCATCCGTCGTGACGAGCGGGCCCGCGAGCCCACGCTGCCAGGCCCAAGCGAGCCGTCGCTCGTCGGCGTCGTCTGGCATCCTCTGCCGCGCTACTCGCGCAGAACCCGTCCCCGCTTCTCGGCGGGGAGCCAGCCGAACGGATCCATGTGGCCGGGCGGCGGGTGATACTCCAGCCCGATGTAGCCGGTGTAGCCCGATTCCTCAACCGCCCGCAGGACATTTGCCAGGTTGATCTCGCCGAGGCCAGGCATCACCCGCCCCGGCGCATCGGCGACTTGGATATGACCGATTCGGGCCACGTTTGCCCGAAAGGTCTCGATGAGGTTCCCCTCCATGACCTGCAGGTGATAGAAGTCGTGCTGGAAGCGCACGTTGGGCAACCCGACAGCGTCAATCAGGGCTATGCCCTCTGCAGAGCGCGTGATGAAGTAACCCGGGTTATCACGCTCGTTCAGCGCCTCAACGAGGAGCATGATCCCCGCGTCTGCCGCGCGCGTTCCCGCCGCTCGCAGACGGCGGACGGCTACCTCGAACTGTTCCTCGCGCGAGGCGCCGGGAACGCGCCGCCCAGCCAGGACATTGATCCGCCGTGCGCCCAGGCGGCGGCAGATAGCCATCGCCTCGTCGAGGCGGTACCAGAACCGCTCCTCCGCCTCTGGCACGGCAAGGTGGCCGCGCGGATATTCGGGGTCTGCCTCGGTATCGATCAGGGCAAGGCGCAGTCCGTACCGACGAAGAAGGGCCTCGAGCTGATCCAGGTCCTCGCGCTGGGGAAAGAGGATCTCTACCGTGGTGAAACCTGCATCGGCGATCCGCCGAAACCGCTCATCCCAGGGCAGGGGTCCCGGCAAATAGCTCGCATTGACCTCGTAGCAGATTGATGCTGTGGCTACCACTGCTTCCCTTCCAGCGCCGTCCGATCGCCCGCGTCGCCCGCGCGGTGCTCAGGCGTGGGGCACGCTTGCGGGGCGGACCTCGATGCCGGCCTCGCGCTCCAGCACGCGTACGAGGCCGGCCATATCATCGTCTCCCATACCAAGTGCCCGCGCCTCTCGGAAGATCTGGCGGGCGACACCGCCCAGGAGAAGACGCACGTTCAGTTCGTCGCTCAGCTCGTCGATCAGGCCGAGGTCCTTGAGGACCACGTTGATCGAGGTGCCGGCGGTGAAGTTCCGCTCGAGCATCATTGGCACGTTCCGCGTGAGCATCGCACTACTCCCGAAGCTGGTGCGCAGGATATCCAACATCACTGACGGATCGGCACCGGCTTTGACACCCAGGACCATCGCTTCAGCAGCAGCAGCCGCGTGAATGCCGACCAGGAGCTGGTTGGCGAGCTTGATCGTACTGCCGGCGCCGGTCGGTCCGACGAGGCGAATATTCTTGCCCATCGCCTCGAAGACCGGCCGGGCGCGCTCGAAGGTAGCCTCGTTCCCGCCAACCATGATCGTCAGCGTGCCGGCCTGGGCACCGGCCGGGCCGCCGCTGACAGGGGCATCGAGGAAATCTGCCCCCCGTGCGCGCGCCGCCTCGGCACACCGCCGGCTCGTAGTAGGGCTTACCGTGCCGTGATCAACCAGGATCTGGCCCGGCCGGACTGCCTCGATCAATCCGTCCGGCCCGAAGTAGACCTCTTCGACCGATCGGGTGTTGGTCAGGCAGGTCAGAACGATATCGGCGGCCCGTGCGACCTCGGCGGGCGATGCGGCCGGGTGGGCACCCTCCTTGGCCAGTTCATCGACCGCGGCCCGGCTCCGATTATGGACGGTTACTACAAAGCCCGCGCCGAGCAGACGCCGGGTCATGGGCCGTCCCATCTTGCCCAGCCCGATAAAACCAACCTTCATAGGGTACTCCTCCCGGGATGCGGGGTAACCTCAGGCGCCCGCATTATACCACGCCCCGGACAATCCAATCGGGCAGACCAGTGCTTGGTCGGGGCGTGAATACGGCAGTTTCAGAGCGTACCAACCCTCAGCTGGTCGAGGAGGTAGCGGCGGTTGATCAGGATCTTCTCCTCGACCGTTCCCTCGCCCTCGGCTGGACGAGGGGGATCGAGATCCAGGGTGATCCAGCCCTGGTAGCCGCGTTCCTGGAGAAACGCCCAGATCCCGGCCAAATCGACCCCGCCTGTGCCAAGATCCTTATAGAGGATCTGCCGACGGTGCTCCTCGACCGTCGGGGTCGGCCCGGTGTAGCCGCGGTACTCCGGTCGGGTATCCTTCCAGTGAAGCGCCGCGAGTCGTTCGTAGTAGGTCCGGATCATCTCCAGAGGATCGCCGCCCCCGAGGTTGATCTGCGCGGTGTCCACAATCAGATCCACGTAGCGCGGATCGGTCAGCTCCATGAGGCGGTGAACCTCGTGCGGCCGCTCAACCGGTCCCCAGATGTGCGGATGAGCGGCGATCCGAATGCCGTACTCGCTCAGGGTGCGCCGCCCGATCTCTTCAACCGTCGCGGCGATGGCACGCAGGTGCTCGTCGGTCGTCCCTCCGGGCGGTCGACTTCCCAGGTTGATCTTGAAGTGGCGACAGCCGAAGAGGTGGAGGAAATCACGGGCAAAGGTCACGTGGTCCTCGATGGTCTGCTGGCGGCGCGCCGCATCGATGAAGTCGGTCGACTGGCCGGGACCGCCGTTCGAGCAGGTGACCATCGTGATGCCGTGCTGATCAAGGAGCTCCTTGAGCTCCGCCGGACGGTCCAGGTAATGCATGGTTAGGCTGCGATAGGGCTCGAGGCCGGGGAAGCCCAATCGGGCAGTCAGCGCGATATGCTCGGGGCGGAGGTCGCCAAAGATGGCCCCGCCGATCGCGAAGTGGATTCCTGCCGAGGCGTGCGGGGTCGGGGCGGAGTGTGATCCATCACGCGGCACGCTACATTCCTCCCTCAATCGTGGTTCCGATCTCGCGTTGTAATATCCAGAAGATAGTACCCGTGGACGTCGATGACCCGCGTCCCCTCCAGGTTGACTACCCGCGTCGCCCGTCCATAGGCGCGGTGGGTGTGGCCGTGCAGAAAGACCTGCGGGTGGTAGGTATGGATGAGATCGGTGAAAGCGGGGAAGCCGCGGTGAGCGCGGTCCGGGGCATCGAGGCAGATCCGCCGTCCGGCCTGGCCGGGGTGGAGCGAGGGCGCCCCGACCCCAGCGGGGTGGACACAGAGCCGGTGGGCCAGGGGGCAGTAGCGCGGTGGGGCATGGGCGACGATGAGATCAACCCCGCCGGCGAGCAGGATCCGGGGCCGCAGGAGGAGCAGGCGCAGGGCCATCACCCATTCGTGATACTGGTACGGGCCGTCGTTGTACCACGGGGCACCCCCGATGCCGAGGATGCGCAGGCCACGCCAGACCACGAGACGACCGTCGATCGACTCGCCCCCCTCCGGGGGAGCCTCGAGGTAAGCGCCATCATGGTTCCCGGGTACGTAGAAGAGCGGAACATCAAAGCGCGATACCAGGTAGGACAGGTAGGAGGCCGGCAGGTCGCCGCAAGAAAT
>Ga0070738_10006433_pt1 | contig 12319 bp, 8 predicted proteins | sample Coa_R2_2_FD_66446 | JGI IMG/M metagenome (GOLD analysis project Ga0070738, IMG submission 66446) | Surface soil microbial communities from Centralia Pennsylvania, which are recovering from an underground coalmine fire - Coalmine... | ecosystem: Environmental > Terrestrial > Soil > Unclassified ... | reverse complement strand
GCCTCGTAGAAGAAGTCGAATAAGTCGTCGTGCAGCGGCACGACCTTCTTCATGAACTCGACATACTTCATCAGGCGCACCAGATAGTCCGTGAAGAGCTGCGTCGTCGGGACCGTTCCCACGCCGCCCGGATACAGCGTCGAGGGATGCACGTGGCGCCCTTCCATCAGGCAGAACATTTCCCGCGTGAGGCGGCTCATCTGCAGCGCCTCGCGGTAGAACTCGCCCGTGAACGGATTGAGCGCGCGCATGATGTCGGCGATCTTCCGGTATCCGTGCGCGGCGGCGTGCGGCGCGTCGGCCCCCTGCGCCTTCTCCCATACGCCGGGGTTTGTCTCCTTCACCATCTGCTCGCAGAAATCCACGCCCACCAGATTGTCCTGGAAGATGTTGTGGTCGAACATGTACTCCGCGGCTTCGCCCAGGTTGACGATCCACTCCGCGAGCGCCGGCGGCCGGATGCCGAAGGCCATGTTCTGCGCGTAGCAGGCGCACGTCGCGTGGTTGTCTCCGCAGATGCCGCAGATCCGGCTGGTGATGAAGTGCGCGTCCCGCGGGTCCTTGCCCTTCATGAAAATGCTGTAGCCGCGGAAAATCGAGGACGTGCTGTGGCACTCCGCCACCTCGCGGTTGGCGAAATCGATCTTCGTGTAAATCCCGAGGCTCCCCACGATGCGCGTAATCGGGTCCCAGCTCATCTCGACGAGCTTGCGTTCGCGGCCCGTGGTCTCCGGGCCCGGCTGTGTGATGGTTGCCATTTCCGGACTCCCGCCCTAGCTGAACCTCGCCGGCCGGTATCCAGTCGTCAACTCCGGCCCGCGGTGCCGCCATTTCGTTTCCTTGTTGACCGTGTGCTGCGTGATGCGGCGCAGCGCGCGGATCGCCCTTCCCGTCACGGTCGAGGTGTCCGACGAAATCCGCGCTCCCGGCGGCTCGTCCATGAACGGCATGAACTTGTCCGGGAAGCCCGGCATCGTGCACGCCATGCAGATGCCGCCGACGTTCGGGCACCCGCCCAGCCCGTTCATCCACCCGCGCTTCGGCACGTTGCAATTCACCACCGGACCCCAGCAGCCCAGCTTCACCAGGCACTCCGGCTGGCCGTATTCCTTCGCGAACTGCCCCTGCTCGTAGTAGCCGCCGCGGTCGCACCCCTCGTGCACCGTCGCGCCGAAGAGCCACTTCGGCCGCAGGCGGTCATCCAGCGGAATCATCGGCGCCACGCCCGTCAACTGGTAGAGCAGGTAGAGCAGCGTCTCCATGAAGTTGTCCGGCTGGATCGGGCAGCCCGGCACATTCACCACCGGCAGCCCCGCCTTCGACTTCCACTCCCAGCCCAGGTAATCCGCCAGCCCCATGCACCCCGTCGGATTCCCCTGCATCGCGTGAATGCCGCCGTACGTCGCGCAAGTCCCCGCGGCCACCACCGCCGTCGCCTTGGGCGCCAGGCGGTCGATCCACTCGCACGTTGGGATCGGCTGTCCCGTCTGCGGATCCGTGCCGAAGGCCGCCCAATAGCCCTCGCGCTTCACGTTCTCATTCGGAATCGAGCCCTCGATCACGAGCACGAACGGCTCCAGCCGTCCCGCCGCCGCGTCGTGAAACGCCTTCAGGAAATCGCTGCCGACCTCATACGCCAGTACGGTATTGTGCAGGTGCACTTTCGGCAAGCCGGGAATCGCCCCGAGCAGCACGTCTTCGAGGCTCGGCTGCGTCGCCGCCGTCACCGAGACCGAGTCGCCGTCGCAGCTCAGCCCCGCCGTGATCCAGAGGATGTGTACCTCTTTTACGGCCGGCGGACGTGGTGTTTTGCGTCCATAAGGAGGCGCATCGGGCATATGACCCCCCCTTCTGCGCACGATACCCTTTTAGTCTCTGCGCGAAGGATCATAGCGGTCAACGCGCGAGCGTGCAGGAGCGCTCAGCAGATGCGCGGCAACTGTTCATGAAACGGCAGATCGAGCACGCGGCTGCCTCCCACCTCCGTCCGCAGTACCGCCATGCCGGGGTGTGCCGAAACGGCACGCCCGATCGCCACCGCGTCGCGCCCCTCCGGCCGCGCGCGCATCGCGGAGAGCACCGCGTCCGCCCGCTCCGGCGCCGCGAACGCGACCAGCTTCCCTTCGTTCGCCACGAACAGCGGATCGATTCCGAGGAGCTCGCACGCGCCCCGCACCGTTTCGCGCACCGGAATCGCGCGCGCCTCGATCTCGATCCCCACGCCTGCCGCAGCCGCGATCTCGCACAGCGATGTCCCCAGCCCGCCGCGCGTCGGATCGCGCAGCGCGTGAATCTCGCCCGCCTCGATCATCGACGCAACCAGCCCGTGGAGCGCCTGCGTGTCCGACCGGATCTCGCCTTCGATCTCCAGCCCTTCGCGCTGCGTCATCACCGCCATTCCGTGGTCCGCGATCGTTCCGCTCAGCAGGATCACATCGCCCGCCCGCGCGTTCGCGGCAGAAATCGCCGCGCCCTCAGGCACGAGGCCGATGCCCGTCGTCGTCACGAACAGCTTGTCCGCCGAGTGCCGGTTCACCACCTTGGTATCGCCCGTGACGATCGCCACGCCCGCTGCTCGCGCCGCCGCAGCCATCGAGTCCACCACCTGCGCCAGCTCCTCCATCGCCAGGCCTTCCTCCACGATGAAGGCCGCCGCCAGCGCCAGCGGCTTCGCCCCGCACATCGCCAGATCGTTTACCGTACCGTTGACCGCCAGTTCCCCGATATTCCCGCCCGGAAAAAACAGCGGCGTCACCACGAACGAATCGGTCGTGAACGCCACGCGCGCATCTCCGGCCGCCACCACCGCCTGATCGTCCAACCGACCCAGCACCGGATTATCGAACGCCGGCAAAAACAGCTCCCGCACCAGCTGCGCCGTAAGCCGGCCCCCGCTCCCGTGCCCCATCACGACAGTCTTATGGCGTGCAACCGGCAGCGGACACGAAATCGCAAAGCCACTCATAACGGTAAGCCGCGCCCCCAACCCCCAATCCCTAATCTCTAAATGACGTCCTCTTCCCCCAGCATCACATGCACCATGTCCCACATCACGTGCAGCAGCGTCGTGTGCACCTCCTGAATGCGGTGGATGCTGAACGAGGGCACCGTGAGGCAGTACTCCGCCAGATCCTTCGACCGCCCGCCGTCCTTCCCAGCGAAAGCCACCGTCAGCATCCCCATCTCGCGCGCCGCTTCCAGCCCGTAATTCACATTGGCCGACATCCCGCTGGTCGAAATCCCCAGCGCCACATCCCCCGCGCGTCCGAACAGCCGCAACTGCTCGGCGAAGGTCTGGGAGAAATCCGAATCGTTGCCGATCGCCGTCAGCAGCGCCGGATCGCACGTCAGCGCCCGCGCCGGGAACGCCCGCCGCTTCTCGAGGATCGGGTGCACGAACTCCACCGCCGCGTGCAGCGCATCGCACGCGCTGCCCCCGTTTCCCATCACGAACAACTGCCGCCCCGCAGACAGCGCGTCCGCCATCCGCCGGCACACCTGCTCCAGCGTGCCCGCGTTCGCCTCGAAGAACCGCGCCTTCATCTCCGCGCTCTCGCGGCACTTCCGCATCACCGCTTCTTGGAATGCCGCCCCTGGTTCCGGCGCCATCACGCCCCCGCTTCGAGCGGCGTCAAATGCCGCCCGTACTGGTAATACGCCGCGCACGCCCCTTCCGCCGAGACCATCGTCGCGCCCAGCGGCGTCTGCGGAGTGCACTCCCTGCCGAAAGCCGGGCAATCCACCGGCTTCTTCTGCCCCTTCAGCACCAGCCCCGCGATGCAGACCTCCGGCTCGCGCGTGCGGATGTTCTCCACCTCGAAAATGCGGTCCGCGTCGAAATCGCGGTACGGGTAGCTCAGCTTGTAGCCGCTCTTCGGAATGATCCCGATTCCGCGCCAGCTCCGGTCCGCGATATCGAACACCTTGGCGATCATCTTCCGCGCCGTCAGGTTTCCTTCGCGCGTCACCGCCCGCGCATACTGGTTCTCCACCACGGCGCGCCCGCGCTCGAGCTGCCGCGCCGTCATGAGGACGCCTTCGAGCAGGTCCAGCGGCTCGAAACCCGTGATCACGATCGGCACCCGGTAGCGCGCCGCGATCGGCTCGTATTCCGTCCACCCCATCACCGCGCACACGTGCCCCGGACCCAGGAACCCCTGCACGCGGTTCAGCGGCGATTGCAGGATCGCCGTCATCGAAGGCGGCACGGTCACGTGCGAGACCAGCAGCGAAAAGTTCCGCAGCCCCATCGCCTTGGCCTGCCACACCGCCATGGCGTTGGCCGGCGCCGTGGTCTCGAAGCCGATGGCGAAGAATACGACTTTCTTATCCGGATTCGCCTCCGCGATCTTCAGGCAGTCGAGCGGCGAGTACACGATCCGCACGTCCCCGCCCGCCGCCCGCACCTGAAACAAATCGGCTTCCGACCCCGGCACGCGCAGCATATCGCCGAACGAGCAGAAGATCACGTCGGGCCGCCGCGCGATCGCATGCGCCCGGTCGATCCTGTCGAGCGGCGTCACGCAGACGGGGCATCCCGGCCCGTGCACCAGCTCGATTTCCGGCGGCAGCAGCCGGTCGAGCCCGTACTTCACGATGGAGTGCGTCTGCCCGCCGCAGACCTCCATCAGCACCCACGGCCGCGTCACCGTGCGGCGGATTTCCTCGGCGATCTTCTGCGCGATCGCCGCGTCGCGGTACTCGTCAAGGTATTTCATCGCCGCCCTGGAGCTCGCCGAGCTGATCGAGTTCCGCGAGATAGCGGTACGTGCGCGCGGCCTCTTCCTCGTCGACCTTGCTGATCGCGAAGCCCACGTGCACCATCACGTAGTCGCCGGGTTGCGCTTCGGGCAGGTACTCCAGGCAGGCCTCGCGCGTGATGCCGCCGAAATCCACCTTCGACATCCGCACCCCGTGCCGCTCATGCAGCGCGACAATTTTGCCCGGTATCGCCAGACACATGCGCCTTCATCATAGTGCCGGCAAGGGAAAGTAGCCGTGTGTTCGTGAACGCTACTGCGGGCCGCCGCCAGTGGCGTATGCGTTCGTACGCGGCGCCGCCATGAGCCGCTGGTAGCCCTTCAACATCCACACGCGCCACCGCAGGATCATTCCGAACGCCAGCACGAACAGCAGCCCGCCCGTCTGCGGCCCCGAGATCATCGCGTCCAGGTACCCCCGCGCCAGCAGCCGCACCGCCGCCAGCGCCACGATCATCGCGAAGAACGCCTTCGAGCGCTGCATCATGACGGTGTCGCCCTCACGCACGAGCTTCGTCGTCCGCAGCAGCGGATACGCCAGCCCGACGGCGCCGATCAGGAAGGCCACGACGCCCCACGCCAGCGGAATGCGGAACGCCGGCACGAGGAACATCGAGAACCCCGTCGCCATCCCCGCCGGCGGAATCACGATCTTCTTCACCGATACCGGCCCGCGCGACTCCTGCACCCGCCAGATGATCACCGCCGTCAGCGCGGCCACGGAACCCAGGACAGCCGTCCCGCTCGGAAGAACCATATACTTCTAGATTAAAGGATCGCCGCTGCGCGGCCAAGCTTCAGCGTCCCGGCCGCGGCGCAACCAGCGCCACCAGGAGAAGCGCGACCTCAACACCCGCCAGCGCGTAAAACAGGAATCGCCCCTTCGGCCATACCACCCGTGGAAGCTGGTCGGAGAGCCGATCTCCGATCGTCTGGTTCAGCCGCACCGGCGGCTCCGTCACGCCCTGTTCCTTCGCCCAACGCGCGGACAGCCAGTTCCCACGGATATTCGCGAACAGCAGCGCCAGGAACACGCAATCCAGGAAGCCCGGAGGCCGCGCGTAATAACGGATCAGCACCAGAGCCCGCAGCAGGTATGCCGCAAAGGCCGCTTGCCCTGCGATCCGGCTGCGCTGCCGCACGCCCATGCCGGCGAGCAGGAAGAACGCGCCCTCGAACAGCCCCTCCGGCGCCGTGCCGTTGAACAGGCTCACGGCGGCAGTGAGCAGGCCGACCGCGAAGCAGATCCAGAAGCCCTGCGCGGTGACGTAGTCGAAGTCCACGTCGTTGCGGATCGTGGGCCAGAACAATGCTCGGAGCCGGCTTTCCGTGCGCGGCGTACTGTCCGATAATCCCAGCGTCTGCATTTCGACCTGCGCTACTGAACCATCGCGTTCACCGTGTTCGCCGCGCGGCCATCCACGCTGACCACCAGATCCACCGCTCCCGCTCCCGCCAGCCCGCGCGGCAGCTCCACATTCACCTGGTCCAGCCCCGGATACTGCCCCTGCGCTCCCCAGTACAGCACCGGCAGCGCCGTCCCGCCCGTCGTCACCGCCAGCGAGCTCCCGTGCCGCAGGCCCGTCCCGTAGACCACCAGGATCACGCGCTCGCCCTCCGGCCCCAGGTCGATGGGATTCGCCACCCACTGCTTGCTGCTGTCGTCCCACCGCGCCGACGCCACCACCGTCTGCGAGCCGTCCGCGTGCACGTGGATCGCCTGCCCCGCCCACACTCCGTGCCCTGTCGCATCCGCGCTGAAAAGGCCCGGAGCCATCGCGCCGATCCCGATCGCCGTCGCGATCGCACCGCCGCCCGCGAGCCCCACCGTCACCGCAGCCATCCCCTTCGCCGTGTCCCCCGGGATCGCGAAGTTGATCTGCCCCGCCGAGCCGAACACGCCATAAAGCGGCGCATTGCGCGCCACGCCCGCGCTATCCGTGATCTTCACCGTCACGCCGCCGAGCGAGCTCGCGAGCGGCAGCGTCCCCGCCGTATCGCCGCTCAATCCGGCCACGCCCATCAGCGAGCACATCTCGTCCGCCGCAAAGCCCGCTGCGCCGCTCGACGCCGCATTCGTCACCGCCGGCAGCGCCGCCGACGTGCTCCCCTTGAAATTCGCGTCGCCTGCGTACACTGCCGCGATCGGCCGTCCCGCCGCGCTCGCGGCGAGCTGCGCCGACGCGTTCCCGCCCGCGAGCCCCGCGCTCGCCAGCACCGTGTTGTTCGCGGTGTCCACGAACGTCACCGTTCCCGCCGGCGTCCCCGCACCCGCGGCCGCAGCCACCGCAGACGTCACCACCAGTTGCCCGCCCGTAACGGCCAGCGAAACCGAAGTGGCCGTCGCTGCCTGCGCCACGGTCAGCGCCGCCTGCGCTGCCGATGCCGCCCAGTTCGCATCGCCCGAATATTGCGCCAGCACCGTGTGGGTCCCGACCGCCAGCCCGTTTAGTGCGACCGAAGCCGCGCCCGAGGCCAGGCTCGCCGTCCCCGCCGCCGTGCGCGCAAACGGCGTCGCGTCCACGTAGAACGTCACCGTCCCGGTCGGCCCCGCGATCCCCGCCGGCGCCGCCGTGCCCGCGACGTTCGCCGTCACCGTCACCGCCTGTCCGTAGACCGGCGCCGCCGGATTCGCCGCCAGCGTCATCGCCGACGGCAGCGCGTTGACGTTCTGCACCATCGTCCCCTGCGATGCCGGCAGCCCGCCGCCCCCGCCGTAGCTCGCCACGATCGTGTGCGACCCCGCCGTCAGCGCCGCCGTCCGGAACACCGCCTGCCCGCCGCTCAACACACCGGAGCCGAGCACGGTTGTCCCATCGAGAAACTGCACCGCTCCCGCGGGCACGCCTGCCAGGTTCCCCGAAACTGTCGCCGAGAACGTCACCATCTGCCCGAGCGTCGAAGGATTCACGTCACTGGTTACCGTAACGCTGCTCGTTGGCGCCACCGCCACGCCGTTGACGCGGAAGTTCGCCGAGCCAGCCATCGGCGCAAACGCAGCCGCCGCGCCGCCGGCCGCAAATCCAACGCCACCCGCGATCGACCCGCCCGTCGCGATCCCGCCCGGAAATCCGCCCGCCGCCGTATCGACGTAGAGGTAGTAAGTCGCCCCCGGCTGCAGCGTCACCGCCGGCGGAAACACATACGCTCCGCCGGAGATCCCCGTCGATACCGCCACGAACCCCGCGGCGGCATCGCGCGCCGCGCCCTTCTTCGCCCTCAATTTCGCGTTCGCCATCGCCGAGGCCGATGTCCCCGCCGGATTCGTCAGCGCCGCCAGCCCGCCCGGTGTCCCCGTGTACGGCATGCTGAACAGATACGCCTTCCCCGACGCCACCGGCGTCAGCCCCTGATCGGAAAAGAAATTGAAGGTGATGCCGGTCCACGGCGTCGCATTCGGCGGCATCATGAACGACTGCCCCAGAATCGTATTCGCCGGCGCCGGAGTATTCCCCCCGGCGTTCAACCCCAGGGTCGGCGTAGCCGTCAGCACCAGCGTCCCGGCGACCGGCGTAAAGCTGTAATTCGCCGCCGCCAGCGTCCCGGCCGATACCGTAATCGGATAATTCCCCGGCGGCGATCCGGCTGTTGCGGTAGTCGTCAGCACCGGCGCCCCGGAGACTACCGATGGCCCATCGCCATTCACGAAGCCCGCGATGCTGGCCGTGAGCCGCGGCAGCGGACCGCCCGCCGTTGCTGTGGCGTAATTGGCCGTGACCGTCAGCGGCGCTTGACTCACCAGCACGGTTACGGAACCTGGTAGTGGGAGCGCATAACCGGGTCCGCCGCCATACACCGCATCGATTCGCCGCAAACCTGCCGGTAACGACGACGTAGTAACGGCTGCCCGGGCATTCGCATCCAGCGTCGCCTTGCCGAGCGTGCCCGGCGGCCAGCCGAAGATCACGTCGCCTGTCGGAGGCAGCAGACCGGGAACGTAGGCCATCGTGGCCGTGAATGTTACCGGCTGCCCATATACGCTGGCTGTTGGACTGGCTGACAGCACAACCGAGGTCTGGCACAGGCTCGATGTCACAATGGCTGTACCCGCACCCGAAGTGTCCACAAACCTCGGAACCGGCCCCGCCGATGCCGTAGACGGTCCCGGCGCCGGCGCATAGCTGAGGTCTACCGTCCCCGTACCCACGCCCAATGCCGCGCCCGAGGTAAAGCTGTAGTACACGCCGAAATCGAGCGTTTCCGGCACGTTCGGGTCGGCCTGGACTACTTCCCAGACCGCCTCGCCCGACCCATTCACCAGCGGCACCTGCCAAAGCTGCGTTGGCGTACCCGCCGGCCCCAGACTCAGCGTCGGCGCTACCGAGGGAATCGCGCCCGCCGGGTCCGGCGTCGATTCATCCTGCACCAGTTGAGCGATCGTCGGCGATGCACGCCCCGGCCCTAGCGCGGCGGGAAGAAATGTCGGGGATCCGCCCGGCGCATTCGGGGCGGGCCCCAGCCCGTTCGTCGAAGCGTAGTTTGTCGTCGTGACGTACACATTGATGCCGGCCGGTATGTTGCTGAATACGGCTCGTAGCCGCGTACCGAAATCGCTCAACCCCGCCGTCCCGCCCTGCGCCGGAAGCACGAATCCGGATTCCGAATTGGCATAGATCACGCCCGGGAGATTCTGCGCGAGCGGATTGGCGCTGATCCCGCTACCGGTTGGCGTAGCGTTAACTCGCGTCTTGAACGCGTTCGCAAAACCTTCCGTAAACCGCAGCGTGGCCCCGTTAACCGGCCCTCCTGCCGCCACTCCCATGCACTTAAGAAACTGCGGAACATCAGTCCCCGTCAAGACTTCGCTGTTCGCCGCGTTGCGTACCGAAGTCGTCAACCCGCTCTGCACAAACCCCACAGTCTGTATCGGATTGGGGATCGGCAATGCCCCGGGACCGCTCGCCGAAAATGCAGCCGAAACTGGCCAGAAGGGAGATTCAGAGGGAAAGGGCGAGGGCGCGGTAGTAAGCGATAATGTCGCCGCGTCCATGCGCACATTCGTCATCCGGAAAACCCGCGACCCCGTCGTCTGAGGCGGCAAAACCGGTACGCCCTGGAACGTCACCTGATTCCCGCTGACCACGCCCATGAAGACGTTCGGCGTCGCCCCGAACGCCGTGCAGGTTCCACCCGTCAACGCCGTGCATTGCGACGCGAGGGCGGAATTTCCATGAATGTTTGCGTAGAGGCCGGAGGCCCCGGCCGCCGTTCCCACACAGCCGCCCGGTACCGCACCCGCCGTGCTCCCGCACACCACCTGCGGCAGCGCCGGGCCGGCTCCCGACAGACCGGAGCCCGGCTCATCGATCATCAGCAGCGCCTCGGACCCGCCATTCGGCAGCACCCTGCTAGTAACATTCACTGGCAGGATGATCGTGATGTCGGCTGTAGGGACAAGCGACCCGGTAGCGGGCAAGCTACCGCCATTGCAGACTAGCACCAAGTCGCCAATCAACTCGGAGGCCCCTTCCGCCCGCAATAGGGGAGTTGCCGCCGCCGTCACCGCGCACAGAAGAGATGGCGGCGCGCCAGCCGAAGGAGGCCCCACCTGCCCCGCCGCAGATCACGCAATCGCTGCCAAGAGCGCAGCCCCATCCAACCACCGCCGCAGATTGAACATGTACGTAGGTGGACTATCGTACCAACAAGTACGCCCCAGGCAATCAGGAATTCACCCCGCCCCCATCCGTAACCCCTTCACCCGATCCCGCAACTGCGCCGCTTTCTCGAACTCGAACTTCCGCGCCGCCTCGCGCATCTTCTCTTCGAGCTCCGCGATAAATCGCTCCCGCTGCTCCGGCGTCAGGTCTTCCACTTCCTCATCCGCTTCGAGCGGCACCGTCACGTAATCCCCCTCCGCCACCGCCACCAGGCTCATATCGATCGGCTTCACGATCGACTGCGGCACAATCCCGTTCCGCTCGTTGTATTCCAACTGGATCTGCCGCCGCCGCCCGGTCTCGTCCAGCGCCTTCCGCATGCTGTCCGTTATTACATCGGCGTACAGGATCGCGTGCCCCTCCACGTGCCGCGCCGCCCGCCCGATCGTCTGAATCAGCGACCCCGCCGACCGCAGAAAGCCCTCCTTATCCGCATCCAGAATCGCCACCAGCGAGACCTCCGGCAAATCCAGACCCTCGCGCAGCAGGTTGATCCCGATCAGCACGTCGAACTCCCCGCGCCGCAAGTCCCGCAGGATCTTGATGCGGTCCAGCGTGCTTACCTCCGAGTGCAGATAATTACACTTCACCCCTACCTCGGAGTAATACTCGGCTAAATCCTCCGCCATCCGCTTCGTCAGCGTTGTCACCAGAACGCGCTGGTTCGCCGCCGTCCGCTTCCGTATCTCGCCCAGTAAGTCGTCCACCTGCCCCTTCACCGGCCGGATCTCCACGCTCGGGTCTACCAGCCCCGTCGGGCGGATGATCTGCTCCACCACCACTCCCGCCGATTTCGTCAGCTCGTACGGCCCCGGCGTCGCCGAGACATACACCAACTGGTTCACCCGGTGCTCGAATTCCTCGAACGTCAGCGGCCGGTTATCGAGCGCGCTCGGCAGCCGGAAGCCGTGCGACACCAGCACCTCTTTGCGCGACCGGTCTCCGTGGTACATCCCGTGCAACTGCGGAATCGTCTGGTGGCTTTCGTCGATGAACATCACAGCGTCGTGCGGCAGGTAATCGAGCAGCGTCGGCGGGGCCTCGCCCGGCAGCCGCCCCGAAAAATGCCGGGAATAATTCTCGATCCCGTGGCAGTAGCCAATCTCCTTGATCATCTCCAGGTCGAACATCGTCCGCTGGTACAGCCGCTGCGCCTCGATCGCCTTCCCCTGCTTCGTCAGCTCTCCGTGCCACCATTCGAGCTCATTGCGGATGCTCTGCATCGCCTGCTCTTTCGTCTCCCGCGACATCACATAGTGCGTCTTGGGATAAATCGGCAGCCGGATATACGTCTGCCGGACCTGCCCGAGCAGCGGATCGATCTGCGACAAACTCTCGACCTCATCGCCCCACAGCTCGATGCGGTACGCGTAATCGTCGTAAGTCGGGTATATTTCGATGGTGTCCCCCCGCACGCGGAACGTCCCGCGGCGGAAGTCGCCCTCGTGCCGTTCGTACAGGATCTCCACCAGCTTTGAGATGATCGCCTCGCGCGGGATCTTCTGCCCCTTCTCCAGCATCAGCAGCATCCCGTAATAGGCTTCCGGCGACCCCAGGCCGTAGATGCAGCTCACGCTCGCCACGATCACGCAGTCCCGCCGCTCGAACAGCGATTTCGTCGCCGAAAGCCGCAGCTTGTCCAGCTCATCGTTGATCGTCGCTTCTTTTTCGATGTAGACATCGCTCGACGGAATATATGCTTCCGGCTGGTAATAGTCGTAATAACTTACGAAATACTCGACCGCGTTCTCGGGAAAGAACGACTTGAACTCGTGGTAAAGCTGCGCCGCCAGCGTCTTATTGTGCGCCAGCACCAGCGCCGGCCGCCCCACCGCTTCGATCACCTTGGCCATCGTGAACGTCTTGCCCGACCCGGTGACCCCCAGCAGCACCTGGTGC
>Ga0070738_10006431_pt1 | contig 12320 bp, 9 predicted proteins | sample Coa_R2_2_FD_66446 | JGI IMG/M metagenome (GOLD analysis project Ga0070738, IMG submission 66446) | Surface soil microbial communities from Centralia Pennsylvania, which are recovering from an underground coalmine fire - Coalmine... | ecosystem: Environmental > Terrestrial > Soil > Unclassified ... | reverse complement strand
ATAGTATCCGCCATCATTGCTTTACTGGCCGGTTTTCTGGGTACATTGATCGCGCTCAAAATACACTACCGTTATTTACAGAGAACGCAGGCTCAGCATAGCGCCTGGGAAAATGCGCAGGAGAGCAGGCAGCGCAACTGGGAAATGAAGCAGGAGAGACGCGCGCTCGACATGGAGACAAAACTGATCGCGGGTATCCAGCAGGTCGAGAGCGACTGGAACACGTGGAAACAGAAAAATGCGGAACTGGCCCAGGCCGTTTCGCAACAGCATGCCGAGATAGCCACCTTCTTGCATATCGAGCGCGAACTGGCGCGTATTCCGCTTGTCGAAGAGATGCCCATAGCGTTTGATAGCAAAGGGCAGCGATTACCCCTTTCCTCACGCTGGCAGCCGCTGGCCCTCGCCCGCGTCGACCTCTCCGAACGCGACCTCTCGCGCCGCTTTCTCGGGCAGGCCAACCTGCGCGAAGCCCGCTTACGAGGCGCGAACCTTTTCATGGCCGATCTCTCCGGCGCCGATCTCTCCGGCGCAGACCTGACAGGCGCAGACCTGACAGGCGCGAACCTTTCTCATGCCGACCTGCACAACGCCATTCTGGTCAACGCCAACCTGCAAGTCGCTGATATGCACAACACCATCCTCTTCGGCGCAAACCTGCACGGCGCGCGCAACCTTAGCCCGCAACAGCTTGACACCGCCATTTACGATGCTACCAGCCAGCTCGATGCGGACACCGATCTCACGCTGCCCCGCCTGCCGCGCATGAACAAGGCCGTACTCCCATCAACCACAGGCGCGCAGGCTCCATCTTCCCACCCCTCATTCTCTGACATACCAGAGACGCCCATTGTAAGAGCGAAACAGAAAGCAAACGATGCGGCCAGCAAGGGAGAGTTTATAGAAACTCCCGATCTGGACGTATCACCCACGCCGACAAAAACCCGTGCAGCTTCTCCAACCCCTGTATCTTTTGAAACCGATGGCGTTATTGAGGGCGAAATTACCGAAATCAGCGAGGCAGTCACCGTTGAAACCGCCGCCGTCAGCGCCAGCCAGGTAAGCGAACCGACCGACGCTGAAATCCGTGAAATCAGCGACAGCGATGTTTACGAGACCGGCGAAGCTGAAACCAGCTCCATCAACCGGGCAGACAGCAGCGCAGCCAGTGATACGGCAGGCGCAGCCAGCAAGACCACATTAAACGAGAGTACAGATAGTCAGCCACTGCTGGCAGGCATCGAAGAGAGTGAGATACCCGACATTGCGTCTCCACCCTTGCCAACCTCCGAAGCAGCCGTCGCTGAGCCTGAGCCACCCCTCTCTGAAAGTGAGCCTTCCACGCCTGAAGGTCAACTCTCTCTTTCTGAAAGTGAGCCGTACATCGCGGGGAGCGAGCCTTCCATGCCTGAAGGTGAGACAATGCTTGCGGAGAGCGAGCCTTCCATTGTCGAAAGTGAGCCATCCTTCTCTGAAGGCGAACTTCCGCTTACAATGCCAGCCCGGGCGGCAGATGGTGTTGCAGAGGAAGCTTCGGCAGAAGCTGTGACACCTGAGCCTGAATTGATCGCACTCGATGTTGCATCCGAAACTCTCTCCGAAGCCGTGCCTACCGAACCTGCGCTTGTCGCGCTCGAAATCGACCATGACACAAACGGGAACGGGCATGAGCATAACAATGGCAATGGGAACGGAACCGGAAATGGGTATAAGCGCAACACGTCGGCTGGCAGCGTCGCGCAGAAGGGGAAAAATAGCAGTAGAAAACGCTCAAGAAGGCAGTAGCTTGCTATTTCGCGGAAAGCAATTGCATGTTCTCCTGATAAAAACCCGGCAATCTCCCGCACAGACAGGGTTTCATGTGCTATACTAGCAGCGATGGGCTGTGATGGGGTGGGGAAATGCTGGAAGGAGGAACAGTTATGGGAAATGAACAGCAATTGCCTCTTGCCGGGAAAGTGGCGGTCGTCACAGGCAGCAGTCAGGGTATTGGCCGCGCTACTGCCTACCGGCTCGCGCAGTCAGGGGCTGATATTGTCGTAAACTATCGCAGTAATGCAAACGCCGCCGCCGAGTCAAAGGCCGCCATCGAGGCGCTGGGGCGGCGCTGCATCGCCATTCAGGCCGATGTGAGCCAGGAGGAGGAGGTGACACGCCTCTTTGCCGAGGCCAACGCGGCGCTGGGGCCAATCACCATACTCGTCAACAACGCGGGAACCACCCGCGACAAGCTGATTATCCAGATGTCGCTGAATGACTTTGAACACGTGCTGAATACGAACCTGCGCTCAGCATTCCTCTGCACCAAAGCGGCGCTGCGCAGCATGATGAGAGCGCGCTGGGGGCGTATCGTGAATATTTCCTCACCGGCAGGCCTGCTTGGCAACGCTGGCCAGGCCAACTATGCCGCCTCGAAGGCCGCCATCATCGCCCTCACTATCAGCACGGCCAGAGAGATGGCCAGCCGCAATATCACCGCCAACGCGATCGCGCCGGGCTTCATCCCTACCGAACTCACCTCTACTCTGACCGAGCAGCAGCGGCAGGCTATGCTTGCGGCAACTCCACTGGGCCATTTCGGTACGCCGGAAGACATCGCTAACGCTATCAACTTCCTCTGCTCCCCGGAGGCCAGCTATATCACCGGCCAGATACTCAGCGTTGATGGCGGCATGTCCATGCATATCTGAGCTACTATCTCCGTTTCGAGACGGTGAAACAAAATGGGTGTAGATCTTCTCTAACTTCGTAACATAGACCCTGATAAAGGAGACTACACCCATGAGTTTAATTGAAACCGAGGAAACAAACCGGTTCTCCTTTGAACCGTTTGCCGCGCATTCCTTTTATACTACCATTAACCGTTCGCTTGTTCGCCAGGCGCTTGCCCATTTCGCCGACCGTCCCACCGGCGAGGGCCTGACCATCGTTGATATGGCCTGCGGCACGGGAGCCGTGACACGCCTGATCGCCGAAGAGATGCTTCGCCAGGGACGACCGGCGCACATCATCGGCGTCGATCCCTCTGCCGAGGCCCTGCGCCGCGCCTGTAAAGGCATGCAGGAAATTGGGGCAAAGGCGGAATTTATTCAGGGAGAGGCCGATGACCTGCCGAAAATTGTGCGCAACGCTAATGCCGCCTTCTTCTGCAACGCCATCCACCTTGTCCCCGATAAGCTGGCCGCCTTCCGGCAGGTGGCGACGATTCTCACACCCGGCGGCGTCTTCGCCTGTAACAGCGCCTTTTATGAAGGCACTTACGTTCCAGGGACCGAACGTTTCTATCGCCTCTGGACGCGCCGCGCCGTTGGCTGGCTGCGCAAAGAACACCCTGAAGTGAAGCTTTCACGCGACTCCAAAGCGGTGGCCCGGCAGTGGCTGACGCCCGAAGAGTACACCGAGCAACTCAGGCAGGGCGGCTTCAGCCACGTCCAGACCGCGCAGGAAGTCGTCGATGTCACGCTCGATGGATGGCGAGACCTGGGCCGCTACTGGCTCTTCATCGAAGGGGCCTTGCCGGGCGCGCCTCTCTCCTGTGGAGCCGATGCGCTGAGCGTTGCCGTCTACGAGGCAGGCCAGGAAATGGGTCTGAGCGAAGTGCCACGCACCTGGCTGCAACTCGTCGCCGTCAAGGATGCAAAGCCTTAAGCAGCTTACAGGGCAACGGTCGACGCAGACTGAGCAATCATGCCGTCTTCTATCCTGATGCTACGGGAAGCCAGCGCGGCTACGCGGGGGTCATGTGTGACCACAACAAGGGTCATAGAGCAAGTGTGCTGTAATTCCTGAAGCAGCTCCATCACCGTAAAGCCGGTAGCCGAGTCCAGGCTGCCGGTCGGCTCGTCGGCGAGTAGCAGGCGCGGGCTGGCAATTAACGCCCGCGCAATGGCGACGCGCTGCTGTTCGCCACCGGAAAGCTCGCCCGGCAGGTGATTCGTCCGTTGTTCCATTCCCACCCGCGCCAGCAACAACCGCGCTCGCTCACGCAGTATGCGCAGCGAACAATAAGGCAACAACGGAGCCATCACATTTTCCAGCACTGTCAGCGCGGGAAGCAGGTGAAAGCCCTGGAAGACTAGCCCGATGCGCTCACGCCGAAAAGCCGCCAGCGCGCTTCCCCGCAAAGTGGAAGTATCTACGCCATCCACCAGCACGCGGCCTTTCGTGGGCAGGTCAAGTGATGCCAGCAGGTGCAGCAGCGTCGACTTGCCCGAACCGGATGGCCCGCAGATGCTCACAAATTCACCGGCATCAATGTGCAATGTTATGCCCCGCAGCGCCTCCACCTGCCCTGTCTCATATCGCCTCCATACATCCACCATGTCAACCACCGCTCCCTCTGCGGGTTGTTTCTCACAGCCTTCCTCCATCCCTTTGTGAAATGGCCATTGTACTCTGCCCATTGCCTTTCTCCTCACTCCTCGCTCAAAACGCGCTTCGGCAAAAGCCGGGCCGTCAGTAATGCCGGGCAGGCGGCGCCGCTCGCGCAGAGCAGCGCGCCCAGCAGTGGCGTACCTGCTATTACCGCAGCAAACAGGGGCAACGACCAGCTATGGTACAGGCTCAGGAAAAGCAGCACAGCCAGCAAACCACCGGTACAGCCGCCGACAAGCCCCGGCAACAGTCCCTCACACATGATTTCCAGAGCTACCGCGCGCCCTATCCAGCCGACAGCCAGCAGCAAACCGGCTTCGCGTCGCCGCTCGCGGGCAGCCAGTAACAACACCATGCCCGCAGTAAAACCTGCGCAGGCGCAGACCAGCAGGGCCGTCAGCAGGTGAATCGCCGAAAGGCTCACCTCCACCTGCTGCCCCAGCAGCGTCGTCGCCAGCAAGCCATCCAACCCCCACTGCACCAGCGCCAGTAGCCCCACCAGTCCGCACGCGCCGACTACCGCAACCAGCACCAGCAAAGTACTTCCCTTCCGCCAGCGCATCTGCCGCCACAATATCACCCACCACCATACATTGCCCACAGCGTGTCCCACCATTCCTGCATAGGAGCGTGTTTGATCGCTTTCTGGATGAGAACGAGCCTTCAGCTTCTGATTCCTGGCAGGTTGAGCAGGACGGATATTTCTCAGTGCCATCACATATACCATTATGTAAAGGAGCGTACCCGCCGTCAGAAGCCACGCGAGCAGGACAGGTGAGACAGGGGGCGCGCCAACACGTTGCAGCAGGAACGCAACGGCCCAGGCAGGACAGGCGGCCAGCAACGCAGTCATTGCAGCCTCTAACGCTTCCTCGACCAGCATGCGCCCGCCCGACCAGCCGATCCGGGCCAGCAGGCGCATATCGGCCTTACGACTGCCTGCGGCCAGCAGCGCGGCGGCCAGCAGAGCAAGAGCCGTCACGCAGAGCATCGCTACCAGAAGCAAGATAGCGGCCAGATTGACGCCGGTTGCGATGCTCACAGCCGCATGGGGCACGACCCATAGCGCAGTGAGCGCCCGATTCGGGCCACCGGCAGTTGCCATCTGTACGGTGATCGGTTCAGCAGATGCGCCATCCAGTATATCCACGTGCAGGCCGGTACGCTCCTCAATATCCGAGGCCACCTGTTGCAGCAATGCCTCACTGCGCGGCCCGAAGCCATCCAGCCCGCTCACCCGCACGCGCACGGCGCTGACGCAGCGGTTTCCGGTCAATGCGCAGGCCGCCTGTAACGTGGTGAAGAGCAAAGGCGGCCACGTGGCAAGGCTTTGCTGCGGAAACAGGCTCGTCGGCAGTTCGCCCGGCTCCGGTTTGTAAAGACCGAGCGGTGTGGCAGACGAGGCTGTCGTATGCCATACCGGCAGCGTGGTAGCATCAAAGGTCGCAAACGAGCCGTGACCGCCATCGAGCATCACCCAGGGCGTAGATGTCTGCGGCAGCAATGGCAGGCGTGTGAGATTACCCCCGGAGTCATCGCCGGAAACGGAAAGCACCGGCGCTGTGCCATTTGCGCTGCCTGCCTGCGCTACGCTATAGCCAACACGAGCATAGCGAATCACGCCGCCGCCCTGAACCGGTATCAGTGTCGGCCCTTGCTCGCGCCCGGCCAGTTCCCGTGCCAGCAACGATAGAAATGATGGCGCGTCAAGCTGTCGGCGTTGGAGAACAGCCCATGTTGCGTGAACGAACATATCGTCATTTACTGGCTGAGAGGCAGACAGTAGAGACGGAGAAAGGCTACTGGCTTCAACAGTCATCGTTGCGCTCAATGCTGACCAGGGGTGAATGTCCATCAAAAGCGGCAGACCCGCGTTTCCAGGCTGTGCAGATGAAGGTTGCCAGCGCAGGCCAACCAGTTGTCCCTCCGCCGCCGGGTCAATGCCCACCAGCAATGTCGAGAGCGACCAGGTGGCCGCAACCGTCGCCTTGCCGGAAGTATCAAGCGGCACATAGCTAATACCGCTCGCGTTCTGCTGCCCCGCAAGCTTCACATATGCGGCGAGGGGCAATACCACGAAGGTCTGTTGCTCACTGGTAGATTGCGTGGCATCATCCAGCCGGGTGATGATACGATAGACGCCTGCACGAGTAAAGGTGATCGGTATATAAGTGCGCAGGGGAAGCCAGCCCACAACAGCCTCCGGGGCGACTACCTGCACGTGGGGAATGCGAGCTATCTGCGCAACCTGTGCCAGCGAGATACCGCCGTAGGTCTGTTCCGGCCCGGCGGGATCAATCACCTGAAGTTGCCGCTCAACCGCGCTGATAGCGTCCGGGGCGCGCACCAGCAGGTCGTAGCTGGCCCACCAGGAGCGGCGAAGCTGCCGGTCGGTTGTGAGGGTAGAGAGGCGCGTGAAGCCTGCCAGCAGCGTGGTGCAAACGACAATACAAAGTAGCCCGCAGCACAACGGAAGCAGCCTTCCCCACCGACCTCGCAGCGACCACCAGGCAAGACGCAGCATCGTATTCTCTCCTTGCACATCTATTTAGTGCCAGTGCCTTCACTTGACTTTTTCGGATTTGATAGTATACTTCCCCTGGAAAAAAAGCGGCAGGAAGCGAGTCCTTTACCGACTTCCCGTCTGGGATTGAAATGGGGTGGGCAAGGTGCGTTCCTGCCGCTTCTCTTGCAGCGAAATCGGCGTCACCTTGAGCCGGGCATAGCGCGTGCCATCCACCGTCCCCACCAGCACGAACTGACGCACCTGCCCCATGCCCACGTCCTCCGCCGTGCCATAGGCCATCCCCACCTGCTGACCGTTGAGATCCATCAGATCGGCCTGCATGGTCACATCGAAGGGAAATTTCATCGTGCTGGTATTCTCCACATCGCCAAACACCTCCGCCTGGCTGCCCTCGATAAGGACGCGGGAATCGACGATCTTGAAATACTTGAGGCGCGGATCGCTCTGCTGTGCCTGCCCGCCGCAGCCGTTCAGCGCCATTGCCAGCACCAGCAGCAGGCCGCACAACCACGCGCTGATTAAGAGATTTCTCCTGTTACCATTTTTTCCCATGATAGCTTCCCGGTATTCCCTCAAGGACAGTGATTATCAAACAACATAGTGAGTGCCTGCGCGCGACTGCTGGCGGGTGCTGGCAGGCAGAGGCCGCGCAGGGCCGTTGCGGCAACGGCGAAGCTTGAGACAATCTGCTCATCCACAACGCCCGGCCTGACACCCTCGCCTGCCAGCACAAACGGCACGTGCAGGCTGCTGCCTCGCCCATCCGGCCCCATACCATAGTAGTTGTCATAGACGGTTTCATTGACCTGCGCTTCTGAGGCAGTCACCAGCAGCAGTGTCTGTGAGAGCAGGTGCTGGCTCGCCAGCCAGTTGCGCAGGAGACCAACCAGTTCATCATCGGCCTGCATGGCCCGTGCATACGCGCCGCCCGGCGCGTCGGGCGCCGCTCCTGCCGCTGCTGCTGAACCAAAGGGCGGGTCAAGTTCGCTGTAGAAGACAAAGCCACCGGGATTGTTAGCCATCGTCTCGATCAGGTGCTGCGCTGTCGCCAGCCAGTTCGCGCTATCAAAGGTCAGGCCAACCTGCGCTGTCTGCACGCCGCGCGTACTGACATCGCTGAGGGCATACTGTGGCCCGCCGAGCGCAGCCGTACTCATGCCATAAGCCCGTGCCACGTCAAACAGGCTCTCCTGCCCGAAAGTCAGCGCCGTCGGATCAGCGTTGTACCAGAAAGGAATGTCGATGCCATCCGGTCTCCCCCACGCCACGCTATAGGGCCAGGGGTCGTAGACGCGCCAGGCGGGGTAGCTGCCGCTGAGCAGCGCGTACTGGTCGGCGGGGTGCCAGCCATAGGGCGCGACAACATTCTCCGCTCGCGCCCCGCTGCTTGCCAGCCCGCGCACGTTCCGCGCATCCCCCTGCAAAGCAGGATCATCAAACCAGGACTCCGCGTAGATGCCGCTCAGGTCAAGCACAATCAGGTTGCGCGCAACGCCCACGCTCGCAGAACGCTGGCCCGGCGCGGCCTGTGGTTGCAGAGCCAGTTGCAGCGCCACATGTGGCGGCAATGGCACCCTGACATCGCTGCGCACGACTTCCGGGTAGATGAACTGCTGCCCGTTGAGGGTATAGTAGCGAGCGGCGGCAAGGTTGTAGGTACCCGCCGCAAGATGCAAAAAGGTAAACGTACCGTCAAGCGTGGAGACGGAGCGCAGCGCAGGCGCGGTAGGCCGCCCCAGGACAGGTGGCAGCGTAACCCAGACCGAGATACCGCCAAGCATATGTCCAGTTCGTGCATCAACGGTGATCCCGCTCAGCGTGTAGCCGCCATGCTCAAACTGGAAGGCGGGAGTTTGCCCCAGCGCCACCGTTATACCATCATCCAGATCACCCACGTTGCCCACATCACCCACCTTCGGCACAAAGGTCGGTACCAGGGTTGGCACAAACTTCGTATGCGATGAAGAAGCTGGCAACCTGACCAGCGCGCTGGCAACCGTCACCAGGATTGCGCCTCCCAGTAAGAGTAGCATGCTCCAGCGCGACCACCATCGCTGTCTGTACTCTCGACCTGATGGCCGCGCCGGAGCCGCTGGCGCCCGCTCTTTAATCGGATCCCTGACCATCGACATTTTCGGAGACTTTCGTGATAACCACCGAAATGGTCGCCCAGGTTGGCTGTTTCGCTATCCCCTGAATAGTAAAAGTAACTGTCTGCCCGCCCTGCACATTATCCGCCAGTCCCCTGGCAATGCCCACAATCTTGCCGCTCGCGTCTTTCAGCGTCGCCTGCAGGTAAATATCGTGCTGGAGCTTATCCATATTTTTCACCTGGCCCGTCACCTGGAAATTCGCCCCCTGCGTCAATTTCGCCGTCGGCTGACCGATCAGTACTGCCAGTGAGACATGGTTATTACTCGGTGTTGGCGTTGTGGCTGAAGGCGTGTTTACCGACGTGCTGCTCTTCGTCGTTTGCTGACTGCTACTTGCATGTGTCGTATTGTTATTGCCGCAGGCCGCCAGCCCGATCAGTGAGAACAGGATGCAGCAGGCCAGCACCAACCAGAAAGCGGCTGAACGCGTACGCATTACAATCAGATGTTTCATCTGAAACTCCCTCATCATTTGTTTGAATTACTCAGTTCATCAATCAAGTGCAAACAAACCATGATCGCCAACCGAGGCGGCCAGTAAGGCTGTTCCGGTCAATGCAGGCGCTGAGCGCAGTTCGCCCAGATAGACCCGCCAGATGCGCGAACCATTCTGGCTATCCAGCGCGCTGAGATTGCCATACTGGTCGGCGATGTAGACCTGCGCAGCTTCACCGTTTACCAGCCCTACGACAGGCGTTGCCAGCAATGGGCTGCCATCGCGATATGTCCAGAGAACCGAGCCGTCGCGAGCATCTAACGCGGCGATGCGCCCCTGATAATCACCAATAAAGAGGCGATTAGCCGCCAGAGCAGGGCCGCTGGCAAAACCCACACCTGGTCGTCCGGCCTCCGGCAGGGCAAAACGCCATCGCAGCTTGCCCGTGCTGGCCTGAATGGCGTAGAGATAGCCCGCCCATGTCGCGACATAGACCAGCCCGGCCTGAGCGTTATAGACTGGCGCGCCTACCGTGCGCGAGTCAACAGTCAGTTCCCAGGCTTTGCGCCCCGTGCGCAGGCGCAGCGCGTTAAATTCCGTCGAGGCGCCCGGCGCAATGAAGACCAGCCCGCCATCATCGAGCGTCACGGCAGGCTGTCCCTGCGTCGGCCAGAAATCGGCAAAGACATCCTCCGATTTGAACTCCCAGTATTCCCGGCCCGTCTCTCGATCCAGACAGAGCAGATCGTTGGCTCCCGCCGCTACGAACAGCAGCGACCCCACGACCATAGGAGCGGCCCGTACCGGCAGGCGTATATCAACCGTCCAGAGCGATTGTCCCGTCGCGAGACGCAGCGCGCTCAGCCCATGCCCCTGCGTCGCGACATAGATCACGCCATCGGCAATGGCCGCCGTTCCCGCGACCAGCGTATCGCCGACAGGCGCGCGCCAGCGCAGCTCGCCCGTGTGCGTGTCCACCGCGTAGAGTACCCCATCACCACCGTTGACCAGCGCCATGCCATCACCCACTACGGGCGAGGCCACAACGGGGCCGGGGGTCTGGAAAAACCAGCGCATCTTCCCATGCAATGGCACAGACGGCGCGGCAAACGTATTCGCCTCGTCATGTCCGGCCAGCAGCCACGACAGCGCCAGCGGAGAAATGATACTGGCAGCAGAGGGCAGCGGAGCCGGGGCATAGAGACGCTGCAACTGCGGCAGTACCGGCTCCCCACCGGCAAACTGCGGCGTCGGCGTCGCTACAACGCCAGACGGCGCATTCCAGGGCGTAGCACACCCCGCCAGCAGCGCCATTGCCAGCAGCGCCAGCACTATTTTCCCGGCAGCGTGCCTTCTGCCAACGCCGCCATTACAACGCATCGTTTTTCACCTGCCAGTCCTCTTCGCATCCCATCTCGCCTCCTTCACACCTGCACTGCCAGAATAAACCAGCCTGTTCCACAGTTTTGCAGTAGACTGGCACAAATGGATAGATCAGATGCCGACCTTGCAGAGACAGTGATGGGAAAAGGGTTGACAGAGTTTACCTGCATGCATGGGAGCAGTGGGCAGTGCGGTCGCCTGGACGCTCGGCTCTTTGCTGTGGCAGCGGCGCCTCGATGTGTTCGGTCTCCTGGGCGTCGTTGCCTACGGCATCACCCTCGCCATTTCGGTCCTCCTCGGCGCGGGCGCGTTGCCGCTTAAGCTTCACCACGCGCTGGTAGCTGGCGCAATCGGGCTGGTGTGCCTCATCTCGTTCGCCATCGGGAAACCGATCTTCTTGCTCATCCTACGACGCCCGGCAAAAAATAGCACAGACACCTCGCAAATCGAGGAAGTGCTTGCCAATCCACTGGTTGTCAGAAGAATAACCTATCTGACGCTCATTATCGGCATTGCCGCTCTCGCCGACGCGGTGGTACAGACCGTGCTGGCACTTGCCCTCTCAACCAGCGCCTTCCTCATCGCGACAACAGTCATCCATATTGCTACCGTCGCAGGTATCGTCATCGGAGTGCTTTTGCTCTTCTGGATCAGATCCCGCAGCCAGGGGATGACGGAACATTAACCTATACGCTCTTTTTGTGACTGAGGCAAACGCCGATTAAAACAACGAAAACAAAGGCCGGGCCGTGTTATATACGGAACCCGGACAGGAAACGGGGAATGTGCTAGAATAAAGGACAGGACGTTTCCTGCCAACACTGTTAAGAACATCGCACGGTAGAACAGGAGCTACACATCTATGCAACTGGCATGGCCGGTCTTTGTGGCCGCGTTTCTCGCTTCGGCGGTCGAATTCGTCGAAGCGTTTACCATCGTCCTCGTCGTCGGCATCACCATCAACTGGCGCAGTTCGCTGCTTGGCGCGCTCTTAGCCGCTGCAACGCTGGCGCTGATCGTGGGGACACTGGGCGTCGCGCTCGTCACCTACGTTCCCATCGGCGTCTTACGACTCGTCGTGGGCATTATTCTGATTCTCTTTGGTTTGAAATGGCTCAAAAAGGCCATCCTGCGCTATAGCAAGCACAAGGCGCTGCACGATGAAGAGGCTATCTATGAAGAGAAGGTTGCCGAACTGCGCGCGCGTGGAGAGACGATACAGCAGATTGATACCTTCGGTACTGTCCTTTCCTACAAGGCCGTACTGCTGGAAGGGCTTGAGGTAGCCTTTATTGTGATTACTTTTGGCAGTAGCGCGATGAGCAATACCTGTAGCAGCGCCTGCGGCATCGGCTCCGCCACCATCGGCGCGGCCATCGCCGGCGTGCTGGTCATCCTGCTCGGCGCGCTGGTGCGAGCGCCGCTCACGAAGGTGCCGGAGAACACG
>Ga0070738_10006430_pt1 | contig 12323 bp, 9 predicted proteins | sample Coa_R2_2_FD_66446 | JGI IMG/M metagenome (GOLD analysis project Ga0070738, IMG submission 66446) | Surface soil microbial communities from Centralia Pennsylvania, which are recovering from an underground coalmine fire - Coalmine... | ecosystem: Environmental > Terrestrial > Soil > Unclassified ... | reverse complement strand
CTATCACACGATTCAAATTTCCAAGAAGGGCGAAAGTCATGGTGGTGAGGGCGAAACCGCGCGCATTCTTGTGACCCATCCCGAGTTGGTCCATCCCGAGCGGGGCATACCGTACCATCTCCAACCCGAAGTGTTGCGAAAGATTCAGAGCCCCGAACACATGAAAACGGGCGGTGGTATCTATTATGGGGTCCGCAGCTACAAGGATCTGACACCGTACGGACACATTGGCGACCCGACGCTGGCGCTCGCCGATACTGGTGAGAAGGGCTATGCGGTAATTGTCGACTGGCTCAGTTCCGTTATCAAGCGCGACTTCTTCGACGAGCGTGGCAGTCGGGTGTAGGTGCATTAGGAGCGCTCATAGCGCAGGGTGAGTATTTAGGGTCCAATCCGCTGTCTTTGATGCCCCCGTAGCCACGATTGGTGCGAGCGAGGGTGGGTCCAAGGGCTTTGGTGTGCCTGGCGGCACCGGGTTTTTTGCACAATATATAGAGATTAGATTTTGTGCAGTTTGACCGAGGTTAAAAACGCGCGGAGCCCATAGTATAGAACGGAGGGTGCTTGCAAGGCGAGTCGTGGTGATCGGAGGGAAGCAACGCGACCGGGTAGGGAGGTGAGTGCGCCGACTTAATCGAGGTCTCAGCCACGTCTGGCATGGCATCGCGGTAGCGAGTATCGTCGATTGATTGGGTAGAGTAGGGAGTTCGAGGGAATGAGCGATTTTGAGATCAGCACTCGACAAAGTCTACACATGGCTGTCTCGCGGTTCGTATCACGTCGGCGCTTCCTGTCTGTCACGGCGGTCATGGGCGCGGCGACGGTTTTAGCCGCGTGTTCGTCGTCTCCAGCTACGCCAACGAGCGCGCCGGCGGCTCAGCCGACATCCGTGCCAATCGTGCCAACGTCGGTCCCGGCCGTCGTGCCGACGCCACAGTCCCGTCCGGTTGCTACCACCGCGCCAACTGCTGCGCCCACGGCGGCCGTGACCGCAGCACCGGCCGCCACAGCCGCGACTGGCACACCCAAGCAGGGCGGAACGATGGTCTTTGCTGCCGATTCTATGGGCGACTCGTTGGAGCCAGGACTCTGGAACGGATTTGGCGCGAGCAACGTAATCGACAACGTTTGCGAAAAGCTTACCCAACCCGGGAAGAAGTGGACCGATCCGCCTGAACCGGCGCTGGCCGAGGGCTGGGAGATCTCGGCGGACGGTAAGACCTATACGTTCCACATTCGTAGTGGTGTGAAGTTCCATGATGGTACGGATGTGGATGCTAATGCTGTCGTCCGCAGCTTCACTCGGATGATTGATCCCAAGGACAAGAGCTACGTCAAGGGCCTCTACATGAACGCCGAGGCCGGCATCGCCAACTGGGAATCGATCACCGCGACCGATCCCATGACGGTAAAGCTCGTCTTGAAGACACCATATGCTCCCCAGTTGTATCGTCTGTTTCACCCGGCCGCATCGATCATCAGTCCGAAAGCGCTCGATCAGTATGGTCCGCAGATCGGGCAGCATCTCGTCGGCGCCGGTCCGTTCAAACTCGATAGTTTTATCCCAGGGCAAGAAGCACAGTTGAGCGCTTTCGATGGGTACTGGCAGGGTGGACGACCGCCGATTGACAAGGTCGTCATTCGCGGTTATCCCGACGAAGGCGCGATGCTCGCGGCGATCGAGTCTGGTGAAGTCAATTTCGCTCCCTATCCGCCGGCCTCGGCGATTCCGAACCTCCAAAAGTCGAGCAAGGTAAAGGTCGAGATTGGTCCACCCTATGTCGACATCTTCTGCTCCTGCACCGAGTTAAACATTCCGACTAACAATTTGGACGTGCGCCTGGCAGTTAACTACGCGATCAATCGCAAGGCGATTCTCGACAATGTCTTCTATGGCTTGGGCGAGCTGCCGGCGACGTTGATCGGTCCGACCGAACTCGGCTTCGATCCTGCCGGGCGCCAGATCAGCACACAGGACGTCGCGAAGGCTAAAGATCACATCGCCAAGTCTGGCCTGAAAACGCCGATTCCGATTATGCTGTCATTCGAGAACGATCGCTTCTGGCCACAAATTGCCGAGCTGATGAAGACTGATCTCGAAGCAGTCGGCTTCAAAGTGCAACTCGACAAGCTCGACGCGACCTCGCTGCCAGCGAAGATCAATGCGGGCAAGGGGCAGCTTGGCTTAAATCAGCGGTCACTCTGGGTTCCCGATCCGGACAACAAAGTCTCGATTCTAGACTCGACGACAGCAAGTGCCCAGGGTGAGACCGGTGTGGCCAAGCTGCCGATTGGTAAGAAGTATGATCAGCTTATCCGTAGCGCAGCCGCCGAGAGCGACAACACGAAACGTGTTGCCCTGTACAAGCAACTCCAGGAGCTGATCCTCAGCGATATGCCGTATGTGATGCTTGCCTACTATTCGAAGCCAGTCGTCTCGGCGAAGAATCTCGAGAATGCGGTACAGGGCGTATTCACAGAGCGCATCTTCCTAAAGCATATGTGGTTTAGCTGACAGAATTGAATCCCGTGGCCGGCCAATTGAGAGCCGGCCACGGGATTCAATTCTGTCAGGTGCTCTTCTTCCTCGGTACTTTCGATCGCTGTCGGATTTTGCTAAGATGGAAACGGCCGATTCGCTTCGCTCGCTCTTGACAGAAGGAAAGAACATGGCCCGAACGGTGTCCCGAGATTCTGAGGTCAATCAGATCGAGTACGGCGGGCTGGTCGAATTGGGTGTACCTTGGTCCCGACGTGTCGTACGTTTTGTCCGTAAGAACGACATCACTGTGATTGGTGCCGTCTTTTTGTTCCTCGTCGTGGTCGGCGCGGTCTTCGCAGGCCAGCTTACCCCCTACAGTCCGACCGCGCCCACGCTCCACGATCGATTGCTTAGCCCGAGTTTGGCCCACCCATTCGGGACCGATGAATTTGGACGGGATTTGCTCGCCCGGATTCTTTTCGGGGCAAGATCGATTCTCTTTGCGAGCGTCTCGTCGGTGCTGATCGCGCTGATCGCTGGAACATTCATTGGCACGGCAGGAGGTTACTGGGGGGGCAAGCTGGACGTTATCCTAATGCGCATCATGGATGTGATGCTCAGTTTCCCGGCGATCCTCCTCGCGATTCTTATCGTCGCTTCTCTTGGCGCCGGCTTGCTCAACTCGGTTTTCGCCATCGCTTTTTCGATGATTCCGGTGTTCGCCCGCTTGGTCCGATCGGTCGTGCTGGTGCTCGCGCGTCAAGACTACGTCACGGCGGCGACCTCGCTCGGGGGTAGCTCACGATGGATCATCCTGAAGCACATTTTCCCCAATATGATCCCGCCGATCATCGTCCAAGCCACCGCCATGCTGGCAATCGCGATTAGCTACGCGTCGGCGCTCAATTTCATTGGTCTTGGGGTTCAGCCGCCGACTCCGGATTGGGGACAGATGATTAGCGATGGTGAGCGACTCATTTTCGATGCGCCCTACGTTCCTTTCTTCCCTGGCCTCGCTATTACCTTGACCGTGCTGAGTGCAAACCTAGTGGGTGATGGCTTGCGGGACTTCCTAGACCCGATGCTGAAGAATCGCTAATTGGGATGTCGACGTTGGTTCGTAAAGGTTGTCCACGCGCATGTCGCGACCAGTGATTTGAGGTCACTATGACGAAATACCTCATTTCTCGCCTCATCTGGTTACCAATCGTGCTCTGGGCCGTTGCAAGCTTAACTTTCCTTGCCTTGCGATTGGTTCCCGGGACTCCGATTGATTTCGTCGCGTCGCAGAATCTGACTACAGCACAAATCACGGAATACAAGGCCGAATGGGGGCTGAATCAGCCCCTCTGGTTCCAGTATCTGTCCTTCCTGTCCGATCTCGCCCGAGGTCATCTTGGCAACTCGATGAGTTCGGCGGTGCCGGTCAAGACTCTCTTGATCGACCGAATCCCGCCGACCATGGAGCTCGCGGTCAGTGCAATGATCATTAGTACAATTGTTGGGATGGGTGCTGGTATCATCTCTAGCACGACTAACAGTAAGCTCGTCGACTATAGTGCGCGGATCTTTTCGATTCTTGGTCTCTCGGTGCCCTGGTTCTGGATTGCGATCGTTTTGATCATTATCTTCTCAGTGAAGCTCGGTTGGATGCCAGTCGGCGGACAACTCGACCCCGGGACTAACTACAAGACGATTACTCATTTTATTGTGCTCGACGCTATCCTAACCGGTGACTGGTCGCTCTTGAGGATTGCAGTGCGTCACCTGGCGCTGCCCGCTCTCGCGGTCGGACTGACCTCGGCAGGTTTCGTCGCCCGGCTCACCCGGTCGGCGATGCTTGAAGTTTTGCGCACGGATTACGTTCGAACCGCCCGGGCGAAGGGATTGGTCGAGCGTAAAGTGGTCATCAAGCATGCATTACGTAATGCAATTCTCCCAGTGCTGACTCTCCAGGGCTTACAATTCGGATCGCTGCTCGGTGGCGCAGTGATTACCGAACTGGTATTCTCTTGGCCCGGTATGGGCCGCCTCTTGCTAGATGGTGTAACCCAGCGCGATTACCCGGTCGTTCAGGCCGCAGTGATTTTCATTGCCTTTATCTACGTCTTGGCTAACCTTATCGTCGATCTGCTCTATCATTTGGTCGATCCTCGATTGCGCGCCGGATAAAGCAATTCAAGGGGATAACTATCATGGCAATCACGATTGATCTATCTGGGCAGGTCGCGATCGTTACTGGTGCCGCTGGGGGGCTTGGTCAGGCCTCGGCGGTTCGCCTCGCCGAGGCGGGGGCGGCGCTGCTCCTCGTCGACCGAGACCTGTCTGGCCTGACCAAGACTGCCGCGCTCATCAACGCAAACGGTACGCCGGTCAGAATGCTGGCAGGTGACGTTACCGATTCGGCGTTTCCGGAGGCGATCGTTCAATCAGCGTTGGTGCTGGGAGGCCAAATCGACATGTTGGTGAACGCGGCCGGGATTCTTCGAACGAGCAAGGTTATTGAATTGTCCGACGAGGACTGGCAACAGGTCATGGATGTTAACGCAACGGCGGTGATGCGTGTCTCGCGCGCGGTTAGCCGAGCGATGGTAGATGTGAAGCGGGGTGGGCGCATTGTGAATTTTGCGTCGCTCAGTGCTCACCAAGCACATGAGAATTCGGCTGCTTACTGTGCGAGTAAAGCCGCAGTGCTGTTGCTCACGAAGACGATGGCAACAGAGTTGGGGCCGTCCGGAATCAGGGTGAACGCGGTGTCTCCCGGTTGGGTCGATACGCCGATGACAAAGCCATGGCAGGAGGAGAACCGGCGTGTGGTCGAGTTGGTCGCCCAGCAGATCCCTGCGGGTCGACTGGGCACGCCTTGGGATATTGCCGAGGTTGTCGTCTTCCTTTGTTCACCACTCGCTGGCTACGTAAACGGGACGACGATTCTGATCGATGGTGGATTCACGGCTCACTATTCGCTGAGCCTGCCAGATTAGGCCAGGAGATTGGGTGGCAAGACGACTGACTTTTCCGAACGAGATTTATAGCGGGCCGGGCGCTCTCGATCATTTGGCAGAAATTCCCGGGCGACGGGTGCTCTTAGTCGCTGATCCGTTTTTGACGACGCTGGGTATTGTCGAGAGGGCGGTTGAGTTGCTTCGGTGCGCTGAGCGGCGCGTCGACGTTTACGATGGTGTGATTCCCGATCCGAACCGCCGGTCCTGCGAGCAGGCAGCGGCTGTCGCCAGTGAGCTCGAACCGGATCTGATCGTTGCCCTCGGCGGCGGCTCGGCAATCGACACTGCCAAGGTACTCTGGGTGAAATACGAACATCCGAAGTTGGACTGGCAAAAGCTCACGACGTTTTTTGCGTTGCCTCCCTTGCGCCAAAAGGCGCGTTTGGTCGCGATTCCAACAACGAGTGGCACCGGCTCCGAAGTAAGCTACGCGGCGATGGTCACGAACGAAACCGTTGAACTGTCGATTAAAGAGTGCGTGCTTAGCTACGATCTCTGCCCGGATGTGGTGATCGCTGACCCCACGTTGACTTTGAGCGTTCCACCCAACGTGACGGCATGGACTGGTTTCGACGTACTTTCCCACGCTCTCGAAGCATCGGTATCACGCTTTGCCAGCGATATAACCACTGGCCTGGCTAGCCGTGCCGTTCGTTTGGTTGTACGCTGGTTGCCGGTCGCATACATGGATGGGCGTAACCTGGAGGCGCGCGTCCACTTGCAACAGGCGTCGATGATCGCTGGTATGGCGATGGCTAGTGCCGCCCTCGGGGTAATGCATTCGATTGCCCATGCCTTGGGAACGACCTTTCACTATCATCATGGCCTGGCATGCGCCTTTGCCATGACTCAGACGGTCGCTTTCAACAGTCAGGTCGCGGCAGGTAACTATGCCGAATTGGCACGAACCGCTCTCGGAATCGATGTCGCCGAGCCGCTCCTAGCCTGCCATCGTTTGGTCGAGATGCTTGACGATCTGAAGTGCCAGGTGAATATCCCACTATCACTCCAAGCGGCGGGAGTGGACGCGCAGAGATTTGAACGCGCACGGGGTCAACTGGTGCATCTCTCCTCGCTTGACGCGAATCGCCCCTCGAATCCCCGCGATTATACCGACAAAACGCTCGAGCGATTGCTGGCCGGTATTGGGTCGGGAGTCATCTCCTGGGATTGAGTTAAGGAGAAAGTGATTGAGAAGAAGACGAGGATGGAGGTGAGACATATCTCACCTCCATCCTCGCTCTTACCCAATGTTGTGCTTTTTGAAGATCGCCTCGTACTTCGCCTGGGCATCAGCGGCGGCCTTCTCGGGGGGGGTGCCATTGATGATCACCGCTTGCGTCATGTCGGCGATCACCAATCCGGCACTGGCCTCGCTGAGCGCGGCCATGAGTTTTGGCACGGGTGCCGCCGGGTAGCTATTGAAGACCCCGTTCTTGATGAGCTGCGGGAAATAGGAGAACTGTGGCTTCGACGTCCAGAAGGGGCTGTTTGCGAGATCCAGGTAAGGCGGGAACCAACGACCGCCGACCTTCTCGCTTTCTAGCTCGATGTTGTTTGGTTGGAGCAAGAAGTCGATAAGGGCGATCGCTGCGTCACGGTTCTTACTCTGGTTGCTTACCGCCCAAGTCCAGCCAAGGGCACTGCTGGCGAATTGTCCGGCTTTGCCGGCCGGAATCGGCGCCATCACCGTATTAGCAAGAAGGTTCTGGTCGTTGGCAACCAGCCAGCCATAGATCGAGGCCGGATTGTCGACGAAGGCTACCCGTTTGGACTGGTAGGCATTATTGTTGCCGGTGTCATCCCAGGAGGTCGAGTCCGGGGGAATCAGCTTCTCATCCCACCAGCGCTTGATCCGGGTAAGCGCCGTGATCGTGCCATCGGAGTTGATCGTCGGCTTGGTGCCATCTTTGTTAACCAGGTAGCCACCGTCGTTGAGCATGACATCTAAGGTGTTTCCGACGCAGTCTGGAGTCCGGCCCAGAGTCCAGCCGATGGCGTAGAAAGATGGTGGCTTGTTGATCTTTTTCCCGATGTTCTCCATATCGTCGAACGTCGCCGGTGGGTCCTTCTTGCCGGTGGCCTGTTCCAGGATGTCGGTCCGCGCAAAAAGGGGAGATGGACCAGCATTAAGTGGGATGCCCCAGATCTTGTTGTCGGCTTGAATCCCAGGCAGGAATGACTTGTAGAAGCCACCGGCGAGTTTGTCGAGCTTGTTGTACTCGTCGGTCAGGTCGACCAGGATATTCAAGCTCTGGTAATACAGCAGGTTCGAGAGCATGGGCACGTCGGGAATCGTCTTTGCCTCGATCGCCGCGGCAAGCTTTTGGGTGAAGACCGAGTTGTCGACGATGTCGTATTCGACGGTGCCACCGTTCGCCTTGCCCCAGGCCGCGGCCTGCTCGGCGATCCAGCGATCGGCGTCCGGGGTGAAGCTCTGATATGCCCAGGCGACGAGCTTGACGCCATTCATTGGGAAAGTCGTCATCTGCATCGCGGTCGGACTGGTGCTCGTCGAGGTAACCGTTGTCGCCTGAGTTGACGGGGTCGCGGCGGCTGCGGTCGTCGGGGCCGGCGCAGTAGTAGCTTGCGCGGCCGCGCTCGTCGGCGCCGCGGTTGGCTGAGCCGCCGTGGTCGGCTGAGCAGCCTTGGTCGGCGCCGGGGCGCTGGTCGGCTGAGCCGGCGGTGCGGTCGTCGGCGTGGCCGGGGCGCCGCCACAAGCGGCGAGCAAAGCCATGGCTGTGAGGGAACCACTGGTTACGAGGAAACGTCGCCGAGTAAACATTGATCCCATTGCTTTTTTACTCCTCCTACTCGGAATTTCCCTCTCCCTTTATACGGAGAGGGTGAGCGCTTGCTATCCCTATCCCTTGACCGAGCCAGCGGCAAGGCCGGAGACTACCCAGCGCTGCGAGATCACGTAAACCAGCATGGGCGGAATCAAGCCGAGCGTCGCTGCGGCCATCATCAGGCTATAGGGGAGTGTGTCTCCCTGGATGAGGCCGATCAGCCCAACCGTGAACGTCTTCTGCGAGTCGCTGCTAATGAATACCAGAGCGTAGAGGAACTCGTTCCAGGACTGGGTGAACGAGAAGAGAGTAACCACGACCAGTGCTGGCACGGTCAGTGGTAGAATGATGTGAATAAGTGCGCGAACACGATTGCAGCCGTCAACGAGCGCCGCCTCTTCGAGCTCGCTCGGGATCGAGCGAAAGTATCCAATCATCAGCCAGGTGCAGAATGGCAGGGTGAAAGACAGATAGACGACCATCAAGCCAGAAAGTCGATCGGTCAGATGGAGCTCAGTGAGCACTTCGAAGAGCGAGATGAAAAGCAGGCTGCCGGGCACCAGATAGGAGACAACGATTGCCCGCGCAACTACTCCGCGCCCACGGAACCGGAGCCGGGAGATCGCATACGCGGCAATCGAGCCGAAGAGCATCGACAACGCCGTTGTCACCACCGCGACTTCGACGCTGTTCTTGATGTAGAGTAAAAACTTTGATTCGTAGAGAATCGAGTAGTAATTGTGGAAAGTGATCGCGGTCGGGATTAGAGTCGGGTCGCGCATGACCTGGATCTCGTTCTTCAGCGAGGTGGCGATGATCCAGTAGAGTGGGACCAGCGTCCACAAGCCAAAGAACAAGCCCGCGAGAACCATCACCACGCGATGGACGAGACGGCCACTTCGCAAGCTCCGGGAGCGCTCGCTGGTTCGGGCAAGCGTTGCCATCTTAGATCTCCTCCCTCAGCATGTGTCGGGTCAGCAGAATGATCAACACGAGGAAGAACGGCAGGAAAAGAATCGTGATCGCCGAGGCAGTGCCCAAGCGCTGCGCCCCGGCGATGCCGACCTGATAGGTGAGCATCGGGAAGGTCATCGTCGCGTTAGCCGGACCACCGCCAGTCAAGATGTAAATCAGATTGAAGCCATTCGCGGTCCAAATCGTCGAAAGGAGCACAGTGATCGCGATGATCGTGGCGAGGCCGGGCAAAGTAACGTGGCGATAGCGCTGAAAGACGTTGGCGCCGTCGATTGAGGCCGCTTCGTAGAGCTCACGGGGGATCGACTGCAGACCGGCCAGAAGCATCATTCCGTAAAACGGGCAGCCGGCCCAAACCGTCACGAAGATGACCGACCAGAGCGCCAGATGCGGATCGCCGAGCCACTGAATCAGGGTATCTGAGAGGCCAAGGTCGATCAGGATCTGATTAAGCATCCCGGCTGGGGTACCGTTGTAGATCCACTGCCAACTCAAGCCAACGATCAATGAGGGAATGGCCCACGGTAAGAAACAGAGCGCCCGCATCAGGTTGCGACCTTTGAATTCTTCGTGAAGAAAGAGCGCCATGCCCATGCCAATCACGACCTTGGTACACACCGCGGTCCCGGTGTAAATGAGCGTGGTCACGACTGATTTCCAGAAGAGAGTGCCAAACTCCGCACCGAAGAGAATGTCCTTGTAGTTTTGCAACCCGATGAAGTTCGCCGGTTGACCGACCATCTTGTCGGTAAAACTAAGGTAGATCGAGAGGAAGAACGGATAGGCGATGAGCCCAACGAGGACGGCGACGACGGGTAGGACCAATACCCAGCCCAATTGCCAATCCCGACCGAAGGCTCGCCGCCAAAAGTGTTGAGCCGGGGCGGGGGGCATGAGTGTTTTAGTTGACATGAAAAAAACCTCTCATCCCGCTTTGTCGTCGAGGTGACGTCGCCATTCTGCATGGCTCTGGTAGTACCAAATTAGACAGGCTAACAAACAACCGGTTTTAGGTCATGGGCGAATTATAGCTGATGAATATAATCATGTAAACATGGCCTGCTCGTTCGCCTCTGGGTTAACTCCTTCCAGAATGGAGGCCACATCTGACGCCGAGTCGACGAGTTAAGAGAAAGTACTAACAGAAAGTACTACATCTAGTAGGTGCATATCATCAGTATATGCGATAAGGTTGTGATTGCGATTTATTGATATAACCGTCACGCTAGGGCTTTTACTTCGAGCTAAGAGTCATCAATCTTACGGTGACTGCAGCCATGGTAGCTAAACGAATCGCATGGCCGCGAGGCCAGACAGCTTCCTGGAGGTTGCTAAGGTGGTGGGGCTAGATGTCTCTCGAGGATGAAATCGATCTTCTCTCGCTTGCTCAACGAGCGGTAGCGAGCATGCGCGTGTCGACTGAGTTCGAGGAAGATCTCTTCCAGCAAGCAGTCGTCACCGCGATCGAGCTCCTGCGTTGCTTCCAGCCTCGGACGGGTGCTGACCAGCCAGAACCGCGTGTTCAAGCCGAGCGCTACGTATTCGTGTCCCTGCGATGGCACCTGCGTGCCTATCTTCGCCGATTGCGGTCGCTACTGCCGGTTCCCGATCACGATCGGCGTCTCGCACGTGCTTACAATGAGCTCGCGGCGAAGCAGGGATCACTACCGGTCGTCGACGCCGCCAAGCGGCTCGGGGTAAAGGCAAACCGACTCGCGGCCGCTCTTGCCGCGCGCGATAGCGTTGCTTCCTTGGACAGCCCGGTCAGGCCGGCTGATGACAGCGACAATGAGGGCAATCTCGTTCAGCAACTCGCTGCAGCCGAGCCCAGTACGGAAGAGCTTGCCCTGGCGCGGATCGAAGCTGAAATCCGCACTCAACATCAGACGATTCTCGCAAAAGTGATTCAAGAAGAAACGACCCGTTCGATCGCTTCCGGACCGGTCAGCAGATCGACAATGCACCGGTCTACCAGGCAACGGGGAGAAAGCGCTTATCACCTCTTGCAGCTTTTGCTGGACCAGCTCTCTCACGGCGAGGCCGAGATCATCCGTCTGGCTTTTGCCTTACGGCGCAAGGAGTTGGGAGCGCTGCGATCCTGTCGGGCCTATGGATGTCGTTATGATCGTGGGCACCGTCACTCGCCAGCCGAGATCGCTCGTTGGGTGGGAACTGATGAAGCGAGCCTGACCCGTCGGCTCGGAAACACTATCGACGATCTCAAAGATTTTCTTGGTGGCCGAGATGTCGCTCGGTTGCTCGGTGAGCTCAGCGATGGCAGTCATTCCCGATCCCGAGCGTCGTCGTTCGTCGGTAAGTCAGTCGGCAAGTCGACGTCTCGATCTGCCGTCCGTCTGCCGGTGAGCCGAACGCGATCGTTCGAGCCGGAGCTAGACGGGATTTCCGCCGGATAGATTCCTCGTATGCAGTAGCATTGAGCCAAAGGGGCCGAGAATGAATCCCTCGCAAGGGTTCATTCTCGGCCCCTTTGGCGTCTTCTTAATTTTATTGTTGTTTCAGGTTTACCAGGTCTTGAAGGATCTGATCGGAAACGGTGATCACCCGACTCGAAGCTTGGAATCCCCGCTCGGCGACGATCATATTGGTGAACTCCTGGGCCAGGTCGACGTTGGACATCTCCAGGGAGCCGCTGCTCAGGGTCCCCCGCCCTCCGGTGCCGGGGGCGCCGATGATCGGGTTACCCGAACTCGGGGTAGCAGTGAGATCGTTGCCACCCAGACGGAGCAAGGCTTGTGGATTCGCGAACGTCGCTGTTGCTACCTGGCCAATTGGACGGTTCAAGCCATCCGAAAAGGTGCCGGTGATCACGCCGTTCGCGTCGATACCAATGCTCGTGAGCTGACCAGGCGCCTCGCCATCACTGTTAACGGCAAGAGAGGTCGACGACGCGAGTTGGGTTAAGCCAGTGAAAGAGAGATTGACTGACTGAGGCGAGGTCGCTCCGTTTCCCAGGGTGAGGGAGAGCGTGCCATTCGGGCTCGTGCCGCTGGAGTTAACGTAGGCGCCGGTCGTCGGGTCAAAAGTAAGGGTTCCACTGCCGCTCACTGTCAC
>Ga0070738_10006420_pt1 | contig 12342 bp, 12 predicted proteins | sample Coa_R2_2_FD_66446 | JGI IMG/M metagenome (GOLD analysis project Ga0070738, IMG submission 66446) | Surface soil microbial communities from Centralia Pennsylvania, which are recovering from an underground coalmine fire - Coalmine... | ecosystem: Environmental > Terrestrial > Soil > Unclassified ... | reverse complement strand
AGGGCCGCTTTGCCGCCTGGATGGCGGCGTTCAGCGCCGGGCCGGGCGGCGTGCGCATCATCGATGCCAACGAGACGGCCGGCTTCCTGGCGGCGCTGCCGGTGCACTATCTCCCCCTTTCCGATGAAACGCTGCGCAGGCTCGCCTGGCTGGGGTTCCGGACCATCGGCGAGCTTGCCGCTGTCCCCCGCACGGCGCTCGCGGCGCAGTTCGGGCCGGAAGGCGAGCAGGCCTGGCTGCTGGCGCACGGCGAGGATCGGGTGCCGCTCGTGCCCCGCCGCCAGCCTGAAGTGCTCAGCGCCCAGCTCAGCTTCGAGCAGCCGGTGGTCGAGGTGCAGGCGGTGCTGGCCGCGGCGCGTCAGTTGCTCTCCCGCGTGCTCGACCAGCCGGCGCGCGCCGGCCGCGTTGTACGCGGACTGCTGCTTTCGGCGGAGCTGAGCAACGGCCAGCGCTGGGAGCGCGCCCTCACCTTCCGCGAGCCTACGGCGAGCCACGAGCGCATGCTCCGCGCCCTGGCCGCGAAGCTCGATGGCGTGACCTTTCCCGCGGCGGTCGAGGCGCTGGCGCTGACCCTGCGCGACCTCTGCAACGAGAGCGGCGTGCAGGACAGCCTCTTTACCGCACGCGGCAGGCAGATGCGGGAGCTGCGCGCGGCGCTGGGCCAGTTGCGCTTCCGCTTCGGCTACGTGCCCGTGATGCAGATCGTCGGAGTAGAGCCATGGTCGCGCATTCCCGAGCGACGCTACGCCCTGGTCGACTGCGAGCCCTGAACCAGCCCCGGCCGATCGACGTGGAGTGCGAGGCCGGGCGGCCTACCGTGATCAAGCACAACGGCAAGCGGCTGCCCGTGGCCGAGATCACGGACGTGTGGCTGATCGAGGACGAGTGGTGGCAGAACCCGCTGGCGCGGCGCTACCTGCGCCTGCTGCTGGCCGACGGGCGGCTGCTCACCGTGTTCGAGGACCTGCTCGGCGGCGCCTGGTACGTACAGCGCTACCCGGACCCAGTGTGTGCAGAGCTACGTTGAGCTGCACTGCCACAGTTGCTACTCGCTGCGCGAGGGCGCGTCCACGCCGGTGGAGTTGCTGAATCGTGCGGGTGAGCTGGGCTACGATGCCCTGGCGCTCACCGACCACGACGGCCTCTACGGGGCGATGGAGTTTGCCCGCGCCGCGCACGAGCGCGGCATCCGCCCGATCACCGGCGCCGAGCTGACGCTGGCGAACGGCCACCACCTCACGCTCCTGGTCGAGTCGCCGCGCGGCTACGCGAACCTCTGCCGGCTGATCAGCTCCAGCTACGGTACGCCCCAGGGCCCCGGCTGGGAGCAGGCGCTGCCGGCTTCGGCGCATGCGGAGCGTACGCCCGCGCTGTCGCTCGACGCGCTGGCACAGCACACGGAGGGGTTGATTGCGCTCTCCGGCTGCCCGCGCGGCGAGGTGCCCGCGCTGGTGCAGGCCGGCCGCTACGACGAGGCGGCGGAGGCGGCGCGGCGCTACGTCGGCTGGTTCGGGCCACGCGGCTTCCTGCTCGAGCTGCAGCAGAACCTTGTCTACGGCGACACGGCGCGCAACGCCGCGCTCGCCGATCTGGCAGAGAGCCTCGGCATCGACGTCGTCGGCACGAACAACGTCCACTATCACCTGCGCGAGCGCAGCCGGCTGCACGATGTGCTGGTGGCGATCCGCCACCGTGCGACGCTCGACACCTCGCACCGCCTGCGCCGTGCCAACGCCGAGTTCTACCTCAAAGCGCCGGCCGAGATGGCGGCGCTGCTCCGGCCCTACCCCGCCGCCGTGCGCGCCAGTCGCGCGATCGCCGAGCGCTGCGCCGGCTTCGACCTGGTGCGCGACCTGCGCTATGGCTTTCCCGACTATCCGACGCCGTCCGGCCTGACGCCGGACCGCTACCTGGAGCAGATCTGCCGCGAGGCGATGACGCGCAAGTACAGCCCGCTGGAGCCGCAGCTCTATGCCGAGGCGTGCGAGCGCTTGCAGGAAGAGCTGCGGCTGATCGCCCTGCAGGGGCTGGCCGGCTTCTTCCTCACCTACCGCGACATCCTGGCGCTGGCGGGCGAGGTGGCGCACGAGCTGCGCGGCCGCGATCCCTCTCTTCCCCCGGACGAGCGTCCCGTGGGACGCGGGCGCGGCTCCTCGGTCAGCTCGCTGGTCTGCTACCTGATCGGGCTCTCGCATGTGGATCCGGTGCGCAACAAGCTTTTCCTCGGCCGCTTCCTCAATGAGGAGCTGGCCTCCGTGCCCGATATCGACATCGACCTGCCGCGCGACATCCGCGCGGCGCTGATCGAGCGCATGTACCAGCGCTACCCCGACCGGGTGGGATTGGTATGCATCCTGCCCACCTACCGCCTGCGCAGCGCCGTGCGCGACGTCGGCAAGGCGCTGGGCCTGCCGGCGATCGAGCTCGACACGCTCGCCAAGCTGAGCGAGCGCTACAGCGACGCCGCCAACCTGGCCGAGCAGATGACGCGGCTGCCGCAGTTCGCGGACCGGCGCGCGGCGCCGCTCTGGCGTGACCTCGTGGACCTGGCGGAGCAGTTACGCGGCTTTCCCCGGCACGTGAGCCAGCACGTCGGCGGCATGGTGCTCTCGATGGGTCCGATCGCGGAGGTTGTGCCGGTCGAGCCGGCGGCGATGCCCGGCCGCTTCCTCATCCAGTGGGACAAGGACTCGGCCGCGGACGCCCGCTTCGTCAAGATCGACCTGCTCGCGCTGGGCATGCTCTCGCTGGTGGACGAGTGCCTGGAGACGATCGAAGAGCGTCACGGCTCCCGGCCCGACTTCAGCCGCATCGGCTACGAAGAGACGGCCGTCTACGACCAGATCTGCAGGGCCGACACGATCGGCGTCTTCCAGATCGAGAGCCGCGCCCAGATCCAGACGCTGCCCTCAACCCAGCCGCGCAACCTCGACGACCTGGCCGTGGAGGTCGCGATCATCCGCCCGGGGCCGATCGTCGGCGGCGCGGCGCGGCCCTATATGGAATACCGCCGGCGCCAGGCGGCGGGCGAGGATCTGCACATCGCCTACGACCACCCGCTGGTGGAACCGGCGCTGCGCGAGACGCTCGGCGTGATCCTGTTTCAGGAGCAGGTGCTGCAGGTGGCGATGGCGGTCGGCGGCTTCACGGTTGGGCAGGCCGAGTCGCTGCGCCGCGCCATGAGCCGCCACCGCTCCAGAGAAGCGATGGAATCGCACCGCGCGGCGTTTCTCGAAGGCGCCGCGCGCAACAGCGTGCCGCCCGACGCGGCCGAGACGATCTTCCAGAAGCTGCTCGGCTTCGCCTCGTTCGGCTTTCCGCGCAGCCACGCCGTCGCCTTCGCGCGCCTGGCGTACGAATCGGCCTGGCTGCGGCTGCACTTCCCGGTCGAGTACTACTGCGCCCTCTTCAACAACCAGCCGATGGGCTTCTATTCACCCGGCGTGCTGATCGGCGATGCCAAGCGGCACGGCATCCAGGTGCTGCGGCCCGATATCAACCGCAGCGACGCTCGCTGCACGGTGGAGAGCGACGAGACGATGCGCCTGGGCCTGGGCGGCATCCGCGGCCTCTCGGTGGAGACGGCGGCGGGGATCGTCGCCGAGCGGCGCAACAGCCCGTTCCGCTCGTTGTTCGACGTGATCCGCCGTACCGGCCTGCCGCGTGCCTGCGTCGAGAACCTGATCCTCGCCGGGGCGCTGGACGACTTCGGGCTAGACCGGCGTGAGCTGCTGTGGCAGCTCGGGCTGTTCGCCTGGCTGTGGGAGCAGGAGCACAAAAGCGCGGGCGAAGCGCAGCGGCGGGTGGCGCCGCTGCAGCAGCAGCCGCTGCCGCTCTCGGTCGAGGCGGACATGATTCCGCTGCGGCCGATGCATGACCGCCAGCGGCTGGTGGCCGACTACGCGATGCTCGGCTTCTCGCCCGCGCTGCACCCCTTCAGCCTGCTGCGCGCCTCGCTCGGCGAGGGCATTCATGCCAGCAGGCACGTGGAGCGCATGCAGGAGGGCGAGCATGTCCGGCTGGCGGGGATGGTGGTCTGCCGGCAGCGGCCGAGCACCGCGCACGGCGTGACCTTCCTGCTGCTGGAGGACGAGTTCGGCCTGACCAACGTCATCGTCCAGCAGGGGCTCTACGAGCGGCAGCGGCCGCTGCTACGCATGGAGCCGTTCCTGCTCGTGCACGGCATCGTACAGCGGCGCGGCGCAAGCGTCAGCGTGCTCGCCCGCACCGTGCAGCGGCTTAACGTGCCGCACGACATGATCCGGCCGGACTCCCACGACTTTCACTAATGACGCTCGGGCCGTGGCTGATAGCCTGGGAAGACGAGGATCATGAACGTTTGAGGCAGCAGCGTGCCTAGGCGGTGCGGGCAGAAACAGGTCACGCGGAGAATGCATCGGCTCCTAGCCCGCTCATCCGCTTTGCTCGCGGCGGCGATGATTGCCGTCTTGGCCCGCAGCGCCGCGGCGACCCCAGGGACCGTGCCCTACCCCGGTCAAACGAGCGTGCCTCCCGACGGGCAGGTCACGTTCGTGCAGCCGCAAGCGAGCAGCGCTGCGTCTTCAGTTGGCAGGGCATATCTCACAGTCGTAAACAGCAGCGACGAGTCCGCGCTCGTGGCGTTCGACGGCAGCATGCTCACCATCAGCGCGCCTACGGGTTGGAGTGTGTACTTCGTGGCCGGCTGCAACGGCGCCCCGGGCAATCCCGCAACTTGTGCAAAGCAGCCGTGCTCAGTCGAGTGCGACGTTCAGCCGGAAGCGGGTGTCGTCGGCTTCACGCTGCTCCCGACAGCACCGCCGCCGGCTGTGCCATCCACAGGAGGACCGCCTCCGCAGCTAGTCGACTACCGAGCCGGCTGGAATCTCATTGGGGTGACGCAGGCCGGGGCAGGGCTACCGACGCCGGTTCCGCTTGAGAGGCTGACGCCAGACGGAACGGAATATGAGGCAATCTCGCCGACCGATGCGCTGCCCGGCGTTGGTTACTGGGCATACTTCCCGCGAGACGAACGCGGGGAATCGGTCTACGTCTCACCCTGCCAGCGGATCATGTCCGACCCGAGCAACCCGTCTGTCCAGCGATGCGTGCCGGCGTTTCCGCCAATCACAGTTCCGGCTGGGCACTGGGTCATGATTAGCAATCCCTACGGACAGGCCGTTGCCGTCGCGGGCGCCGACGTAGTCTATGTGTACTCAACCGCGACAGGTGAGTATCAGCAAACCTCGGTGCTCTCGCCGGGAGAGGGCGCGTTCGCCTATTCAGCGAGTGGCGGCCAGCTAACCTTCGTGGCGCCGCTGGCGCAACCCTAATCCGTCCTCGTGCCGGCCCAGGCATCGCGGCGCCGGTCACCGGATACGCCGTCACACCGTCTTCGCTTACTGCGGTTCAATCATCACCCCCGCCTTGTGCGCTGCGCGTCGTCACGAGACACTAACCGTATGGAACCGGAGCAGCGTTTCTACACCTCGCAGCGGCTGCGGCTGAGCTACGTGGTCTGGGGCGACGAGCGCAAGCCGCCGGTGGTGCTCGTCCACGGCGGCCGCGACCACGCCCGCAACTGGGACTTCGTCGCGCAGGCGCTAATGCCCGAGTGGTCGGTGTACGCCGTCGACCTGCGCGGCCACGGCGACAGCGAGTGGGCGAAGGGCAGCATGTACAGCATGCCCGAGTTCACCGCCGACCTCGCCACCTTCATCGACCATCTGGACCGCGGCCAGGTCTCGCTCGTCGGCCATTCGCTCGGCGGCGGCGTGGTGCTGCAGTATGCCGGCGTCTTCCCGGAGAACTGCCGGCGCGTCGCCTCAATCGAGGGGCTCGGTCCCGGTCTCGGCACGCCGCAGCCGGCGCACGTACGCATGCGCCGCTGGATCAAGAGCCTGCGCGAGCTGGAGACGCGGCAGCCCCGGCACTACGCCACGCTCGAAGACGCTACGCGACGGATGCAGGAAGCGAACCCGCACCTGACGCCCGAGATGGCGCGCCATCTGGCGCTGCACGGCTCGCGGCAGCTTCCCGATGGGACGTACGTCTGGAAGTTCGACAACTTCGAGCGCATGCACTCGCCGTACGAGTTCATGATCGCCGACGCCCGTGAGCTCTGGAACCAGATCCGCTGCCCCGTGCTGCTGATTCGCGGCGACAAGTCCTGGGCCAAGGACCCGCGCCGCGACGGCCGCGCCTCCGCGTTCCACGACTATCGCGCCGTCACGATCAAGGACGCGGGCCACTGGGTGCATCACGACCAGTTGCAGGCGTTTCTCGACGTGCTGCTGCCGTTCCTGCGTGGGGAGTCCTGAGCCGTGGACGTCGTCAACGAACTGATCGTGCGTGGCATCGTAGTCGGCGTGTTCGCCGAGAACTGCTGGATCGTCGGCTCGCGGCGCACCAGTGACGGCATCTGCATCGACCCCGGCGACCAGCCGGAGGAGATCCTGGCGCTCGCCCGCGACCTGGGCGTGAACATCAAGCTGATCGTCAACACGCACGCCCACGTCGACCACATCCTCGGCGTCGGCGGCGTGAAGGCTGCCACCGGCTCGCAGTTTCTGCTGCACGTCAATGATCTCGGTCTTGCCCAGCGCGGCTGGCAGGGCGCCGCCCGCTTCCTCGGCCACGAGCCGGACCCGCCGCCACCGCCCGACGGCCATCTGGGCGACGGCGACGTCGTCGAGGCCGGTGGCGTGCAACTGCGCGTAATCCACACGCCCGGGCACACGCCGGGCAGCGTCAGCTTCTACTCGGCCGACGGCGGCTTCCTGCTCAGCGGCGACACGCTCTTCCAGGGTTCCATCGGCCGCACGGACATGCCCGGCGGCGACTACGATCAGGAGATGCAGAGCATCATCGGCAAGCTGCTGGTGCTGCCCGACGAGACCGTGGTGTTGCCCGGCCACATGCAGCAGACGACGATCGCCCGCGAGAAGCAGACCAACCCCTTCGTGCTGCAGGAGCTGCGCAGGGCGCGCGGTCTCTAGGCGGCTCAGAGCAGCGCGAGCTGGTGAGTCTCGCCTGCTCCGGCTCTCGGCTCTGAGCGCTCGTCCAAGCCCGCCTCATTGCGCAAGCGTGCGGCGCGCTCGGCGACGCGTTCGGCGTAGAGCGGCAGTGGCGAGCGGCCGGGATAGAGCTTCTGGTAGCCGTCCACCAGGTCCGGAAACCGCTCGCTCAGAAAGCCCAGGTAGTGGTCGCGGATGCCGGGATCCAGGTGCAGCAGCCCGCTCCAGAGGAAGCGGGCGCCGTGGTCCTTGGCGGCCTGCACCGTGGCGGCCACCTGCGCCTCACCGGCAGAGAGGCCCGGCAGCAGCGGCGCCATCGCCACGCCCGCGTTGATGCCGGCGGCGGCAAGCCGCTCGACGGCGCGCAGGCGTTGTGCCGGGGACGGTGTGCCGGGTTCGGTCGCGCGCCAGATCGCTTCGTCGACCGTGGGAATGCTGAGGCAGACCGTGGCCGAGGCCACCCGTCTAAGCCCGAGCAGCAGATCGATATCGCGCACGATCATGGTGGACTTCGTGATCACCGATGCCGGCGATCGGAAGTCCACGAAGGCTTCGAGCGCCGCGCGCGTCAGCCGGTAGCGGCCTTCGATTGGCTGGTACGGGTCCGTCGCCGTGCCGATGGAGACTGATTCCCGCTTCCAGGACGCCGCCGAAAGCTCGCGCCGCAGTACCTCTGCCAGGTTGACCTTGGCGAAGAGGACGCTGGTGAAGCCGTCGTCCGCATCGAGGTTCAGAAATGCGTGCGTGGCGCGGGCGTAGCAGTAGTGGCAGCCGTGCGTGCAGCCGCGATAGGGGTTCAGGCTCCATTTGAACGGCATCCCGTGTACGCGGTTAATCGCGCTCTTGCACTGGACCTCGTTCACCACGGGACGGGCCATCACCGCCTCCAGCTGTGCGATGCCACATTCTGAATCAGAACATGTGTGCTGTCAAGAGGCGGCGCGGCCCGAGTGTCCGGCGCTTCACGCGCCACACGTGCGCCTGGTCACAGCGCGCCTGTGCCGGCCGCGTACACTGGGTAAACGCAGCGCCCGGCGCAAGCTGGGCAGCGAGGAGGCAAGCGCCATGATGAACGCCGATACCATCGAAGGCCTGTTGCTCCAGGACGAGCAGGGCAGCTACTATCTGATCTCGCGGGCGCAGCTGCTGCAGTGCCGCGTGCCTGCCGATCGCGTTGCATTGCTGGAGCCACAGAAGGATGAAGCCGAAGTCAGTGGCTACTCGATGAGCAGTGGCGGCGACCGTCCCATGGAAAGCCTGTCTCTGAACTTTACGAAGGTTAGCTGGGGTCTCTTTCCGACGGCCTGCGCTTCCGGCCAGCATCTGGGTGGCGTGTTCAACGCTCGCCCCTGAACGGAGCGCAGACCGCCGCGGCTCGTCCGCCGTGCCGCTCAGCGCACGGGTGGTCCAGGCTCAGCACGCGGCGCTCGTGCTCCAGCAGTCCGCGCTTCATCGCCAGCCCACCGCCGTAGCCGGTGAGCGAGCCATCGCTGCCAAGGATGCGGTGACAGGGCACGATGACGGGCGCGGGGTTCGCGCCGTTCGCGGCGCCTACGGCGCGGACCGCATCGGGCCGGCCGATAGCCGCCGCGATGGCCGCGTAGCTGCGGGTCTCGCCAAAGGGCACGGCCAGCACCGCCTGCCAGACCGCGAGCTGGAACGGTGTGCCGCGCAGGTCGAGCGGCACAGTGAACTCATGCAGCGTACCGGCGAAATAGGCCCACAGCTCCGCCGCCGCGTGCGCAGCGTGGCAGCTCGCCGGGCCCGACCGCGCGAAGGTTGTGGCGTCTGCACCGAGCGTACCGGCCGCCGAGCGGCCGTTGGATGGGCGCTCGTTCGGCAGCGTTACCCTGGTCAGACCGCGCTCGGAGCAGGCGACAACGAGAGGACCGAAGGGTGAATCGACCGTGAGCGAGGCCAGCCCTTCGCCGGCGCGCGGACGGGCCGGCATCAGAGCTTCATCACGATCAGCTCGCGCTTGATGCCGTTGGCGCTGACATCAAGCAGCACGTGCGTGATCCGCACCTTGATGCGCTGGCCGCGCTCGGTGGTCAGAAAGAACTCCTCGCGCGGCTCGAAACGGTAGTCGGTGTCGATCGTAAGGAAGTGGGCGCTCTTGGCGTTGGTGAACGGATCAGCCTCGTAGATCTCGGTCTTCATTCGCGCTCCCCCGCGCGGCGGTTGAGCCGCGGCGGCCAGATGGTGCGGTACGAGTCGCCGGCGATCGCCTCCTGCTCTTCCTTCCGATCGAGCTGTCGCAGCCGCTCCAGAATGCCCTCGCACTCTTCGCGGGCGCGGTCGCCGGCAGAAGCGATGCAGCGCTCAACTATGCGACCCCAGATGCCGAGCTCGAGCAGGCTGTCGAGACCAACGGGCCAGTTGAGAAAGAGGTACCGCTCCGGGTCGCTCAACCCCGGCCGCAGCTTACGGAGCTGCGCGAACCGCTCCGCCGGCGTGCTCACCTGGCGCACCATGCGAAACAGCGGGCCGCCCGATCCTTGCCGCGTATCGAACAGCACCCGCGGCGCCAGGTGGCTGAAGCCCAGCACCATCACGTCGCAGGTCTCGATGGCGCGGAAGACGTCGTCGAGGTTGAGGTTGAGCCCGTTCTCGGACTTCATGCCGCTACTGTTTCCGACCAAGCAGGGCCGCGTCAAGGAAGGAAACGAGCGACTCAACGTGCACTGCCCCGTCCGACGCCGCAGCGCCGCGCAGGTGCACGAGGCAGGCAGGATCCTCGGCGAGCAGCAGCGAAGCGCCGGCCGAGCGGGATTCGTCCAGCAGGTCGCGCGCGAGCGCGGCGCCGAGAGCCGGTTTCGCCAGGCCCGCGAAGTCGATGCCGCAGCAGTCCGTGAGCAGGGGCGCGGGCTCTACGTCTGGCTGGCCGGCACTTGCCGCCGCAGGGCGCACAACGCAGAGCGGGTGCAGCGCGGCGGCTCGATCTTGAACTGCCTCGCCGACCTCGGACGCGAGCCCGGCCTCGTGGAGCGCTTCTGTCACGGTCGTCACTCTGCCCGCTATCTGCGCCAGCCTGCGCGAGACGGCGGCATCGCCGGCCAGCAGCCGCGGGTAGTGTGCGCGTACCGCCACCGCGCAGGCCGGCGAGAGGAAGACGAGGCGGTCTACCCGCGCGCCGGCGAGCGCGTCGATGGTCTGTCTGGCAGCCTGCTGCGCCGCTGCGTGCTTGCCGCGCAGGATGGCCGGCAGGCCGCAGCAGCGCTGCGCCGGCGGGACGACAACCTCGCAGCCGGCGGCCTGCAGCAGGCGCACCGCCGAGGTCGCGACCTCGGGTGCCAGTTCGTCCGCCGCACAGCCGGGAACCAGCGCGACCCTGTTTGCGACCGCGGCGGTGCGAGCCGATGTCGGAGCCCGCGCTGCGAGCACGGCGCCTTCACGTTCACGCCTGCTTAACGTCGCACGAAATGGTGTGGACGCAGGCTGCACGGCTCCGGACCGCTGCAGTTGCTCTGCAAAGCTGGGTGCCCCGCGCTCGCCGGCGCCGGGGCGCGGCCGGTGTGTGATCGCTCGCACATGTGCCACGAGCGGCGAGCTTCGCGGCGGCTGGCCAGCGCGTCGCTCACGCAGCTCGATGATCAGGCTGGGGATCGGAATCTCGACCGGGCAAACCGTCGCGCAATCGCCGCACAGCAGGCACGCCGCCTCGGCATCTACTGCTGCGTCCAGGCCCGCCTGCCAGGGGCGTTGCAAAAGCGCGATGGGTGTAGCCGGGAGGCCGGTGTCCAGGTGACCGCCGGCCACGCGCAGCGGCCGGCAGACGTCGGAGCAGGCTCCGCAGTCGATGCAGCGCGCGACGGCAGCGAAGCCCGCGTCGGCGGCCATGTGGCTGCGCCCGTTGTCCAGCAAAAGGACGTGGTCGACGTCGAACGCACCGAAGCGGTCCGGCGCAGCGGTGATCTGCCCAAGCTCGTCGCCTGTCCACACAATCCGGTCGACGGGCAGCAGCGCCACGCGCAGTCGCGGGCGGACGCCACCTTCCAGGAGCTGCCCGACCACCTGGGCCGCGTCGGCGACGCCCCAGGCGGCGTCCACCAGCTCGCACCCTGCGACTTCGAGCTCATGCTGAACCGCGGCTGACATCTGCGTGGTGCCGTCGACCAGAAACATGCCACGTGCGGCGAGGGCTTCCGCAAAGTTCAACTCGGCGGCCCCTGCGCGCGCGGCAAGCCGAACCACGCGAGCCCCGATGCCCGCCACGAGTCGGTCGACGATCTCGGCAGCGCCGCGGACGTCGGCGACCGTATGCACGGCAATGCCGCGTTCGGCCGCCGCGCGCGTGAACGCGGCCACCAGTGGCGCGAGTGCAGCGGTGTGGCCCGCTCGAAGCGTGGTCGATCGGGAAGGGAGCGACGCCTGAGGCGGGGGCAGAAGTCCGGGCATCCTATGCCCCCGATCCGAACCTGTACCGATCTTCTGCCCTGCCGCCAGCGCGGTCAATCCGCCCGTACTGCTTCAGCTCCGACGCGGCGCGAAGCGAAAGATGACGGTGTGCCGGATCTGCGCCACGGGCACGCCCGCATCGTCGCGGATCAGCACGTCCGCGGTCACGTAGTCGTTCTCGTTGCGCGTGTACGTCTCGCGCAGCACGGCGTCGATGCGGTAAACGCCGCCGGCGCGAGCGGGCGCGAGGTGGCGGATCTCGCTGCGCGTATGCACGCTCGGGCCGTAGCTGAAGTTCTCTCGCAGCAGGCGCGACGGCTGTGCCGCCAAGAGCGCCGGCGGCGCCAGCGCCGGCTCGCCGCGGAAGAGCGGGCTCGGATCGCTGCACATCTCGGCGTACGCGGTCGCTTCGGCGGCGCCGAGCGGCACGAAGCGCGGCCGCAGCCGGACTCCGATCGGCGCTGTTTCGCGAGTCAGCTCCGGTCGCGCCTCGCCGCTCCAGGCAGGCGCGGCGTCTAGGTCGGTGAACGGTGGCTCGAAGCCGCCTCCCCGAGGCGCTGCCGCGCCCACGGCGCAGGTTGCGCCGTCAGGCCCAAGCACACTGATCTCGGCGCCGTCCGCGGTTTGCGCCAGCCGGCAGGTGATCGTCTCGCCCTCGTACACGGGACGCAGGAACCGGATCGTTGCGCCACCCTCCTGCAGCCACTCCGAACCGAAGACATCCACGAGCAGCGGTGTCAGGTAAGCGTAGAGCGTAACCCCCGGCACCAGTCCGCCGCGCAGCCCCAGCCGACGTGCTTCGGCGTCGTCGTGGATCTTGTTCTCCGAATCGGTCGCATCGTTGTGCGCGACGATGCGGCGCTCGCTCACGTTGCCGGTTTGTTGCTGAGCGCTCATCGCTTGCCTCCAGTGCAAATTCCAGCGCGCCGTGCCCTCGCGGCGCGCCGCC
>Ga0070738_10006419_pt1 | contig 12342 bp, 13 predicted proteins | sample Coa_R2_2_FD_66446 | JGI IMG/M metagenome (GOLD analysis project Ga0070738, IMG submission 66446) | Surface soil microbial communities from Centralia Pennsylvania, which are recovering from an underground coalmine fire - Coalmine... | ecosystem: Environmental > Terrestrial > Soil > Unclassified ... | reverse complement strand
CATGAAGCAGTTCCGCAGGATCGCCACCCGCTACGAGAAGCTCGCAGCGAACTACCTCGGCATGCTCAAGCTTGCCGCCATCCGCCTATGGCTGCGAACTTATGAGTCCACGCCCTAGTCTGCGGCTGCTGTGGAGGTCCCTATGCGCTGCGCGGCCAGGATCGCTATGCCTGTTCCAACCACGTCATGAACGGCTCTTGCTCCAACAGCCGCAGCATCACCCGCGCGGCGCTGGAAGCCCGCATGTTGGAAGGATTGCGCGCGCGGCTCATGGCGCCGGAGATCGCCGCCGAGGCCATGCGCGCCTACGCGGAAGAGACCAATCAGCTCAACCGCGAACGCCGAGCCGGCACCGAGGCTGAACGGCACGAGCTGGACAAGATCACACGATCCATAAAAGAGATCGTCGCGCTCGTTGAGGACGGCAGCGGCAGCCGCGCCTTGTCGGCCCGCTTACGCGAGCTGGAGGCGCGCGAGGACGACCTGACGGAGCGGCTGTCGCGGGCGCCGATGGACATCCCGGACATTCACCCAAACGTCGCCGGCATCTATCGTCGGAAGGTCGAGCGCCTTGCTGAGGCGCTACAGCACCCGCAAGAGCGCGACGAGGCGGCCGACGCCATTCGTGCCCTGATCGACCGCATCACGCTCACGCCGGGCGCCAAGCGCGGCGAGATCGTCGGCACGCTGCATGGCGACCTCGGCACGATCCTCGAATGGGTGGCCCAAAAACAGAACACTCCCGGCCTAGGAGGCTCGGGAGTGTCGGTTTCAGTGGTTGCGGGGACAGGATTTGAACCTGTGACCTTCAGGTTATGAGCGGCGACCAAAGGCAGAACGCGAGACCAGAGATATCAGGCGCTTAGGCCGTAATGCATTGAACTGATTGAATCTCATTGCCGCATTCGGCCGCGTTCAACGGCATCGGACCGCATCCGCCGGATGACGACTCCGTTACAGCGGCGGACATATTGCGGAGTTGGAAATCGCGATCCGTCTGCCCGGCGCTTGGCCGATCTACGACAGCCATCAACCAGCTGATGTCGAATCCGTTTCCGGCATCGGCCGTGCCCTTTGGCGATCTTCTGGCCGATCTTATTGTCGTGCATCGCGGCCGTATGTGCGTCCCTTTTCGTCCCTTTCCGCCCCTCTCCGCCTCTGCGTCGCCGCTTCGAAAAGAGCATCTTGCCTGCCGCGAAGGCTTACCGCTCAGTGACGGGCATGAAGCAACATCTGACCGAGCGATCCGTGAAGGCGCTGGTGCCGGCGATCGACCGCGATGTGCTCGTCTATGACGACGAGGTCACGGGCTTCGGCGTCTATATCCTTCGCTCCGGGAAGCGAGGCTTCTTTCTCCGCTATCGCATCGCCGGCCGCGAGCGCCGCTTCACGATCGGCGCCTGGCCCACCTGGTCGGTCACCGCCGCGCGCGAGGAGGCGAAGCGGCTCAAGCGCGAAGTCGATGCCGGCAACGATCCGCTCGGCAGGCGCATCGAGCAGCGCAATGCGCCGACCATGTCCGATCTGATCAACCGCTATCTCAAGGAGCACGCGGTCAATCTCGCGCCGCGGAGCTTCAGCGATCGGACCTCGCTTCTGCGCAAGCTGGTCGAACCGGAATGGGGCGCCCGCAAGGTCGCCGAGATCACCCCGGAAGATGTCGATCGGCTGCTCGCCAAGATAGCCAAGGGCCGGCCGCGGCCACGCAAACATCCGCCGAAGATCAATCCGCGGCGGCCGGCGATGAAGGGGCCGTTCAAGCCGACGCCGATCCGGGCGAACCGCGTCGGTGAAATCCTGCGCAAGATGTTCAACCTTGCGATCCGCTGGCAGATGCGGCCGGACAATCCCGTCGTTGGCTTCTCGCGCTATCCCGAAATCCCGCGCGATCGGTTTCTTTCGGCCGATGAGATCAAGCGGCTTGCCGACGTTCTCGCCGAGCATCCGAACCGCCGCTGCGCGAACGTCATTCGCGTGATCCTGCTTACTGGCGCGCGGCGCGGCGAAGCGATGAACGCGCGCTGGGAGCAGTTCGATCTGGAGAACGGGATCTGGACCAAGCCCGCCGCCACCACGAAGCAGCGCCGGCTTCATCGCGCGCCGCTTTCGCGGGCCGCGGTTGAACTGCTGCGCGCAATCCGCGCAAGCGTGCCTGCGGATTGCCTGTGGGTCTTCCCCGGCGAGATCAAGGGCAATCCCTTGCGCGAAATGCAGACCTTCTGGGAAGGCGTGCGCGCGAAGGCGAAGCTCGGCGACGCCCGTATCCACGATCTGCGCCATACCTTTGCCTCGCTTCTCGTGTCGGGCGGCATGACGCTGCCGATGGTCGGCTGGCTGCTTGGCCACACCCAGGCGCAAACCACGCTTCCTACGCACATCTTTATGACGATCCGCTGCGGGCCGGCCTTGATGAAGTCGGCGAAGCACTCCGTCCGAAGCTCAGGCTCGTTGACGCGGGCACGGCGGAGCTGAGCTGGCCCCAGGCAGCAGGTTCCGCCGCCGGCATGCGGTGATTAACGCATCTTTTCTCCGCGGAATATGCGGTGAATGCCCTTGCGCGTGCGGCGAATAGCGGCCATATTCTCCGCAGAGAGTGCGGAGAATGCCGACTTATATCCACGAGCTGCCCGATTGGCCCAAATTCCGCTGGGATCAGAACCGCTTGGCCGACCGCTTGGCGGCGGTGCGCCATCGCCAGGGCCGGCTGATCGGCCGCATGGAGGCCCTGGGCTTTCCCCTGCGCAGCGAGGCGACTCTCGAGAACCTTACCCAGGAAGTCCTCAAGTCTAGCGAAATCGAGGGCGAAGTCCTCGACCGCGAACAGGTCCGCTCCTCCATCGCGCGCCGCCTCGGCATGGACATCGGCGGTCTGACCGCTGCCGACCGGCACGTCGAGGGCATCGTCGAAGTGATGCTCGACGCCACCGAGAAGTACGGCGAGCTGCTGACAGAGGAGCGGTTGTTCGGCTGGCACGCGGCCATGTTTCCGACCGGCCGCAGCGGCATGAAGCGCATCAAGGCCGGCGGCTGGCGCGACGACAAGTCGGGTACGATGCAAGTCGTCTCCGGGCCGGTCGGACGCGAGCGCGTGCACTACGAGGCGCCGCCGGCGCATCGCGTGGCTTCAGAGATGAAGGCGTTCCTCGATTGGTTCAACGGCGAGGCCGCCATCGATCCGGTGCTCAAGGCCGCCGTGGCGCATCTATGGTTCGTCACCGTCCATCCCTTCGACGACGGCAACGGACGCATCGCGCGCACGATCGCCGACATGGCGCTCGCGCGGTCCGAAGGCACGGCGCAGCGCTTCTACAGCATGTCGGCGCAAATCCGGCAGGAGCGCAGCGCCTATTACGACATCCTCGAAAGCACGCAGAAGGGCGATCTCGACATCACGTCCTGGCTGGAGTGGTTTCTCGGCTGCCTCGATCGGGCTTTCGACGGCGCCGAGCGCACGCTGGCCAACGTGTTCAGGAAGGCCCGCTTCTGGGAAAAACATGCCGGCGCGGCCTTCAATGATCGCCAACGCGACATGCTCAACCGTCTGCTGAACGGCTTCGAAGGCAAGCTCACGACCTCGAAGTGGGCGCAGATCGAGAAGTGCTCGCAGGACACGGCACTGCGCGACATCGACGATCTCGTTCAGCGAGGCATTCTTCGCAAGGACCCGGCAGGCGGGCGCAGTACCAGCTATTCGCTTGCAGAGCCGTGGAGTTCATAGGCGGCTTAACTCCCGCCAGATCGGCTTGATCTTCTTTCGGATGGTGCTCTCGTCCGGGGCGCGCGGGACATCGCGGGTTTCGAACCAGGCGAGCGTGTCGCGTACAAGTTACCGATTGTCGGCCGCTTGCTCGGGCATACACAGGCGCAAACGACACTCCGTTACGCGCACCTCTATGACGGTCCGCTTCGCGTCGGCCTCGATCAGGTGAGCGAGACCTTGCGGCCCGAACTCCGACTCGTCCGGAGCGAGGACGGTCCTCAGCAAGCCGCCTAGAACCTCCGCCATCCCGCTTCAGGCCAGGGGAATAAGGGTTTTGGTGACGGTTTCAACGACGCCATATCCTTCAGGGTGCAAAAAAACGAACTCAAATCTCGGTTCATCGGGATATTGCACACCGTGCTGCACAAATGCTTCCCTCATCTGGTCGGGATTATTCCGCACAAATGTCTCAAATTTCTCCAGCTCCATAAGGAGCTGATCGGCGGCCCGCGAAGCTCTAACCGTGGTGCCAACGCTTACCATACCACCACCCGGCATGAACACGCGGCCATCGATCTCACAAAGCACATTTATGCCGGCAGCTCGTAATTCTTGGTGCTCCTTCTCGGTGTATTTCACTGCAAGACCAACAACTTTGTATCGGTCATTGCCCTTGATCTCGTGGATGATCCCTTCGTCCGGCCATTCGTCGGCGATCACACGGATCACATGTTCTCGGGTCCAATCACCGTGCTGCATCACGTCGATCAAAAATGCGACATTCGGCTGAAAGGCCGCAAACATAAGGGGCCCATCGCGCTTCACAAATCCATCTGCTTCTAACTGCGTAGAGATATGAAGGTGATGCACATTCCAGTCGTTCAACATCAAATCCAGGTCTCGCCTTCGGTTGAGCGGCTTTGACGCCGAATCGGCGACCGTCTTGATGCCTCTACTCAAGTAACGCGTAAGATCTCTGCCCTGCTCGATGTCTTGGATAATTACCGCCAAATCAGAGGCACGCTGCTGCACAATTGGGTTCGAAGTGAATGCTTGGGATTTCCGAACAGTGCGGGGGACCGGGCGAACATGGCGGCTCATCCAGTTGTGATACACTATGAGCAATTCCCTGGCGTCTTTTTCCTGGAGCTCCGCGCAAAGTGCCTGGTCATTGCGGTCATAGGGAAGATTGTTTATCAACCACTGCCGCACGCTCTCCTTCAGATCGATCTCATTCATGCCTGCTTCTCCTTCGGGCCGGAGATTGTGTCGAGCATTACGCACGACTCAACTCCCCCCAAACCGGCGTGATCTTCTTTCGGATCGTACTCTCGTCCGGCGCGTGCTCGGCATCGCGTGCTTCGAACCAGGCTACCATTTCTCGGACGAGCTCGGCCTGCGTCGCCGGCACGCCGTACTCATGAATGCGTCGCGCAAGCGCCGCATAGAACGCATCCCAATCGTGCCGCGGCGGAACGCCCGGGCCGCCGCGGCGGCGCGCTGCCGCGGCGCCGTCGCTTTCGGGCACATGCAGGCCGTTGAAGAACCCGTATTGCCGCTCGAAACGCTCGACCTCGCCGCGCCTGACCAGCACATCCGCGGCGGTGATCGCGACGCCTTCCGACGGATCGCCACCGTAGGGTTCGGCGCCCCCTCCCTGCGGAACAGCGGTAACAGATGGGCCGCCTCGACATCGGCGAGCCTCGATAACGTTTCCGATGGCCCGGTCCTCACCGGCGGCAGGGCGATCGAAAGCGCGAGCAATCCCTCGGTCGCCCGGCCGATCACATCGAACGGAGCGACCGACCAGCGGATCGCGATCTCGGTGAGGGAATGGAAGGATCGCGGCGGAAGCTGCGTGTCCGGCGTGCCCCCGATGGCTCATTGGCGGACCTGCTGGCGCAATCGTCGGTACGCTTGCACCACCTGCTTGAGATCGCTCCGCATGTCGGGCGGCAGGCGCCCCGCCTCGACGAACAGATCGTCCATGCGCACGCCCAGGATCGCCGCGGCGCGCTCGACCAGCTCGTCTCGCGGCGGCTTTTCCTGTTCCCGCTCGACGCGCGACCAGTAGGCCGGCGAGACGCCAAGCCGCTCGGCGAAGTCGTTGAGGCCGATGCCTTGCTCGAACCGTTTCGCCCTGACCGTGAACCCGAATGCCATGGCGGTCTCCTTCAGCCAACGAGCCCGTACTTGCGGAGGCGCACGCCGATGAAGGCGCTGGTCACGCCGAACTCTTCGGCAAGCGCGCCGGCGATCGCATCGATCGCCGACCAACCCGTCTCGTTCGCCGCGACGTATGGCGTCGGGATTTCGTCGATCACCTTCCATCGGATGGCCGCGCCGAACGCAGAAGCCTCGCGGGCGAACGCTCGCGCTAGCTGCCGCTGCGGCGCCAGAAACGCGCCCATGAACTCGTCGGCGCGCCATTCGCGCCAATTAATCGGCGCGGCGTCCCGCGCCTTGATCGCACCGCTGCGGAAGGCGCGCGCAGTGCCTTTCGCCACCGCCGCCGGCATGTCGAAGATCGCGTGGTCAAGCTCGTGCGCCGCCGTTGAGCGCAGCATCTCGGGCTGACCGCCGAGCAGATCGCCATTGAGGCTGATCATCACGGTTGCCGGCTCCTGCGGATCATGTTCGCAAACGCCGAGCACGGGTTCGCCCGCCTCGTCGTGCACCGGGTTCGCCGCGTCCCACACGATTCGCAGCGGGTGGCCGTTCACGCGGAGACAGGCCGCCCGGCGGAAAAGGTCGACCGGCTCGAACGGTCGTATCTTGTAGCCGAGGAGCCTACGCCGGAGATCGGCCCCGAGCCACCTGATCGCATCGGCCGAAAGCCTTGTCGGCTCGCCCGAGCCGAAGCACGGATATTCCACGTTGAGCGCCATGCCGTTCGCCTCCTCGTTGACCGTTTCCTTAACATCTATGTTCCTTTTATGTTCTATTCTGGGTGGGAGTCGAGTCCTTTTTTCGCCGGTCCCTTAACGCTGTTCGCAAGCCCGCTTGGCAACACGACCTAAGCGTTTGATTCTTCAGAAGTCCGCATAAATCTGCGCTTCTTTCCGCCTGTTTCTACCCCTTTCCGCCTCCGCCGAAACCGCCTCGCTGTGTTCGGATCGGTGCACTGCGAACGTGACGTGGTGACGGAGGCTTTCGTGGACGATCAACAGGAAGAACCCGCGGCCGGAACGGCTCCGCTCCTCGGCGGATGGCTCACCAGAGCCCAGGTCGCGGCCGAAATCGGCCTATCGGTGGATACGCTTGCCCGCTGGGAAACGCGACGGATCGGCCCCCCCTGCGTCCGCATCGGCCGCAAGGTGCTCTATCGCGCCGAGGCCTTCCGGGAATGGCTGGTCTCGCGTGAACGTCATCCCGTGTCGAAGGGCGCTCGCCCGGGCGGTGAACCGCTCGCCAATCACCGACGGCGCTTACGGCAAGCCATGGCTGTTCCGCGCCAAGGATTTTCGCAATTGGTGGCTCAATCAGCACTTTAACCGCCCCACTGGTATCGAGAACGCATCGCCGACCGCGTGGGTGCCGCAATCGAAGCCGATCTGGTTCACCGAGTTCGGCATTCCTTCGGTGGACAAGGCCACGAACCAGCCGAACGTGTTTTATGATCCCAAGTCGTCGGAGAGTCTCCTTCCGCACTATTCGCGCGGCACGCGCGACGACCTGATCCAGCGCCGCGGCATCGAGGCGATGGTCTCCTACTGGGCGACCAACAACCCAGTGTCCTCGGTCTATGGCGGGCCGATGATCGGCCGGATCGCCGTTTGGACGTGGGACGCACGACCCTATCCGGCCTGGCCGTCTCGGACGGACGCTTGGGGCGACGGCGATCTCTGGCCGCTCGGGCACTGGCTCAACGGCAAGATCGGGCTCGCCGATCTCGCGGCACTCGTCGCCGAGCGCTGCAAGCGCGTCGGCTTCACCGAATACGACGTGACCGCGCTCGCCGGCATCGTCGTCGGCTATGTGCGCGACCGGCCGATGAGCCCGCGCGCCGAGATCGAGTTGCTCATGAACGCCTTCGCGTTCGACGCGGTGGAGAGCAAAGGCGTGATCCGCTTCGTGCCGCGCGGGCGCGCCGCCGTGGCTATGTTCGACGCCGACGACTGTGTGCTTCCCGATCAGGGCGACATCCTGAAGCTGACCCGCGCCCAGGAAACCGACCTTCCGGACATCGTCTCGGTCACGTTCATCGACGGAAGCGGCAACTACGACCAAGGAACGGTCTCGGCGAGCCGCATCGCCGGCTATTCAGAGCGGAAGACGGACGTGACCGTGCCGCTCGTCATGGACGAAATTCAGGCGCAGGCGATTGCCGACCGCGCGCTCGCCGAGGCCTGGATCGGGCGGGAGACTGCGAAATACGCGTTGCCGCCCGACCGGATCGATCTTGATGCCGGTGACGTGATCAATCTCGTGATCGACGGTCGTCCGCGCGAGTTCCGGCTGACCCGCATTAATGACGCGTGGTCGCGCGCGATGGAGGCGCAGCGATGCGAAGGCGCGGTCTACGCGCCGCCGCTTCCGGGCTTGAAAGCCCGGCGCCCGCCTCCCTGGTCTTGACCCCGCTGGAATCGCGGAGGTCGTTCAGGTCGCCAAATTCGGCCCCGATGCCTTGAACCTGGTCTTCCGCGTAGATGGTCGGGTGGGTGAGCGCCTCGTCTATCGAGGCGAGGAGACCGGGTTCGAATTTTTGGAAGCGGGGCGCACCTACGTTTTCGATGCCGATGGCGGTCTTCTTCGGCTCGCGTCCGAGGCCTATCGTATCCGCCTCGCCTACCTTTTCGATCCATATCTCGCCGTAAGCGCGTCCCAAATCGAGGCGCTGCCCCACCAAATCACAGCTGTCTACGGCGAAATGCTTCCCCGTCAGCCACTCCGCTTTCTGCTCGCGGACGATCCAGGCGCCGGCAAGACCATTATGGCGGGGCTCCTTATTAAGGAGCTGATGATCCGAGGCGATCTTGAGCGCTGCCTCATCGTCGCGCCCGGCGGGTTGGTCGAGCAGTGGCAGGATGAAATGTCCGAGAAATTCGGACTGGCTTTCGACATTCTGACCCGCGACCAGATCGAAGCATCCATTACGGGCAATCCCTTCGTCGAAAAGAGTCGCCTAATCTTGCGGCTCGACATGGCCGCACGATCCGACGAGCTGAAGGCCAAGCTTCAAGCCGCGCCGGATTGGGATCTCGTGATCTGCGACGAAGCCCACCGCATGGCCGCGTCCTATTTTGGCGGTGATCCACGGCGGAATTGCGCGCGAAGCCCGGCGCGCTGCCATTGCGGCATTCAATTCCGATCCGATGGTTCGCGTCATGGTCGCGAACGATGCCGCCGGCGAAGGCGTCAACCTCCAGCGGGGCACCCACCTGATGGTCAACTATGACCTACCGTGGAACCCGAACCGCCTCGAACAACGCTTCGGCCGCATCCATCGCATCGGCCAAACGGAAGTGTGTCATCTCTGGAATCTTTGCGCTGCCAATACACGCGAGGGCGAGGTCTATCGTCGTCTGTTGGAAAAACTCGAAGAGGCGCGCGCCGCGCTCGGCGGCAAAGTTTACGACGTTCTCGGCGAGCTGTTCGAAGGCCATGCGCTGCGCGACCTGCTCGTCGATGCGATCCGCTACGGCGATCGTCCCGAGACAAAGGCTGAGTTGTTCCGCAAGGTCGATGGCGTCGTCGATGTGGATGCCATCGAAAAGCTGGTAGCCGAACGCAAGCTCACTTCCGAGGGCATGGACCCCCATGCCGTCAGTGAAATCCGGGAGCAGATGGAGCGCGCGCAGGCGCGTCGGCTCCAGCCGCATTTCATCGGTGCGTTTTTCCGTGAAGCCTTCACCATGCTCGGCGGACGCATTTCCGAACGCGAGAAGGGACGCTTTGAAATCACCTCATCGCCGGCCAGCCGCAAGCGGAGCTCGTCGCACCTGGCCATCCCCTTCTCGAAGCGATGGTCGATGTCGTCCTCGAAAGATTTCAGCCGTTGCTTGTCCAGGGCAGTGTTCTCGTCGACGAAGCGGATACGAGCACCGACCCACGCCTTCTCCTTTACCTGGAACATGCAATCCGGGACGGCCGAACTGCGCGTTCGGGTGAGCCCCGCACCGTCTCTCAACGTCTCCAGTTCATCTTCCTCAAGGAGGACGGCACCGCCGTCGATGGCGGACCGGCGCCTTATCTCGACTGCCGACCGATCACGGCCGACGAGCGCAAGCTCGCGGCCGACGCCATTTCTGCGCCTTGGCTTTCAGGTCAGGTCGAAAGCCGTGCGCTCGGATATGCCATCCAATCTCTGGTGCCGCAGCATTTGGAAGAGGTGAAGACTCGCAGGATCGCCGAAATCGACAAGGTCGAACGCGAAGTGAGGGCGCGGCTCACGCGTGAGATCAATTATTGGGACGCGCGCGCAGCGCGGCTACGCGAGGAGGAACGTGCCGGGAAGGACCAGCGCATCAATGCCCAGAACGCCGAGGCCACGGCCGCACGCCTTGTCGAACGGTTGCACAAGCGCCAGGCGGAACTCGATCGTGAGCGCCAGATTTCGGCGCTGCCGCCGGTCCTCAAGGGTGGCGCGCTCGTCATCCCCGCCGGGCTCCTCAAGGCCCGTGCGCCGGTGGCGCCGACGCCGGACGCAAAACCGGACGGATTCGCCGAAGACCCGATCGGCCGCGAAGCGATCGAAAAGCTCGCCATGGAGGCGGTGATGGCAGCCGAGCGGAGACTTGGTAACGAGCCGCGGGATGTGTCGGCCGAGAAGAAGGGGTGGGACATCGAGAGCCGCGATCCGCGCGCCGGGCACCTGCGCTTCATCGAGGTGAAGGGGCGGCACGCCGACGGCCGCGACGTGATTGTGACCAAGAATGAAATCCTCGCCTTGCAGAATGCACCGGAGGCCTTCGTCCTGGCCATCGTGCAGGTCGATGGCGGCTTCGCCCGCGAGCCCGTCTATGTGCGGCAATTCTTCAAGCGGGAGTTGGGGTTTGCGGAAACGGCGGTGGTCTTTGACGTGAATGATCTGCTATCCTTTGGAGCAGGGTCGGCCTGAGGCCCTGATTCCCTGGGGGAAGCCCGTCACTGCCTAATCGCGCCGGTCCCTTCCCTAATGTTTCCAGAGGGTTGGCATGGTCGCGATCCCGCGCAAGAAACTGATCGAGGTCTCCATCCCGCTAGAGGCGATCAATGCCGCCTCTGCGCGCGAGAAGTCGATTCGGCACGGGCATCCCTCGACCTTACATCTGTGGTGGGCGCGGCGGCCCCTGGCCGCCTGCCGGGCGGTGCTGTTTGCGCAGCTTGTGGACGATCCATCCTCCTGGCCAGACCGCTTCCCAACCGAGGAGGCGCAGGATGCCGAGCGCAAGCGCCTGCATAAGGTCATCGAAAGGCTGGTGCCTTGGGAGGCTTCGAACGATGAGGCGATCCTGAACGAAGCGCGATGTGAGATCGCGCGCTCGGTCGCTTGGGGCCTGGGCGAAGAACCGCCCGCCAAAGGCGACGGCAAGGCGATCCTTGAATATCTCCAGACCAAAGCTCCGCCGGTCTATGATCCCTTCTCGGGTGGCGGCTCGATCCCGCTGGAAGCGCAGCGCCTAGGCCTGCGTGCCTATGGATCGGACCTGAATCCGGTGGCGGCGCTGATCGGCAAAGCGCTGGTGGAAATCCCACCAAAATTTGCCGGTAAGCCGCCCGTCAACCCGAAGGCACAAGCCGAACTCAAGCGTGGCCGTTGGAACGGGAAAGGTGCGCAGGGTCTTGCCGAGGATGTGCGCTACTACGGCCAGTGGATGCGCGATGAGGCCGAGAAGCGCATAGGCCATCTTTATCCAAAGGCGAAGCTGCCGGATGGGTCGGAGGCGACGGTGATCGCCTGGCTTTGGGCGCGCACAGTGCGTTCGCCTGATCCAGCGGCGAAGGGGGCGAAAGTTCCGCTTCTTTCTTCATACATGCTGGCAGACAAGGATAAGCGCCGTATTTGGCTTCAGCCAGTACTAGATCGCTCCGCGGATGATGGATATCGATTCAAGATTGTTGAAGGCAGCCCAAGTGCCAGCCAGCTGACTGAATTGAAGCGAGGCAATAAGGGGGGGCGCTCCGGTTTCACCTGCTTGCTTACTGGTTCTGTGATTAGTTTCGACTACATTCGGCAACAAGCGGTCTCTGAGGGGTTGGGGAAATGCCTCCTCGGCCTTCTCGTTCACGACGGATCACAACGAAGGTACATCGAGGCCCAAGGTGCTGACGTTGTTGTGCCGTCGGACTTGTTGCCTTCCGATCTGTGTGCCGATGGTCTCGTAACGACTCCGAGCCACGACGTCGACAGGCTACCCATGTACGGAATGCCGCGCTGGAGAGATGCGTTCTCGTCTAGGCAGCTCGTCGCTCTTTCAATCTTTGCCGAATTGGTGTCCGAGGCGGAAGCTCTCGCAGCGAAGAGCTATGCAGCCCTGACAAACGACAAGGATTCTAAAGCGAAAGCGCAGGAGTATGGTCGAGCTGTTGCGACATACCTCGGCCTAGGTCACCGACTCATAAACCGCATCCAGACTTTGGCGGCGGCGAGTTTGACGAGGGCGAGGTAGTTGGCGCCGTGCTTCTCGAAGCGTGTGGCGACGGCTCTGAAGTGTTTGATC
>Ga0070738_10006418_pt1 | contig 12343 bp, 13 predicted proteins | sample Coa_R2_2_FD_66446 | JGI IMG/M metagenome (GOLD analysis project Ga0070738, IMG submission 66446) | Surface soil microbial communities from Centralia Pennsylvania, which are recovering from an underground coalmine fire - Coalmine... | ecosystem: Environmental > Terrestrial > Soil > Unclassified ... | reverse complement strand
CGACACCGCGCTCGAGAAGCGCGAGCTCGTCGCGAACGCGAGCTACGACTCGGCGGCCGTCGGCGCCTGCTGCGCCCGGATCGCGCTCGCCGACGCCTCCGACGCGGGCGACCGCTCCGGGCTCCTCGACGAGGCCGCGAAGGCCCTCGAGCGCGCCCGCTCGAAGGACGACGTGGACGTGGTCTGCGCCGCCGCCACGCTCGCCTTCGCGCGCGGCGACTACGCGGGCTGCGAGGCCAGGCTCAAGGAGGCGAGCGCGAGCCTCGGAAACGCCGGACGCGGCGCCCTCGCGAGCTACTACTGGATGAAGGGTCTCCTCGCCCTCATGAACAAGGATCCGGCCGCGCTCGGACACCTCGAGCGCGCGTCGATCCTCCGCCCCTCGACCCAGTGCGGCCACGCCTTCGCCATGGCGCTCCGCCTGAACGTCCGCGACGACTCGGTCAAGGACCCGAAGGCGCTCGCCGAGAAGCTCCAGGGGCTCCAGGACCTCTTCAACGAGCACGTGAAGGCAGGGCTCCGCTGGGGGATCGACAAGGACGAGGAGGCGGCGACCTGGAACGCGATCGGTGTCGCGTGGACCCGCGCCTACGACACGGAGAAGGCGTTGAACGCCCTCCGCCGCGCTCAGGCGGGGCGCCGCGACCTCCTCCTCTACGCGATCAACGTCGCCATGGCGGGCTACGCGTCCATGCCGCCCGACGCGACCGATCAGACGAAGAAGCGCGTCTGGGCCGAGACGGCGGGCTTCCTCCACGGGACCGTCCAGGAGTACGCGAACAAGCGCGACCCCACGAAGCTCCCGGAGGCCGTCCTCGCCTATTGCCGCGACGTCATGCTCTCGGCGATCGGGCTCTACAACATGGCCGGGAACTACGGCGAGGCGCGGATCCCGCTCGGGTACCTCCACGACAGGCTCGGCTTCGACGACAAGGAGTACTTCCGCACGACGGGCGCCCTCGCCGACTGGAGCCACCGGCTCGACCTGGCGACGCCTCCCTACAAGGAGGCGATCAAGCTCGGCCACAAGGACAGCTACAAGATGCAGGAACGGATCGACCTCTGGGAGAGGAAACGCTAATGCAGTGCCCCCATTGCGATCAGGAGACGGACCCGACCCTCCAGTACTGCATGTCCTGCGGGGAGCCGCTCGAGCTCGATCCCGAGCAGGTGAAGAAACATTTCGAGAAGAACGAGGAGATCGAAGCGATCGAGTTCATGGAGGGGCAGACGCGCGGCGCGCTCTACGCCACGGCGTTCCTCCTCGTGTGCGTCGTGATCTTCAGGCTCATCGTCGTCCGCGCCCTGCCGAGGGACACGGACGTGGCTCCGGGCTACAACGCCTCGCTCAAGCCCGTGGCGGAGAAGAACCTCGACGAGCCGGCCGCTCTCGAGGTGCCGCGTATCAACATCGAGATCCCCGACTGGAGACCCGAGGGGAAGTAGAGAACGCCGCTTCTCCCCCGTGACGCCGTTTCTCCCTCCCCCCGCGCACCGGGGGGAGGGGCGGGGCGCGCTAGCTCGAAGCCGGAGCCTCGTGGCCGCCCGCCGGAGCGAGCTTGGCCTTGAACTCCTTGCCGAGCTTGAACGCCACCGTCCGGGTCGCGGGAACTTCCACGACCGCGCCGGTCTTCGGGTTGCGCGCCTTGCGGGCAGCCCGGTGCCGCGGCGTGAACACGCCGAAGTCCCGGAGCTCGATACGCTCCCCGCGCGCAAGCGCTTGCACCACCTCGTCAAGGAAGGTCTGGACGACCGCCCCGACCTCGACCTTCGTCAGCGCGGAGTGCTTCGCGCTCACGCGCTCGACGAGGTCGCGCTTCGTCGTAGCCACTTGTCGAATCCCCCTGCTGTCAGCCATGTGACCTCGGTTACCGATCTCCACGATCCCTCTCAGCTTAGCGAGTCGTGGTCCCGCTTGCCACGTGATTCTCTCACGTAGCCTCCAACGTGCATGGAACTTAGCGCACCGCGCGCTTCAAAGGCTTGTCGCGAGACAGGATGAGACGGTCCAGATCCTCCCTCTTGGCCGAAGGGAGGACAAGGACCACGGCCGTCACGTCGTAAGGTGTCGTGTCGTCGGACTTGTGGAGACCGGTGAGGTCGAGCGCGATCTCCGGTGGCGTCGAGGCTTTGAGCGAGAGGCGGCGGTCCAGCTCGAGCCGCGTCGCGACGCCGCCCTCCTTGCCGAAGATCGCCGCGAGCCCTTCGCCGCCCGAGGCTTGCCACGACGAGGCGGCCTCACCCGGAACGAGCGTGAGTCGCGCCTCGCTCGCGTGGTCGCGGTCGAGGGAGACGGGGACCGCGAAGTGCGCCCGGAGCTCGAAGGTGTGGTCGTGCACGGCGATGAACGCGCGCGACGACGTGATCCAGTGCCCCGAGATCAGGTAGACCTCGAGCGTCACGGGGGCGAGCGCGCGGACCGGCCCCTCGAGGTAAGTCGAGCCCAGGGAAGACCGTGTCTCGGTCGGCCCGCGATCGATCCGGGCGAGCAGGTAGCTCGCGTGGAGCGAGAGCCGCGCGGCGTCGCGGACGACGACCGGCCCGAAGCTCCCGTCCGGCTGGCGGAAGCGAATGTTAGCGGGACGCCCGGTGAGGCCGCTCGAGCCCGTGGCCGCGATCTCGAAGGCTCCCGTCCTGAAGACGGCGCCCCCTTCGCGGGCGGGGAGGACCTCGACGAAGCGCGAGGACGTCTTCGCTGGAGCCTTGTCTTCGAACGCGAGGAGGTAGGCGAAGCCGCGAGCTCCGTCGTCCGGGTCCTCGAGCTCGACCTCGAGCCGCAGCGTCGCGCCGGGGACCGTGTCGCTCGTCTTCTCGCCGGCGTCGCGAGCGCGAAAGACGAGCTCGTCGTCCTCGTCGAGCTTCCCCTCGCGCACGTCCTTCACGGGCTCGGGCCCGGTCGTCCAGCAGTACTCGAGCTCGGGCGTCTTCTTGTCCACCTGGAACGCGATCGGCGCGAGCTTGCCCTCGTGCGAAGCGTAGAGCCTCACCAGGTCCTGGTGGATCCCCTTGAGCTGGCGCAGGTCGGCGCCCGTCAGGACGACGAGGTCTTCCGTTCTCGAGAGCTTCTTGTCCTCGGCGCGGGCGCTTACGGCGATGACGAGGAAGAAGAGAGCCACAGAGGGCACAGAGAGCACGGAGACGACGTGGCGCGCCACTCTCTCTGTGCTCTCTGTGCCCTCTGTGGCTGACTCTCTTATCACCGCCGCGGCGGCGGAGAGGCGAGCGACTCCTTCGCCTTGTCCACGGAGTCGAAGAACTTGAAGAAGACGAGGAGCCCGAGCATCTCGAAGACGAGCTTGACGCGCGAGGTCACCCGCGAGAGCGCGATACCGCCGCCCCGCTCGCGGAAGTTCTCGGCGAACTTAACGAGGACCGCGAGCGCCGAGCTGTTCACGTACTTCGTCTCGCCCAGGTCGAGGACGAGGCGATCGACGCCCGAGCGCTCGACCTCCTCGAGGCGCGAGCGGAGGATGCCGACCGTGTCGAGGTCGATCTCGCCCTCGACACGCAGGACGAGAACGCCCTTGGGCCCGGGCCCCTTGGCGGGCTGCTGCTCGGGCTCGACGGCAGAGATCGCGAGGTTGGCCACGGTTCTCCCCGGAAGAAGTTTGACCTATTCGTCGCCCGCGTGCCAGCGAGGCGGCGCGTCCTCGTCCTCGGCCCGCTTGGCGATCGCGGTCTCGAGGATCAGGGCGTCCTCCGCGAGCTGGGTCGAAGCCTTGCGCGCGATCGCGACCTTGGGCCCGCCCGGCGTCACCTTCACGTACTCGTCGAGCGCGGCCTTCGCCTCGCGGACGATCGCGAGCGCCTTGGACTCCTGGCCCGGAGCGTCGTACTCGGCGGCGAGCTTCCTCAGCGCGATGCCGAGGTTGTGGTAGCTCGTCGTCCACTCGTCGGTCCGGCGGTCGGCGTGCTTCTCGTTGAGCTCGACCGCCTTCCGGTACTCGCTCGCCGCCTCCTCGTGCAGCCCCAGCAAGCCGTAGACGACGCCGAGGTCGTTGTGGAAGACGGCGCGATCGGGGTCGAGGCGGATCGCCTGCTTCAGGTGCTTCACGGCCTTCTTGTACTGCTTGGCGCCGATGAGCTCGCGAGCGACCGCCTCGTAGTTCCAGGTCTGCTCCTCGAGGTCGCGGCGCTTCTTCCCCTCCTCGAGCTTCTTCTGGCTCTCCTCCAGCTTCCGCTTGAGGCGCGGCGGCAGGCCCACGATGTCGGCCAGGTCCTGCCCCGGCAGCCTCAGGCTCCGCGCGAGCTTCACGTGGAGGAGCGTGAGGGCGTCCCTGAGGTCCTCGTTCGAGGTCGAGCCCGCCGGCATGGCCTGGTTCGCGAGCCCGGCGAGGGACTCGAGATGCTCGAGCTCCTCGTAGACCTCGTCCGTCAGGAAGGCGAGCGAGCCCCTCAGCGCCTTGCGGACATCATCGAGGAGCAGCCGACCGCGCTCGAGGTCCTCCTGATCGAGGGCCTCCTCGACCTCCATGAGGAGGCCGGCGGTCTTGTTGTAGACCTCGCAACGCTTCTCCATGAGGAGGCGGTAAGCGGGGTCCTGGATTGCATCTTGCGGCAGCGAAAGCCTCTTCATGGTGGCCTCCGTCGTTTCGCGGAAGCGCGCACGGACACGGTGGGAAGAGGCTAGTCCTCGACCCGCAGCATGTCAAGAAACCGGAAGCGCTTCGCCCGCGGCTTCTTCCTCTTTGGGAGCGAGAGCCGCGCGGTCGAAGACGTAGATGACGCCTCCCACGAGCGCCCAGGCCGTCTGCGCGATGCGCATGAGGAGCATGACCGTCGCCCCGACCGTGACGCCGCCTCCCGCCCACTCGAAGAGCTTCTTGAACGCCTCCTCGCCGACGCCGAGGCCGCCCGGGAGCCCGACCGGGATCGAGTTCACGAAGAGGCCGACGGGGACGACGAAGCCGTAGGTCGATGTCTCGATCCTCTGCTCGCCGAGCGCGCGCGCCGAGATGATCCCCATGATGACGAGGAGCGAGTGCGAGAAGACCCCGAGGGCGAACGACGCGACGAGGATCCCGGGCCGCTCGCCCAGCCGGATGAGCGTCCGGTAGCCCCGGCGGAAGTGCTCGATCCCGGGGAGCCGCGAGCCGCGGATCCGGTCGGCGAAGCTGCTCTTTCTTCCGACGCCGAGGACGAGGGCGAGGATCCCGACCGTGAAGCCCGCCGCCGCGAGCGCGTTCCCGTAGAAGGTGAGCTTCAGCTTCTCGTGCCCGGGCGCGAAGACGAAGTCCTTGTTCAGGAGCGCGGCGAAGAACGCGAGGTAGACGAGCGCGGCGAGCCCGATCACGCGGTCGATCATGACCGTCGCGTAGGCCTCGGCCTTCTTGTCGGGACTCTTCTTCCCTATGTAGTACATCTTGACCACGTCGCCGGTGACGGCCCCGGGGAGGACGCTGTTCCAGAACTGCCCCACGAACGTGAGCTTGAGCGCCGCGAGGATGGAGAGGTCGATCCCCTCGAGCCTCAGCAGCAAGAGCCAGCGAATGGTGATGATGACCATGCCGGCGAGGCAGAGGCCCGAGCACTGGAGAAGCCAGGCCGGGTCCCGGACCGTGTCGCCGACCTTGCCGAAGTCGATCGCGCCGCGCCGCCAGAGCCAGTAGATGAGCCCGAAAGCGACCCCGAGCTTCGCGAGCGTCGTGACGACGCTCCGCGCCCGCGAGCCCTTTTGGGCGCTCACTTCCGCTCCGCCTGGTTCTTGATCCAGAGCTCCCAGTCGACGCGCCGCGGCTTCGGCTTCTCGCCCGTCATCGCGCAGAGGCCGCACTCGGCGTAATAGCGCACGTCCGGCGTCTCGTCCGAGAGGGCCTTCGCGAGCTCGCCGAGCACGTCCACGTCCTTGGGCGGCTGATCGGGGTGGAGCCGCGCGAGGCTGCGCGCCGCCGCGATCCTCACGTCGCGGTCGGGTTCCACGTCCGGGTTCAGGGCACGGACGAGCGTCCTCACGACCTCGGGGCGCGCCGGGTCATCGACCGGGAGCTTCGTGATCGGGAGCTCGCCGATCCGCCCCACGTCGTCGATCGCCTCGAGGCGGCACCAGACGTCGCCGTCGATGGACTTGTCGGAGTGGTTCGAGAGGTGGTCGCAGGCGATCTTCACCCGCTGCCCTTCGAGCGCGGCGTCGGCGATGATCCTCAGCGCCAGGAGCCGCACGGGCACGTCCCGCTCCCCCGAGTTCAAGAGGAGGTAGGCCCGGTCGAGGAGCGCGTCCCGGAGCGTCGGATCGCCCTCCGCCTCGCTCCTCAGGCCGAGGAGGGCGTCGAAGCGCTCGTCCGCCTTCGCGTTCGAATCTCCCGAGAGCGTCGTGACCATCGAGTCGTGGGTCCGTATCAACCCACACCCCGGACCCACGACGAGAAGCGCGAGCAGAATTTCTCGAGAAACGCGCAGGCTGTTCCCTCTTGGGAAGCAAGGCTTTAAACGATCATCGAAGGTTCGTCAACTCCGACCGCGGAGGGAAATTCACGCTCGCTTTGGACGAGTCTCGCGCGCGAGGGGTATAAGCCCACCCGACTCGATTCCGAGTGGTCGGGGAAAAGCCACTCGCGAGTCACACCGGTCCCAACCGCGGCGACATCCGTCACCGCGGCGGCCGGTTCTACCCCTATGGAAGTCAGAGGAGTCCACATGGCGAACGCCGCGACGCTCACGACCCCCAAGACGATGGACGAGGCCTCCTACGCGATCCGTGACCGGATCCTCGGCACTCTCTTCACGATCAGCCGCGGTTCGGTCCGCCCGATCAACCTCGCCGAGGTGCGCGAGCGGATGAGCGACGTTTCCAGCGGCGATTTCGACCGCGTCATCAGCTGGCTCGACCGCGACGGCGTCATCGCGCTCGACCGCGGTGCGGACATGACGACGGTCAAGCTCATCTCGAACACCTTCTCGACCGAGAGCGTGCCCTGCTCGCTCAAGGACCGGGTCCGCGGGGCGATCTGGACGGCCGCGCGCGGCCCGTTCCGCTTCGCCGAGGTCACCGAGATCAAGAGCCGCCTCTCCGACGTCCCGCCCGCCGAGGTCGAGCGCGCCCTCGTCGCCCTCACGCTCCAGGGCGACGTCGAGCTCGGCCGCGGCCACGAGCACGGCTGGGTCCGCCTCTCGCCGGTCGGCCGCGTCACGCCCATGCCGCACGCCTTCCACATGCCGCAGCCCGTGGCGCAGCCCTTCATGCCGCTCTTCGGGAACCCCATGACCTATCGCCATCAGGTCGAGCAGGTCGCCCACCAGATCTGGGAGATGCGCGGCCGGCAGCACGGCCAGGACTTCCAGAACTGGATCGAGGCGGAGCACATGGTCCGCGCTCAGATGGGCTGCGCGCAGTACTAGACGACTCTCCTTCTTCGTCCGCGGCCCGCGGGGAGCATGCGTGCTCTCCGCGGGCCGCACTGTTTCTCGACAGGCGATCGCACGGGAGACGTCATGGGCTCGGGCCGGTGTGGGCGACCCGCCACCTCTTGCAAGGAGCCCCGATGAAGAACCTGTTCGCCCGCACCAAGCCCCACGTCAACGTGGGGACGATCGGCCACATCGACCACGGCAAGACGACGCTCACGGCGGCGATCGCGGCCGTCCTCGCGCGCCGCGCGGGGATCACCGCGCCCACGATCTCCTACGCGGAGATCGCGCGCACCGGCATCGTCCGCGACGAGTCGAAGATCATCACGGTCACGGCGGCCCACGTCGAGTACGAGACGGCGACCCGTCACTACGCGCACGTGGACTGCCCCGGCCACGCCGACTACGTGAAGAACATGATCGTCGGCGCGGCGCAGATGGACGGGGCGATCCTCGTCGTCTCGGCCGTGGACGGCGCCATGCCCCAGACGCGCGAGCACATCCTCCTCGCGCGGCAGGTGGGCGTGCCCCGGATCGTCGTCGCCCTCAACAAGGCCGATCTCATCACCGACCCCGAGCTCGCGGACGTGATCGAGCTCGAGGTCCGCGAGCTCCTCTCGCGTCACGGTTACGCGGGCTTCGAGGTCCCGGTCGTCCGGGTCTCGGCGCTCCGCGCCCTCCGCGGCGAGCCCGAGTGGGAGCGGACGGTCCTCGATCTCATGACGGCCGTCGACGCCCACGTCCCTCTCCCGGTCCGCGACGAGCAGAAGCCGCTCGTCATGCCCGTCGAGAGCGTCCGGACCGTCGAGGGCCGCGGCACGGTCGCGACCGGTCTCATCGAGCAGGGTCGCGTCACGAAGGGTGACACGGTCGAGGTGACCGGCCTCCGCGAGGAGGTCGTCAGGGCCGTCGTCACGGGCGTCGAGTCGTTCCACCAGGAGGTCGAGAAGGGGCTCCCCGGCATGAACGTCGGGCTCCTCCTCCGCGGCCTCCGGCGGGGCGACGTGCGGCGCGGCCAGGTCGTCGCCGCGCCGGGCGCCGTCTTCGCGCGCACGAGGTGCCTCGCGACCGTTTACGTCCTCTCGAAGGAGGAGGGCGGCCGGCACACCGCCTTCACGAGCGGTTACCAGCCCCAGTTCTTCTTCCGGACGGCGGACGTGACCGGGAAGGTGAAGCTCCTCGGCGCCGAGGTGGCGCTCCCGGGCGACCACGTCGAGGTCGAGCTCGAGCTCGCGAAGCCGATCGCGATCCACGAGCAGCTCCGCTTCGCCATGCGCGAGGGCGGTCGCACCGTGGGCGCGGGCAGCGTCAGGAGCGCGCTCGACTGACGAAGTGAAGGAGTTGAACCGCCAAGAGCGCCAGGGACGCCAAGAAGTTCTTGGCGCACTTGGCGCTCTTGGCGGTTCGTCCTGCCGCTCCCGGCGTCCTTGGCGGCCGCTTCGAAAACGACGAGGGGAGCCCGGGTGTTCCCTACAGGGCTCCCCTTTCGGAAGTGTCAGCGTCCCAGCTCACGCCTGGGACGCTGGCCGATTACATCGAGTCCTTGAGCGCCTTGCCGCACTTGAAGCCGACGGTCTTCGAGGCCTTGATCTTGATCGCCTCGCCCGTCTGCGGGTTGCGGCCGGTGCGAGCCTTGCGGTCGCGGACCGAGAACGAGCCGAAGCCGACGAGGGCGACGTTCTTGTCCTTCTTGAGGCCGGCCTCGATCCCCTCGAGGACGCAGTTGAGGGCCTTCTCGGCGGCCGTCTTCGTCTCACCGACCTGGCCCGACTTCTGGATGTACTCGACGAGCTGCGCCTTGTTCATGATTCCCCCTAAAAGAGAGGTCTAGTTGTCCGCCCCACACCCGACCCCCGTCTGCCCGGCTCTTGTTCCTGGGCCTTCGAGGATCCGAGCGTCTGGACCCGGCTCGTTTCCCACGCTGGAAACGACTCCCGAGCGCGGCCCCAGGAAAATACTCGCCGCCACCGACAACCAGGCCTGGACCCCGCGATTTTTCTGAGACGGCGCGACGCGGTGCGCGAGGGCGCGGGCCAACTCCATGGCGGGCAAAGGCCTACGTGAGCTAGAATCCCCGCCTGTGGACACCGACGCCCTCCGCCAGAAGATGCTTTTCCTCGGCCTGTCGGACGAGCAGCTCCAGGCGGTCGCGGGGGTCGTTCGGACGAAGAACTACCGGGCGGGCGAGGTCGTCGTGCGGCGGGGAGACGTGGATGACGCCCTCTACATCATCGAGAGAGGCTCCGTCGAGATGCGCGCCCCCGACCCGGTCGAGGAGCGCGTCGTCGCCGTCTTCGAGAAGGGGAGCTACGTGGACGAGGCCTACGCCGGCGACTTCTTCGGCGAGTTCTCGCTCGTGGACCTCGAGCCCTGGAGCGGCACGATCGTCGCCCGCGAGAGGACGCTCCTCCTCCAGCTCAAGCGAGACGACCTCTACGAGCTGTTCTCGAGAGACGTGGACCTCCAGATCGGCGTCGTCCTCAACATCGCGCGGGTCCTCAGTCGCCGGTTGAGGATCCGCAACCGCCGGCTCGTCGAGCCGGCCGAAAGGAAGAAGTGAGCCGTGAGCCCCACCGACGAAGAAGACGGCGGCAAGGACGAGCTCGAGGCCCTCGACCTCGCGCGGGGCGAGGTCAACGAGGACGACCTCCGCGACCTCGAGGCGGCGATCGACGAGATCGACTTCGCGGCCCGGCGCGCCGAGCCTCGGTGCCTCGACCGGCTCAAGGCGCTCTCGGCCCGTCTCCAGGACCTGATCGAGCAGATCGGCAGGGGAGTCAGGAAGCGCTCCGAGGGCGCCCCGCTCACGCCCGAGGAGGAGCAGCGCTACGAGAAGCTCGTCGCCGAGGGCGTCGCGTCGGCCGAGAAGGGTGACCTCGACAAGGCTCGCGAGGCGCTCGAGACCGCGGTGCGCCTGGACCCCGAGGAGCCGTCGGGACTCTTCAACCTGGGCGTCCTCTACGGGAAGCTCGGCGAGGGCGCGAAGGGCGGCTTCTACGGGACGACCCACGGGTTCGACGAGGTCTACGCCGAGAAGGCGGCCTTCTGCTTCGAGCGCGTCATCGAGCTCGACGCCAAGAACGCGCCGGCGCTCGTGAACCTCGCCGCCATCCACGACGTGCGCGGCGACGAGGAGGCGGCCCGCGACGCCCTCTCGCGCGCGCTCGAGATCGACCCGAACGACAAGACGGCCAAGGAGCACATGGCCGAGCTCGACGAGAGACCCGAGGCGTGATCCCCGTCCGCGCGGCCGTCGCGCGCATGGACGCCTACAAGCCTCCCCTCGAGGGGCGCGGTCCCTACCTCCGGCTCGACTTCAACGAGAGCACGCGCGGGGCTCCGGCGAGCGTGCTCGACGCCGTGCGCTCGCTGGGGCCGGCGGAGCTCGCGCGCTACCCCGAATACGGCGAGCTCAAGAAGGACCTCGCCCGCTGGCTCTCGGTCTCGGTGGACGAGGTGCTGCCGACGAACGCCTCGGACGAGGGGATCCGCATCATCATCGATACGGTCGTCGAGCCGGGCTCGCAGGTCGTGCTCCCGGTCCCGACGTTCGCCATGTTCCGCTTCTACGCGCAGCTCGCGGGGGCGCGCGTGCGCGAGGTCCCCTACCGGCCCGGCTTCGAGCTCCCCCTCGAGGAGATCCTCGACGCGATCACGGCCGAGACGCGCCTCGTCGTCCTCGTGAACCCCAACAACCCCACCGGGACCCCGGTCCCCCGAGCCGCCATCGAGAAGGTCCTCGAGCGCGCCCGCCACGCGTGCGTGCTCGTGGACGAGGCCTACTTCCCGATCCACCCCGAGACGTGCGTCGATCTCCGGGATCGCGGGAACCTCGTGGTCCTCCGCACCTTCTCGAAGGCGTTCGGGCTCGCCGGGTGCCGCGTCGGCGTCATCGCTTCGACGCGCGAGAACGTGGCCCTGCTCGGCAAGGTGGCGTCGCCCTACTCTCTCGCGACTCCCGGAGTCGTCGCGGCCCGCGCCGCCCTCCGTGATCCTTCCTACGTCACGGAAGCCGCGAAGAACATGCGCGAGGCCCGCGACGAGCTCGCCCGCCGCCTCGCGGCGCGAGGCGTGGCGCACCACGCGGGCGCCGCCAACTTCGTGCTCGTGAACGCTCGCACGAAGGAGCGCTGCGCCCGCATCGTCCTGGGCCTCCGTGCGCGCGGCGTCCTCGTGCGCGATCGCTCGTCGGACCTCGGTCTCGGGGGCTGGTTCCGCGTCTCTCCCGGGACGCTCGAGGACGTGGCCGCCTTCGAGGATGCGTTCGCCGGCGCCCTCGCCGACGTGGACGGCGCTCCGGTGACGCCCGCGTCTCCTCCCGCGGTGCCCCCCCGCACGGCCCTCGTCCGCCGCGACACGCGCGAGACGCGGATCGAGGCTCGCCTCGCCCTCGACGGGGCCGGTCGCGGCCACGTGCGCGGGCCGATCGGCTTCTTCGATCACCTCCTCGAGGCGTTCGCGAAGCACGGCCTCTTCGACCTCGGGCTCGCCGTCTCGGGCGACCTCCACGTCGATCAGCACCACACGGTCGAGGACACCGGGATCGTCCTCGGCGAGGCCTTCGCTCAGGCTCTCGGCGACAGGAAGGGGATCGCGCGCGCCGGCTCCTTCGCCTTTCCCATGGAGGAGGCCCTCGCGGTCGTCGCCGTCGACATAGCGGGGCGGCCGCAGCTCGTCTGGGACGTGCGCTTCCAGGCGGAGAAGGTCGGCGACCTCGTCGTCGGTCTCCTCTCGGAGTTCTTCCACGGCTTCGCCCGCGGGCTCAAGGCGAACGTCCACGTGAAGATGCCCTACGGCGAGAACGACCATCACAAGGCCGAGGCGATCTTCAAGGCGTTCGCGAAGGCCATGAAGCAAGCGGTCTCGATCGAGCAGAGAGGGAGCGAGTCGGTCCCCTCGACGAAGGGCTCGTTCGATTGATACCGAGAGTCGATTGACTTGATAGCCACAGAGGGCACAGAGATCACAGAGCCGGGGACGTTCCTCTGTGTTCTCGGTG
>Ga0070738_10006417_pt1 | contig 12345 bp, 8 predicted proteins | sample Coa_R2_2_FD_66446 | JGI IMG/M metagenome (GOLD analysis project Ga0070738, IMG submission 66446) | Surface soil microbial communities from Centralia Pennsylvania, which are recovering from an underground coalmine fire - Coalmine... | ecosystem: Environmental > Terrestrial > Soil > Unclassified ... | reverse complement strand
TCCTGATAGCTGTAGAAGCCGGGCTCCAGCAGGAAGTCCTGGAATAGCTTGAGGTGACGCAGGTCGGTCGGAATGTATTCGAGCCCGACGGTGTTGTTCTCGATCAACCGCTTGCGCAGCCGCATCACGCCGGCGGCGCGCAGCAAGCACGAGGCGAACTCCCAGGACGTCGCCATGAAGATGCGATATCTGAGCCAATCGGCCATCCGGCGCAGCGAACTGTTGCGCGTCGGTTCGCCCAGCTCGGCGGTGTCGAGGAAACGATACAGCGCGAGCAACTCGATCACGCGCGAGCCTTTTGGAAACAGGCCGGCGCGTTCCTGCCGCCGCCGCAGCTTGCGATAGGCGCGGGTGGTCTCGACCAGGAGCGTAAGGCTGTGCCCTTCGGCAGCGAGCGAACGGATCAGCTCGCGGGTGAAATGGAAGATGCCGCGCTTGTGGCTCGGCTCACCGAGCGCTTCGCTGATTACAAGGATCTTTTTCATGCGCTTTCTCGCAGGCCAAGCGGGTGTGCGGAGTTGGGGTCGACAGGCAGGATACTGGTGAGGCGTCCCTGCTCGAGCCTGACGATGCTGGTGCAGGTCCGGCGGAGCAGGCCCTGGTCATGGGAGGCAATGATCACGATCGACGCCATCGAGACGAGCTTGAGCAGCCGCTGCTCGGCCTTCACCGAAAAAGTTCTCGTCGACCACGCTGAGCCATTCGTCGAGCAGCAGGATATCGGCTGGAAAGGCGGTCGCGACCGCAAACAACACGCGCATCTGCATGCCAGAGGAGAACATGCGCAACGGCAGCTGCCGCATGCGGTCCTCGAGCTCGGTGAAGGCCCAGATCTCGTCGATCAGCGCCTGCGTCGGCCTGCGTCCGCCAATGCGGAGCAGGAGGCTGATATTGTCGCTCGCCGTGAAATCCGGGTTGACGCCGGAGTTGAGGCCGAGCAGCGGCATCACGCTGCCGCTTATCTCGAGTCGTCCGCTGCTCACCGGATAGACGCCGGCGAGCAGCCGCAGCAGCGTCGACTTGCCCGAGCCGTTCGGCCCGAACAGCCCGATGCGAGCGCCCGCCGTCGCCTCGAGGGTTATATTGTCCAGCGCGCGAATGGTCCGCATAGTCGAGGCTTCGCGGAGCACGCGCCCGAGCAGCCGGCGCTTGATCGAGAAGTCATAGGCGCCATAGAGCGGATAATCGAGACTGACATTGCTTAAGGAAAGTTTTGCCATGCATTCAGATCCAGAACGCCGCTTTGCGCAAATGGGCGACCGTCAGCAGGCTTGCGGCCGCCAGCACCGCGAAGCAGCCGAGCACATAAACGAGGCTTCCCAGGGCGAGGTGGCCGGTCGAGAGCGGCTCGCGCCAGACAGCAAACAGATGTGTCACAGGGTTGAGCCGCATGATGGTAGAGGATCGGTTGAGCATCTCGGGCGACCACACGATCGGTGAAGCGAGAAAAGCCAGCGTCAACGAGGATTCGATGATCGGCTTTAAATCGCGAAAGCGCGTCGCGAGCGCCCCGAGCACGAGGCTCAAGGCCAGCGCGCAGGCCATGAAGAGGGCAAACCCTGGCAGCGCCTCAACGATGCCCTCGACATTCCCTGGCGTCAGCAATAGCCACAGGATCAACGGCACGCAGGCGTTATGGAGCGCAAACAGCGCTTGGCGGAAGGTGCATTGCAAGAGGAAGATCGCCGGCGGCAGCGCGCGGTCCTTGATCAGGCCGGCCGATCCCTGCAGCGCCGTAGTCGCATCGAGCACGACGCTGTTGAGGAAAGTCCAGGCGGTCAGGCTCAATGCGAGCATGGGTAGATGCGAAAGCGTGCCTTGATTGGAGAAATGGCCGATCACCGAGCCCAGCACACCGACCATGATCGCCATCTGGATCGACATCCAGAACGGCCCAAGCAGTGAGCGCACATAGCGATGGCGCATGTCGGACCAGGCGAGTGCGGCTGCGATTTTGATTGCAGCGACGAGACCGACTGTCTGTGCGCGCGCCGTCCGTGCTGCGCCGGCTGCAACCGCGTTGCGATAGACGCGCTCGATCCCGGCGCGAAACGTCGCCTTCGAATAATGCGTGGCGGCGCGGTGGCGCGCGGCTTCGCCCATGCGGCGGCGTCGCTCGGGATTGGCGATCAGGGTATTGATGGCCTCCGCAAGCTTTTCCGGATCGCGCGGCGGCACGGTGATGGCTTCGAGCCCGTCGCGTGCGACGCGGGGAACGGCGGTGTCGAGCGCGGTGTTGATCACGGGCCGGCCTGCGGCCATTGCCTCGAGCTGGACCAGGCCAAAGGTCTCGGCATTGGTCACCGACGGCATGACAAAGACGTCGGCGACGCGCATGAGTTTTGCCAGCTCGCTATCGGAGACGCTTCCAAGCAGGCGGACGCGATCGTCCAGCCTGAGCTCGCGGATCAGTTGCTCCAAGTGAGGTCGCTCGTGACCCTCGCCGACGATCCAGACCTCGAAATCCTGCCCCTGCGCGGCGCGCAGCAGCACCTCAAAGCCCTTGTAGGGGACGAGCCGCCCGCAGGCGAGCACCAGGCGGCCGCGCGCGTTGACGGGCGCGTGCCGGTTCGGCGGCCAATCATATTTCGAGACGTCGATCCCGAACGGAACGGCGTGGCACTTGGCGGCGAATTCACGCAGCAACGGCGTCGAGCTGATGAGAACCGGGTCTGAGACGATGATGGCGTCCGCGCGGGCCAGCGTCCGCCGCATCAGCGGCTCGACCAGCCGACGCAGCCACGCATGAGTGACGATGTCGGCGTGCCAGTGCACCACCAGCGGCCGGATTCGCCCCAGCCCGAATGCGAACACCAGATCGGCCAGCGGGAAGGGCGCATGCAGCGCCAGCAGGTCGTGCTCGGCAATCCGCCGCCATAGCCGCCACGGATAGGTCGGGGCCATCGGCAGCGACAGCACGTCTCCAAAGGACGGCACGCGTTCGACCGGCACGTCGTCGACGACGATCTGCCGATCTCCTGCCGATTTCGAGCAGACCAGCACGGCGGCGGCGAACATGTCCTTTACGCCCGCGCAGATGTCGCGGATCACGGACAGCGTGCCGCCGAACAGATCGGGGTAGTAGACCTTGAAGATGTGCAGCACCGATGGGCGGCGCGCGGCGTCATTCGCGGGCGTCATACTCATTCTGCTAACTCCTCAGCAACCGGCACTGATCTGCGCTTTCAGGAATTCGCGGATTGCGGCAATGTCGAATTCGAGCTTGCCGGGAAAGGCCGCCGGCGCTGGGGACGCTGCGACGTCGACCACCACGCGCTTGCCGCCGTTCCTGGTCAGCGCAATCGAGACGAGGCGCGCATTTGCATTCGCCTTGATCGCCGCGTGCATGCGGCAGGCATATTCGCCGGCGCGCAACGGACCGAAGCCGAACGAGAGCAGGCGGCCGTAGATATAGAGCGTGAGCAGGTCGGCCTCGTCGAAGCAGCGGGTCGTGCCGTCGACACCAACAGGCAGGCACGGATAGCTGCCTGCGGCGACCGTCAGCGTGAGGTCGTCGTAGTCGACCTCGGCCGCCCGGCAGGCCGCTGCGATCACGAGGTCGCTGCCGGGCGTCTTGATCTCGCCGCCGTGGGCTGGACCGTCCTCGATGGTCATGACGCCGCACATCATGATCAGCGCGCCAGCAGGGTGACGGCGATGGGGGTGGCCAGCGCAATCAGGACGATCAGGCCGCGCGCAAGCGCCGGCCAGATCGGCTCGAAGCCGGGATGGACCCGGTCGATTGCGGGCTTCTCAGTGGAACTGGCGGAAACGCTGGGCATGATTGATATCCCCGTGTGGTGATGGCCCCGATGCATTCCCAATACGTGGGAATTTTTCACACGTCAACCAAGTTCATCAAAAAAGTGGGATTGTGTCCCACGGTTTCTGCCGGTACACTTTGGCAATGAAGGCAAAATCCGGGACGACGAAGCCGGCCCCGCGACCACAGGTGGCCGCGTCGCAGCTGCATGCACCGCTGGCGCGGCTGCTTCGTCCGCTGGTCAGGCTGTGCATCCGCGGCGGAATGACCTTCCCGGCGCTGGCGCAGCTGTTGCGCGAGCTCTTCGTGAATGTCGCCGAGCATGATTTTGCCCTTGAGGGGAAGGAGCAGACCGATAGCCGCGTCAGCCTGCTCACCGGGATTCATCGCAAGGAGGTCGCGCGCCTGCGCGGCGCTGGGGCGCCGGTGCACGAGACCCCGGCCACGCTCTCGCGCACCAGCGCCATCATCGCGCGCTGGCTCGCGGCGCCCGAATTCACTGATGCCAAAGGCGAGCCGCTGCCGTTGCCGCGCACCGCCCCGGGCGACGCGCCATCGTTCGAGCAGCTGGTCGGCTCCATCACCAGGGATGTGCGGCCGCGCGCCGTGCTTGACGAATGGCTCGACCGCGAGCTCGTCAGCATCAATGAGAAGGACGAGATCGTGCTGAAGGAAGCGGCCTTCGTTCCACGCGGCGGCGACGATCTCAAATGGCATTATCTCGGGCGCAACCTGCACGACCACATCGCCGCCGCCGAGCAGAACGTGTCATCTGCCGCGCCACCCTTCATGGAGCGTGCCGTGCATTATGATGGCCTGTCGCCGAAGCTTGCGCGACGCCTGGAAGCGCGTGCCCGCGAGCTTGCGATGGAGGCGCTGAAAGCGGCGAACCGCGAGGCCAATCGCGCGCTTGCCAAGGACAAGGGCGGCAACAGCCGCTGGAATTTCGGCGTTTACGTATATCGGGAGGATCCCGGAGGCGGGGCCGATGAGGGCGAAGAGGGCGGCCGGTCGTGATCAAGGGGAAGGGGCCGTTGATCTCGCGCCGCCTGCTGCTGATGGGGGTCTGGCTTGCCGGAACCTCGTCGGCGGTGGCGCAGTCGCGTGGCGGCAGCGACCAGGGCATCGGCGGCACCGGGATCAGCAGTGGCAGCGACCAGGGGATCGGCGGGACCGGTATCGGGCGCGGCAACGATCACGGTATCGGCGGGACCGGTATTGTCGGCTTGATCCAGCGCTTCGGCAGCATCTTTGTGAATGGCGAGCGCATCGCCTATTCGGCGGATGTGCCGGTGCGAATCGATGGCGCCGCCGCGTCGGCGAAGGCGCTGCGGATCGGGCAGCTCGTGCGCGTGGTCGCGCTGCGTCAGCCGAACGGAGCCTTGGTCACGCGCGCCATCAATGTTGCGAGCGAGGTCGCAGGACCGATCGAGAGCGTCAGGGCAGACAGCATCACCGTGCTCGGTCAGACCGTGATGATGGCCGGGCACGACAGCGCACACCGGGTCGGCACCCGCGTCGCCGTGTTCGGGTTGCGTCGCACCGACGGCGTCATTGTTGCCAGCCTGATCGAGCCGCGCCATGAGAGCGCGACCCATGTCACCGGCGTGCTGGAGAACGGTCAGGCCGGCTTGCGGATCGGCGGACTGCAGGTCTCCGGCCTCGATGCCGGGTTGGTCGGTCAGCGGGTTCACGCGGAGGGACAGGTTTCGCAAGGTGTCATGCGGGTGACCCGCGCCAGGAGAGACGATCTGTCCGACCTGGCGAGCGCCAATCGCCTGCTGATCGAAACCTACGTGCGGCGCGTCGGGAGTGAACTGCAGCTGGGCTCGGGCTATACCGCCAGCGGCGCGCCACGCTTTGCGCTGGCCGCAGGCGAAGCGCGCGTGGTGCTGAATGCCGTCCGCGAAAGCTCGGGGGATCTGACGGTGCAATCGGTGCAATCGATCGGCAATTTCCCCGGCAGCTCATTGCAAGCTCCGCATGCTCCGAGCCAAAATCCCGGCGGCATCGGGCCGGGCGGTTCCGGCGCGCCCCCCGGCGCTCCCGGTGGCGTACCCGGCGGGGCTGGACCGCCTGTTGGACTCGGCGGAGCAGGGCAGCCCGGCGGAGGCCCATCCCCTGGACCCACACCGGGGCCAGGACCTGGGCCAGGACCTGGGCAGGGACCTGGGCCGGGGCCCAGCGGTCCGCCAAGTTTCCCTGGTGGCCTCGGGCTGCCGGGTGGACCAGGAGGCGGCCCTGGACCGGGAGGCCTCGGCGGCCGCCGCTAGCTAGAGCATGATCCGGAAAAGTGTGAAGCAGTTTTCCGAAAAGAATCATGCTCAATCAAAGAGCTAAAGCGCGATGAATCTCATCGCGCTTTAGGGCCGACACCAAAACGATGCGCGGCCCGCGATGCGGGCCGGCCCTTCGGGATTTAAGGCCGATAATGGAGGATCTGACTTATCCAGCCGCGAGTCGCACGCCCGCGCGCAAAAACTTCTGCGGATCGACGGCTTCGCCATCGATCCTCGTTTCGTAATGCAGATGCGGCCCCGTGGAGCGGCCGGTCGAGCCGACCAGGCCGACCACCTGTCCGATCTTCACATACTCGCCGATCTTGACGTTGATCTCCGAGAGGTGGCCGTAGCGCGTCGACAGCCCGTTGCCATGGTCGATTTCGACCATGCGGCCGTAGCCCCCGGCCCAGCCGGCGTTCACCACCTTGCCGTTGGCAGTGGCGCGCACGGGATCGCCGGTCTGGGCGCGGAAGTCGAGACCGGTGTGCATGGCGGGCCGCCCGATGAACGGGTCAACGCGCACGCCGAAGCCGGATGTGAACTCGACTTCGCCGATGACGGGCTTGCGATAAGGCACGAGCGCCAAAGTGCGCGTCAGCCGGTCCACCTGGGCGCGGGTGATGTTGATGCGATAGAGCTGGCGCTCGAAGGCGCCTGCATTGGCCGAGAGCCTGACCGGGATGAACGGGCCGCCCATCGGCGCACGGGGCGTGGCGGCTTCGAGATGCCCCATGTCGAGGCCGAGATCGCTGATGATGCCGCGCATGCGCCGCACCCGCGATTCCATGCCGTCCTCATAGGAATTCAGCGCCGCCATCTGGCGCGTTTCGACCTGGTCCAGCGACTGCTCCAGCCGAACCAGCACATTGTCGACACCCTGGTTCTTCGCGAACTGAACAGGCGCAGCTCCACTGATAATCGGCGTGCGGGATTCCAGCCGCGCCTCGCGGTCCGGCGGCGCGACGAAGATGACGGTATCGCTGATCGGCGACGGCTTTGCCGGAGCCGCTGAGTTCTCCGTCGGCGAGGCGCCGCGCGGTGGCGCGGACGGCCTGATCGATCCGGTGACGTCAGGCATTGCGCCGAGTGCGGTGGCGCGCGCCTCCAGCGCGCTCTGCCGGCGCATGATCTGGTCGAGCTTGTGGTCGAACTGCTCCTGGTCGAGCAATTGGCGGCTGGTGCTGCGATCGACCTTTGCGCGCAGCTCCGCGATGCGATCCTCATAGGCATTCTGCATCTCGGTCTGACGCGCGATCAGGCGCGTCAGCACATCGTCGCGAAACGCGAAATAGGTCGCGGTTGCCGCCGACCACAGGCCGAGCAGGACAACGGTGCCGACCACGGTCCAGAACGCGACCGGTCCAAATCGCACGCGCCTGCCGGCGTGAACAATGGTGTAGCCGTTCTCGCTTTCCGTTGAGACGAGCGGTGCTCCAGCAGCACGGCCCTGCGGCTGCTGGCGGGCGAGCGCCTTGCCGTGATCATGCGGGTGGTGTTGGGGGTATTGGGAATATTGACCTGACCGGTGCAAAATCGGCACTCCCGCGCCGGTCGGAACAGACATCCGTACGGCAATAAAACTGGGGGCGATTTGACCCGGCCATGGTTAATTTTCCGGAAATGGATTTCCTCGCATCGTTCGGAACGTATGGAGCGATCTTCCCAAGGGAGCATGCTCCACCAAAACGATGCTTTAGATTGATCGGGCGGCCTCCAGTACCGATTCAGCGTGGCCATCGACCTTCACATGGCGCCAGATCCGCTTCACGAGACCGTCGGTGCCAATCAGAACCGTAGTCCTGATGATCCCGAGAAAGGTCCTGCCGTACAGGGATTTCTCGCCCCAGGCACCATAGGCTTCGAGCATCTCATGTTTCTCGTCGGAGATCAGGGGAACATCGAGCTTGTGCTTGTCGCGGAACGATTCCTGCGCCTTCAGCGAATCGGCGGAGATGCCGAGGACCGCGGTTCCAGATTCGGCGAAGGCGCCGGACAGCTGGGTGAAGTCGAGAGCTTCCTTGGTGCAGCCCGGCGTGTTGGCGCGCGGATAGAAGAACAGCACCAGCTTCTTGCCGGCGAAGTCCGACAGTGAAACCACCTCGCCGCCGTCCCGCGGCAGGCGGAACGCGGGAGCCTTTGCGCCCTCGGCGAGCAGATGAGACGCGGCGGCCCGTGATTCGGTCTTTGCTGCAGCAGGCTTCGTTGCAGATTTGCCGGACGCCTTGGTCGCTGGCTTCGCTTTGGCCGGCTTTAATGTTTTTGATGCGGCTTTGTGCGATGGTCCGCTGCTTGCTTTCCTTGCTGATTTGCCTGATCCGGTTTTGGGCGCGTTCCGCTTCTCTGTTCCGGCCTTTGCGGCCGTTTTCGCCGGCATCATTCTGGAGGACGCCGATTTGGAGGATTTCTTGCGCGATTTCTTGGACATACGCCTTCCTTTCGTCGCTTTCGGCGGATCAATCATTGGGACTGTCGCGGGACTTGCCCGAGTTCTCGGAATCGCGCCTTTGGCTGGGCAAATCTGACCGCACCGGAGTATGGTTACAAGGAATTCTAGGCGTCCCCGACTGCTCGTTGGATAGCTTCTTTCAAGGGACTGATGACGGGCAACTGGATTAATCGAGGATGGGCAACCATGCCGTCAAACGAGCGCTCGTTACCCGTTGACGGGCGCCAGCGCGGCGAACCATCCTCCAGCGAACGCCAGCACCGAGAGGCAATGGCAAGGAACACGTCGCCCCCGGGGGCGGATCGGACGCCCAAGGGGCCGCCACCCGCCGCAGCCGCGCAGCAGCTGCATTGGGACGATCAGGGCTGGGACCATGATCATGACGACGCGGCCGGGCATCAGGTGCGGCGGCTGTTGTCAGGTTCGAAACTCGGCTTCTTCCATCGGTTCCGCGACAGCATCGCAGGCTTGCAGCGCTGGCTTGTCGGCGAACGCTGGGTGCGACGGCTTGCCGTCGTCATCGTGGCGCTGGTCGTCATCTTCGCCAGCTGCTTTGGCGGCCTGTGGTGGCGGCTCGGCGCCGGTCCCATCAACCTGGATATGGCCACGCCCTGGCTGGCCGAGGCGATCGAGCAGAACATCGGTAACGGAAATACCGTCGAGGTTGGCGGCACGCAGATCGAGCGCGCCGGGCGAATCCGGATTGCCGTGCGCATTCGCGACATCGTCGTGCGCGATCGCGACCACGCCATCGTAGCCAGTGCGCCAAAGGCCGAGGTGCGGCTGTCGGGTGCTGCGCTCCTGATGGGACGGCTACGCGCGGAAAGCCTCAACCTGGTCGATGCCGTGCTCGCGGTGCGGATCACGCCCGACGGCTATGTCACAGTGTCCGCTGGCGATACCGCAAAGCCGCTTGCAACCGGCGTTGCCAAGCGGGTGGTTCCCCCTGCGCCGGTTCCTCCGCCGCCGGGCGTTGCGCCGACGGCCGTGATTCCTCCGGTGCCAGCCGTGGCTACGCAGGGCAGCGGCAATAGCGGTATCCTGGCGGGTCTCGACTGGCTGGACAGCCTGAGCCTCACCGGGCTCGACGGGCAGAATCTCAACGAGATCGGCTTGAAGAACGGCAGTCTGGTGGTCGATGACCAGCAGCGCGGCAACAAATGGAATTTTGAGAATATCAGCCTCAGCCTGCGCCGGCCGCTCGGCGGCGGCGTGGCATTCAGCTTGGGCGAGGAGGGCGCGCGTCCCTGGTCGTTGCGCGTCACGGTGGGACCGGCCGAGAACGGCGTGCGCAGCGTCGATATCCGCGCCGACAAGGTCTCCACCTCGAACATCCTCTTGGCGATGCGGGTGAAGGACCTGACCTACAGCGCCGACCTGCCGCTCTCGGGTGAATTGAAAGGCGAGATCGGGCGCGACGGCGTGCCGACTTTCTTCCGCGGCAAGCTGGTCGCGGGAAGCGGCACCATCATCGACAGCGATACGCCCGATTATCCGATGGCGATCGATTCCATGGAACTGAGCGTCGAATGGGATGCCGCGCGGCGCGTCCTGGTCGCTCCTTTCAAGATCGTCTCCGGCGCCAACCGCATCACCTTGCTTGCGCATCTGGAGCCGCCGAATGACAGCGTCAATGACTGGCAGCTCGGCTTTTCCGGCGGCACCATCCTGCTGGCGGGAATCGACAATGAGCCGCCCCTGATCTTCAACCGCATCTCGATCGCGTTCCGCTTCGATACGGACCACAAGCGGGTGGTGCTCACCCAGGCCGATATCAGCAATGGCGAGGTCGGCATCGCCGGCTCCGGCGCCATCGACTATTCCGGCGAGCCGCAGCTGACGCTGGGATTTGCGGGCACCCCGATGTCGGCGTCGAACCTGAAGCGGATCTGGCCGGTGCTGATCGTGCCAGAGGTGCGCGAATGGGTGATCGAACGGATCGAGCGCGGACAGCTGCAGCGCATCGAGATCGGCGTCAACACCGCGGTCAAGAACCTGCCGCGCAAGGGGCCGCCGATTCCCGACGATGGCCTGTCCGTCAACATCGTCGCGAGCGGCGTGTCGGTCCACCCGGTGGATGGCTTGCCATCGGTGCATGATGCCGATCTGAAGGCGCATGTCACCGGCCGCACCGCGACCGTGACCATCGGGCAGGGGACCGCGGACACGCCGAACGGCCGCAAGCTCACCATCTCGGATTTTGTGTTCGAGGTGCCGGACACCCATCCCAAGCCGCCGCCTGCTCGCATCAGGCTGAAGGTCGATGGGCCCGTTCCAGCGGCAGCCGAAATCCTTGCATCCGACCGGCTGAGCGATTTCTCGGCGATGCCGATCGATCCGAACACCAGCAAGGGAACGTTCTCGGCCAACATCAATCTCGGCGTGCCGGTCAAGGGCGAACTGACCAAGCAAGACACGATGTACGCCGTCACCGCCGATCTCAATGGCTTTGCGGCGGACAAGCTGGTGATGAACCAGAAGCTCGAGGCCAACGCGCTGAAGATCACGGCCAACAATCAAGGCTATCAGGTCAAGGGCGACGTCAAGATCAATGGCCAGGCGGCGTCGCTGGATTACAAGAAGCCCGCGGATGGCGATGCCGACATCAAGCTGCAGGCGACGCTCGATGATGCGGGCCGCGCCCGGCTCGGGCTCGACCTCGGCCCGGCCGTGAGCGGGGCGATCCCGATCAAGCTTTCGGGCAAGATCGCCGGGCCCGACCGCGACAGCAAGATGGGGATCGAGGCCGATCTCACCGCGCTCAAGCTCGACAACGTGCTGCCGGGCTGGGTGAAGGTGCCGGGCAAATCCGGCAAGGCCACCTTCAATGTGATCCCGAAGGCGCAGTCGACGCGGTTCGAGGACATTGTCATCGAGGGCGGCGGCGCTTCGATCAGGGGCTCGCTGGAGGTCGACCAGAACGGCGATCTGATGAACGCCAACTTCCCGACCTATTCGCCCTCCGAAGGCGACAAGACCTCGCTGCGCGCCGAGCGCGGTCCAGACGGCGTGGTGAAGGTCGTGATGCGCGGCGACGTGTTCGACGGGCGCGGCTTTCTCAAGTCGGCGATCTCGGGCTCGAGCAAGGAGGACAGCAAGAGCAAGCTGAAGAACATCGACCTCGATGTCGATCTCAAGCTCGGCGCGGTTGCCGGCTACAACGGCGAGGCGATCCGCGGCGTCGACCTGAAATTTTCCCGCCGCGGCGGCGTGATCAAGAGCCTCACGCTCAACGGCAAGATCGGCAAGGACACGCCGCTGAGCGCGGAGCTCAAGCCGCGCGGCCAGGGGCTTGGGCGCGACGTGATCTATCTCGAAACCAACGACGCCGGCGCCTTCTTCCGCTTCAACGATATGTATTCCAAGGTGATCGGCGGCCAGCTCACACTCGCCATGGACGCGCCAACGGTCGAGTCGAGCGCCAAGGAAGGTCTGCTCAATGTGCGCGACTTCACGGTAAAGGGCGAGCCTGCGCTCGACCGCATCGCCGCCGGTGGCCCGGGCGGGGCGCAGAACGGCATCTTCTTCTCCCGCCTGCGCGCCGAGTTCAGCCGCCAGAACGGGCAGCTCACCGTGCGCGAAGGCGTGGCGAAGGGACCGGCGATCGGCGGCACCATCGAGGGGACGCTGGACTACCCGGCCAACCAGGTGCGCATGAGCGGCACCTTCGTGCCGGTCTACGGGCTGAACAACATGTTCGGCCAGATTCCCGTGCTAGGCCTGTTCCTCGGCAACGGCAGCAACGAGGGTCTGTTCGCCGTGACCTATGAGGTGGTCGGTACGCCCAGCGCGCCGGTCCTGCACATCAACCCGATCTCGGCAATGTTGCCCGGCGTGACGCGCAAGATCATGGA
>Ga0070738_10006416_pt1 | contig 12345 bp, 11 predicted proteins | sample Coa_R2_2_FD_66446 | JGI IMG/M metagenome (GOLD analysis project Ga0070738, IMG submission 66446) | Surface soil microbial communities from Centralia Pennsylvania, which are recovering from an underground coalmine fire - Coalmine... | ecosystem: Environmental > Terrestrial > Soil > Unclassified ... | reverse complement strand
ATTCATCCGCGACTTACGCTCATTTATCTCGACGCGGCAATTGCAGTGGTCGACAAGGGTCCCGGGCTTATCTCCACGCCGGCGCCAAATGCGGACATCTCGGCGCTTTCAATCCTGCAGGATTTCATTGAAGGCCGGCTCAAACCGCTCGAACGAAAGGCCGCGTCGCGGCCGTTGCCGTCCAGTTATCGAAAGCTGCGCCTGCTACCGGTGCATCGCCTGGACCAGTACACCACTGGAGTCTTTTGCATGGCGTGCAATCCCAGGTCGCGAGAGCGGCTTATTGAACAGCTGAAGGCGCGCAAAATGGCCCGGGAATACGTTGCCTTTGTAAATGGAAAACCCAAACACCCGAACGGGACCTGGCGCAACTGGCTTGAACTTAGCTCGGATCAAACTCGCCAGCGGATCGTCACGCAGGACCAATCGAAGGCCGCCGGCGTTCGCGCTCAAGAGGCGATCACGCATTACGAGACCGTAGCCCAATACAACCTGGAAAACGGAGCTGTGGTTAGCCAATTACAGGTCAGGCTCGAAACCGGACGAAGGCATCAGATTCGAATCCAATCGGCTGCGGCGGGCCTGCCCATCATCGGCGACCGCACTTACAATGAAGCTTACCGGCGGGCCAACGTGGAAAGCGCGCCGATTCAGTTCCCTCGCCAGGCATTGCATGCGCAGCGCCTCATCCTGGAACACCCGGAGACTGGGGCACAATTAAGCTGGACAGCTCAACTGCCACCGGACATGCGGCAACTCGTCGCAAAGCTGCGTTCGATGGCTTCCTGATCACAATTTTAGCTTATTACAGGACAAAAAAAGGCATGGCGCGCTCCTGGCCAACCCGTTAACCTTCTAGTGATGATTGGGAAGTCCCCGCAAACGCCGCTTGCCCTGCGGTCCATCGCATTCTTTGAGGCTGTTAAGGGAATTCTTGCTCTAGCGGCTGCCCTTGGACTCCTGTCGGTGCGTCACACCGATCTTCACGCCGCCACCGACGCCTTCCTTCTACGGCATGGGATCAATCCCGAGAGGCACTACATGCGGCTTTTCATCGAAGGGGTTGCCCGGGCCACGAACCATCACGTCGGTGAAATTGCCGCGATTGGATTTGCTTACGCCGCCGTGCGGTTTGTGGAAGCGTACGGGCTGTGGCGGGATAAGCACTGGGCAGAGTGGTTTGCCGTGATTTCAGCGGGCCTTTACCTGCCGCTGGAGCTGACGCATTTTGGCAGGCACCCCACCCCGTTCAATTTAGGGGTGATTGCAGTCAACATGGTGATCATTCTGTATTTGGCCAACCGGCTGGGCCAGCGACGCGCCGCGCGTGGAAGACACATTGCGGCACAGACCGAAGCGCTCTAAACGTGCTGCGCTCGGCCACTTCCGCCGGCGCGAGTTACAGTTTCAAGTAGGCCAGAACTTCCGGAGGCGGCCCGTCGAATTTGGTTAATGGCACGTTGCCCAGGTACTGGAGGTCCTTGAAGCCGGCCGGCGTGCTGTAAAATCCCCCCATGGCCAGGTCGCGAAATCTTGAGAAGAATTTCGCCCCGGCTTCCATTCCCGAACCGGCGCGTTCGACCGAACAGATGTCGTCGCAGATTTGGGTATGTTGCGCCGCGGTCAAATCCGCGAATCCTTTTTGAAAGCGCCGGTGAGCTTCGCCTTCAAGCCAATCGAGCCCACGGAGAATCAGCTCGCGATCGGATTGTTGATAGGGATAGGGCGCGCTAACCCATTCGTCGAGAAAATCGGGCACCTTGAGCTCGGTGGCGCTGGGTGACTTTTCGTCGGCGGGAAGAATCACGTCACACAGGACCGAAACAAGGCGGTGTTGTTCCCTTGTGAAAGTGAGCGGCCAGAAATCTCCCGGCTTATAGGAGTCCACGAGGTTCGGGTCGGTCCCATACCCTTTGGCGGCAACTCCCTTGGCAAAACTGCTAAGATCCAAAACCGAAATTGTGGCGCTTGCCGCAGCGATCCATTTGAGGGCCTCGCGTCGATCCATGCGTGTTCCGTCGTTCATAAATCAAATATCTCCCTTCTTCATTTCGGCGATGAGGTAGTCACAGGCCCGCCACGCGTTGGCCATAATCGTCAGGGTTGGATTCTTATCGGCGTTGGAGACAAAGGGGCCGCCATCCGTGACAAACAGGTTTTTGACGTCCCACGCCTGGCAATACTGATTGAGCACCGATTTTTTTGGATCGTTGCCCATGCAGGTCGTTCCGACTTCATGAATAATCGAACCACCGGGAGCGATGGCTTGGCGGCCATTTAATTCCGGTTTGCCCAATACTTTCCCGCCCATGGCTTCAATGATCGCGGCGAATGTCTTCTGCATGTGAGCCGCCTGTTTCTCTTCGTGTTCCGACCACTTGAAATGAAAGCGAAGCACCGGAATGCCCCAGGCGTCTTTCCTGTCGGGGTCGACTTCGCAATAACTGTCCTCGTTGGGAATCATTTCGCCCCGACCGGCAAAGCCGACAAACGAACCGTAATATCGGCGCGCATCTTCTTTGAGCTTTTTGCCGTAGGTGCCGCCCGTAAAATCGGCCAATCCCGTGAAGGTCTCCATGCCGGGCATCTCGCGGCCGCCTCCAATTTCGATATGATACCCCCGCGGAAAATCGATCTTACCCGCAAGCTGCTCCTTGTACAGCCACCACGGGCTGTACAGGTGCATCCCGGACACGCCGTCCTCGTTGTAGGCCGGACAATTCTCGAGCGCGGGAATCTGGCCGGACAAATCGCTGCCCACGGTGTCCATGAGGTAGTGGCCGACTTTTCCGCTGCTGTTGGCCAGTCCGTTGGGAAACAAATGGCTGCGCGAATTGAGAAGAATCCGGGCCGATTCGCATCCGCTGGCCGCGAGCACTACCACGCGGGCTTTGGCGTGGAGTTCTTTGCGCGTCTTCTTATCGATGTAATGAACCCCCGTGGCTTTGCCGTCCGGTCCGATTGTGACTTCACGCACCATGGCATCGGTGAGGATGTCGAGATTGCCGCTGGCCAGCGATGGCGGGAGGTGAACGGTCGTCGACTGGTAGTTGGCGCGGATTGCACAACCACGGCCGCAAGGAGTCGCCCAAATGCACGGCAAACGATTGCGCATGGCTTCGGCGGTAATCGCGGCCGCGTGGGCATCCTGCGGATGCAGGAAATTCGAGACTTTATTCGCGTCCAGCGCCTGGGTGAGAATCGCCAGGTGCGACGGGACGACGGGCACGTTAAGGCCGGCTCCGGCCTTCTTGATGAGCAATTCGTAAGCCCGCGGTTTGGGCGGCGGCAGCAAAATCCCTTCTGAAGAATTTGGGGTATTCTCGAGACCTTCATTGGTGCCGAATACGCCAATGAGGGCTTCGACTTTGTCATAATACGGCGCAAGGTCTTCATACCCGTATGGCCAGTTGATCCCCAGGCCGTCGCGCTCGCGAGGCTTGAAATCGTAAGGCCCCATTCGCAGCGCTATCCGCCCCCAATGATTGGTCCGGCCACCCAGCATACGAGGGCGCCACCACATAAAATTCTGGTCAGTGGTGCTCAAGGTGACATCCGTTGCCTCGTACCAGCCGGGACCGTGCTTGCTGCGCTTCACCAGGTATGGTTCATTGGGAACCCTCCAACCCCCGTTCACGGTCGCGTCATAGAATCCAAAGGGTTTGTCCGGGGTGCCCGCGCCCCGCAACGGCGCCTGGGCATGCGTATTGAGCATTGGCGTTTCGCTCAACGGATCGTAATTGCGTCCGGCCTCCAGCATGAGGACCTTGGAACCGGAAAGGCACAAGGCATAAGCGCTTTGGCCACCGGCCGCGCCTGACCCGACTACAATTACGTCGTAAGAGGGCTTGGTTTTACTGCTCGTTATCAACGGCATAAGAAGTACACATTCAACCCGATTCGGCGTCCACGTCAACTCGTCCCGCAATGGAATGTCACCGCAGCAACCTCAAGTTTCTCCCAATTCCTCGAATTCGCTCAACCAGGCGGGACGGCTATTTCAATTTCTTCTCGAAAAACTCGATGAGCTCCGCTTCAGCCCGTGCGGCATCCTCTCCTTTGAACCCGTGGCCGGCGCCTTGGAAGGTGACCAGGCGCGCTTCAACTCCGCACGCGAGCAACCGGTCGCGCATCCACAGTGCCTGCTCGTAAGCGACGTATTTGTCCTCCGTGCCGTGAAGCAGCAACGTTGGCGCGGCGTTGGGAGTAACCCAGTTCAACGGGCTGGCGCGAATATGCTTTTGCCGTGCAGTTTCGAGGTTGCCGCCCAAAAACAGGGGCAAAACTTCGGCTGCATCCACGCTCGCGCCGTACGATTTCGTAAAATCGCTCGGGCCGTACCGGTTGACGACGCAGGTTACCGCGCTCGATTCCGAGCCGTTCCCGAGGTCTCCTTCGAATTCGGGCACCCCTGCGGTGACTCCGAGGAATTGAGCAAGATGCCCGCCCGCGGAGTCGCCGGTCACTCCAATCTTGGCCGGATCGATCCGGTATTGCTCGCGGTGAGCGCGCAACCAGCGGACCGCCGCCTTAACGTCATAAACAGCCGCCGGGAATTGGTACTTGGGTGCCAACCGATACGTGACGGTGGCCGCAACAAATCCCCGGTGCGCCAGGCGCAGGCATAACCCATCGTAGCCTTCTCGGGTTCCAGCGCGGAACCCGCCACCGTGGATGCACAGAATCGCAGGCGCATCCCGCTTCGGTTCCTTCGGGCGGGCGAGGCTCAATTCAAGGTGTTGCTGGTCGGGGTTGGCGTATTCGAGATTGGGCTCAAATATAACGTCATCGGGGATGTTCAACTGAGCGCCACGACTTACCGCCCCACAGACGAGCAGCAAAACCGCGGCGGCGCAACGAACGGGTGAATAACTCATGATCCGGATTATTCACGGTTTTATCCCGGATTCAGCTAAATTCAACCGGGCCCACTATCGGCCGGACGTGGTCGAATTAGCGCATTGAGGGCAGAAATTTCAAAAGCCGCTCCGCAACCTCAAGGCCGTCGATTGAAATGTCGGCTGATTTCCGCGGGGAATTGCCGTGCAACCTGAGCTTCGCTTTGCAGTAAGCGGCCAGTTGGTTCCCAGTCTCAAAGGGCAGCGACTTACCAAACACGGTCCGCGAACGGAGAATCTCCAGGAGCGAATCAAAGCTCCAGCGGTACTGTGTGAATAAAGGCCATAGCAGAATAATGGCTTTGTCCAGGTCGACGGAGCCCGCCGGGTAATGGAGTTGATGAACCTGGAAATGGACAAGGGCTTCGAGCCAATCACACCAACGGCGGAGCGTCCGATGAACCCGCAACGCGGCGACTCGCGACCCGGCCTCGGGCTTCCAAACTCCGGGCCCGATGTATTTTCCGCTCATATCGTGCTCGAAGGAGACGGGAGCATACGCCAGGAAAAAGGAGCGGGCGGGGGGATAGGACTCGTCGTTTGAAAAGCGCAACAGGTTTTCGAACAATCTGACTTTTTCGATCGCGCTGAGGGGCTCGAATAGTTTCGAGAAACAGGCCCAGGCATAGCCCGCCTGGAGGCAGAACCGTTTGGAGCTTGGGGGGCTCTCGTAATGCGTCTCGATATGCTCGCGCAACTGCACGAAGAGCACCTGGGCCACAAGCGAATTCAAATAGAACCGATTCTGGATCTTTCTGACCAGGCGCGTGTCAAACGGATCCGGCTCGTCAGCATGGGGCACGGTGCCCAGCTGGCTGGAGCGGGAGGCCGGAAACGATGACGGACTATTCGGTAAAATCGAGCGAGTATCTGGTGAGCCAACGGGGCTGACTGCTCGAGCGGGGGAGGGATTGGCGGCGTTCATAACATGGTAACCTTTGTCTCGTGGCGAAAATCTGGACAGCGTCTGTCCAAGTCTTTGAAAGACTCCTTTGCTTCAATTTCGACACAGAAACCAAACTGATTTGCTACCGCGTGTCTATTGACCTGCCGCTCGCGTGAAACGGCCCTGGCGCAGCCTGGTTTCATCTTCATTCTGTCGACCCATTGCATGCGCCTGGCAGAAAAGCAGCAGGAGATGGGCCAAGGCGGCACTGGCGGGCCAGGTTAGGAACGGCATGGGGGCGGACGGGCTAATACATTGGCCGCGGTTCCAGAATAGATCGTGAGCCCAAACTGCCTCAATTGTCCAACCCATCCACTACTGCATGATCTCTGAAGATCCAGAACAGCCCCCGCCTGACCAGAATTCCGGCCATTTGCGCGAGGTCTTGCACACCTGGCGCTACTTTTTTTGGTTATTGGGGCTCGGCCTCATGGTACTGCTCTTTTATGGGGAAGAAAACTGGCGTGGACGGTTGACCTGGGAAAGATATCAGGCGCGCATGATCGCCCAGGGAGAGGTCTTCTCTCCGGCCGCTTACGTGCCGCCTGTGGTACCCGATGAGCAGAACTTTGCGATGACCCCGGCCCTGGCCCCGATATTTCAGTTCATCCCGGGAACGCAGAAGTGGCGCAACCCGCGCGCACCCTCGCTCTTTCAGGATCTCACGGCGCAATATGACGCCGCGGCAGGGCTGATCAAAAGCAAGCCGCCGTTGCGGCGCAATTCCTGGGTGAGAGGACGGACGGATCTGAATCTTTGGGCCGCCGCGTTGGACAAATCGGCTCAACTCAAGCCGCGGCCCCGCGAACCTCTTTCTCCTGCCAGACTCAATTCCCATGATGCCGCCACCAAAGTCCTCGACGCCCTAACCGACTTTACTCCTCTCATTGATGAACTTCGCTCGGCCAGTTCGCGACCTTATTGCAGGTTCAACCTGCGATACGAAGAAGACAATCCCGCTACGATCCTTCTGCCGCACCTGGCTCAAATCAAAAGGATTTGCCAGATTCTTCAGCTTCGGGGGGCATGCCACATCGCCCTGGGGCAGACTGACGCCGCTTTGCAGGACCTCGAACTGTTGCTTTACCTTGCGAACTCAAGCCGCAATGAACCGATTCTTATTTCGCAACTTGTCAGATTGTCCGAAGTCCAGATGGCCCTTCAACTCGTCGGCGAAGGCCTCGGAGCGTGGTCCGAACCACAGTTGCGACTAATTCAAAACCATTTAGGCCAACTCGACTTTTGCGCCGACCTTTCGCGCGCGTTACAGGCTGAACGTGTGCTGTTCGGAGTCGGTTTGATCGAGTATGTGCGACGCTCGCACAATAAGGTGGAAGTATTGAATGAACTGACGTCGAACGGGCCCAGTGGCAGCGGCAATGATTTCTGGCCCGGCCCGTTGCTTGCCTTTTCGCCCAGCGGTTGGCTGTATTTTGAAGAACTCAATTACAGCCGCGCGTTTGATGAATTTCTGATCCCCGTCATTGACGAAAAGAACCACGAAATTAAACCTTCCGCAACCGCCACGGCTGAGAAGGGATTGCGCAACTTGCTCGAGGGTTCGGTGACAAAACGCTTTTTCCAGCACAGGCTCTTTGCGGGCTTGGTGCTCCCCGCGGTTTCCAACGCCGCACTAAAAGCTGCCTACGCCCAGACCGGAGCGGAAACAGCTGAAATTGCCTGCACGTTGGAGGCTTACCGGATCCTGCATGGGAACTTGCCGGATTCCTTGGACAAACTCAGCCCTGCGCAAATCTCAACGCTGCCTCACGACATAATCACTGGAAAACCGCTGACCTACCGCGTTGAACCCGAAAACCATTACGTCGTGTATTCGATCGGATGGAATGAAACGGATGACGGTGGCTCGGTTTACCGCAATAAGAACGGAGAGCCCGATCAAAAAGAAGGTGATTGGGTGTGGAGTGACGAGTTTTGAATTGCGGCCGTAAACCGAAACGCCCGTTTAGGGTCTTGTGCCAATTCTCTTGGTCGTCATCGTTCGTTGTCCGTCATCGTTGCAGACCTGGAAAGGCCCACAAGCCGCTGACGCGCATCACGTCCCGATATACGGCGAGCCGTTCTTGCTCCGGGTCCAACATGGAATTTTTCTTTTCCGCGGCTGCCACCCCGTCAATGGCCACTTCGAGGCCTTTTTGAAAGCACGCCTCCTCGAGGTCAGCCACTCCGCGGCGCAGGTGGCTGGCGCTGGTGACCACCGTCACGTGATTGACCCGAAGCCGCTTGAGGATGGCCGCACAAAAAACCGCATTTTCCACTGTGTCCCTGGCCTTGTCCTCCATGACGATTCGTTTGCGTCCGATCCCGTGTTCCATGAGCCATTTACTCATCATGTAGGCCTCGGTCACGCCGGCCTTTTGATTTCCCCCAGTCACAATGACGGTGGCGGACCTGTTTAGTTTGGCGGCTCTGAGCCCCTGGCGCAGCCGTTCCACAAGCTTCGGTTTCATTGTGCCGTTTGTTTCCAGCCCGGCGCCCAGCACGATAATGGCGTTTGTTTCCCAGACACAGTTCTTGTCCGGTGTGGTGTTAAGCGTCATCTGCAGCCGGGCTTCCACGCGCTTAAACCGCTCTGCGTAATCCTTGCCCTGAGCAGGAAAAGAGCTGATTAGGCGGTTTACAACAGAGTTCGCTTCGTTGGTTTTTCGAATAGCGCTGGATAAGGCAGCGTACCAGGCCGGCGCTGCAAAACCGCGCGGATCCATCGCCTCGATGTCGCGGTAAACCCCCAGAGCCTTTTCCACCCGCCTGCTGAGTTCGGTTCCGTTTGTTTGAACAGCCTGTCCAACCAGGGCGGAAGCGATGCCAAATCGAAGATCCAGGCGCTGTGGCAGCAGTTCCGAAGCGGTCCTGAATGCGGCTTCCACGTTGGTGTCGATCGCGCTCTTGTTCGTCAGCTGGGTTGAAGCCGAGTCTTCCCAGTGTCTTTCTATAACTTTCTGAAGGAGTTGAATGACTTTTTCCTGGGCTTCCGCATCAATAGGTTGGGCCGCAACACCTACGGTTTGCCAAATTGAGAACGCTGCAACCAACTGCCAAACGCAGAGAACCAGCGCATGCCAGCGGGTAGGACAGGCACGACGCGCAAGGGGCGCAGAGGACTTTGATGGCACCCTGAGGAATTACCAGTCCGCCCAGAACATAGTCCAGCGGCAAATGCGGGGACGGGCTTCGACTCAATTCGGCGTTGAATTCAGTATTCGCTGGGGACTTGCTCAACCACATGGTTCCGGTTTTTGGCATTTATCGCGGAAGTCGCGTCGCTTCATGCGCCAAAGAAACAAGCCGCCCAAGAGAAGTAACCCGAAACTGGACGGCTCGGGCACGGGTTGAACCACGAAGCTCGCGCTGCTCCCGGAAAAAGGTGCGCCGGAATAGACAAAGGACGTTCCCACTGGAGTGCCAGGATGCGCGGGAGAATTGCCGGCTAATTCGGCGGGGGTGTCGGTGCTTGAGAAGTTGAAGAGCAGTGAGTTACCCGGGGTGACCGGACTTGTAGAGGTCACAAATTCGATGCCGTAGCCGTCCCCCGGCCCGCCGCCTGTAATGGTCGCGGTCCAACCGGTCGGCGGCTGAACAGCGAGCGGGCTGGTCGGGAGGAAATTCTGTCCTGGAACCCAGGCAAACCAAAGAGTTTCAATCGGACTGGTGGAGGAAACCATGTTGTTCAGGTCAATAGTGTAGTCATAGTTCAGCCCGGACGCGATGTCCGATAGCGTGGCATTGGCCTGAATGGTCTGAGCGGCTGAAAAATGGGCGTAGCCCAGACAAAACGCCCCGATCATAAGTAATTTCGCTTTCATGGCAGTTAAGTGTGCGATGGAGAAAGGAGCGAAAGGTTCCGGGAAATCTTTCCAGTTGGAAACGCTAGCAAGCTTGGTCCGTTTGATTGAGTTCGAGCTTGTCAATTTGCGAGCCAACGGGGATAAACACACATAATGACAAGCATGCGCGCCTATTCGGGCTCAACCGGGCCTCCGAGCGTCGGCGGCAGGATTGTCGCGAGCCTCTTTTTCCTTTTCTTCTGCGGAATGGGTTCGGTTTTCGTGTGGTTAGTTGCGCGACAATCATTTTCCGATTTGAGGACCTGGACCTGGCAGGAAACCCCCTGTGAGATCCTCAGCAGCAGCGTCGGGGAAACCAATCCCCGAGGAAGCGGGACTCGCAACTTCTACCCGAAGATCGAATACCGGTACCGATTTGGAGGCCAAACAGTCACCTCCGACCACACCGGCCCCCGCACGGTTGCAGTCCCCAATTACGCGAAAGTCGAGCGCATTACCGCCAATTACCCGGCGGGCGCGCGGGCGATCTGTTACGTGGACCCCGCAAATCCATCTCAAGCCGTCCTCGAACGTGGCAGCCTGTTTTTTCCTTTGCTGATTTTGTTTCCGTTGATTTTCGTGGCGATTGGGGCCGGCGGCATTTACTCGACCTGGCGCAGAGGGTCGTTCAAACCGGCGGAAGCGAAACCCATTTCCGACCGTTCAAGCAGGGGGGCGCCTCGAGCTTTTGCCATCTTTTTCTTTGGGATTTTTTTCGCTATAGGGCTGGGCATGTTTGTCTTCCTGGTGGTCCGTCCGGCACTCTTGATGTTGCAGGCCAGGAACTGGCCGGCCGTTCCGTGCACCATTATCTCAAGCGAAGTCAGAACCTCTCGAGGCAATAAGGGCAGCACCTACAGCGTGAACATCCTTTATAGTTACAGCTTCAAGGGCCGCGAATACAAATCCAACGACTACGCTTTTATCGGAGCCTCTTCCAGCGGCTACGACTCCAAAGCGGCGATTGTGGCCCGGTTTCCGCCAGGCTCAACAACGGTTTGTTACATAAACCCCTCGGATCCGATTCAAGCCGTCCTGGTGCGAGGTTTCACTCCCATCATGTGGATTGGCCTGCTCCCCCTGGTCTTTCTTCTGATTGGCACTGCCGGGATTGTTGCGGTCCTGCGCAAAAGCAGAACGCCCGGGAGCGCAATGGGCCCGAACTACGAACCAATCTACGGGATGGCCGCGCCGACAACCGGCTCATTGCCAGTACCGGCTGCGAGGGGAGAACGGATCATCAAGCCCGCCGCTTCGGCCTTGAAGAAGTTCGCCGGGATCGTCTTCGCCGCCTTGTTTTGGAACGGGATTATCTCTGTGTTTCTTCTGCAGATTCTCAAAGGATGGCACTCGGGCGCTATCAATTGGTTCCTGACTATCTTTATGATCCCGTTCGTGCTGGTTGGCCTGGGATTGATCGCCGGCACGGGCTACTTCTTCCTCGCACTGTTCAACCCGCGTCCACAACTGACGATGACACCGCCGACTCCGAAGCTGGGCGATTCCCTGAAAATCGAATGGAATCTGAAGGGGCGAGTTGAAGCTCTCCAGAACTTGCGCGTGACTGTCCAGGGTCGCGAGGAAGCCACTTACAGTCGTGGCACCCAGACGGTGACTGATACCAACGTGTTTGTCATTGTCGAGGTCGCGCAGGTGACCAACGCGCAGGAAATCCGATCCGGCAGCGCCAGCGCCACAATTCCCTCCGGCCTGATGCATTCATTTGTGTCGCGCCACAACAAAATCGTCTGGTCAATCCGCATGGACGGAGAGATCCCGAGATGGCCGGATTTGAAAGAAGAGTTCTTGCTGACGGTTTTACCCCAAAAAGCGGAACAGCCATTCGTATGATGGACTTGAAAATTGAGCTCGATGGAGGAAGGACCGCCTATGCGCCGGCTGAGAAAATCTCCGGCCAGGTGGAATGGGACACCGATAAGCAGCCGCAAAGAATCGAACTCCGCCTGTTTTGGTTCACCCGCGGTAAAGGCACCGAGGACGCCGGAGTCGTATCCACAATGAGATTTGATCAGCCGCTGGCCCGCGACACGCGCCCGTTCACGTTCCCGCTCCCTGAAGCCCCCTACAGCTTTTCTGGCAAGCTGATCTCGTTGGTCTGGGCTCTGGAACTGATTGCTTACCCATCCAAAGATGTCGCCCGAGTCGAGTTCGAGATGGGTCCGGGCGGCAGGGAAATCAAGCTGGAGTCCGTCCAGGATAGGGGTTCGGCGCAAACGTGGATCTCCATAACAAGGTAGCCATGCGCGGGGCCGATTGTTTGCTGCGCGCCCGGGATAACCCATTTCGCAGCGAGCGCATGGATCGCCTACGTTATCGATTGCAGGGAACCACATGGCCGGACCTGTTGGAGCGCTGTGAGAGATTGAATTATCGATGCGCGGTGGTCGGCCCGGTCGGTTCGGGCAAAACCACGTTCCTGGAGGAACTGGAACGAGTTTTGGCAGCGGCTGGGTTTAGAACAAGGCTTTTTCGTTTGCGACAAAAGGCGCCCCCATTCGCGGCAGGATTTTTATGCGGTATTGCGCGGAACGAAATCGTGCTGCTTGATAGCGCGGGCCAATTGAATTACGCGCAATGGTGCCGGGTGCAATGGCGATGTCGGTGCGCACGAGGTTTGGTGATCACCACACACAAC
>Ga0070738_10006415_pt1 | contig 12346 bp, 9 predicted proteins | sample Coa_R2_2_FD_66446 | JGI IMG/M metagenome (GOLD analysis project Ga0070738, IMG submission 66446) | Surface soil microbial communities from Centralia Pennsylvania, which are recovering from an underground coalmine fire - Coalmine... | ecosystem: Environmental > Terrestrial > Soil > Unclassified ... | reverse complement strand
TTTGGGGAGTTTTTGCCCCAGAAGTAGCCATAACAGGATTTGCCATCCCCAAAATAACAACTGCTGTCGCACTAGCAATTTTATTAAACAATGATGTTTTCTTCATTTTCACTCCTCTAGCAAAAAATTGAGCAATACTTGGTAAAGTCTCTACTCTTAAAGATTTAATAGCGTTTTTCCGCATAATTGCTCATCTCCCACTGGTAAAAACTTTTTAAAAATAAGACTATCCTTTTGGGGTAGTTTTTTGGTTTGTCTGATTTGGCACAATATGGAGTTAAATAAGCAACGAAGCTCTAGAAGACGCAGAAATTATTTTTTCGGTCCCCTCGCGGGGATTTGGTTAATAGCAAGGGGGAGGTGTCAATGCCTATCTACTATCTGCTCCAGTTTCAGTCCCCTCGCGGGGATTTGGTTAATAGCAAGACAGGCTAACCCTGGGTATGTCCCTGTTCAACCAGTCGTTTCAGTCCCCTCGCGGGGATTTGGTTAATAGCAAGTTGTTTTGGGCGTAATAAATTCTAATCTTGCAGCTTCGTTTCAGTCCCCTCGCGGGGATTTGGTTAATAGCAAGTTTACGCGATACGAATCAATTGATAGAGCGATCGCTTGCAGCTTCGTTTCAGTCCCCTCGCGGGGATTTGGTTAATAGCAAGACATCCTGTTACCAGATGGCACAGTTAAGAACATGGAGTTTCAGTCCCCTCGCGGGGATTTGGTTAATAGCAAGTTAATGAGTACCGTATTAGCACAGGAGAATTAAAAGTTTCAGTCCCCTCGCGGGGATTTGGTTAATAGCAAGTTTATCGCCTATTGCAATCGTGTTATTGCATTCACAAGTTTCAGTCCCCTCGCGGGGATTTGGTTAATAGCAAGTAGCTAGAGACATTCTTGTTCAAGTCCCGTATAACCTGTTTCAGTCCCCTCGCGGGGATTTGGTTAATAGCAAGTTTTCTAATTCAAATTGTTCTTTTTTAGTACCTTTAAAGTTTCAGTCCCCTCGCGGGGATTTGGTTAATAGCAAGTCTCCAGGCTGAAACTCTTACTGGGCATGCTTTATGAAAAGGATTTTGCCAAACCTCGGAAAAAAGTCGATTTCAGCGTCTTGATTTCCGGTCATATTGGCTGTCCTTTCGGTGTTTCAAACGCTAGACCTATTGATTTGTCAAGGTTCTGGAGTTTTTCGTGAACACCTCAGGGATTTCACTCCCGCTTGGGTTTACGAAAAATTTTGTATCTGCCCTATTATATGATGCTTGTTTGGTTTTGGCGAGACTTCTGTAAACTATCTGAGCGATCGCAGTATAGGTCTTTACCAGCCAAAGTTGTTAAGTTGGTAAAAATACAATCATGCCCCATAACCCATTTATCTTTAAGCAACCCAAGCTAGGCTAGAAATAGAATTTGTGGAAGTGACACTAAAAATAGATTTGGGTGCAGAAAGGCTGATAGCAGCACAACGAGAAGGGGAAAAAATAGCCGTTGAAATCAAAAGCTTTGCGAGTAACTCTGCTGTCAGCGACTTCCATACCGCTTTGGGACAATTCCTGAATTATCAGATCGTACTTGAAGAGAATGAACCAGAACGTGAATTATATCTGGCAGTTCCAGTTGATACTTATGAAACATTTTTTCAGACTCGACTAGCTCAAATCGCAGTGAAACGACATCAATTAAAGCTAATAGTATACGACCCAATTATGGAGATGATTGTGCTATGGAGAAACTAGAGCAATATCGCCAATACATCCAAGCTCTCTTAACAAAGCACGGTAGGTATAAACCTAACCTTGAAGAGATTGAAAATGAATTAATATTTGATACAATACACGACCATTATCAATTAATGCGTGTAGGTTGGAACGGTTTAAATCGCGTTTATCATAGCGTGATGCATTTTGATATTAAAAATGGCAAAATCTGGATACAGCAGAATATGACAGATGTAGACTTAGCACAGGAACTTTTTGAGATGGGAATACCTAAAGAAGATATTGTGTTGGGTTTACAGCCACCTTATAAACGTCCGTACACGGGCTATGGAGTGGCATAACAAAACTTTAGTGATTAGCAACGTCTAGATGAGGTTTATTTTTCTTCTTATAGGACTAGTATCGTTTCAGTCCCCTTACGGGGATTTAGTGATTAGCAACGCTAGTGGTAAAAAAACAACTGCAACCGCTTTATGGAGGTTTCAGTCCCCTTACGGGGATTTAGTGATTAGCAACCAACAGTAGGAACATTCACAAACGCGATCGCTCTTACTGGTTTCAGTCCCCTTACGGGGATTTAGTGATTAGCAACGATTCATTAAATGCTGAATAAAGTCGTCCATTATAAGTTTCAGTCCCCTTACGGGGATTTAGTGATTAGCAACTGCAGAGATCTCCAGCGCTTTTGGAATTTCAGATCCAGGGTTTCAGTCCCCTTACGGGGATTTAGTGATTAGCAACCGACCCATAGACACAAGTGCTGAGCTTATGTCTGAAAAGTTTCAGTCCCCTTACGGGGATTTAGTGATTAGCAACGCTAAGATGATCGCTACTATCGCAACGGTTATACGCGTTTCAGTCCCCTTACGGGGATTTAGTGATTAGCAACCTGCCGTAATTAAGCTTAAAGACAATTGCAGTGGATTGTTTCAGTCCCCTTACGGGGATTTAGTGATTAGCAACCCTTTTTTGGACTATTCAATAAAAACTCGTACACCCTTAGTTTCAGTCCCCTTACGGGGATTTAGTGATTAGCAACGCAATGCTTGAGGAAGAACGGCTAAATAATATTGAAGTTTCAGTCCCCTTACGGGGATTTAGTGATTAGCAACCCCAGTTATAGGATTAAATTGAAAAGCCATATTTTAAGGTTTCAGTCCCCTTACGGGGATTTAGTGATTAGCAACTCTAAATAAGTATTTCGTAGAACGTAACTAATTTTTCTGTTTCAGTCCCCTTACGGGGATTTAGTGATTAGCAACTTATCCCTGTCAGTAAAACGCCAGTGGTATCGATTCATAAAAATTTGTTTCAGTCCCCTTACGGGGATTTAGTGATTAGCAACGCTTCAGTCTCTAGAGATGGCCTTACAGCCAGAGGGTTTCAGTCCCCTTACGGGGATTTAGTGATTAGCAACTCCCCAGGCTGAAACTCTTACTGGGCAGGCTTTCTGAAAAGGATTTTGTCAAAGCTAGAAAAAAAGTCGATTTCAGCGTCTTGATTTCCGCTCATATTGGCTTTCCTTTCAGTTTCTGAAACGATAGACTTATTGACTTGTCAAGGTTCTGGGCTTTTTCGTGAACCTCCTAGGGTTTTTACTCCCGCTTGGGTTTACGAAAAATTCTGTATCTGACCAATTATATGATGGCTATTTCATTTTGGCGAGGGTTCTCTAAATCGAGAAGGGAGATAGGGAGAGTTTTTGATAATCAATTACTTAAGACTGTACTCATGTAGCCATAACCTGCGGCTGTTTTCGCTCCGATACCGAGTTCTGATAACCCTTTTTGCAGCCAAGATTTAGCCTGATTGACAAGTTCTTTTGCATTTGATTGTTGATCTCGACTTGCGACAGCAAAGGCAAACTCGCTCTTGTTTCCCAGAGTGAGAAAGTATACTGGTACTGGGTTTTGATATGGTGTAGGGGCTATGTTACCATTTTTATCGCTGTAATATTCCTGGTAGTGATTGTTCATGATGTCTGGTTCTAGTTGAGGTTCTTTTGTTAGAACTGCATCCAGAAAAATAACTTTGCCAGACTCTTTTTGAGAACCAAAAATATCTTTGAAATTTGGGTTATTTTCAGCCTCTGCTCTGTTAGTTGTTTCTAGAGCACACAACATAGCATAAGATGCCGCTAACCCTTTTAAGGCACTACCAGGGATGAGAGGAATACCTGTGATGCGATCCACACTCATGCTGGTTTCTAAAATGCTAGTCTGTCCAAGACCGATAACCATTCGCCATTCTGGAGATGCTGTAAAGTGTTCTACATGAGGCAATGTTTTAGTCATTGCTTGCCAGCGTTGATAATAGTGCTGGATTAAATGGGGAGAGAATTGGAATTCACGAGCGATCGCCCTAAATAACTCAGCTTTTTGCTCTTCCTGAAATTTCCAATCTTGCCGCTCAAGTTTATAACCAATGTAACGGTCTAGCAATAGACTCAAATTACTACACTGTGTTCTCTGCTCAAATTTTTGTTGAGTATCGATGGGTAAGGGATAAATGAAAGTCATTGTGAGTCCTCAGAATCTAACTCTGCTTCAGCAAACCGCTTAACCCACTGCAAAAAAGCTAAGGATTCGCCAGTTGCTAGGCGGTAACGTTGACTGTCCATTTTGAGGATATGGTCTAAAAGAGTTTCTTTTTCTGTACTCAAGTTCAGCCGACTACACACCCAAATGGATAAATGGTTAAACATTTCTTTATGGTGTTTGTTTCCTTTTGCCTTTAAAAAGGCTAGAGTTTGTCCTAGTCCATTAACTTGAATAAGAGTTGGCATTTGACGAGCAAGACTACCATACTTTGCTTGCTCATCTTGAGTTTTAACGCTTTGAATATTATTCCAAGCTGCTTGCGCACGACTGCGATCTAAATCTCTAGGATTTGTTGTCACAGATGATAATGGTGGCGTCGTCTCTGGTAGAGATGGTGTTTCAGCTACTCTTGAAACTGGTTTTTTTAGGATTGGTTTTTCTGACATGAAAGATGACTCCTTGCAATTTTTGCGATTAAACTACAAAACACGAGTAGCAACAATTCCTCGCCCCACAGTTTCATTACCACCCAATTGCAACCGAGAATGACCGTTAGTCAGATAGGATTGAATAGTCGTCAAAATTTTCGATGCATCGGTGACTTCAGCAGGTACACTCTCTCTGTTTCCAGTACGGGGATCGCAAGTAAAAAGAGGAGTATATAGCAAAGTATCAGATGGGAGATTTTCTTCTGTCCAAAGCCCACCATCTTCAACAGTTTTTGTTTTCTGAGATAACTTAGTGCGGGAGACAACATCAGTGCTAAACTGGCAGAAATCTTTGAAAGCATCATCGCTGATGATAACCAAGTCTTTTTTTAGCTTATCTTTCCAAAATTGATACTCATCGCCAGAAGGTAAAGCATGTGTAGCTAACCAAGCAGCAAATTCTGTTAGTTGTAGGTTGTCAGTTTGAGCAGCAAATGAGAATTCTTCAAGAACAATGCTATTGTCAATCACAAGATGACTACCAGATGGCACAATTGCTTGACTACCACTACAATTAAATGTCCAATTGTGAGACTGATTTGCTAATTTTAAATCTCGCACAAAACGACTGATGACTAATGGGCAGGTGATCCAGGCAAATACTCCTGCAAGAGAACGGACAGGAAACAAAAGTAATCGTCCATCGCCAGGGGATAAAGCACCAGCGTGTTCGCTAGCTTTATTGTCTCTCGGACCAAAGATTGCTGAAATTATCCCTGGGTTTGTTTGTCCTCCATTATTTTCAAATGCACTGCGGAGTTTACCTTTGATTCCAGAAGACTGAATCATGGGTAAATTTGTATGTCTTTCCCGCTGAATAGGGAGATCCACCGTCCCTAGACTGCTACCACTGCCCACATGTAGGGGAGTTTCAGTATAAAGGAAGAGTAGTTTGACTTGTTTAAACATTCAAGGAACTCCTATAAGTTAAGAATCTAGTAAAGGATGGATGTAGCGATCGCAAAATCTCAAAGTTTGTGCTTGTCCCCGTGCAGTTGTGCGAATCGTAATATTGGCAGCCTTTTCGTTATCTGCCCACAGAACACGGATAGAGCCATCGTTGTCAACCTTTTTGACCCTTCGCATTGTGGTAGGCTCAAAAAATCCACCAATAATTTCTTCTACAGCTTCCAGTGCAGCTAGTTTTTGGGCAAAGGCTAATGTTCCTTTGGGATAGTGATGTTTCACCTCATCTAGAGAACTGGAGATTTTGTCAGCTTCAGGAACTTGTGAAGGGGTTGGATCTTCCAGAAACTCTGCAATTTGCCGTTGTTGTTGCACTCGCTTCCAAAGAATTTCACCTGCTGGGGAAAGCAAGACAATACCATCTGCATCAGGTGGGAGGAGCAAAGCTTGAACTTGCTCCCGATCTGGGATAGCTTTTAGCCTTTGCTCAACTTCCAAAGAATCGCGATAATCAGCGCCAATCCATTCAAAAAAGCTTTCATACTCCACCAATAAGTCAATATTCCAGACAATCGGTAAAGCCGGAAAAGTGATGGGTTGTTGAAAATCCTGATAGATGTATTTGACAGGAACCTGAAAAATCATCCCCACCATTGTGGTGTAGGCGATCTCTGCTTTAAAGCCTCCAGTCGCATTAATAATGACTTCGCGTTGCTGTTTTTGAGCTTTCGTAATTTCATTAATTAGAATGTCAACCAGATGACGCAAGCCATGACGCTCAAATTGAGCTTCATTTTGCTCTAAAGAGAGTTGACGAGAGCGCAGCCCTTTCCAGCCTTTGTTTTTGAGGTAATTTTCAACCTGCTTGGCACAGCGAGCACCTTCAGAAGTACTAGTATAAAGTAACACTACTTCATCATTAGAAGTGGCAATTTTGAGTAGAGAGTTGGTTTCTGCTGAAGCTTTGGCGGCTCCAGTTTGCTCAAAAAAGTGCCGTATTTCCTCATCAGTAACAGAAGAGGGTGGCTTTTTGAGTTCACGGGCAGTATTTGTTAATAGTGATGTGCCAGTAGTCGTAATAATTGTTCGCATGATTTCTCCTTAATTAAGCTCCCAATAGTTCCAAGCTCCCACTAGGCTGAGACCATAGCCAATTTGAGCATCCATCTCTTCATCAGCTAGGTTTTGCCAATGGAAAGCTTTTAACACCTCTTGCGGACTGGCTTTGGTTGTGAAGTAGTAAACTGAGCCAGCACAGACAGCACGACGGGTTGGTTTGTGACGATTGTAAGCAACATCCCATCCCCCAATGACTTGGTAACGTCCCAAAGCAGCGGCTTTCAGTGTTACCTGAATACCTCTAAATTCCCCCGTTAAGCTTTCTGGATTCATCCATTTGGGAAGCCATCCTTGCTTGTGTTCGCTATCGAATATCGTGGGGGTTGCCAGATAAAGCTTAAACCCATCAGATTGCTGGAGGCGATCGCTCAGGCTTGCAGTAAAATTACCCCAATCAATACCTGATATTTTCGTACAACTAGCAGCCCTATTTTCACCACCAATCCCAATCAACCCCACATCTGGATCAGGTTCAGCACTTAAACGCCGAATTCCTTCAATTTCAACGTATAAGCCGATATTTTCCTGACAACGGATAAACTCAGTTTGATAGAGTCTGCTCTCTTTAACAGCCTGGATACTGTTATCAACTTCAATACCAAAACGAGATTCTCTGTCGTAAAGCTTGCCTGGGCTAGTAAAGCTGTGAGAACATCCACCTAAAAGATATTCAACTAACTCTTGATGACTCCAGTAACCTTGGACTGCTTCCACAGGTTTTGTTTCTGGAGTCCAAAGTGGTAGTAAAGAATGCGCCAGGTCATTTTGTCCAAAAGGTGGCTGTTGTAAGGGACGCAAGCATTGCAGTTGTACGTTAGCAGAACAGTTATTTTTGTCTTTCACCTGTACAACGTCTGCAGGTATAGGAAAGTAAGTTGTCAATTCTGACTGGTCATACTTAGCAATCAATGCACCCCTGAGGTACATACCCCCATAATTTCCCTGACCACTTCTAGCAGGTCTGCCAATTTCCTCTGAGATAGTACATATGTCCTGTTCTAAACAACCTGCACAACCATCACGGTATTGTTGATACCTTCCACACCTATCTGCTAAAACTTTGGAACGAATCACCCCCTGTATAGTATTAGGTGTCGGAGGGAAGATACTCCTAGCGCGATGTCCCTCACCCGCTGAGAAGGGACGACCATCTCGAAACAACAAAACATCAGAAGGCTCAATAAAAATCTGCATTACTCTTCTTCTCCTGCTTCGACTCTTGCTAAAAATCGAGTGAATACTAACAAGTCAGCAAAAGTCTTCAGTTTGCCAGTTTGGCTGGCTGTTGTGCTTTGTTCCAGATCAGCTTGCATAACTAGATGGGATAAATTTTCTGCCAATTCTTCCTGCTCATGCTTTGAAATTGGTTTTCCTCCCTGTTGACGGTTCAAAAGTCGCTTAATTTCTGCTATGTATACATCTTTTAAAGAACTTGTGTAGAGATTTTCTAGCGAATCTCGATTCAAGGGGGGAGACGCATTCACCATCCGAGATAGAGTTTCAGCTTGTTCCCGTAACACATATGGAAACTTGCCAGAAATTTCATCGTTTGCAAATTTGCCTTGAAACTTTAGTAGAATGTCTACCGTGTCTATAGACTTTTCACGTAAATCTTTAGTGGAATCTTCTGGATAAGTCCATTTTGCTCCCGCACTCATGATTTCACCAGAACGCTTGAGAAAAGTGAGACTCAATGCATTACGACATTCCTGACGTTTGGCAGCTTTTTCAGCCTTACGAACTTCTGTGAGGGTAACATCTAAAGCTTGTTTGTAATGTGCAAGCACAATGCCTGTACTTGCTGTTGCTTTGTGTCCCATTGTTGCTAGTAATCTGGGTTTATCTTCATCTCGTAACTTAAGCCATATATAACCTGTTTTAGCATCACCGAAACTTACTTGAAATTCTTCTCCCGCCTCATTAGTTTTTACCTCTCCAGAAAAAGCTGCTCGTAATTCCCTAGCAACTTCTAAGACAAAATCTAAAGGCAATAAAGCCAAAACATCATCTCCACCAGAATAAACTAACTTGCCTGGATAACGATTTTCCACAATATGCCGCACCAATTTCAAAGAAAAATCACCCAGTGCTTTGCTAATAAATCCGTGAATGGCTGGAGACATTAGGCGAGGACTTTTGAGAATTTCCTGCCAATCTTGACGTTGTTCTAGTGCTTGTCTTGTCTGTGGATGCAAGATTTTTTCGTACTCAGGCATTTTATCCCCAGCAATCCACTCGCCCATATTATCGCCATCCATCATAAGCACAGCAAAATATTTTCTGGGTTTAGGAATTTTGTATTGGTCAGAAGTCACGATTTTGAGAAATTCTTTTAATTTGCATAAAGCAAATAAAATCTCTTCTTTTCTCTGGGCTAACTCACGCACTCGCTCGTAATAAGTTTCTTCAAACAATAACCTACCATCAGTTTTGAGAAATCTTAACAGTAGTGATTTGTCTTGTTTATTTAAGCTAGGCTGCTCTAACTTTGCTGATAAAAAAGGAATCACATCTTTTTTTATGTAGTTACCTTTTCTCATCACACTGTCACGAATAGCATCTAACCACTGTTTCATTGCTTGTCGTAACCTTTGAGAATCACTAACGAGGAAAGATTCTAGAACTTTCTTTTTAAAATCAGCAGTTGCTACAGTAGCTGTAGAGGGAAATTTAAGTTGATTAAACTCTTCAAGTGTCACTTCTTCTATGTCATCATCACTTGTTTGAGCTTGTTCTTGATGAGAAATCAGTTGGTTTTTAAAATAAGACCGCCAAGCCAATCGTTTACTCACCTCTACAGCGTCTAAACGTTCTTGACCTGTATCTTGAATCTCCAAACTCTCTAACTTTTTGGCAAGATTAATCCAGAAATGACGGATTCTACTCCGTCCAGCCCCATCAAAATTGTCTTCCAATGAATTTTGATGATCTATCCCATCATACAGAGCAGCACGTTCACCCCCCAAGGTAGATTTATCTCCTGTCTCTTCAACTTGCAGAAAATTTCTTAAACCTTTGCGGCTACCTAAAGCTTTTTCAGTGATGAAGTACAAATCACTGTAAATTGCTCCTATATTAGGCTGATAAGTGTCTTTACTATAGATACTGAGTATTTTTTCTGTCCGGTCAGTGCGATCGCCTAAGTAAGTCCTATGCTTCTCCAAAAGCTCAAATGCATCAGCCTGAATCGGTTCCGTTCCTGTGGGTCGCCAAGGATACACTTGCCAATAAGTTTCAAATAGATTTGTGATCTGCCTTTCCCACGTCTTTGACCAAGCAGGAGGTTGACCTAACACTGTTTCTAAGTCTAGACGTACTGCTTGAGAGATTTCTTGCCATTGCGATCGCACCCTGTCAGCCGCTTCTTTTGCCAAATCTTCACCCTGACTAGTAGGTACTATCGCCAAAAATCGGTTAGGTAAGCTAGGTAAAATCAAATCTTCTAGTCTGGGTGACTCAGAGAGGATACCTTTGCTGTGCAGCCAGCGATCGCACAAAGGTTGTCCAACCAGGTTCGGAAAAATCACTGCATCAGGCCCAATCGCATCAGCAATGACTTGGATAGCACACCAATTGAGATACGAAAGCAAATAGCTACCAGTCCACAAGTCTTGAGTACGACGTGCAGCACTGATAAATGCTTGAACAGGACCAATGGTAAATAACAAAAACGCTGGATCGGAATTGGTGGCGGCTATCGCACTCGTCAAAGCCTGATGTGACCAAATCGAGTGATCGGGGATGCGAGTATCGGCTGGTAGTAAGTCCCATAAAGCGCCTAGTTGACTACCTTCAGTGCGTTGAATTTCATCTGACCAATTGCGCCACAGCCAAAGAAAAAGTTTCTGCGGGTCTTGCTTAATTTCGGGTTTAATTGATTCTAGTGATTTTCGAATTGCTTGTTGTAGTTGAGACTCATCAATTTGAGTAGGCAAAAATCGACCTTTACTAAGATTGAGACGCACTCCAGCCAAGGGATGAGTCAGATAGGGTTGATTGCGAAAACTAGCTCCGCCAATGCTTCTATACTTGGGAAAGTTCAGGCGATCGGCAGCCGATGCAATCCAGTCTGCTTGTTGAAAATCTCGCTTAGTTAATGTAATACCTAAAATTTTTGCCCAATTGTTTGATTGTCCCTCATGCTTTTGAATGTCAAATGGTTTATTTGGTGGATCGTGCAGTAGAGCATTAAGTTTAAGTAGCCAAAATTCTGAGTTAGTCATGTAAATGTTACCATTGATATATTGTTCAGCTTGCTGATAAATTCATCAATAATATTTTGATTTGGCGATGGAAATTTTGTAGACGTTGATGCATTTTTGTTTATGAGAACCAACCTACAACTACTTGGTATTAACTGTGTTTTGAAATGGATGATAAGAATAGCGAATTGTCCCTTAGAAAGTGACAAAACTTTGACATGAAAGGGTGATGCACTCCTACGAATTTCCTTATCAGCTTCTAAAGATGCTTTATTGTTAGATCTTGGTAGAGATGTAAAGTAAAATTGAATTGGCAAACCAAAAGCAGCACGTTTAATAGTTACTACCCTAGATCTACCTCTGCTAGAAATCCATGTTTTGACTTGTGGATAGTCATCTCCGGTTGGTATATTGTATCGAGTCCTAAAATTTTTATACTGACTTCCAAAAGCATTCAAAAGCTGATCCCATCTTTGATTGATAACAGGGTTATCGGATTGCCAGATATACAGATTAGCTGTGTTTGGATGTAGTATGTCAAATTCTGTAGGTGCTGTTAATGAAATATTGGTAGCTAATAAAATACTTTTATATAAGTTTTTGATAGCTCGAATACCTAATTGAATCTCTAATTCAAATTCACTTAAATTAGTAGATTTACTCTTCAAATCTATCTCAGGTATATTAATATCTTTGTATTCATAGTCATTGATTTTAATGTTGCCGCACCCTCGATTACTTCGGGAGCCAATACCACCTAGATTTACCAGCATCCACATAGCGCCAGCAGCCAACTGTAAACAATGTAAGCCATCTTCAACGAGTGGACGAGTTTGTAAAACTACTTTGAATTGTCTTTTAGATGGAATATATCCTCTAGCGTCTTTATCCCGACTTTGGTAAACAGAAAAAAGCAGATAGGATAAACCAGTCCAAATAGTATCTCTAGAGTCAGGTCTTTCTAGAGACTTTGTACTTGTAGGTTTTTCTGCCTGAACTCGAACAATGACTGAACCGCCAGCATCCGTACTGCCAAAAACCTTGTTCTCCCATTTTTTGACCCTATCAAAAGTTGTGATGCTGGATGCGATCGCCCTAAACCAATACCGCAATGCACCACGAAACGCAGGGGGACGAAGTTCAGCCGTGGTTTGATCAGCGCCAGCAAGAAATAGAGGTGTAACGGTTTCTAAGTCAAATGTAATTGAAGGCATAGATTTGAGTTTGTTACTTGATAATTAGCACGACACATAAGCCTCTGGAGATTGAACTGCAATGACTCTGGTTTAGGATTCCCAACGCTGACTGAGCTGTACCATTGGAAGTTGGGAAACCTCTTGTCCTCTTTCCAGATAGTGAATGCACCGAAGCCTACTTTT
>Ga0070738_10006413_pt1 | contig 12347 bp, 7 predicted proteins | sample Coa_R2_2_FD_66446 | JGI IMG/M metagenome (GOLD analysis project Ga0070738, IMG submission 66446) | Surface soil microbial communities from Centralia Pennsylvania, which are recovering from an underground coalmine fire - Coalmine... | ecosystem: Environmental > Terrestrial > Soil > Unclassified ... | reverse complement strand
GCGGTTGCTGTCGCCGCGCAAAGCAGGTGGAAAAGACACCAATACACCGCAATCGGGATGCGTCCAAATTGGCTAACTGGGCTTCCTGGTAAGCTTTTCGTCGTGCCGTATCGCGGGGATCTTCACCCGCCACCATCCGGCCCCCGATAATCCACCAGGACGATCGCGGATAGGTATTGCGCTTTGCCAGCAGCAGTTGATGTTGGTAGGTAAACACCAGATCGACACAGGCAAACACCAGAAAATCAAGCGCTTGCCCATAGACCGGGGTGGGCATGTATGTCCCCGGCTTCACAGGGTTGGTGCGTCCGGCTTCCTCAAAGTGCAGCACATCAAGCATATGGTCAGGGCTTAACTCTAATGAACGACACCCCACACCCTACACTCCATAACGTCCAACTGGTTGCGGTGGACACTACAACGAACGGTTCCCGCCGGGGCGATCGCCCGTCGCTGGGGGTGGCGGTACGGCGGGTGGCTGCGCTTTGGCAGCGCTGAGCTGCTCTTCGGCGATCGCGTACCAGACTTGTCCAAAGGTGCGTGGATTGAGCGGTTTCCCTTTTTGGTCAGGAAAGAGCTGGAAGAAGCGGCTATCGGCTAATGCGTCCAGTCGCTGGCTGTTCTTAGCACCCGATTCGCCCAGGGCTGCCAGCCATTGGTCATAGTTCGCACGCGTATAGTGGCCCAGCTTGCTGCGCGTTTCTGGTTTCAGGGTTGCTAGCTTGTCCATCGTGCTGCTGGCGATCGCGGTCCATTCTGCCTGCAGCCTGGCCTGCTCGGGGTCACTTAGCGGTTGCGATCGGCGCTGAGGATACTGGCTATAAAAGGCAGCATCCACCAGCGCGGTAAAAAACGGAAAGTCGATGTTGAGCTGGCGACGACGCTCGCGCAACGCGGCTTGATCGGTTGAATTTACTGGAGCCGGGGTGCTGGGCGCAGTCGATGCGTCTGGCGCGGGTGCATTCGCTGGCGCGGGACTGTTGGTGGCTACAGAGGGAGCATTGGGTTTTGCCCCGGGCGGCTTGTGGGGAACGACTTTCCAGGCTACTGCCGCCACCAGCATAAGCAGACCGACCGCCATCGCTGCCGATGCCCGTGGGTCGCTATCGCCCTTCCGTTTTGGTCGGACGCGTCTTCGGGGTGGCTGTGCCGGTCGGAGTTTAGGGTCGTCGGCCTGATCGGTCGTTGCAGGGGCCGCTGTCACAGCGGTGGTAGACGCCACGGGGCCGATCGCGACCGGGGTGGCCGTTGCGGTGGGCAGCAGTGGTTCCAGGAGTTGGGTGACTTGAGCGGCTGACGCGATCCGCTTCTTGGGCTGAGGATGGAGCATTTGCCGCAGAATTTGGGCTAATTTGGGCTGTACCTTGACCCTCGACTCCCACTCAAGCTGGCGGGTCTGGCTGTTGTACAGCGCTTCTGGCCCATCTCCTGCCAGCAGCGCGATCGCGACGACCGCCAGTGCATACAGGTCGCTGGTCGCATCGACTTTACCGTTGAACTGTTCAGGCGGCGCGTATCCCCACTGTCCCAGCGCTTCGCGGCGATCGACGGGATGAAGCTGCAGCCGCACCACCAGTTCCTGCACCAGGCCGAAGTTGATTAAAACAGGCAGTTGGTCTTGCTGACGCCAGATGAGCGTGTGCAGTGAAATATTGCGATGCACCACATCCCGGTTGTGCAGGTACGTGAGCACAGGGAGGACTTTGAGCAGAAACTGGATCACCTCAGCTTCCGCAAACCCCTGCCCCTGTGCTTTTCGCTCGTCCAGCAACACGCCGTAGCTTTTGCCTTCGATATAGTCCCGCCCCCAATACAGCCGCTGCTCCTGTGCAATCATTACCCGCAGGCGCGGCAGTTGGGGGTGCTGGAGTTCGTAAAGCTCAGACACAGCCTGGTGAAAGCGCTGGCGCAGAGCTTCTACAGCCGCCGCATCCTGATTCACCGGCGTAAATTCCTTTAGGACGCACAGCTCATTCAGGCGCTTTTGGTCGCGTGCCAGATAGGTCTGACCAAATTTGCCCTGTCCCGCTACGCCAATTAAACGATAGCGATCATGAAGTAGGGTGCCGGGAGCGATCGGAGCTTGCATAGCAGTGTTGACCTACGGAGGTGTCAGCGTTGGGAGAGCGATCAACGAACGGATGGGTGAAGAATCGTGCTTCTAAATGTTAGCCACAGGCTTGCATTCAGATAACACAAGATTTGCAGGAATGCCGCCCTGAATTGTGAACGAAGCGGAAGGCTGCCCGGTCAGCCTGTCTCTTGGCACCCCGAACATGAGCCGTTCGGCGCTTAGAGCAACGCCCCACATGCAGCCATTTGCAAGTTGACAAAATTATAGAACATGCGTACTAAAATTATGACATTCTTGTTAGGAATTCCGCGAAAATTGATCGCGTTTACGCGTTTATAGCCGTAGCCAGATTCAGGATGGCGGCAAGTCAACAAGCCTACCCAAAATCGGCTATCCAGCGATTGCCCCTGTCCTGAGCGGGCTGACCAAAGCGATCCAGCAACTTTACCGCCGCAAAACCGTCATCTTTCTGGGTGCTTTCTGAACCAGACGCGGCGATCGGGTTTCTTTGTGCCGCGATCGCAGGACGGGTTGGGTAAATCTTTGCGGAGAAAGCAAAAATGCTGACACGAGTCACTCATGTTTCGCTGCTCGTTCGTGATCAAGATGAAGCACTCAATTGGTACCTCGAAAAACTTGAATTTGAGAAGCGAGCCGATAGCCCATTTCCCAATGATATGCCTGGTCGCTGGTTGACCATTTCGCCCAAACGCCAGCCGGATCTGGAAATTGTGCTCCAGCCGATCGAGTGGGGGCTTAGCGGTAGTCCCGAGACGCGCTCCCAGGCGATCGGGCAAACACCCGGTTGGGTCATCATCACAGACAATTGCCGGAGCGACTACGAAAGGCTCAAGTCGCGCGGTGTGGAATTTTCCAGCCCCCCCGAAGAGTTGCCGTGGGGAATTTCAGCCGTGCTGCGGGATCTTTACGGCACGCAGCATAATTTGCTCCAGCCATTCGTGGTGCTGTCTTGAAGGGTATGACCATCAAGGGGAACGGTACCGCACTGGAAGGATCAGCCACCCAACCGCGATCGCCCAATCCTGTCGCCGATCTTAACCGCTAAAATTAGGTGGTGAATCCTTCGATGTAAACACCATGACTGCGCGATCGCCCGTTGAATTCCTCGATGCCTTTGATGTGGTGGTGGTCGGAGCCGGACATGCTGGCTGCGAAGCCGCGCTCGCAACGGCACGGTTGGGCTGTCGGACGCTGCTCCTCACGCTGACGCTGGACAAGATCGCGTGGCAACCCTGCAACCCAGCCGTGGGCGGGCCTGCCAAGTCTCAACTGGTGCATGAAGTGGATGCGCTGGGTGGCGAAATTGGCAAAATGGCCGATCGCACCTATCTCCAAAAGCGGGTGCTCAACATTTCCCGTGGGCCAGCCGTGTGGGCACTCCGGGCACAGACCGACAAGCGCGAATACGCGGCGGTGATGAAAACCGTGGTGGAGAATCAGCCCCACCTGACCATCCGCGAGGGCATGGCGACCGATCTCGTGCTGGGTGAGAATGACGACATCATCGGAGTGCAGACCTATTTTGGAGTCGCGTTTCAGTGCAAAGCGGTGGTGCTGACGACAGGCACCTTTCTGGGCGGCAAAATTTGGGTCGGCAATAAGTCGATGGCCGCCGGACGGGCAGGCGAGTTTGCGGCGGTTGGCATGACGGAGACGCTGAACCGTCTGGGCTTTGAAACGGGGCGACTGAAAACAGGTACGCCCGCGCGGGTCGATCGCCGATCGGTCGATTTCACCAACCTGGAGCCCCAGCCCGGTGATCCGGATGTGCGCTGGTTTAGTTTTGACCCAGAGGCGTGGGTCGAGCGGGAGCAAATGCCCTGTTATCTGACGCGCACCACGCCTGAGACGCACCGTATTATTCGCGAGAACCTGCATCTGTCGCCCGTTTACGGCGGCTGGGTGGATGCCAAAGGCCCGCGCTACTGTCCCAGCATTGAAGACAAAATTGTGCGCTTTGCGGATAAAGAAAGCCACCAGATCTTTATTGAGCCAGAGGGACGCCAGACGCCAGAGCTTTACATCCAGGGCTTTTCAACCGGACTGCCAGAGCCAATTCAGCTCCAGATGCTGCGATCGCTCCCCGGTCTGGAACATTGCGCCATGCTGCGTCCGGCCTATGCGGTTGAGTATGACTATTTGCCAGCAACGCAGTGCTACCCGACACTGATGACCAAACGCGTTGAGGGACTGTTCTGTGCGGGACAGATCAACGGCACAACGGGATATGAGGAAGCGGCAGCCCAGGGTATTGTGGCAGGCATTAATGCCGCACGGTTTGTCCACCAGCAAGAAATGATTGTCTTCCCACGGGAGCAGAGCTACATCGGCACGCTCATCGATGACCTCTGCACGAAAGATTTGCGGGAACCCTACCGCGTACTGACCTCACGATCCGAATACCGCTTGCTGCTGCGATCGGATAATGCCGACCAACGCCTCACTCCCCTGGGGCGCGAAGTGGGGCTGGTTGACGATCGCCGCTGGCAGTTGTTTACCCACAAGCAGGAACGCATTGTGGCGGAGAAAGAGCGCCTCCACGAAACGCGCGTCAAAGAGCACGATGCGTTAGGTAAGGAAATTGCTGCGCACACGCAACAGGCGATCAAAGGGTCAATTACACTCGCTGATCTGCTGCGGAAACCAGGATTTCATTACGTTGATTTAGACCGATTTGGACTGGGAAATGCTGAGTGCAATCGGGCCGAAAAGGAAGGGGCCGAAATTGACATCAAGTACGCCGGGTATATCCAGCGCCAGCAGCACCAGATTGACGCGATCGTGCGTCAGGAACACCGCAAACTACCCCCCGATCTGGACTATCACGCGATTTCGACCCTTTCCAAAGAAGCCCGCGAAAAATTAGCGAAGGTGCAGCCCTTAACCATCGGGCAGGCCACGCGCATTGGTGGCGTAAATCCTGCTGATGTCAATGCGTTACTGGTCTATCTTGAAATCCAATCCCGCCAGCAGCCAGAGGTGAGTGTGCCATAACGGCGTTTGCCCGATCGGCTGGTTCAATCGCGGTGACGGGTTTCTCTGTACACAAACAAATTTCTGAGCTAGTTTCGAGGCAGCGATCGCAGGAAGACAGACCATGCTGACCAAGCTCTGGGCGTTTCTCAACACCGATATTCAGGACTTGAACTGGAAACAGGCGGGAGAGGTGACCAAAACCGGGGTTGATGCCGCCAAAGCCGTGTTTGACCTGGCAAAAACGGTGAAAGAGCAGCAGCCCAAAGTTGAAACGCTGAAGCCCTACATCGGGCAGATTTCTTCCTTGCTGGATGTCCTCAATGCGCCTTTTGCCCAGATCGTCAAAGACACGATCCCCTTTGCGCCGCTGGCGATCACGATTCTGAAACTGGTGTGTGACTACACCCACAAGGAGCCGAGTCTGGAGCAGTGCGTGGCCCTGGTGAGTCAGGTGGCCTACCTGGAAAGTTTGCAGGTCACCCTGAAGGAAACGCCGGACTTGCTCGATCGCCTGGGTGAAGTGCCGGTTTCGGACGCGATCGCCCAGCAAATTAAAAAGTTGGGCGACCTGGAAATCGACGATCGCGATGCCCGCAAAGCCATCCTGTACTTTCACGAATCGAAGCTTGCGAACGCGTTCAATGAGGTTCTTAAAGCACGATTGGAGCAAGCTGGACTGGAACCAGCGGAAGCCCAAACGATCACCGATCGCGTCGCTCGCAAGACCGATGAATACATGCCGCCTGCATTGGCTCAGGTGGGCGACGGGGTTAAACGCCTGGTGGAGTGGTATCGCCTGGGTGGGCGCGAGGTGCTGGAGAAATACACCAGCATCGATGATTATCTGACGCAGCAAATTCAGACGCGCCCGCTGGAAAAAGTCTTTGCGGAGAACTTCACCTTCCGCGATATCTACGTGCCGCTGAAGGCGCAGTTCATTCAGCGTGATGGGGACGTGGACAAGGACAAAGAACCCATTGAGCTGGAGCAGTGGGCAAAGGCATTGCTGAATGATGACCAGAAACGCGATCGCGTCATGTTCATTCAGGGTGGCCCCGGACGGGGGAAAAGCGTGTTTTGCCGCATGTTTGCCGATTGGGTGCGGCAGCACGAACATCCCCGCTGGACACCGATCCTCATTCGCCTGCGCGACATTCGCACGTTAGAGAAAGACTTTGAGGAAACCCTGCGGAAAGCCGTCGATCGCGATTTTGCCCGCAACGATCCAGGCTGGCTGACCGATCGCAACATTCGCTTTTTGTTTCTGCTGGATGGCTTTGACGAACTGCTGATGGAAGGCAGAACCAGTGGTGGGTTGGAAGAGTTTCTCAAACAGGTGGGTAGGTTTCAGGAAAGCTGCAAAGACAATGCCGAGAAGGGACATCGGGTGCTGATTACAGGGCGATCACTCTCCCTCCAGAGCATCGAACGTCTCATGCCCGCCAACCTGGAACGCGTGGAACTGCTGCCGATGGATGACGCACTGCAAGAACAGTGGTTTACCCAATGGGGCAAGTTGATCAACGCCGATCCGGTGCATCTCAAGGCAATTTTGCAGGATGAACGCTTGCCCGATCGCGTGCGCGAACTGGCGCGAGAACCGTTGCTGCTCTACCTCCTTGCCGCCATGCACCGCGATGGTGAATTCAGGCTGGAGATGTTTGACGGGGCAGACGGAGCCAAAGCCAGAGATTTGATCTACAGTCGCACGATCGATTGGGTACTGACCAAACAGCGTCCAGAGTGGCTCAACAAAGACATCACCGAACTGCAAACCGAAAGTCTCCGCCACATCCTGGCAGAAGCCGGATTGTGTGTGGTGCAGTCTGGCGGTGAGTGTGCCCCTGTAAAAATGATCGAAGACCGCTTGAAAGGGGACGATGAGGCAAAAAGATTGCTAGAGGAAGCACGGGCACGCCTTCAGGGTGATCCGCTCCGCAATGCCCTCGCTGCGTTTTATCTTCAGCCCGGACGCGCAGGTAGTGGCTCCGTTGAGTTTGCCCACAAGAGCTTTGGTGAGTTTCTGTGCGCCGGACGCATCAAAGACAGTCTGGCAGACTGGGCACAACCCGGCATCCGACGGCAGGAGTTTTACATCCCTACGGAACAGATGGACTGGGAAATTTATGACCTGCTGGGCTTTGGTGGCTTAACGCCCGAAATTGTAGAATACATCACCGCTTATTTCGATCTCTGCTCAGACCTGTTTGACGCGGAGAAGCTTGTGCGGCTGTTCAAACGCCTGGAGCATTTCTATGAGCGCTGGTGCGACGGCGAGTTTATTGATGCGCCACCGGAGAATTTACCTCAGAAAAAAATGCGGCTGTTGAAGGAGCAGTTGAGCGATCGGGATTTTCAATTGGGGCAACGGCAAATAGACATCTATACAGGTTTGAATGTAATGATTTTGCTTTTTGGGCTACATCAGTATGCTCAAATAAAAGACGACCTGAAAAACCAAATTGGCTTTCATCCCTGTGGTCAAGAAGATGCTGAAGATTTTGACACAAAACGACTGCGTTCTATCATTAACTGGAGCTATTGCTTAAGAACATCTTCATTTAGAAGAATAGTTGGATCACTCCTTGTAGGTTCGAATCTCAGCAGCGCAGACGTTCATATCACAAGCCTTTCTGAGGTGAATCTTGCTGATGCTAATCTCAGCAAGGCATCTGTTTGGGGTACAGACCTCCGTAAGGCAAACCTCCGTAATACCAATTTCAGCAACGCAAACCTAGCAGCGACAAGCTTAAGCGGTGCGGACCTAAGCAGCGCGAATTTAAGCGGCTCAAGACTGATTCGCGTATCCTTTCACGGTACAAATTTAAGTGGTGCGAACTTTAGCGATGCCAACCTTAAAGATATTTCCTGGGATGAGCAGACGAACTGGGAGGGTGTGCAGGGGTTAGAGACAGCGGTGAACGTGCCGGAGGCGCTGAAGCGGCAGTTGGGGTTGGCGTGAGGGGGAGGGGAACAGGGGGAGTCGGGAGTTGGGAGTTGGGAGTTGGGAGGCACGGGGAGAGCGACGGTTGCAATCCGCCGGGTTTCGTCGATCGCAGTCCCCTACACCGCTGCGCGGCACCCTACACGGCGCGCTGACCTGGCGTGAGCAGGGGTTGGAGAAATTTGCTGGAATTCCTTCCTTGTGCTCGCTACCGCAGTGGAAATTTAGGGCAGTATAACGTAAAGGACTACCGTGAAGTTGGGTAGAGAGCCATACCAGAAGGAGACCCAGGGATGTCGATAGAGAGTGCAAATCGGTTCCTCGAGGCAGTTGCTTATGATGAAACGCTGCGCGATCGGTTTGAAGGAGTGACCAATCCAGACGATTTCTTGAGAATTACGGAGCAACTGGGCTACAGTTTCACCACCGATGAGCTAATGGCGATCGCACGAGAACAGAGCCAGGGGGTCATCGTCAGGCGTAGCACAGGTGTCTGGAAGTGGTTACGCAGCGTGAACTGGGTGTGAGCAATACGGCAGAGCGCCCCAACCAAACTGGACTTTGCCCGCTGTGCAGCAGCACCAATGTCCCCTGAGCCAGCCGTACCGATGCCGTACAGACCGCACTCTCGATCAATGCAAGGGGGGCAGGCGCTCTGCCTCACCTACTCCCGCTCTGCTCGCCACGTCTGGTACCGCTTTGTCTCAGCCAGCATGGGATTGATGCCAAACCAACCGCCCTGCTGATCCTGGTATTCAAACATAAACATACTGCGGAGGAGGGTCTGGTACTCAATCTCCCCACGCGCGCTCTGTTGCTCAACGACCTGAAAAATCAAGGCCCACTCGTTGTCGTCGATCGTCCGCACCAGGGCATCACGCTGACCACGAATGACCTGTTCTACCGTGTCCCGTGCGAAAGGGGGATCGCCCTGCTGAACGCAGTTACGCAGCAAACCCAGCAGATTGCGGACGTGCCCCCCGCTGACCAGGCAGAGTCGATCGAGCGTCTCGACGTGGTCAAAGATGTCCCCAATTCGGGCAAGGCGCTGATCGGGTTCAATCTGCGGCAGTGCGCGCGCCAGTACCATTTGCCGCAATAACGCAATGCCTTCGTCATACCGACGACCATCCCGCTGCTGGACAGGCACCATCGGCAAAACTTTGGGCGATATGCCGCCGCCAAACCACTGCTTGAGAATTTCGACTTCGTTGGAAAATACCAGCGCCAGGGGAATGGTGTAAACAACATGGCAGTTGAGTTTGGAGAGCTGTTCGCCCCGATCGACAAACAGATATTCCGGCTGCGTACGACCCGATGGCAATTGACGGGCATCCACGCGATCGAGGTTATCAATGATCACGACCAGTCCTCGTTTGCCGCGCTGCTTCAGCAGTTGGTTGGCCTGTCCCAGCAGCTCATCGTTCAACGACTGGAGAATGCCGTTGGTGCGCGGCTCCATATACTGCCGCAGTTGATTTCGCAGTCGAGGGCTGTCTTTCGTGCGGGCGGTAATCTTGCTAATGCCCACCGAAAAGTCAATCTGCGAAATTTCGATCGGGGTTTGCAAAATTTCGCCGATCTCAGTAAACAGGTTGGCGAAGTAGCGCGGCTTGAGTTTGATCTGGTCGGCTTCCAGCTTTTCACTGACCTGGTGGGCGATCGCGATCAAGATATCGGTGACATCAACATCCGACATGTCCAGATCTTCGGTCGATACAAAATAGACTACGTAAAAGCCCAACTGTTCAAGTTCCGTTTTTAACCGCAGCAGTTCCGTCGATTTGCCACAGCCAATATGCCCTGTAAAGAGCTGACAGGTGCCTTCATCCGCCAGGAGCGAGATTGTTCGTTTCAGTTCTTGAATGATGTTACTGCCGCGAACAGGCGCAAAGTCGATGTAGTAAGCCCGATCCTGCGGATTGCTGATCGAGAGAGCGCGGCTTGGATCACAGGCTTTGAGAAACTCAGACGCATTGATAGACATGTGTAACAGGATGTCTCGAGCAATTAATTAACGTATCGATGTGACGGACTATACAATTGCCGCCACGCGTAGTCATTAGGATTTTGCCTGTCTCAGTAAACGCACTGAGCAGCAAACAGGCTTAGGGTCATCAAACCAATGGCAGCGCACAATCACCAGCACGATCATAACGAGCATCCTCACCATGAGCATCCCCACCATGAGCATCCCCCCACCCATAATGCCGTTAATGGCAGCGACGCGGGCAACGGTGGCGCAAATGAATCGGACGCAGAGTTTTTAAAGCAGCATCCAACCTATCTATCGCAACAGTCGCGTCGTGCCTTTTTGGCATCGGCTGGAGCTGCCGCCGCCTTAGGCACCAACTACGCGATGAGCTTTTTACGCGGCGACAAGGCCGAAGCCAAGACCGAAACGCTGATGGCTGCCGATATGATCCGGGACGCAGGGAATATCCACGTTCTGAAAGCGACGCCGAAAACCTGCTTCTGGGGCTATTTTGATAAAACCCAACCGCCGGTGCTCACAATCAATCCCGGTGATATTGTGTACATCGAAGCGCTGACGCACCACGCCGGGGACGCCCCTGATTTACTCATGGATAGTGGCGTGAAAGCCGTTTACGACCAGGTGACCGATCGCGGCCCTGGTGTACACATCATGACCGGGCCGATCGCCGTCACAGGAGCCGAACCGGGTGATACGCTCATGGTGCGAATCTTAAAAACGGAACCACGGCTGGCCTATGGCAGTAACATTGCGGCCCACTGGGGCTATCTGTACAACACCTTCAAGAAAGAGCGCATCACGATCTACAAGATCGACAAAGAGGCGTCGTTAGCGTATCCAGCCTTTGCCTACGACTTCAAAGGCCGACCGATCTACGACAAACCAGGATTCGTGACGGCACCCGACCCCGCATCCCGTGAAAAGATCAAAACCAAGGTGGCGATCCCGCTCCGTCCTCACTTTGGCGTCATGGGAGTGGCCCCTCAAGAAAGCGGGCGCATTAACAGCATTCCGCCCGGTCCCTTTGGCGGCAACATCGACAACTGGCGGATTGGGGCGGGTGCCACCATGTACTATCCCGTGTTCAACAAGGGCGCGAATTTCTTTGTGGGTGACAGCCACATGGCGCAGGGTGACGCGGAACTGTCAGGAACAGCGATCGAGGCTTCGATGAATGCCTATCTCCAGATCTTTGTGCTGAAAGATTTCCCGATCACCAATCCCATCCTGGAAACGGATTCTCACTGGATCACCCACGGCTTTAACGAAGACCTGAACAAGGCCATGCGGCAGTCTGCGGATCAAATGCTGGACTTTTTGGTCAACAAGCGCAAGATGAGTCGGGATGAAGCCTACTCCATGATCTCGGTTGGCGTTGACTTTGGCGTAACGCAGGTGGTGGATATCCGTCAGGGATGCCATGCGGCGGTACCCAAGCACCTGTTTATGCCGACGTAACCCTGCAGCCGTCCAGAAGAGAACGCTGTTGGGACTGTTCCACCAACCTGTCAATTCTTGCCGCCGTGTTGTTCAGTGCTGTTTGGCAGCCATGATGCAACACGGCGTTGCTGTTAGAAATGCACTGGCGATTCACAATCACAAAAAATTATCTGTGATGCCGTAATACCCTTCCGTTTGCTGTAGCTATCAATACCTGTAAAGGGTGATGCGGTTCAAGCTGGCACCGAACCAGAGGTTAAGGGTGTCGCTGATTTTGCCGTCGATCGTGTCAACTTTGCTGTCCAACTAAAAGGATTAAAGAGGGGTATACATGGCTCGTAGAACGCTATCCAGTAAATGGCTAATTGCTTGCCTGTGCATGGCAACAACAATCTCGTTAGCAAGCTGCAAAGATAGTAGCAAAAATCCACCATCAGCCAGCAGCTCAAGCAATTCGCCATCCGTTGCTCAACCTGAAAATCCATCCGCTTCAGCAGCCGTTGAGAAAGTCAAACCGGCTCCAGGAACAGGCAACGTGCAGGGAAAAGTCTTATACAATGACAAACCGGTTGCGAATATTGAAATTAAACTGTGTGAGAAATTCAGTCGATTTATTGGCGGCTGTAGTGGCAAAATCTACACCGCAAAAACGGATAAATCCGGCGAATTTGTGATCACTAACGTCAAGCCAAAAGTATACGAAGCCTTGCTCGCGCGTGTGTTTGATACGAATGAATATGTCTTTGCAACCTCTGGGTTGGGTGGGATCAGCTCTGCCAGCTACGAAGTGACATCCGACAAGACGCTATTTGCATCACCCACTAATCTGTTCAAAAGCGATCTAAAGTTGATCAACCCGAAAGCTGGCGAAAAGGTCAGCGCCCAAAATCTGGAAC
>Ga0070738_10006412_pt1 | contig 12348 bp, 7 predicted proteins | sample Coa_R2_2_FD_66446 | JGI IMG/M metagenome (GOLD analysis project Ga0070738, IMG submission 66446) | Surface soil microbial communities from Centralia Pennsylvania, which are recovering from an underground coalmine fire - Coalmine... | ecosystem: Environmental > Terrestrial > Soil > Unclassified ... | reverse complement strand
GGCCTCATTGAAGCTATTCTGCGTTCCGGCTGCGCTCGAAGGCGGATTTCCGGGCTTTCCCGAGTTCATTGCTCGGGCCTCATTGAAGCAACGACAGCGGCCCGGGAATGATACTGTAATGGGGAGCTTTCCCGAGTTCATTGCTCGGGCCTCATTGAAGCTATTCTGCGTTCCGGCTGCGCTCGAAGGCGGATTTCCGGGCTTTCCCGAGTTCATTGCTCGGGCCTCATTGAAGCAGCGGGTTCTGTTTCGTTGATAACCACCTCTTCGTCGAGGCGCTTTCCCGAGTTCATTGCTCGGGCCTCATTGAAGCAACCCAGCCAGTATCTCCGCGCCCTGCTGCCAGAGTCTCTCCTGAATAATGACTATCCTTGACATTGTTCAAACTTCAGACATAATTCAACAGTCGTAATCGAAAGGCGATTAGCACAGACTCTGGTTAGGATGCTTCTTGGCCGAGGCTAACTTAGGGATGGTGTTGTCATTCTCGCATATTGTGCGGGCCGTGGCTTCGTTCCTGACTCCGCATCGAATCTTGAGTGACAAAATGGAGTTAGAAAAACCGGGCGCGGCAAGCTTCTTAGCATCGCACGCTTTTGGCAGGCAGATGCCTTTGATAGCGCCTCCACCGTGATCAGTCTTACTCTCAACGCTTTCTTCTGGTGAACTAAGCCGACGGGGTGAGCACTCGACTAAAAAGCAAAATCTTGACCGGACGCGAGGCCCTTCAAATGCGTTAGGATGCCCGTAAGAGGCCTCAAAACCATGTTGCAGGTCGAGAAGCCTTTGCCCGTGGAAAGTGACGATTCTGGGCCGCTAAAGACTTCGCACTTTAAGCCGATTGAGTCATTCATCGGGATCATAAAACGTCATGTCGAGGTGTTTGGTGCTCTCATTGCGTCGAGCATAGCATTGGGATTGCTCTATCTCTACACCACACCGCCGAGCTACACGGCTCATGCCCAGATGGTGATTGATGATCGCAGGGTACAAGTATTGAAGCAGCAGTCCGTCATCGAGAGTGCTATGATCGATGCCGGCATGGTGAATACCCAAATTGAAGTTCTTAAATCACCCAATATAAGCTCGTCTGTTATCAAGGAACTCCATCTAACCGAGGATCCCGAATTTGTAGGCCGCCATGCCGGATTCTTGGGAGCCGCATTCGCGCTTATAGCGAATCATCTACTGCCCGATGAGTCATTATCCAACGAGCAACTAATGCAGAGGGCTATCACCGCCTTCGAAAAAAGGCGCACCGTGTCCCGTGTTAAGCAGACATATGTCCTGGAAATCGGATTTCAATCTTTGGAGCCCGCAAAGGCTGCGCAAATTGCCAATGCCATAGTAGATGCATATATCCTGGATCAGCTTGACTCCAAATATCAAGCGACTCGCCGCGCTAGCGGCTGGCTGCAGGATCGCATCAACGAATTGCGCACACAAGCTTCCGCTGCCGAGAAAGCTGTCGTGGATTTCAAACGCGCGAACAATATTGTCGAAAGCGGCCATGGACAGCTGATGCACGAAGAACGGCTGTCCGAGGTCAATAGCCAGCTCATGCTGGCGCGCGCCTCGACGGCTGAAGCGAAAGCACGGCTCGATCGAATTCGGGAAGTGATGAAGCAAGACGTCCCGGATGCATCTGTCGCGGACGCGCTACACAGCGAAATTATCATTCGTCTGCGCAATCAATATCTCGATTATGCGGCACGAGAAAGGGTGTGGGAAGACCGGTACGGCCCAAATCACATGGCTGCACTAAATCTCCGCATGCAAATGCAAGAGCTTCGGCATAATATCACCGATGAAATGAAAAAGATAGCGGAGAGCTATAAGAGCGATTATGAGATCGCCGTAGCGCGAGAACAAAGTTTAGCGAACAGCCTCGCAAGCGTGGTTGTTGACTCGCAAACCACCAATCAAGCTCAAATTAAGCTACGCGAGCTGGAGAGCATCTCTCAAACCTATCGAACGATTTATGATAACTTTCTCCAACGCTATATGGAGTCGGTCCAGCAACAGTCGTTCCCGATAACCGAGGCGCGGTTAATTGGGGCGGCAACTGCTCCCACGTCTCAAAGTTACCCTAATACTTTGGATGTTCTAGTGAAGGCGATCGGTGGTGGCGTAATGCTGGGCTTTACCGCCGCGTATTTGTTAGACGTCTCGGATCGGGCATTCCGCACCCGCCGCCAAGTCGAAAATGTTCTGAAGACTAATTGCATCGCAATACTGCCTGCTTTGACAATAGAAAATCCTCAATCAACCAGTAAAGATGAAGGAGGCGCGCCCAAGATGCCGCGGACAATCATAAATTGTCCGGATATCCTGCGGCATGTTGTCGATTCTCCATTCTCCCAATTCACCGAGGGACTCCGCACGGCGAAAGTCGTCATGGATCTCAATAGCGTGCTGAAATCGAATAAAGTAATCGGTGTGACTTCGACCGTGCCGAACGAAGGGAAATCGACAATAGCGTCGAATTTTGCACATCTCATCGCTCACGCCGGCGAGCGTGTTCTTCTATTGGATTGTGATCTTCGTAATCCTGTTCTGTCCCGGCGGCTTGCTCCGGGCTCAGTTCGGGGACTTATCGATGCCCTAGGCCGCAGGACGGAGCTAAATGGTGCGGTTTGGACCGAGCCTTCAACCGGATTGACATTCTTGCCTGCGGGCGTCACCTCAAACCTATTACACACCAACCACGTTCTGGCTTCTGGCGTAATGAAAGCTTTCATCGATAGGCTGCGAGATGTGTACGATTACGTGATTGTGGATCTTCCGCCTCTCACACCTGTAGTTGATACGAGAGCGACAATAGGGTTCATTGATTCCTATTTATATATTGTTGAATGGGGCCGAACGAAACGAGATGTAGTCGAAGATACTCTGAGAGAGGCTCCGGAGCTTTATGAGCGTCTTCTTGGTGTGCTTTTGAACAGAGCCGATATCGGTATAATGTCGCGTTATGAGGGGTATGCAAGCCGGTACCCCTATAGGAAACAATATTCGAGGTATGGGTATACAGAAAAGGGTTGATATCCATCTTGCTGTAAAAGGCTGTTGTACGGACAATACGAAAAGGACATGTAGCGGCCCAGTATTGGGTAAGTTGATTTGCCGGGGACAGAATCGGATCCGGGCGAATGGAAGATGAAGCGAGGAACCCGCATGGTAGAATGGGAATCCTTCGAAAAGAGCGAAAGGAATTACGCCATTTAGGGTGGTGCGATCTTTTTTGAAAGTAGGCGGTGTCTCCAACTCAGGGGGACGGACTCAACTTGATTCCATCTGATACACCCCGCGCTTGCTCAAAGATGCTGTTGACCTCGATTCAGGCGGCAGTCAAGGCAAAGATCCAGGGCGGTTCAAACCGGCTCACGAGTTATCTCCTGTTCGCAACTGCTGCAGGGGCCCCATTCCCGTTTGGATCACGCGATCGGGCTACGGTGGCGTTTTGGTGCATCGTTCTTGGAATTGCCGCCATTTCAGCCTCAGTGCGTGATCTTGGAAGACCCCGGCAAATCCTGCTTTTAGGTGTTGCATTTATAGCCGCGTGGTACAGTTTTGTCCTGCACGAACAGCTTTCAGATAGGACTTGGCTCGCAAACCCGCATCCACTTTGGGCAGAGGCTTCAGAATTACTCGGAACCGGGCTGACTCCCTCTGTCTCGATCACCAAACATGAGCCGTTTTATAGTTTGGGTCCCCCACTGGCAGCGGCGCTGGCACTCGTGGCCGGTTTGGTCGCGGGCTCAGATCGCTTGCGGGCTCGACAACTGCTGACTGTGGTCGGATGGTCCGGCGCTGGATATGCTCTTTTTGGAATCGTCAGCACGTTGTTCGAACCAACAATGATCCTCTGGCACGAGAGACATTCCGGTATCGGCAGCGTTACTGGGACCTTCATCAACAGAAATACGGCGGCTACCTATTTTGGGTCGTGCACGGCGATTTGGCTGCTTGTTCTAGCGGATCGTATCCGTGCCTGGCTGCTCGAAGCCCCAGTGCAGGCTAAGCTGCTTATCCATGATTTTCTTGCCAAGCCGCCCATGGCTATCGTGTTTGCCTTTTCTGCATTCTCTGTCTGCTTGATGGCCCTTTTGATGTCGCGTTCGCGTGCTGGCGTGACCGTGTCCTTGATGGTCCTTGTTGTTGCATTAACCCTGTTTTTTCATCGCAATTTAGCTTGGCGAGGCGGTTTGGGGTTGCTGGCAGCCGGTGCAAGCGCAGCGGGGCTTCTCTTGATGCAATTCTTGGGGGGAGGTGTCAGCCAACGTTTCGATTCAGATGGCCTTACTGATGAAGGCCGGTTCTACACATATCGTTCGACCTTACAGATGATCGCCGATCATCCGTGGTTCGGTACCGGTCTTGGGACTTTCGTATGGAGTTTTCCTAGCTATCGAAGCGGTGAGGTCTCACTTTCTGGTGTCTGGGACCTGGCCCACAGCACACCGCTCGAACTTGCCGCCGATCTCGGAATCCCATTGGCCGTAATCATAGGGCTTGGTTGGATCCTGGCTCTGGTGCTTCTCATTCGGGGCGCCCTGCGCCGCCGGCGTGACCGCATTATTCCTCTGGCGGCGCTTTCGGTTGCTCTCATCGGTCTGCTACATTCGACAGTGGATTTCAGCTTACAAGTACCGGGCTATGCGATCGTCGCATTCGCTGTAATCGGTGTGGGGTTAGCGCAGTCATTCCACACGTCCTCTAATCACGTTAAACTAGATTGATAAACGTTATTCAGAGTCTTCCCTGTTGGCGATCAGTAAGGCCAAGCTTTCCTATTCGCCTGCCGAAGTGGTCCGGCGTAACCGCCACTAGACGGCGAAAGGCGTGTGGGGGCACATGTTCGAGGCGCTGCCGGATGATCCGGACTTTGAATATCTGATCGCCGATTTCACCGCCGGCCGGGCGCATCAGCGCGCCAGCGGCGCAAAAGAGGGGCTCAAAATCAGGCCATCGGCCGATCACGCGGCGGTCTGAGCACTAAGATCCATCTCGCCGTGCCGGGCGGCCTCGGCTGTCCCATCTGGTTTGTGCTTACCGCCGGCCAGGCTGGCGGCGCGCCGCAGACGATGCCGCTCATCAAAGGGCTTCCGGCGTGTGGCGGCCCGCTATGAAAAGATCTCGAGAAATCATCTCGCGGTCGTCACACTCGCCGCCACCATCCTATAGCTAAGGTAACTGTCCGCAGAACCTGGAGTGCATTTTGTCTTGTCCTAAAAAACAAGTTATGATAATGTGATAAGTGACATTGATTGATATTTATCACACACGGGTACGAATGAGACGATGAGTCAGTGTCGTGAAGGCCGTTGTTTTCGGTCGCTACTCTTCAATCCTTGTCGGTCCCAAGCCATCTCCGCAGGGTATTGCCAATTAGGGATGGTATAGGGGTGGTGCGCCATCCAAGGCCCCCTTCTTGGCGGCTGCTTTAACGATCGTTGATGCTCAGAGCGCACTATTGTGGACCATATGGATTGTTATGGACAATATCGATGCTCTTGACGCTCCGTTTGAAGGGCTCGCCATAAATTGCAGCAGCTACGCATTTCGGTGAAATTGACGGTCAATGGGTCTGATTTGATCTAGTTGCAGAAAACAGAAAATCCGCTGTCCCTTCAGATGGAGGGATACGCAAATTGGTTCCGAAAAGTTCGCCGCGTGCGCGGCTTCGCAAAAATAACAAAAAGCTGCAGAACGCGGTGTATCTGGGTGAGTGTCAAGAGACAGCAATCGGGTGAGCGATTCACCCGAAGTGCGGCAGCTTGGTGCGGTTCAGGTGCGCTTTACGAAATTCAGACGGCTTACTGACACTGGAACTCGACTCCATCTAATAAAACAAATCCGGAAGTTTGTTGGCTGAGGAAGTTTTAGATTCATTCAGCCAGAATGGATTTCTTAATCTTGAGAAACCAGCAGGCGCAACGCCGAAAGTCCAACCTTGTCGAGTACCTAACCGATTGCCTTCGGCTAGCCGGCGGAGGATGTATGGTAGTTGCAACTTGCATAAAGCAAGACCTTGTTGATTAATTAACCGAAGCAAGCTCATTAATTAGCTTGACCGTAGCCTGACACCCCCATGGCAGGTCTCGTCCCTACATCGCGCTCAAATCGGCGAACTCATCTTGAGTTGTCCGATTTATGCTGCACAATTAGCGCTCCGTGGCTCGCCTTTGCGCTCCGTGATCCTGCTCTTTTTGGACCAGACTCCGTAGAACAGGTCTCCATATACTGCGGTGTTGCTCTTGTTGCAGGGATAGCATCTCTATACATCTCGCAGATTGGTGATGGGATCCCCTTAGAGATCTGTCCGCTTCATAGGTTAGATATTATTACATGCTCATTTAGTGCATCTACTGTTGCCGTGGTTACGGCATTCCTCGTCACACGACTCGATTGGATGCCAAGATCTCTGCCGATCATACATTTCTTCGTTTTGACGTCTCTGCTGCTTACTTCTAGATTTATTAGGCATTGGCTTATGCAACAAAGTCAACCCAAGCATGGGGATATTCGTCGAAAAGATACAAAAAATATCATTGTGTTAGGAGCAAATCGCCTTGCGAGTTTATACATGCAAGTGGTTGAAACTTTTTCATTGGGCGATCAGAAAGTCATAGCGGTTCTCGATGCGAACCCAAAGCTGCGCAATCGAATGCTCAACGGCCGTCAGATTATTGGTACTCCAGACGATTTACCTAGCATCGCTGATGAATATAAGATTCATGGTGTCGACATTCATAAGGTCGTCATTGCCACTGACCGGTCGGAGCTTTCTAGAACGGTATGGGATTGTTTAAATTCTGCCGCCCCAATGGAAATCGAGTTTCTGGCCGAACGCATAGGGTTCGCTCAGCAAATAACCAGCGGACCATCTGATCAAACGCAGCTTGCCGCGGCTCTCCCGCTAGAGCTCGACGCTATCATACTTAAAAGAAGCAAATACTGGAAGGTGAAGCGCCTCATAGATGTGATTATCGCGAGCACCTTGTTGGTTATCCTTATGCCGCTCATTGCAACAATAGCTATTTTTGTACGCGTGTGGATCGGCTCTCCAGTTATTTTTTGGCAACGGCGAGTTGGCCGGAATGGGAAGCCGTTTTTCATTTTCAAATTTAGGACGCTGTTGGCACCATACGATGAACATGGGCGCCCGCGCACCGAAGCAAAGAGATTTTCGAAGGCAGGATCCTTCTTGCGGCGCACCCGGCTGGACGAGCTTCCGCAACTTTTAAATGTCTTACGCGGCGAGATGTCGATCATAGGACCGCGCCCGTTACTCCCGATTGATCAGCCTCCAGGCGCCGGCACAAGACTTCTCATATCGCCGGGGATAACCGGCTGGGCTCAGGTCCATGGCGGTATTTTTCTTAGTCAAAACGAAAAAAACACCCTTGACGAGTATTATATCCGAAACGCTTCATTTTGGCTCGATTTCAAGATCCTGCTGAAAACTGCTAAGGTTTTGTTCGCTGGTGACCGCCCGCTCCCGGAAATTGTTGACAAGGCTCGATGCGGGGCTCCGAGGAAAGTAGAGGTCAGCTCGATAGCACAGAGGAAAACGAAACCCGCCCCAAAATTTTTTCGCTCCCATCATCAAGCGTAGTGGCGGCGGCCTGCCTTATGGGCTATCCGAAGACACGGTCCTCGGACCAGTCAGACTTCGGCGATTAGAGCGCTCCGAAATTTGGCCGCGCCAAGGCTTTGACGGTTCAAGGGCAGTGTTAGAAATCGGGTGAATGAAGCAAAGCTGCCGAAAAAATATGATCGGGATAATTCCTCGATCACCAGGAATCTTCTTGATATTTGTTGTGCCGGCGCCAGAGGCCGGGAGCTTAATTCACACGGCTCCTCGACGGCAAGTCGCACTACCAATTCTTGGCGAGACTTATGGCATCGCTAACTAGGCCATCGAACGCCAATGGCCGTGGCAAAATCGATCGGGCAGTGCGCCCTTCATGAGACGGTTTTAGTTAGTAGCTGGAGAATACCCTGCCTTGAGCCTTGTACGTGGCTGGTCGATGGTAGTCGCGTTGCCGGGCGCCAACTCTCCGGTCGCGCGTCGGCTCGCCAGCGGCGGCTTTTGGTCACTCATTGGGGACGTTGGGTCGCGTGCGTTTGCCTTCGCCGGTGCGATCGTGGTTGCCCGTACTCTCGGCGTTGAAGACTACGGCGCATTCGTACTCATTCAGAGTACGGTGGGGATGCTGATGACTTTCGCCATGTTTGGCATGGGCCACACGTCGACCCGTTATATTGCTGCTTATCGTAACACGGAGCGGGGCCGCATTGAGGGCATCGCGGGGTTGACGTTGTGGTTTGCCGTCCTGAGTGGTCTCTTGGCTGCGGCCGCACTTTTCGCAGCTGCACCTTATGTCGCAACGAGCTTTCTTAAAGCGCCCGAGGTATCGGCGCCATTGCAGTGGATGGCACCGGTGCTTACTTTTTGCGCTGTGTCCAGCGCCATGAATGGCATTATCCTTGGCTTTGAGGCATTCCAGCCGATGGCGTGTCTGACGTGGCTAACAGGCCTATTGGGTTTCATAGTGGTCATCACTGGTGCATCGATTTGGGGTCTTTACGGCACAGTGCTCGGGCTTGTCACCGGCGAGGCTCTCCGATGCGCGTTTCTCACTCGGCTTGCGGGCCGGGTGATGCACGCGAGCGGCTTTCGGCTCTTCGGCCCTGCCGATCTATCGGAGGCGAAGATACTCTGGCGGTTCACATTGCCTTTGCTGATCGGCTCAGCGCTGCATGCACCAATCATGTGGATTTGCCAGGCAACAATAGCCCGCCAGGTGGACGGGATGATCGAGATTGGACTGTATGATGCGGCACAGAAATGGATGACTATCGTCATACTGGCGCCGTTTGCAGCTTCTGCTGCGTTCGGCCCCGTTCTCGCCAGTCTGAGTGGCGGCGTAGATCTCTTGCTTTTCAAGCGGACTATAAGCAATCTTGCCGTTGTGCAGTTCGTGCTCACCACAATTCCCGCGGTGGTTGTGGCTCTGGAAGCACCTTGGGCAGCGCACATTTTTGGACAAAGCTTTGCGGCTGCTGCTCGGGTTCTGCCAGTTATGATGGCGCTCGCGCCGATCTTTGTACTCAAGCATCTTTACTGGCAGGCACTCACGGGCGCGGGACATGCCTGGCCCGCGCTGTGGCTGGCTATTCTGTGGGCCGGTGTCGCCGTCGCTCTGACTTGGTCATGGCGCGAAGGAGGTGCAATGGCGCTAGCGGAGGCGATGCTCTGCGCCTATGGCGTGACGCTCGCGGCCAGTGTCTTTCTCATGGAGCGGATCTGGCGCCGGTGAGAATTTCAATACAGCGGCACCGTCCTGGTTCGCTTCCACAGTTGGCGGGACCGCCTCGCGAGCAAGGGGATGAGGATTTTCTTGTAAGACTATTTGGCTGGCGTGGAGCGCTTTTCCATGGAAACACCATGGTGTTCGATCGGTGGCGCTTTTTGTGTCGAAGGCTGCCCAGGGTCCGCTCCACAGGCGAGCGGGTGCTCGATGTCGGCTGCGGCACCGGCGCCCTCACGATGGGCGTGGCGAGCCGAGGGTATGAAGCAGTTGGTCTGAGCTGGGACGAGCGCAACCAGACCGCCGCCAACAGGCGTGCGGCCTTGGCCGGCCTAAAGAGGACCAGTTTTCCAAGCTGCGACGCGCGCTGCCTTGACGAGCGGACGGAGCTTGTTGGCGCCTTCGATATCGTCGTCTGCTTCGAGGTGATCGAGCACATATTGGACGACCGCAAGCTGTTCCGTGACATGTTCCGCTGCTTGAAACCCGGCGGCCGTCTCTATCTCACGACGCCGAACTATTACTACCGATCCTCCTTCTATGATGCTGGCCCGTTCAGCACTTCCGAGGACGGCTCACACGTTCGTCGCGGCTATTCTTCCACCATGCTGCGAGAACTGTGCGCGGACGCTGGCTTCGAGGTGGAGGAGATCACCTATGTGAGCCACTTCTTCAGTCAGCTCGTGACACGCTTGCAGATGTCGCTTGCGCACAACTTTGGCCACAGGATCGCCAACGAAGTGCAGTGGCTCATCAGTGCGCCCCTGCGCGTTCTCCCAGTTCTATTCGATGGGTGGATCGGCCGCTGGATCGGCTCCGCGCTCGGTTGGCCGGGCTACTCGATCGCGTTGGCCGCCTATAAGAAGCGGTTCGAGACAGTCGCGAGCGGGAAGTCAGCGTCTGAACAGTAATATGCCGCCGGTTGAGAAGATCAGATATTTTGCAACGTCGCTGTGGAAGCGGCTGCATGACGTTGATTGCGCCTGCCCAAACTGCGGCTCGGCGAGGTTCACGGTCCAGGACAGGAAATATGTCGTCACAGAACTCCGCCGCTGCGAGGATTGTTACCTTCTGCATCGGGTGCCTTCGGACAGTAAGGCTGACAACGAAAATTTTTATCAAAAAAGGTATTCTCAAGGCTTCACAACCGAGCTCCCGGACGATGCAGAGCTTGCCCAATTAGTGGCAGCGGGCTTCGCCACGCCCGCTCATTCTTACGGCTATTCGATCTCGGTGCTCTCAGCTCTCGGACTCGGCCCGGGTTGCCGGCTGTTCGACTACGGCTGCTCGTGGGGCTATGGCAGTTGGCAGATGATGCGGGTGGGGCTCGACGTGGTCTCCTTCGAAATTTCTAAGTCACGGGCCGATTTCGCCCGCGAAAAGGTTGGCGTGAATGTCCTCTCTGGCCCCCCCGATCTGGCCAATCTTGGCGAGCTTGGCGGCACGTTCGATTGCTTCTTCTCCTCGCATGTCGTGGAACACGTGCCGCAGCCTTCGGCCGTTATTCAACTGGCCAAGGCGCTGCTCAGGCCAGGAGGTTATTTCGTTGCCATAACTCCGAACGGCTCGGAGCCATTTCGGCGTGCTCGGCCAGATCTCTGGCATCAACTCTGGGGCAAGGTGCACCCGAATCTGATCGACAGCGAGTTCTGGCGCCAGGCCATCGGCGACAGACCGATGATGCTTGCTGCCTCGCCGGTCGATCTCGACACTGTGAAGGCGTTCCGCGCCGGCGCAGCGCCCCAGAGCTCATTGCATCTCGGCAGCGGAGAGCTGGTTTGCATAGCGCAATATTGAGGGGGTGTCAGCACTATTCCCTCTACGGCATAAGGGACTGACTGGATGAATGACATACAGGCCCAGCGCAAATATTACGAGCGGACATCCGCGCAATTTGACTCGCTGCACCTAGGCAATGATGGAGATGCCGAGCATGTCCTGGCGTGTCAACTGATCGTCGCGTATCTCAACGCGAGAGACCCGAAGGCTTCGCTCCTCGACATCGGTGGAGGAACGGGCCGCTTCTATCGCTACATCAGGGACAACCATCCGCAATCGGATTTTAATCTTATGGCAATCGAGCCATCCGAAGCTCAGCGACGTATCGCTTACGCGAACGGAGTTCCAGAAGACAGGCACATTGAGGGGGACGCGACAGACATTTGCTTTTCAGACAATACCTTCGACTTCTGCACGGAGTTTGGCGTTCTTCATCACATAAAAAATAACCGTAAAGCGGCGCGCGAAATGTGCCGGGTTGCCTCAAAAGGCGTATTCTTAAGTGACTGCAACAAGTATGGGCAGGGCGGGTTTCATCTACGGCTAGTCAAGCAAATGTTGAGATTGACTGGCACTTGGGACTTGATGGATTTTATTAGGACAGGCGGGCGCAGGTATCATTTCTCGGAGGGTGACGGAGTTTTCTACTCATTCTCTGCATTCGATGTTCTCGATATTCTCCGGGAGAAATTTCCGAATGTCAATGTGTGGCCTACGCGCCCGGCTTCCAGCCCAAACCTCTATATGGGCACTGGCCATGTGCTCGTAGTGGCGAGCGTCTAGCGCCTGACTGGCCGGGTCTGCCGCTTGATAACGCAGGGATTGCGGGGACTTTTGGTGAGGAAATCGGTCGCGGTACAATCAACCAATATGACCGGGGTGAGGTTCAATAAGCGATCCCCGCGCGTCATTGTTACCCAGATAGGTGCGCGCCACCGCTATGCGGTAGCAAGAATGCTTTTCCGGCATGGCGCGCTTAGCCGTTTGTATACGGATTTGTGTCTTTCAAGCTCGTATTTGCCGGAAGCAAGCAGATGGCTGCTTCCTGCGAGGCTCCGGCGCCGCATCGCCGACGGGATCCCCTCGGAGCTTGTGTACTCGGCTGCGATCGTCAATTTTCGCGCTGCATTGACGCCCTCTTCTGTCCCGTACGAGCATTACGGTCTCATGGACGAAATGTTCGGCCGCAAAATGATCGAATGGGGCACGGGGGATGCTAATATTGTTTACGGAATGCTTGGGAGCGGCGTGT
>Ga0070738_10006408_pt1 | contig 12351 bp, 8 predicted proteins | sample Coa_R2_2_FD_66446 | JGI IMG/M metagenome (GOLD analysis project Ga0070738, IMG submission 66446) | Surface soil microbial communities from Centralia Pennsylvania, which are recovering from an underground coalmine fire - Coalmine... | ecosystem: Environmental > Terrestrial > Soil > Unclassified ... | reverse complement strand
CGCTGGAGCTTGTAGACGTGCCGCCCGACCTCGGAGACCGAGAGGCCGTTCTTGCGCGCGACGCGGCGCAGGGTGTCCATGGCCTCCTGGTCGGAGTCGTAGGGGCCGGGGCCCGGCTGGACGACCTCGCGACCGAAGGTGTCCTGTTCTCGATACTTGAGCTCGACGCCGTTTCGGTTCTCGAACTCGACGAGCCATCGGTCGAGCGGCCAGGCCTGGCTCGAGGGGTTCTCGTCCTTGTCGCGGACGTCCGCCTCGGCGGGGGCCCGCTCGACGGGGTAGCTCGGGGCGCGGTTGGTGCGGGGCGGAGCCGCACACCCAAGGCCCAGCAGCAGCAGGAGAACGGCCTTCGTTTTCACAGGAAACAGGATGGCCGAGGACGCGCCATCGTTCCAGGGCGACGCTACAATTCCATGCTCATGGGGGACCTCCGCAAACCCGACTTCCAGATCTTCGACGACGGCGCGAAGATTCCGGACACCGTGGCCGCGTCGGTCGTCTCCATCACGATCGACGAACGCCTCGACCAGGCCGGGGTTTGCACGATCGAGCTGCGTGACGACCAGAGCCGGCTGTCGGGCGACTCCCACTTCAAGATCGGCTCCGAGCTCAAGGTCTCGCTCGGCTACGTCGGAGCGACGAAGCCCCTCTTCGAGGGGGAGATCACGGGCTGGAAGGGCGCCATGCCGCGCCTCGGCCCGCAGCGGCTCACGATCGTCGCCCACGACAAGATGCACCGCATGAGGCGGGAGAGGAAACAGAAGACCTTCCTCTCCATGAAGGACTCCGACATCGTCTCCCAGGTCGCCCAGGCGCACGGCTTCTCGGTCGACGCCAAGCCGACGGCGGTCAAGCACGACTACGTGATCCAGGCGAACCAGTCGGACGCCGACTTCCTCCTCGAGCGCGCCCACGCGTCCGGCTCGGAGATGTTCATCGACGGCAAGAAGCTCACGTTCCGGCCCCCCGCCCTCGACGGCGCGGCCGTGGCCACCTTCAAGCGGTCCGAGAGCCTCAAGCGGTTCACGGTCACGATCTCGCTCGCCCAGCAGGCCCCGTCGGTCAAGATCACGTCCTGGAGCGTCAAGGACAAGAAGCCCGTCACGGTCTCGGCGAAGAAGGGCGACGAGCTCTCGCTCATGGGGTCCACGAAGCCCGGCACCGACCTCGCGACCGCGATCACGCAGGACGCCCGGCAGCTCTTCTTGCCCATGCTCGCCGCCGAGGAGGCCGACGCCTTCGCCAAGGCGCGGCTCACCCAGGCCGCCATGGGCCTCGCGACGGGCGAGGGCGAGGTCCAGGGCAACCCCGACGTGAGGCGCGGGAGCGTCATCGAGATCGACGGGATCGGCGACTACCTCTCGGGCAACTACTACGTCTCGGCCGCGATCCACACCCTCCTCCCGGGCCACGGCTACACGACCGTCTTCCGCGTCAAGAAGACCGCCCTCCAGAAGCCGCCCGCGGCGCCCGCCAAGCCGGCCCCCGCCCAGCAGAACCCGGGCCCGGCGGCCGAGCCGCAGCCGGGGAAGGTCGAGTTCCTCGTCACGAACCAGTTCGGCGACCCCGTCGAGGGCCTCGAGTACGTCCTCACCTGCCCCGACGGCGAGAAGAAGACGGGCACGATCCCGGCGAACGGCGTCGTCTCCGAGCCGAACGCCAAGCCCGGCATGTACCGGCTCGCCCTCAAGGGCGTCGATCCGCCGGTCATCAAGCAGGAAGAGAAGAAACCCTAGGCCTCGGGGACCTCCGAGACGACGACGCCGCGGTCGGGGTCGATTGAGACGGCGTCCGTGCGTCCGGGCCCGAGCTCCACGTCCCAGAAACGGCCCGCGACGCTCGGCCGACGCGGCCGCTCGTCGCCCGGCTCCAGGAGCGCGGGCTTCCCGTCGAGTGTGCCCAGGATCACGAACCGCCCGCCGGCGGTGACGCGAAGCCGTGCCGCCTCGAGGCCCGACGCTCTCGCGACGGGAAGGGGGGTCGCCTCACCCGACGCTTCGACCTCCGCCGGTGCGACGGCGAGGCCTTCCTCGTCCTCGAAGAGGACGGCGACCAGGGCACGGCCCTCGTCGGCGGCGGCATCGACCGCGATGAACCGTCCCTTGCCGCGGAGGACGAGGCGCGGCTCGCCGAGCTTGGCGCGCCAGGGATGCGCGAAGCACGCCCAGCTGTCGTCCTCGTCGAGCACGACGACCGCGAGCCTCGCGTCGGGGGCGATCGGGACGAGCGCCGCCCCGCGCGGCGCCGACGGGAGCTTCTGTCGCTCGAAGACGGGCGCCGCGGACCGCGGAGCGATCGTCGCTCCGACGAGCGCGGGGGGCGCGACGAGGAGCGCATGGAGCACGGGCCAGGGCTCGTCGTCGGGCGCGACGCCTCGGGCTTCACCGTCGCAGGCCGCGACGAGCGTCCCCTCGACCGCGACCGGGTCGAGGCGCTCGACGCCCGCGAAGTGGACGAACATCGCGCGAAGCTGGGCGCCGTCCTGGAGGAGCACCCAGGGCCTCGGACCGACCGAGCCCTCGGGCGCCACCGCCAGGAAGGGACGCGCTCCCGGCGGGACGTCGCCCAGCGAACGCGTGACCCGCGCCCGGGGCAATTCGTAGGTCAGCATGAGCTGCGCGCCTCCGCTCGTTCGTTCGACGCGGACGACCGCTCGCTCGCCCTCGGCGCGGGCGGAAGTGGGGACGCAGCTCGCGGAGACGAGGTCGACCGGCTCGATCGTGAACCGGAGCGGCGCCGAACGCGCGGCCGGGGCGAAGACGAGACCGAAGACGGCCTCGTAGCTCCCCATCGAGAGCTCGGTGAGGGCGCCGAGGTCGAGCCGCTGCTCGTATGCGGCTCCGCTCGGCAAGAACGGCTGGCTCCGACGCGCCGGGAGCTCGGGCGGAGGAGTCGTCAGGTCCTCGACGCTTCCGTCCGGGCGCCGGAGAGAGATCGAGACGTCTCCTCCCGCGATGTTGGGCCGGTCGGTCCTCCCGGCTCCCGTGTACCGCACACGCACCGTGGGGTTCACGGACTCGCCGGGACTGAACCGGTCACGCGGCAAGGTGGCGACGAGCTCCCAGTCGATCATGGGATCACCAGTCCGTGTAGTTCGACGGCGTCGCGGCGGGCGGCGTCGTGTTCGTGGCCGAGTGGTTGGCCGTCAGATGGCTCGCGTCGTGGCTCGCGTTCCACCCGCGCAGCTTCATGAGGCAACGTCCGCACGGCTCGGCGCGTCCCTTGTCGCGGTTCGTGCCGGCCAGGATGTCGGCCTGGGGCACCGAGTACTGGATCCCGCCCAGGTCCACGAAGGAGCAGTAGTACGACATGACGCAGATGTCGTTGTGATCGTGATCCGAGGGCGCGACGTTCTGGGGGTTGCCCGTCCAGTGATGGCGCAGGTAGAGCGTGTGTCCGAGCTCGTGTGCCGCGTTGTTTCTGAGGTCGTAGCAGAACAAGCGTCCCGGCAGGTTGTAGCCGCGCGGGGTCGTCCCCGCGACGACCCCCGGCGTCGTCGGCGAGAGGGCTCCACGCGTGCCCGAGTTGTCGTACTCTTGGCTCCCGTAGAAGACGGTGATCGTGCGCGTCTTGCACGCGAGCCCGCTCGAGGCGTAGGCGCCGGGGCTGTTGTTCTGGGAGTCGCGGTCGTCGCTCACCAGCGTCAGGTTGAACGACTGGAAGCCCGACGTGCCGTCGTAGCCCAGGTCGACGACGAGGCCATCCCCGATCCAGGGGTCGTAGAAGATGTCCTTCTTCCGGAACACGCAGTAGTTGCGGCCGCCCCCGTGGCGTATGTCCGCGAAGGCCTCGAACTCGAGGTCGTTGTTCGCCGGATCGCGCGCGAGCTGGGAGACGTTGCTCCGGATGAAGTTGAAGAGGTCCGCGACGGTCGTCCCGTCCGTGCCGTAGACGAAGTCGAGCCGTTTCCAGATCGGGACCCTCGACTCGGGGGGCGTCGGCGGCGTGACCGCCGACGGCTCCAGGAGGAACGGCGGGACGAAGTAGTTGTTGGCCCACGCCACCTTGGCGCGCGCGGTCTTCACGTCCTGCTGGCGATAGCGAAGGACGGACACCTTGCCGCCCGCCGTGAGCCCCGCGAACTGGGTCGCGAGGTCCTTCGTGCCGTCGGGGTCCTTGGTGCCGTGGATCAGGTCCACGATCGAGCTCGTGCCGGCCGAGTAGATGATCTCCGACTCGACGAAGGGCGTGTAGGAGTCGGCGTAGAGCGCCTGGACGCACGTGAGCCCGGGAAACGGCACCGCATCGTAGGTCTGCGGGTTCGCGTTCGGATCGAAGCCGTCGTCGAGGAACAGGGTGAACGCCGTGAGGAGCTCCTCGAAGATCGTGTTGAGGAGCCCCGGCCGCGTCCAGTTGTCGTCGTCGGTCCGGAAGAGGCGGCCGAAAGGCCAGACCCCGGCCGTCTGGACGCCAGCCCGCCCCTGGACGTCCTTGTCGTAGTCGCGGGGACTCTTGAAGTCGATCAGGTAGGGCGTGTCGAATCCCTGCCGGATGAGCTGCGCCAGGTCGAACTTGGGCAGCGTCGTGTTCCCCTGGTAGCGTCGCACGAGGGGCGCGTAGTCCGTGGGCGTCGTCGCGCTGCTCGCGACGGGACAGATCGTCTGGATGAGCTGGACGGCGCCCTGGACCGCCTTGTCGCGGAGATCCATCGTCAGCGCCGTGACGCCGTCGGGCGGTTTCTCGAGGACGAAGAACGCCTTCTTGTAGATGTCGGCGACCCGGTCCCAGTCGATGTCGCCGACGGTGCCGCCGGCCTCGTCGATCGCCTGCTGGTCCCAGGTCGCGGGGATCGCCTTCTGGAAGTAGCGCGTGATCCGGAGGCGCCGCCAGACCGTGAGCGCGCCCGTCGTCTTTTCGACGACGACGTCGGGGTCTTGCTTGGGCGCCGGCGGAGCCGGGCTATCGACGAAGACGCGGACCTTGTAGGTGTCCCCGCCGAGACGCGAGGGCGAGAGGACGCCGACGGCTCTCGCGTTCGCGACGCTCACCGCCACGGCGCGGTCGTGGTGCGCGCCGTGCGCGGGGTGCTGGGCGCTCGCGTCCTCGGCCAGCCAGGGGAAACGCTCCGTCTGGACGACGCCGAGGGCCGCGGCGTCGCGCCCGAAGAGGAGGATGTCGCCCGCCGCCTTCTTGCCGCCTCCCCGCTTGCCGCCCTCGCGCGGCGGGGCGTTCCACCAGGTCGGATCCGCGTCGGCCGACGGGCTGCGGTCGAAGAAGTGCTCGTGGACACCCTTCACGTACGAGCGCGGACCTCCCGTCGCGGGAGCGTGGCTACTCCCGGTCGAGAGCACGTCGCGGAGCGCCGTGACGCGCGTCCCGTCCCGGAGCGCGAGGTCATCCAGGTACTGGGGCGCGGGCGGGAAAGAGCCCGCGTCGGGAGCCGGGTCGTCGCGTACGGGCACGAGCTGGAAGAGGACGCGGATCCCGTCGGCCGGTCCGTCGACCCAGCTCCCGTCCTTGTGCTTCATCTGGAGCTTGGCGGCGATCGGGATCTTGGTGAGCGCGGGGTTGCGTCTGAAGTGGAGGTCCTCCATGCGGAACCGGAAGTCCGGCTCGCTCTGGGAGGGCGGGTTGTTGTAGCCGCCCGTGTAGCGTGAGTAGGGGCCGTCCGTGCGCGTGTAGGTGTAGTCCACCTGCGCGTTCGCGGGCAGGTTCTCCTGGAAGTGGTAGTGGAGATCGCCCGGGAGCATGATCCGCGAGTCCTGGGTGAGGTCGAGGTTGCCGTTGGGATCGGGCGGATCCTGAGTCAAGAACGCGGCCTTGACGGCGTCGTCGAGCTTCTGGCACCAGTCGTCCATGGTCGCGTCGTCGAGCGTGACGATCTGGGGGCCGGCCTCGCGGTCGCCGTCCGGGTAGTACGTGCCCGCGTCGCTCATGGGCGGCGAGCGTCCCGGGTACACCTTCTCCCAGTAGTATTTCACGCACTTGCGGAAGACGCGCGTCTGACGGTTCCGCGGGTCGGTGTCGGGGTCCGGGTGGGCCGGAGCGGCCGGGAGTCTCTCGTAGTAGTAGCCGAGCGCCTGGAGCCGCTGCTTGATGCCGAGGACGCGCCAGGGCGTGCCGTTGTCGTGGACGTGCTCGAAGTCCTCGAAGACTCCGGTCCCCGGGGGCGGAGTCCGCGGGAGGACGCGCTCCATGAAGACGGTCGGGTCCCCAGCCTCGAACGCGACCTGGAGGTCCGGGACGATGCCGAGCGGGGGCGAGAGCGCGCTGTTGTTCCCGATCGTCACCCAGAAGTAGACCCGGGGGAGGGGCTCCGGCGTCGGAGCGTCCGAGGGCGAGTCCGGGAGGGCGGCGGTCCAGCTCGCGGTGAGCGTCTTCTTCTTCGTGTCGTCCGTCACGTCGAGCGTCGCCAGGGCCGTCGCGCCGTCCTTCGGCGCCTGCCCGTGGAGGTCGATGTCTCCCCACCCGTAGACCTCGATCGTCGGCGTCGTGTCGGGGTCGTGCGAGTTGTAGTGGCAGCTCACCTTGACGGACTGGTCGGGACGGGCGAGCTCGATCGGGTGGGCGCCCGCCGGATCGGAGTCCCAGCGCATCTTCGTCACGCCGGGGTCGCGGAGGGTCACCTGCGCGACGCGGGAGACGGCGTCGGCCGTCGCGCGCACCCACGCCGTCCCGTTGAGCTTCTTCTGCTGCGCGTCCGACGGGTCGTACGTCCAGCTCCCGATGAAGACGAGCTCCGACTTCTTCGTCGCCTTGATCGTCTTGACGGGCGTTCCCCCCGTGTCGGGAGGCGCGTCGGCGAAGACCTCGAACTTGGCCGTCCCCGGAGCCTTCGTGAAGTTCTCGAGGTGCGCGACGATCTCGACCTCCTCGTGGGCCTGGACCGTGACCTCGCCCCCCTGGGCGTCGGTCGAAGGGTCGGCGCCCTCGTAGGTGGCCGCGTCGCCGCCCTCGCCCTGCCCCTGGAAGACGATCGCGGAGACCGCGTTGACCGTGGTCTGGATGTTCGCCTGGCTGCCCGTGGCGACGGGATCCGTCACGTCGCGCCTCCGTGGTTCAGGTCGAAGACGCTCGCGTGGAGCGAGCCATCCGAGTCGTTCTCGCGCTTCTCGTCGAGCCAGCCGAGGAACGCGATCGGGTGGTAGTGGTAGCAGATCTGGTCGTCCGGAAGACCGGCGTTCTTGCCGAGGCCGCTCGTCCACCAGAGGAGCTTCTTGAGGTCGGCGTGGAATGCGTCCTTCGCCGCCTGGCTCGCGTGCTTCCACTGGGGCTGGCTGTCGAGCTTCTTCCAGTCGATCTTGTCGCCCCACTCGGAGAGGTGGCGCGTCACCTTGTCGCGCGCCTTGTCGCGGTGCGGGCTCGCGGCGAAGAAGGCGCAGACCTCGTCGGCCGTGAGGAGGTCGTCCTCCTTGCGCGTCACGAAGTTGATCATCCAGTGGATGAAGGACGGGTCCTTCTCCTTGTGGGTGGGGTCCGACTTGTCGAACATCTCCGAGAACTTGTCCTCGAACTTGCTGCGGTCGGTGAAGAGCTCGTCCGTCGTGTCCTCGACGTCGGCCTTCTGCTTGTCCTCGAACGGGATCATGTCGGCCGAGAAGATCTGGAAGTGGACCGCCTTGTCGCCCCCGACGCTGCCGGCGAGCCCCACGACCTCGCCTGCCCGGAGGAGGATGTTCCGGTCGAGGTCGGAGAAGTCCACGACCTCGCCCTTGAGGAGCGACGCCCTCTTGTCCTTGAGCTTCGAGTCGAGGGTGTGGACGACCTCGAGCCGCCCCTCGCCGTGGCAGTAACCCTCGACCGAGCCGTCCTGCGTCTTGATCTTCGCCCAGCCCCGACCGTCGAGCTGCTCGGTCGTCTCGACGATCGTCCCGGTCGCGATCGTACCCTTCTGGTCGGACTTGGGGTCCGCCTTCTCGAAGACGACGAGCCCCTGGTCGGCCGAGTCCGTGCCCTTGCGCTTGCGGTGCGGGCTCTCCGGGACCGCGAGGACCTTCCGCCAGTGCTTCGTCGAGTCGAGCTTGAGCGTCCAGCGCTGGTCGTCGTCGGGAGGCATGGCGAGGAGGTCGTCGAGCCACGGGACCTTCTTGGCGTCGTCTCCCGGGGCGCGGAGGTGGTAGAGGAGCGTGAAGAACGTCACCTCCTTCGAGTCGATCGAGAGCTTCGTCCTGAGAAGGACGAATCCCGTGTCTCCGACCTGCGAGGCGTTGTCGGCCGTCGAGAGGCGCGCCGCGACGAGGACCGCGTCGCAGGGGGCGTAGACCTGCTCGTCCTTCTCCGGGTAGAGGTGGACGCCGCCGTGCCAGTGTCGGCTCGAGGCGATCGGAAAGAAGCCTCCCTTGCGCGGTGACTCTCGCGTCCCCTCGTTGTTCGCGAAGTAGAGCGCCGTCGAGACCGACCGTGTGCGCGCCTGCGGCGCGTCGCCGTTGCTCGCGGGGATCGGGTCGGGGTCGGAGACGTGGTTCGACCCCTGGAGCGCGATCGGGTACCGCGGGAACAGGCGGTGGAAGCGGCCCGCGAAGACCTTCGCCGCGAGCGAGCCACTGTCGCCCTTCTTGCCGGGGATCCTGAGCCAGTGCCCGCCGGTGCGGTAGAAGGTCCGGGCCTCGGGCGTCGTGAGCCACGGCTTGTCGAGCGGGGGAGCATAGACCGGCTGCTTCGCCGGCGTCGGGGAGTTCCGGGTGCGGAGGACCTCCTCCAGCTTCCCGTGCTTCGACAGGGTCTCGTGACCGACCATGACTCCGACGCCGCGCGTGCTCGACTGGCTCGAGATGACCTGGATCCAGAGGTCGTCATCGTGGCGCGCGTCCCAGCAGTAGACGCAGTGACCGCCCCCGTTCGGCACGACCTGACCGGATTTGTTGACGGAGCCCCAGTAGATCTGGATCACGTCACCGCGGCGCAGGCTCGCCGCCTCGATCTGGACGCCGAGGTTGTAGGCGACGAGGGCCCCGGGCCCACCCTCCTCGGGCGTTCCCTTGAAGATGTACCAGCGCGCGTAGACGTCCTTGGGCAACCGCTTGCCGCCCGCGAGGCGGGGGAAGTGGACTCCCCTCTTGTCGGGGCTCATGCTCGCGAGCGTGACGCAGAGGGCGTTGAGAGTGGACGAGACGCAGTTCGTCCGGAGCGCGTTCCCGCCGGGGCCGTACTCGCTCGTCTGGTTGGCCTTGACCTCGAGGGCGAACGGGAGCACCGTCCCCTTGCCCGAGTCCAGGAGGTTCCCCTTGTCGTCCTTGAACGGAGCGTTCCGCCACGGGTAGAAGACGGACTTCTTCTTGTTCTTCCCGTCTTCTCCCGGGACGGGGTTCCCGTCGTCGTCCAGGACGTCCTCGAGGACCTCCTCGTCGTAGCCGTAGCCGTGGACGTTCTTCGTGCGGATCTTCTCCATCGCCGCGAAGAGGTCCTCCCAGTCCACGTAGGTGGGCTTGGGATCCCAGCCGCTGGTCTTGTCCTTCACCACCTTGTCGGGCAACGGAGTCCTCGCTCAGAGCGAGAACACGGGCATGCCCGTGTCCACGTGAAGCTCGGGGCGCTGGGAGCGGCGCGAGCGGATCTTTCCGTCCACGACGCAATCGACGACGATCGTGACCGAGGGCGGCCAGGCCTTCTCGGGGAGCTCGATCGTCCACTCTGCCTCGACCTTGCCCCCCGAGAGCGTGCCCGAGAGCGTCGTCAGGGTGTCCTCGCCGCAGACGACCGTGAACTCGACCTTCTTGCCGTCCTTCACGTCCTTGACGATGGCGCCCGCCTTCACCTTCTCACCGGGGCGCGCCCGCGTCCGGGTCCACCAGACGGCGAGGACCTCCTGGAAGACCGAGCACGGCTTGGACTCCCCCTGCCTCGCCTGCCAGACGCTCATGGAGGAAGAAGTATAGAGCCGCCGAGCCCCCCGCAGAAGGAGGCCTTAGTCGTTGGCGCAGGGTGGTTTGGAGCTAGTGCGCCTTCGGCGCCTCGAGACGCTCGAGGAGCCACTCGGGGACGACGCGCGGCTTCCCCTTGCCGGCCTTCGGAAAGTTCACGCTCCAGGACGCCGCCTGGCTGGAGGGATTGATCGTGAAGCCGACCTCGCCCGCCGCGACGGTGACGCCGTCGGCGTACTCCTGGGCCTTCTTCAGGCGGACCTTCTCTCCACCCTGGAACGACACGTGGGCGGGCGCGGGCAAGCCGCGCTCCTTGCCGGGGTCCTGGGTCACTTCTTCGCCCTCCGGGCGACCTCGCCCTTCAGCTGCTCGAACATCTTCGGGATGTTGTTCGCCGTGAGCTTGTCCACGATGAACTTCGGCACGAAGAACCCGACCTGAGCGTCCACGTCGTAGAGGACCTTCGTCTTGCCGTTGCCGGCGTCCTGGAACTCCCAGCCGCCCTTCGAGTCCTTGAGGTCGCCGCCGACGTAGGTCCACCGCGTCTTGAGCTTCGTCTCGTCGTGTTCGATCCTCAGGGTGTAGTTCACGGTCTTCCCGTAGTCGCACGTGAACTCGACGATCCGGGCCGAGCCCTCGGTGTCGACGACCGTGGCTTCCTTGAATTCGGGGAAGAACTTGGGGTAGCTCGGATAGTCCACGACCACGTCGTAAAGGGCGCGCGGCGGCGCGTCGATGACGATCTCGGCGTGAGGCATGGCTCGGGCTCCTCGGGCGGGATCCTACCTCAACCGCGGGTCGCTTGCTTGCTGGAGGCCGTCGGCGAGGAGGTTGTAGGTGAAGACCGCGACGAAGATCGCCATGCCCGGGAAGAGGATGAGCCACCACTGCGTCGGGTCGTCCATGCCGCCGTGGAGGATCGCCCCCCACGAAGGCGTGGGCGGCTGCACGCCCACACCGAGGAGCGAGAGGCCACTCTCAGTGAGGATGGCACCCGCGATTCCGAACGAGATCTGAACGAGCGCCGGGGCGAGCGCATTCGGAAGAACGTGGCGGAAGATGATGCGCAGCGGGCCAAATCCGAGCGCGCGTGCGGCCGTGACATAGTCGAGGGTCTTCAACTTCAAGAACTCGCCGCGAGTGAGGCGAGCGATGGCCACCCAGTTCGTGCTTCCCATGACGCACATGAGTTTCCAGATCGTCGGCTTCTCGACGATCGCAATGAGGGAAAGGATGAGGATGATCGTCGGTATCGACTGGACGACCTCGATGAACCTGGAGATGGCGACGTCGACCCAGCCTCCTGCATAGCCCGCGACGCTCCCGAGCGTGAGGCCGATCAGGCTCGCAATCCCCATGCTCACGAAGCCGATGAGGAGAGCGATCTGGGTCCCATGAACCACTCGCGCGAGGACGCTGTAAGCGGAGTCGTCGGTGCCGAAGGGACAATAGCGGCTGGGCCGTTCACGATTGTCCGGCGCCCTCACGTTCTCGAAGCCTGGGACGCCCTGGAAGTCCTTCTCCTGGATCTTCCGGACCGGGTCGGCGTAGAAGACCGGCCACACGGCCCAGGAGTCGGGATCCTTCTTCTTCAAGTTCGCTGGGTACCCGCCCCGGAAGTGATCCGTCTTCGTGAAGATCGGGTTCTCCCAGTCATCGTCGTAGTAGCTCATGGCCGGGAAGTAAATTTGGCCCTTGTATTTGCACACGATTGGCTTGCTGCCCGCTATGAAGGGCGCGAACGCCCCAATGCACGCGAGTACGGCGAGCATGACGAGTCCGCAGAGGGACCGTGGTTGGCGAACAAAGCGCCGCCAGGTCTCGCCCCAGAAGCCTCGCGATGCGACGGGAACGCGCTCCTCGACGGCGCCTGTCACGAGTACTTGATCCTCGGATCGACGACCGCGTAGAGGACGTCGGAGAGCAAGCTGCCCACCTGGACGAGAACGGCGAACGTGAGCACGAGCCCCATGATCACGGGGTAGTCGCGCTGAAGGATCACCTCGTAGAAGAGCCGCCCGATGCCCGGCCAATTGAAGATCCGCTCGAGGATGACGGAACCCGCGAGGAGACCGGGAAGGGAGAGGCCTATGAGGGTGCAAAGCGGAATGAGCGCGTTTCTCAGCGCGTGCCGGTAGAAGACGACCGGCTCCGAAACTCCCTTGGCGCGCGCTGTCCTCACGTAGTCCTGTCGCACGACCTCGAGCATGTTGGAGCGCACGAAGCGGGCATAGAACGCGAGCTGAACGAACGTGGTGCAGAAGAGAGGCATCGCGGTGTGCTTCATGAGGTCGATCGCCCTGCCAGGCGCGGACAGGTGGTCGTAGATCTCCGGGTCGGATGAGAGACCCCGCAGGGGAAGCAGGTCGAGCTGAACCGCGAAGAGGACGATCAGGTAGAGCGCCGCGACGTAACTCGGAATCGAGTAGAGGACGTAGAACAGCGTGCTCAGCGCCTGTTCCTGCCATTTGCCGTCCTTGGCAGTCATGTACAGACCAAGAGGAATCGTGAGCAGGTACGTGAGTGTGATGGAGAGGATCGAGAGCGTGAG
>Ga0070738_10006407_pt1 | contig 12352 bp, 13 predicted proteins | sample Coa_R2_2_FD_66446 | JGI IMG/M metagenome (GOLD analysis project Ga0070738, IMG submission 66446) | Surface soil microbial communities from Centralia Pennsylvania, which are recovering from an underground coalmine fire - Coalmine... | ecosystem: Environmental > Terrestrial > Soil > Unclassified ... | reverse complement strand
TTCAATGCTCGCGCCAATCCTGAATGTATTCTGACTGGTATTAAGGATCATAAGGCAATTAGCAACATTGTTGCGAATGCGTCCAATTTCCGTGTCCAGACCGCACCAACTGGCGCTGGCCTCTCTGATCTGGTTGGCGGTGGTCGTGCGACCAAGTGGGTGAACCAAACCACGGGTCGTGTGATAGATATTATTATGTGCCCCTACTTGATGCAGGGGACCATCATTGCCGCCTCTTTGACGCTCCCGTTCCAGGTTGCGGAGATCGTTGATCCTCCGCTCATGATTAACGTCAACCGCGAGATGTGGGCGCGTGAGTATCAGCCTGACCAGTCACATATGACACAGTGGCAATATGCCAGCTTCGTCAACGAGACCATGAAGTGCCAGTACCTGGGTGGCCAGGGCCTCCTGACCGGCATTGTCACGGCGTAGCGCCAGAAAGGGAGAGACATGGCCGCAGCAACTGATGGCGCAATGCCAGCAGACATCAATGGTTTCCGTGCAGCTGGAACCTATGTTCCTGGCATCGGCACGGTGGCCGCTCAGGGTGGAACTATTACGGTCGATAATACCAGTACGCCATCCGCTCCGCTCGTCACTCAATCGCGTATCTCAGATGGATCTGGCAACGCGATCGGTACCACAAGCAATCCTGTTGCCACAAACCAGGTGGTAGGTACGCCCATCGTTGCAACGGCTACTCTGGCCGCCGCAACTGGTGGGAGTGCGACACTGGCGGCTACTGCTGGAAAAACAACGTACTTGAACGGCTTTTATGTGAGCATCGCGCACACCGCATCAGGCACCGTCGCAGGCCAGGTAACGGTCTCGCTGAACGGCGGTGGCGGAATAGCGATGAACTTTATGATCGCGGTCAGCACCACGTATCCTGGCCTGGTCGAGGTCACTTTTCCCGATCCAATCCCGGCGACGGCGGCAAATACGACCATCGTCGTTACAGCGCCGACGCTGGCTGGGACGGGTATTGGTTCTATCTCAGTTTTTGGCTATCAGCTCTAATAAGTTTGTCCAGGGTGGGAGAAGCAACCTCCCACCCTTGCAAGGGGAACAAGGAACATGGCAGCACCACAAACCGCGCCAACGGCGGAATTCCAGGATGCAGGCAAGCCAGTCGCGCGAGCGAGCTACCTTGTTGACAGCAATGGCAATCCGATTGGGTCAAGTAATCCGTTTGCCGTGAGCGCCACGCTGAATGAGCCTGCTCCGACGTCTGACGGGATGCCTGCTGCCAATCTGACGGAGATCGCAATTGGCCTGTACAACTCAAGCGGATCGGTGATCGATCGACTCCGAGACGCCGGGAGTTTGGGGGACAACTACACCATCGGGCTTATTGGTGCGGCGCAATTCCTGTTTAATGGCAGCTCGTTTGATCGGTTCCGCACACCGCAAAAATTCATTAGTATTCAAAATGTGGCAGTAACGGCTGGCACTCCGGTGACGATCTGGACCCCTGGGGGCGGTAAAAAGTTCCATCTTATGGGGTTTGCGGTCTCGCTGAGCGTGGCGGGCTATATCCTCTTTGAGGACAGTGCAGCGGAATTTTTGCGGACGCCTGCTATGGCTGCAGGGGTTGGTATTGTCAATCCGGGAAATTTCGGGAATGGCTATACAAGTACAAATGCGAACAATGCGCTCAAAATAGATGTTAGTGCAAGTGGCAATGTGAATGGGTTTTGTTTCGGGACTGAGGAGTTTTGATTGACGAATACCTATGTCGATGCAATCACCTATCAGAAGGCTGCAACAGGCGTTTCGTTGACCACGCTTGCAGGCAATATCGGGCGTATCCAGGTGTGCGCCGTCGGCGCAACCTCGCTCACACTGGTCAGTGCTATCACGGTGGCACTAACCCAATATGATGCGATTTACATCACGGATGGGCCGAATAGTGAGATCCTGCAAGCAGGTGTTGGTGGCGCTGCTATCGGCGCAACCACGATACCTTTGCAAGGGGCTACCGCATACGCCCACGTGGGCGGTACAGCCTATTGCACCGATGGGAGCGTGGGATCGCTGGGACAGGCTCTTTTTGAGTCTGGACGCGTTGTAGAGGATATCTGTCACCAGGCCTTGTGGCAGACCAACTATACGGGTGAGATCCTGACCATGCCGACGATGCGGGCGTCCATTGATAACCAGTGGAATTTGCATTTCAGGCCGCGGCATTTCCCGATCACAGCGTTGACATCGGTCAGTATCCAGCAGAACCAAACGTATATCGTGAGCCTAGATCAGACACAGGCAATCATCGATAGCGATCAACAAACCGTTGATATTCCGAATGTGAATGCGCTCCCATCGGGCCAACAGGGACAGGGAAGCTCCCAGGCTTATATTTGGCAACCGCTCAGCAGAACGGCCAATGCCTGGATCACGTTGAGTTACACCGCTGGGTATCCAGTGGGTCAGCTCCCCTGGGCAGTGACAAGGGCAGCTATTTTGCTCACGTCGTCCAATTTCGCTCAGTTGGAAAATCCTGTGGGAGCCGATCAGATTACGCAAGGGAAACGTTCAGTGATCTTTACGTTGCGCGGGGATCAATCGGGTGAATCACTTCTGGTCAAAGAGGCGATGAAATTGCTCGGGCCCTACATAGCGGAAAGTTTTTAGGTGGTCATATGTCAATTTTCCAGACTGCGCTTATGACCCTGCAGCGTAATGGGACCGTGATCGCCCAGCACCTGCCTTGCCAGGTAGATACCGTCAATTTGCCATACAACATGGAGGCTCAGGGATTGATCCCAACGGATTGGTTTGATGTGTACTCCATTGGGTGGACCAGCCCGGTTCCGCAACGTGGCGACTATCTGGTAGACGAGGCGACGACAGCAAAATACAGTGTGTTCAGCACCATTTTTCAGGGGATAAACACCCTGCAATTTCGCGTGAGCAGGCCATCAGGAGCAACGCCATGAGCAATGGAATTACTATCAATCTGGGTTTTGACGCCGCATCGATTGCGCGTGCGCGTCGGATGGCAGATTTTGAATCCTGGTTGGCTGCGCTCTACCAGACGGAGGCGATGCCACGCTCATTGGACGAGCTAGAGCAGGCCGCGCAAGCCTCAATGCTGGCTAGTTTCAAAAATCCGACGGGCAATGTTGAGACCAAGTTCAGGAAGTATGTACGCACGCCGTGGAGAGGTATCCTGGGCAACTATGAGCCGTACGCCAGGCGCCTGAACTACGGTTTTTCAGGCAAGACAGATAGTCTGGGTCGCTATTATTCATTCTGGCCAGACTATCACTGGGCAGAAGGGGCAATCGAGATGGCAACGCCATACGTTCAGGCGCATTTCAGAGAGTCCGTCCAGCAGGCGATTGACGAGGTGAGTCGATGAGTAGTATGCGTCAAGCCATTGGGCAGGGCCTGGTCCAACTATTGCAGAGCATCACCAATCCGAGCACCAATCAGCCGCTGTACAGTTATGTGAAGCTGGGCAGCCTGTTCGATCCATCGCCATACACTGGTGGATTATGGGCGGAGGTGTTGTATTTCCAGGGGAAGAGTGGACCTGCTGGAAGCGGCGGCAATCTGATCGGATGGAGAATAGAAGATAATCCAACCTGGATCATCAATACCGGCGCGGACTATGAGGCAGATAGTACAGCGGCTATGAATAGCGTGCTTGCTGCCATGGATATTGTTTTACCGGTCCTCCACAGCCATTATCAGATCCCAGCACCCGGCAACCCGTCACAGCCTATAGCCAGTGTGTACAGCCTGCTAGAGGGTGATTCAAATGATCATGGGCAGCCGGTCAAGTTTCCCAATGGTCGCGTGTATTTCCTGTGGTCAGCCTATGTACTGACGAAACAGCAGTACAACGTGACCCTGGCGACGTTTTAAGGAGCATTTTTATGTCTGAAGAATTGATAATTCTGCCCAGCGCTGGCGCATTGCCAGGCATCCCTGGTGAATATGCAGCTGGCTCCTATTGGGTAGATAGAGATGCACGTACCATTCGTCCAGCACAGCTAGTTGATCCCCAGCCTGAACCTGCTCAGAGTACAGAGACACCCCTGCAAGGGGATTCTCAGGCGGGAAATGATATGGCTCAAGAGATCGCGCATCTACAAGAAGAAGTCCAGCAGTTTGAGGCCTCACAGCCACAGGCACAAGCGTAAATCGATAGAGGAGACGGAAGAGTATGCCTGCACCAATAGCAGTACAAGGCTACACAGGCCTTACACAACAGGTACGCCTGGTCTTGGAGCCTAATCCAGGTGAGCAGACCCTATTGCCAACGACTACTGGCGCAGGTACGATGTCGCTCACGACGCAGCCAAATACGTTCTCGCCAACCACTGGCATGAACCTGCATTTTTTCATCATTGGTAATGTGACGGCTGGCACCATCACCATTGCCGGAACCGCACCTGGGACCGGGAGTGCAGTCAATAGCCAGACGTATCATGTGGCGATTGCTCCCCAAAATGGGCAGGGATACACCGACTTTACCACCAAGGAAGTGTTCGCTACAGTGAACGCTTCGGGGATTGTCCTGACTGGTTTGACGCCGTGTCAGGTAATCGTTTACGGAAGTTGCGCAGGGAAATATCTGCTCCCAATCATTGCCGATGTTGAGGAAAAAAATCCGAAGCACTCACCAGCGGATAAGCGTGGCGTTCTCTGGAAAAATTTTAGGATCAGCCAGCTTACAAAAGGGGTCTCGCTCGACAAATTTGATGCGTCGCTTTATACAGACAGCCTCTGGGCTCCCTATCTTTTAATCGGCAACTCGCCCACCATCACAACGGTTCCAGCGGTTGCGCCAACGTTGTTGGCCGCCACAACGAAAGCCGCGACGATGACATTGACGACTGGTCCCAATGCACCGGGAATGTTTCTCGTTTTCACGCCAGCGGCCAATAGTGTCGCTGGAACCATCACGCTCTCTGGCCTGGATAATTTTGGTAATCCAGCCTCGGAGACAATCACCGTTGGCGCGAATAATACCCCCGTGTACAGCACGAAGCGTTACAGCTCGCTCACTTCGCCAGGGTCCAATCAGTTCGCGACGACTGGCCTGAGTGCGGCGGCGACGCTCGCTGTAACAGGCGTGTACGCCTGGACGTATACCTGGACCTATGACGGAGTGAACAACTACACGCCATACACTGCCTGCCTGGAGATTTTCGATGGTGTTATGGGCAAGAAACTTCCCTATACATTCCTTAGTGAGGGGACTTTCAGTTGGGAGAAGGAGAAAGAGATCTCTTTTGCTGGAAAGGGTGAGGCACAAGACTACCTCGTGGTGGGCGATCCAAACCCGACGACGTACCCAAGCGGCACCAATCCTTTTGTGACACTTCCGCAACCGACGAGCTTGTCGATGGTTTCCTGGCCTGCATCATTTTTTGTCGATCTGGGCACGGGAACGCCGTTTACGACCCAGGATGGGAGTCTTCGGACGTTTAAGGTTGCTATTCAGAATGGTCGCAAATCGTTTTACAGTGGCGATACCATGCAGCGATGGTCGAATGTGACCTGGGATAAAGAGCCTGACATTGCGCTGGACGCGACAGTGGTGTTCCAAAACTATCAGTACTATGTCAACTACTTTAAGCCAAATACAGCATTGATCCTGGGCGCATCGTTCCAGGGGTCGTTTTTAGGCTCTATCAGTAGCACGGTCTACTATGAGAGCATCGCCTGGACCCTGCCCGCCAAAATCGATACGTACAAATCGGATATGAGCAAAAATCCGGTTGAAGGCGTGTTAAAACTCATGCCTGAGTACAACTTCTCGAACCTGGGCTATGCCTATAAATTAGCTTGGACCTGCCAGGTCCCGCCCACCTATGTGAACTAAGGGATGAACACCAAAGGACGCCCTTGCAAGGGTGCTCCTTCATGAAAGAGGAAAACCGATGCCAGATTATCAAGATGATGTGATGAGTATTCCCAACGCGCCTCACTGGCTCAATCATAGCCATGTGGAGATTCGACCAGATGTTCTTGCGAGTGATCAGGAATGGATCGCGAACCAAACGAACCATGTGGTCAATCCGGGCACCCAATTTGCTCGAATTGAGGTCAGCACCGGGAGCGCCAATATTCTGCTGGTGAAGCGCATGGTCGTATCTGGCGTGGTTGCCGTCAATCGACCAGGTGGGCGCGTCAAAACCGTCGCGCTTCCTCAGGACGCCGACAAGCTTTTGTCTTACGACCTGGACTACATTGCGGAGCAAATTAGCGCTCTAAATGAACCGATGAGCGCACAGGCGCAAACTGATTTTTTGCCCTCTGCGAGCGCGCCGTCCGCGGGGAACTAGCGGACGGCGAAACCATTCCCGACGTTTTTGTTCGTCGCAAAATGTACAAAGAACTGGGCGGCTACATTGGCTATCGTCTGACGCCTGTTCGGGAACTGCTAGAGTGTCGGCTCTCTATCATCGCGGAGATGAATGTCCAGGGGGAAGAGGTAGCGGAAGTCAAACAAAAACAGTCGGAACAAGAAGGGGAATTGGAGAGGCGCCTGGCTGAGATGAAGCATCGCTAACCCCTTGCACGGGAAGGCGCTCCCATGCAAGGGTGTGGAGAGTGATTATAAGTCTAAAAGGCTCTTAATCTCTCTAGCGATGTTTGTTGGGACCAGATTTGCCTGGAGCCGCTCGGTACCTTGCCCATGGAACACCATGTTTGTCCTGCCTAATCCGAAAATATTGGGGTAGGCCATGAGCAGGTCGATGCCAGTGAGGGATGATCGAGCAAGAGATTGCTGTTTGATGGTTCCCAGCTCAACTCGAATTGCCGAGTCAGTGATAATTAATGTTCCCTGAGCGCATCTGGTTCTCAGAAGTTCAGCCATACGTATCCACGTATCCTTTCTTGCGTGACGATGAGACGATTATCTGCTATACTGTATTAAACGCATCAATACTCAAACGCATCAATAGAGCCGTCGCACACTATGCAGGGCCGTTTTCCGAATGGGAAGGCGGCCTTTTTGTATGGCAACGGATCTGGCACTCCGCATTGTGCTTTCGGCAGTCGATACTGGCGCGTCGAGCGTTATCAAAAACGTCTCGTCATCGCTCACAGGAAATCCAGGGCTGACTGGCTCAGTGGTTGCCGCCAGTGCAGCCGTGGCCGCCATGGGGATTGGACTTGGGGTTGCGAGTGTCCAGGCGGCGGGTAATTTCCAGCAGGCGGTATTGCAACTCGTTTCACATGCAGGTCTTGCCAAAGATCAGGTCAATACTGTCACCCAAGCGCTTATTCAGATGGGGCCTGCTGTAGGACAATCGTCTACCGTGCTTGCGCAGGCCCTCTATCCTGTGCTCTCTTCACTTTCTGGTATTACAGATCAGTCGGCAAAGACGCAGGTATCGCTCACTGAACTCCAGGATGCTGCTGAGTCGGTCGCGGGAAGTACGACCTCTGTGACCAGTGTGACCAATGCGGCCAGCGCGGCCTTCAACGCGTATGGTCTCGGGACCAATACTACCGCGCTGAACATTGCCCGCATGAATACACTTTTCGATGAAATGAATGCCACGGTCAGCGCCGGGAACATGCAGTGGGATTCGTACTCCCGTGTTATCGGCAAGCTGTCGGTTGCCTCGCACGCTGCAGGCGTCTCCTTCAATGAGGAAAATGCAGCCCTCGCTGACCTTACGAATAGTGGTTATTCAACCCAGCTGGCCAGCACGTATCTTTCCAATCTTTTTACCCAGCTCGATCTCAAAACCGATAGTCTGGCGAAAAATGCGAAAAAATTGGGCATCACGTTTGATGAGCAGAAGTTCAAGAGCATGAGCCTGGGTCAGCAGATTGAGTACATTAATAAGGCGACAGACGGTAATCAATCATCGATCCTCAAGCTCCTCAACAATAACAGTACGGCCTTCAAAACCTTCGAAGCGCTCTCAGGAAGTTTGAAGAACTACCAGGGCAATCTGGACAGCCTCAATCATTCGCAGGGGACGACCGCGCAATCGTTTGCGACCGCCTCGCAAGGGTTCAATTTTGCCATGCAGCGGCTGCAAGCCGCCGGGCAAAGTTTCCTGATTACCGTTGGCACGCAATTGCTTCCTCTTTTCACGAAGCTCGTGACGGCGGTCACTCCGATCGTGTCCAGTTTTGCGACCTGGTTAGTGCAAAGCGGCGCACTGAAGAACGGACTCCAATTCCTGGTCGGGACAATCACCAATCTGGTCAATGCTGGCGTCACCGTCGTGACTTTCTTCCAGCACAATCAGGCGGCCGTGGTGGCGCTTCAGGCAGGCGTATTTGCCCTTGCCGGTGCCATTGTCGCCGCCATGATCCCCTCTCTGATCGCCATGGCGACTGCGGCCTGGGCGGCTATTGTGCCACTTTTGCCATTTATCGCCATAGGCGCGGCTGTGGGATTGGTGATTTTTGGGATTGTGGAGGCGGTTTTGCACTGGGGGCAGATCACCACGTGGCTCTCTGGTGTCTGGGGAGGGTTCGTTTCCTGGCTCCGTGGTGTGTGGGGGAGTTTTTCCTCCTGGTTCATGGGAGTTCTTTCGTCGATTGGCTCGTTTTTTACCGGGGTCTGGCATGGCATGACGACCGGGGCACAGGGATCGTGGTCGTCGTTTACGGGCTGGATTACCGGGGCACTGCATGCCATCGGATCGTTTTTTACGGGAATCTGGTCTGGGATCCTCTCATTTCTGCGTGCGACCTGGAATGCGCTGGTCACGGCGGCCAAAATTGCTTTTGCGGCCTTGCTCATCGTGATCTTTGGCCCAATCATTTCCATCGCCAATGGATTTATCTGGCTCTATCAGCACAACTATTATTTCCAGGCGTTGTGTGATGCCATCGTTCGATTTTTTCGCTCAGCTATTTCCTGGTTGGTCTCCGCCTGGTCGTCAACCACAGCATGGCTCTCCGCCACCTGGAAAACCATCAGTACTACCGCCTCGTCCGTGTGGTCATCCATCACGAACGCGATCAGCACGGCGGTGAACGCAACACGGACGTTCCTGGTCTCCGTCTGGACAGCTGTCACCGGTTGGCTATCTGGGACCTGGAGAACCACGAGCGGGACAGCGACAAGCGTTTGGTCCAGCATCACTGGGGCCATTACCGGCGCGACTCGCGCCGCCTGGTCGTGGCTCGTCTCGATTTGGACCACGGCGACCAGCTGGTTGTCTGCACAATGGAACCGGTTTGCAGGTTTCGCACAGTCAGCGTGGCAGGCCGTGTCTGCCGTGTTCTCGGGCATTTGGACCAACTATATCAGTACGCCACTCGCATCCGCCTGGAATAGCATTTCCTCGTGGTTTAGCAATCTCATCAGCAGTGCCACCCAATGGGGAGCCAACATCATTTCAGGGATTGCGAGTGGCATTACCAACGCCATTGGGGGATTGGGCAAAGCGGCCCAAAATGCCGCCGCTTCAGTTGCCAATTTCTTGGGGTTCCACAGCCCGGCCAAAATGGGACCGGGGGCTGAACTTGACGCATGGGGGCCGAACTTAATTAAGGGCTTCTCGGCAGGCATGCTCAAAGCGTTGCCGACTCTGGATGCAGCGGTCAATGTGACGGCCCGACAGCTAACGCCGTTGGTTGCTCCTGCCCCCACACCTTCCCCCTTGCAAGGGGGAAGGCAAATCGTGGTGAACCACTACCACACCTATCAAATCAATACGATGGCACGCACACAAAGCGAGGTGAGACGGCTGGTTGACATGATGGAACAAGAAATAGCACATCGCGTGCGTGCCACCACGCCGGGGTACTCGGTGGGAGGAGTCTTTTAGATGCGTCTTATCATTAACAATGTATACCAATCAACAGTGGATGCCGGAAGTATGACGATTACTCGGGCCGTGAGTGATCCAGTCCCGACATGCTCGTTCAGTTTGACAGACAACACCTCATCGATCTTCCCACAGGCCATGCAGGAGGTGCTGATAGTAGATGATCAGCGTGTTCCCAACCCAACTGCCAACATGCTGCAAAATCCATCACTGACCTCACCTAACCTCTCTTATGGCATCATCGGGACAAATGGGGTAGCAGTCGCGGGACTGAATCCCGGGTATCTTTTTCAGCTGTCTAATAATGCCGTGGGACAATTCTATTATCGTCAAAATGCCTCCGCTATGGTCGGACAAACATATGTGTTTTCGCTCTCTTTCAATATTAATCCGTCTTTCGTGAATGGCTCTGCATTCATTGGCATGGTGTTTTGCGATGCTGGCGGGAATGTGCTTCCCGCCAACCAGCAATTTTATACGACCACAACACCAGTCAATACGCTCACAAGAATAAGCGTCCAATCCACAGCGCCGACAGGTGCGTCCTATGTTCAAATTCAGTTTGGCGTGAATGTCACCAATGCAACCAATAGTGGAAGTGTGGCATTCTATCAGTTGCAACTTGAACCGCTCTGGTTCCCAACACTCTCCTACCCCACCCTCTGGTGTGGCCCTTCACAGACGAACTGCCAGCAACTGCCCAGTGGTCTGTGGATCAGACAGTACCGCAAATTCGCGGGCTTCGTCAACCATGTGACCTATGGAGACTACAAGGGCAATGTGCGCACGGTTCAAGTCAACGCTGTAGGTTATGCCTGGTTGATGAGCCTGGTCATCTGCAACAATTCCTATACCAGCCAGGCTGACAGCGCGATTATCTCAAATCTGCTTTCGACGTATTTTCCTGGCCTGTTCACGACGACAAATGTGGTCACAGGCGTTACGCTCTCAAATTTTGGGAGCAATTGGGATGATGTCCGCACGCTCTTTGACAATCTTGCCTCACAAATTGGCTTTTATTGGACAGTGGACTCCTACTGGAATGTGATTTATGCCCCTCCAGGCTATTTCAATATGCCCATCTCGCTTATTTGTGATAACAGCAGTACCCCCGATATGGTAACGACGTACCCGGCATATGACTTTAGCGCAGAAATGGACTACACGCAGCCTGGAAGTACTGCATTGGTCATTGGAAGCGGGACCAATGTCGCAGAGGTTATTGATCCCTACACGGTTGCTCAAAACAGCTATACTGCTGGATATTCGTTCAAAGTCGGCTCCACATTCATGCGCAAAATCAATGATAGCACGCTTCAATCTGTAAGCGATTGTACACAGCGAGGCATGGCCGAGATCTTACAATACGACTATCCACGGGGCATCTACCATCTCACCACCAACGTCGAGTTGATCCCTGGGCAATCTATTCAGATCGCGAGCAACACTGACAATCTCAACCAGTCAACGCAGCTCATTCAACAGGTGACGGCAACCTGGCTGGGGGTCAATGAACTCCTTCAGGACCAGTGGGAGTATAAAGCGGACCTAGGAGCAGTGAATCGTGCATCGACCAACATCATTTCACGCCTTGCACGGAAATTGAATTCAAATACGAGCGCACCCGCTATCAGTCAGACGGCACTGGTGGTTTTTGAACGCCTGGGCCTGACTGATGGATTGCCGTCGTCCTACGCGCAGTCCGTGTTGTTAGATCATCCTCAAGCCTACTATCGCCTTGGAGAGTCCAGCGGGACTGTCGCCTACGATTGGAGCGGCAACAATTACAGCGGCACCATTAGCGGAACTGTGGCATACGGTCAATCCGGGGCCATTCCTGGTGATATCAATACCTGCATGCTTTTCGATGGAACGAGCGGTGAGGTGACGTTGCCGAGCATCAATTTGTCCACCTGGACGAGCATCACCTTAGAGTGTTGGGCCCAGGTTTCTCCAGGCGGATTTACCAATTTTCCGCGCCTCATCGCCAATGATTACCCAGCGTCAAGCAATCGCGGGATAGAACTGGTAATTGCGCCATCGTCCGACGGGCACTTTGGTTTTTTTGACATCGGGTTGGGGACCACTTATACCGGCTTCGGGTTCGGGTCAGGCACTCCGACGCCGGGCCAGTGGTATCACCTGGCAGCTGTTTATGACGGATCTGCCCAGACCATGACGGTATATGTCAATGGCGCGGTGGCAGGCAGCCTGACAGGAATCACCGGGGTCAATTTCACCAGTACCCATGCGCTCATGATCGCGGCTGATGCTGCCGCTGGGGGACAGCAGTTTGGTGGATTTATCGACGAAATCGCGATCTACAACTACGCGTTGCCTGCAACACGAGTGCAGGCACACGCCTTTTACAGGAGACATTAATGGACACAATAGGAATACACGGCATTGTCACTCTGCACGAGATCCCAGCGGAATGGAGCGATGAAGAGTTTGCGTATTGGTGGAACCCTGTGACCGATCCGCACACGGGCCAGATTCTGCAACCGGCGCGCCTGAGCGACGAAGCCAAAGCACAACGATGCGTTGCGCGAGGCGAAAATATGATGACCAATGCCGGGATCGCA
>Ga0070738_10006406_pt1 | contig 12352 bp, 8 predicted proteins | sample Coa_R2_2_FD_66446 | JGI IMG/M metagenome (GOLD analysis project Ga0070738, IMG submission 66446) | Surface soil microbial communities from Centralia Pennsylvania, which are recovering from an underground coalmine fire - Coalmine... | ecosystem: Environmental > Terrestrial > Soil > Unclassified ... | reverse complement strand
GCGAACCGCCGGCGCCCCCGCCGCCCGAGCCGCCGGCGCCGCAGAACGTCGAGTACGAGGCGCTCCTCAAGGTGCTCGGAGCCGCTCTCGGGAGCGGGATCCCGGCGCCGCCGCCACCTCCGCCGCCCCAGCCCGAGCCCGAGGCCGTGGGGCTCGGAGACCTCCTCGCCTGGCACCGCGGCGAGGCCGACGCCGGCATGAGCCCGATCGAGGGTCTCCCGCTCCTCGACCCGCCCGTCCCGCAGCCCGTCTTCACTCCGCCGCCCGCGCGACCGGCGCCCCAGCAAGAGCCGCCGGAGCTCCGGGAGATGAAGAAGACGGAGCTCTTCACGGTCCGCGACGTGTGGCTCGCGGCGGCGCTCTCGCGCTCCGGGCTCCTCGGGCCCGAGCAGATCGCCGAGGCGCTCTCGCTCCACGTCACGCTCCGGCGGCCGCTCGCCGCGATCCTCCGTGAGCGGTTCCTGAACACCGAGGTCGTCGAGGCGCTCCGGGTCCTCGCCCGCGCTCTCGCCAAGCAGCCGCACGAGATCTGACGCGGGTAATTCTTTCCACGATCAGGACACGCCACGTTTCGAGACGTGTCTGGCCCGCGGTTCGCGACGCACGCGCTCCCCCGAGGAGACTTCATGCTCTCGAGACCTCTCGGGACCGCCCTGCTCGTCGGGCTCGTCGCCGCCGGTTGCAACAACTCGAGCGCCGGCAGCTTCGGCGTCGAGCCGCCCATCACGCAGGCGCCACCCCAGAAGCAGCTCAACCAGCCGATCCAGCACGTGTGGGTGATCTTCAAGGAGAACCACACCTACGACAACTACTTCGCCGGCTTCCCCAACCCGGACGGCGACGCGCCCACGACCTCGGGAATGTCGTCGAGCGGGACCCCGATCCCGCTCTTCGAGCCCAACCGCCAGGACTGGTCGCCGGGCGACAACAGCTGGGACACCGCGCACCACGACTGGGACGGAGGCAAGATGGACGGCTTCGACCAGGCCGCTCATCAGCCGAAGCCGCCCGACCGCATCTTCCACGCCGACGGCGTGAACGGCGCCTACGTGAGCTACGGCCTGAACGCACAGGTCGCCTCGCGGCACATCGCCTACTACTGGTGGCTCGCGAGCCAGGGCGTCCTCTCCGACCGCTACTTCAGCTCCGAGATGTCCGAGAGCCTGCCGAACCACTTCTTCCTCCTCGCCGCGACGTCGGGCGGCGCGATCTCGGACCCGGACCCGACGACCGGGAACATCACCGTCCTCGACCCCGCGACGGGCCTGCGGACCCAGCAGACCCACATGACCGCGAGCCAGATCGCGACGTCGACCCCGAGCGAGCTCGAGGCGCAGGGCCTCGCCTGGACCTACTTCCAGGAGACCGACAACACTCCGGTCGTCGCGTTCCCGCTCGACGCCGTCTCCGAGCTCGCGGCGTCGATCACGGACATCGACGTCGTCCACGGGCTCCCCGACTTCAACCAGCGGTTCATCCAGACCCCCAACCTCGACAAGCGCCTCTCGCAGTACATCGACAAGGGCTGGGACGCGCACGTCGTCTACATCAAGCCGAACGACGCCAACTGCGAGCATCCGGGCATCGCGAACGTGAACGACGGCGCCGCCTGGACGCAGAGGATCGTGGACGCGATCGGCAACTCGTCCGACTGGGCGAGCTCCGTCATCATCATCACCTGGGACGACTACGGCGGCTTCTACGACCACGTCCCCCCGCCGCAGGTGGACTCCTTCGGCCTCGGGATGCGCGTCCCCTGCATCATCATCTCGCCCTACGCGAGGAAGGGCGTCGTCCAGCACGCGGTCCGCGAGCACAGCTCGATCTGCGCGTTCGCCGAGAAGGTGTATGGCCTCCCGGCCATGACGGCGCGCGACGCCCAGACCGACGACATGACGAGCGCGCTCGACATGACGCAGACGCCGCGTCCCTACTCCGACTTCGTCCCGCCCTCGGGCTGGACGCCGCTCGACATCGCCCCCGTCGCGTCCTCGCAGGGCTGACGCGGCCGAGCCATGCTCCGGCATGGCCCGAGCCCCGATCCCGACCTGGTTCTTCGCGCTCGTCGTCGTCCGCGACGGCGAGCGCTTCCTCGCCGTCCACGAGGCGAAGCACGGGAGGCTCTGGTACCTCCCCGCAGGCCGCGTCGAGCCGGGTGAGACCCTGGCCGAGGCGGCCCTCCGGGAGACGCTCGAGGAGACCGGCGTCCCGATCGTCCTCGAGGGGATCCTGCGGGTCGAGCACACGCCGAGCCCCGAAGGGACGGCGCGCGTCCGCGTCATCTTCGTCGCACGACCGGCGGACCGGACGCCGCCCAAGAGCGTCCCCGACTCGGAGTCGCTCGAGGCGCGCTGGGTCACGCTCTCCGAGCTCTCCGCGCTGCCGCTCCGGGGCTCGGAGGTGAGAGAGCTCTTTCGGCACGTCGCGGAGGGAGGGGCTGTGCACCCGCTCTCGCTTCTCGGATCCGAGGGCTGAGCTCACCGCTCGACGGCGGGATCGACCTCCTGCTCCTGCCTGAGATCGTCGATGAGCCTCGTGAACCGCGGCTCCTCGTAGAGACACTGGAGGTCGGGGTCGCGGCTTATGTGCCGCCAGTCCTTGAAGCCCTCGCGCACCGAGCGGCGGAGCCAGCGCATCGCGGCGTCCTTGTCGCCCGCGAGCGCGAGGCAGCAGGCGATGTTGTAGGAGCCGATGTCGTTGTCGGGCTTGAGCCAGCGGATCCGGCGGAAGCAGAGGACGGCGTCCTCCACCTGCGCGGCGTAGGCGTGCTCGATCCCTTCCTGGTTGAGCGCGTCCACGTAGCGGTCGAGGTTGCCGTTCACGTTCATGGAGAGCTTGCGCCGCGCGAGGTCGACGGACTTCTCGGCGTAGCGCGACTCGCCGGCGCGCACGAGGCTGCGGGCGGCGGCCTCCATGACCTCGCCGTTCAGCTGCCCCGAGTCCACGAGCGGCGCGAGGACCTCCTTCGCGCGGCGCGGGTCGATCGTGGCGAGCGCATCCATGGCCTTGTCGCGGACGCGGGGCCGACGGTTGTTGCGCGAGATCTGGCTGAGCGCGCGGACGGTCGAGGTCGCGCGCGCCTCCTCGCAGTACTCGACCAGGAGGTAGAGCGTCGCGTCGTCCACGCCGGTCCCTCGCTGCGCGTTGAGGACGGCCTGGTCGAGGAGGACGCCCATGGACTTGCGCGAGGCCGGATCGTCGCGGTCGCGGAGGGCGCGGAACGCGGCCAGGAAGTCGTTCCAGTCGCTCCCGCGCGTGTGCTCGACGGCGCGCGAGGCCGCCTGCTCGAGGAGGTTCGCGATCTCCTCGGGGTCTCCCCTGGCCGCACCGAGCGCGCTGATCGCGAGGCGTCGCGTCACGTCGCTCGTCGAGCGCGAGAGGCGGTCGAGCCACGAGACCGCGCCGGCGCGCGCGATCGCGAAGTAGATCCCGGTCTCGCCCACCGCGTCGTCGCGGCCGAGGAGCGTCTCGAGCGTGCCGAGCCCCTCCTGGTCGGACGCGGCGCCGATCGCCCACGCGGCGTACTTGCCGGTGTCGGCGAAGCCGCTCGCGAGGGTCCTCAGGGTCCCGCTCGCGTCGCCCGCCCGGCCGAGGGCGCGCACGGCGGCGACGCGCGTCTCGAACGGCGCGTCGGGTGTCGAGACGACCTTGCGCGCCGCCTCGAGCACGAAGCGGTGGCCGCGCGTTCCGGCGAGGTGGAGCGCGGCCGTCTGGACCATGGGGCTCGCGTCGTTCGCGTGGCCGGCGGCCTTGACGCAGGCCGCGGCGTCCAGGGGCAGCATCTCGAACGCCGTGATGGCGGCGCGGCGGACGCGGGGCTCGGAGTCCTGGAGGAGCCCCTCGAGGAAGGGGGCGTCCTCGGCCGTCCCGATCTCCCCGAGCGCGAGCGCCGCGTTCTCGCGCGCCACGGCGCGCTCGTCGCGGAGGTGCTGGCGGAGGCAGATGCGCGCCGCCGTCGGGCGCGCCGCGATCGCATCGATCACGTCGGCGAGCGAGTCGCCCAGGTCTTCCTGGAGGAGCTCGCAGACGGGCGCGACCTCTCCGTCCGAGGTCATCTCGCCGAGGAGGTCGAGGGCGAGGTGGAAGCGCTGCGTCTCGCGGAGGCGCGCGCCGCCCTCGAGGCCCCACGGGTGCCAGACCTCGTTCGCCTTCTTCGTGAGCGGGTCGAAGCCCGCCTGCGCGGCCCGGAGAGCGATCCGCACGAGGCCGGCGCGCGCCACGGGGCGGTCGCCACGGTCGAGGATCTTCTGCCGCGTCTCCTTCACGCGCTCGGTCTGCATGGGATCGAGGAGCGAGACCATGAGCCGCTCGACGCGGATCTCGGGGTCGGCGACGACGCGGCGGATCCTGAAGCGCACGTCGGCGTCGGGATCGGCGGTCGCGCGGTCGAGCACGGCGTGGACGGGGCGGTCCGTGGCCTGCCTCTCGTCCTCGGCGGCGGCGAGCTCGATCAGGGCCTTCACCGCCTCGTCGCGGGCCTCGGGGTCGCCGCGGCGGAGCTGCTCGACGAGGGCCTCGGCCTTGTCCGCGGGAGAGACGTCCTCGGAGGCGGGCGTCTTCGAGTCGTCGCCGGCGCTTGCGACCGACCCGAGCGCGAGGGCGAGGGCGACGAAGATGACGCGGCTACGCACGGGGACCCTCGAAGACCCGAGATTGGCCGCACTCCCAGGATCTGTCAAGACTTGCGGGGGGCGCGTGAACTATCATGGCGCTCCGCCACGATGGCCAAGCTCGTCTCGATCGTCGCGCCGGCCTTCGACGAGGCCGCGGGCCTCGCGCGCTTCCTCGATGCGTTGAAGGCCGCCCTCGTCCCTCTGGACCGTTTCCGCTTCGAGGTCCTCGTCGTGGACGACGGGAGCCGCGACGGGACGGCCGACGTCATGGCGAAGGAGTGCGCGCGCGATCCGCGCGTGAGCTACGTGCGCCTCGCGAGGAACTTCGGACAGCAGGCGGCTCTCGCGGCGGGCCTCGATGAGGCGCGAGGCGACTGCGTGATCACGCTCGACGCCGACCTGCAGCACCCGCCCGAGCTCATCGCCGACATGCTCGCTCGCTGGGAGAGGGGCTGTGACGTCGTCGACACGCACCGCCGCCCCTCGCGCGCCGCGCCCTTCATGAAGGAGCTCCTCTCGCGTGGGTTCTACCGCGTGCTCGCGCGGCTCACGGGGCTCCCGCTCGCGGACGGCGCCGCCGACTTCCGGCTCCTCGACCGCCAGGTCGTGGATGTGCTGCGGCGCCTCCCCGAGACGAGGCGCTTCTACCGCGGCCTCATCCCGTGGCTCGGGTTCCGGCGCGAGACGATCAACTACACGGCCGGCGAGCGCGTCGCCGGAAGCACCAAGTACTCGCTCTCGAAGATGCTGCGCCTCGCGAGCGACGGGATCTTCGGGTTCACGAACCTGCCGCTCCGCGCGGCGCTCGTCGTCGGCGCGCTCGCGATCCTGGTCGCCGTCGCCTACACGATCTACGCCCTCTACGTCTCGCTCGTCCTCAAGACCGTCGTCCCGGGCTGGACGTCGCTCCTCATCATGCTCAGCTTCTTCTCGGGCGTGAACCTCTTCGTCGTCGGGATCCTCGGCGAGTACATAGGCCGGATCTACGACCAGGTGAAGGGGCGGCCTCCCTTCGTCGTGGACCGCCGCCAGAGCATCCGCTCACCGGAGACCGAGCGCGACGAGCCTCGGCCGTAGGTAGGGGCGGTCGCCCACGTCGGGCCGCGCCGCGAGGATCGCGCCCCAGAGCTCGCGCGCGCGCTCGGTCTCGCCGAGCTCCTCGGCGGCGAGGACCGCGACCTCGACGTCGCGGGGCTCGATCCGGGCGAGCTGGATCCCGAGGGCGCGCCCGCGCACGTGCTGGCCGCGCTCGCGGAGCATGCGGATCGCCCCCGAGAGGACCTGCGGGTTCTTCCGGTCGAGCTCGAGGGCGCGATCGACGAGCCGAAGCGCGTCGTCGGGCTCGCCCAGGTAGAGGAGCTCCTGCGCGAGGACGATGAGCCGGGGCGCCGACGACGTGAGCTCCGCCGCATGGAGCAGGCTCCGGTGGCCGGCGCGCTTGCGGAGCGCGTTCTCCCCGCCGCGTCCGAGCACGAGATAGGGGACGGCGAGGAGCGCGTGGAGGAGCGAGAGGGCGAGGACGAGCGTCCACGCGCGCCGCGCGTTCGCGGGCTTCCAGATGACGATGAGGAGTGCGCCGAGGAGGGGCAGAGCGACGAGGGCGGCGAGGACTCCGGCGAGCTCGGCGTCGCGCTCCGGGGCGAAGACGGCCGTGAGGATCGTCGCGGCGCGGAGCCTCGGGCCGAGCTGGAAGACCTCGAGGACGTGCTCGGAGAGCCCGAGCTGCCAGGACGCCTGCGCGCCCGCCCAGGCCGTCGCGAAGGAGACCGCGACGACGGCCCAGGCGACCCTGGGCGGAACGGCCGCGAGCCCGTGAGCGAGCCCGAAGGCGAGGAGCGGGACCGCGTAGAGCGAGTAGCGTGGCCCGAAGCTCTCGCCGCCCGAGCTCCAGCCGACGCCGGCGGGGTTCATGGACGCGTTGGCGAGCACGACGACCGCGGCCGTCGCGAGGAGCGCCCGAGCCACGCGCTTCGCCGCGGAGTCGGAGCGGGCGACCCGGACGAGCCCGACTCCGCCCAGCGCGAGCACGGGCCAGTAGAGGAGGAGCCCCTTCCACGGGCCGACGAGGAGGTGGTAGAGCCGCCACGGCGACGGCGCGCCGAAGGGGAAGCGCCCGTGCGTCTCGCCGGCCTGCACCCAGTGCGAGGCGGGCGTCTCGAGCGGGTTCCCCGTGACGAGGGCGTGGTATCCGAGGAGGAGGAGCGCTGGCCCCGCGGCGCCCGCCGCGAGCGCCGGCAAGCTCCGCGGGCTCGAGTGGAGCATGGCGAGCGCGAGCGGGAACGCGACCCAGATCGCGTGGTAGTCGGCGACGACGGCGAGCCCGAGCGCGAGGCCCGCGACGAAGAAGGCACGTGCGTCGTGTTCCTTGGCGGCGCGGACGAGCGCGGCCGCGCCGAGGACGATGAGCGCCATGCCCGAGGCGGTCTGGTAGGCGACCGTCGCGTAGGGGAAGAGCGGCGTCGCGAACGCGAAGACGAGGGCGCCGGCCACGGACTCGCTCTCTCCGGCTCCGAGGGAGCGGAGACCGTGCGCGAGGAGCGCCGCCGCGAGCGCCCCCGCGAGCGCGGCGACGAGGAGCGTGAACGGCACGAGGGCCTTCACTTCGTCCCCGGTCGTCCAGGGCCCGGGCGCGCTCGACACCACGCGCAGCTCGCGGAGGGCGAGGATCAAGGGCGCGCCCACGACCTCGTCGAGCGGAGCGGCGACCGAGTAGTAGTGGCTCCCGATCGCGGCGACGTCGTAGGCGCGCGCGCCGTACTCCTCGAGCGCGAGGTGCCCCTCCGAGATCGCGCGAGCCGGATAGAGGAGCCGCGCGGTCATGGAGGAAGGGATCGGCCAGAGGTAGGCGACGTAGACGAGGAGCGCGGTCAGGAAGACGCGTCTCACCATGTCCCGGCGACGAATGTAGCTCGGTTCGTCAGCGTTGGCCCGAGAAGCCCTGCATGTTCCAGAAGTCCTCGCCGCGGCGCTGGATCTTCCGGGACTTGGGGTCCTGCTTCTCGGTCTCGCCGTCGCGGGCCGCGTCGGCGAGACGGGACGCGAAGGCGTCGACGCGGAGCCTCCCCTCCGTCCAGGTCCGCACGGCTCGCTCGCCGTCCTCCGCGGCGTCGCGGAGCGAGCGCGCCTGCTCGACCGTCACCGGCTCGACCCGGAGGAGCTTCGCGAGGCGGGCCTTCACCTCGCCGATCCTGCCGCGACGGGCGAGCTCGGCGTTCGTCGCGAGCGAGAGGAGGTCCCAGAGCTCCCCGACGAACGCCTCGCGGTCGCTCGCTCCCTTCGGCCCCTCGAGCGAGCAGTCCGACCAGTCGATCGCGTCGAGCGCGGCCCGCGAGATCGGGCGGTGGGCGCCGTCGCGCTCGTCGCGCTTGACCTGGGCGAGGCTCTGGAGGTCGTGGTCGTCGGGCGGCTTCGGGAGATGGGCGTACGGCAGGAAGCCCGTGAGGTCCTGGTAGAGCGTGAGGCCGAACGCGTAGACGTCCATGGCGGGTCCCGAAGCGCGAGCGCTCCTTGCCCGAGGCGTCGACGAGGCCGGGCAGGACCTCGGGCGGCGCGTAGGCCGCCGTCATGCCCGGCGGCTTGCTGCCCGGTATGCCGCGGGCGAGCGCCTCGAGCTCCTTCGTCGTCCGGGCTCCACCGAGGTCGATGAGGAGCGCGCGCCAGCGGCCCTTCGCGAGCCGCTCGAAGTAGGCGCGGTCGGGGATCCTGGGCTCCGGCCAGGACATGGCGAGCATGACGTTCGCGGGCTTCACGTCGCCGTGGACGAGGCCCTTCTCGTGGAGTCGCTCGATCCCGCACGCGAGCTCGTAGGCGACCTCGAGCGCGACCGAGACGGGCGGCGCGGCGAGCCGCGGCCGGTTCACGAGCGCCGGGACGGGACGCGGCGCCCTCGCCTCGCGCGCGGCGAGGCGGGGCCTCACGCTCTCCCGGTTGAGCGCGCGGAGGGGGCCGTCGAAGGCCCGCTCGAGGAAGATGAGCGAGTGGCCGCGCGGGTCCTTGATCGTGCCGAGGAGGCCCACGACGTTGGGGTGCGGGCTCACGGCGGCGAGGTGCTCGGCCTCGCGCTCGAGCGAGTCGTCGCGCGCCCCGACGAGGAGCGGCCCCTTGACGATGGCGATCTGTCCATCGTCCGTCACGGCCTCGTAGACGACGCCCTCGCCGCCCGAGGCGAGCTTGCGCGTCACCTCGAAGTAGACCGACCGCCCCTCGATCGAGGTGGCGCTCAGCACTTCGCCCTGACCGAGCTCGAGCGGGCGGGCGCTCGCGGTCACTTCCACTCCCCGTGGTGGCGAGTCTACCATCGCCCGCCCGGACGCCGCCGAGGCGCAAGCCTCGGGGGCGTCGCTTCATCAGTTGTGGCGGAACCGCCCGCCTTGCCTCACGAGCTCGACGTCCTGCTCCTTCTTGAGGAGGACGCCGAGGAACGGGACCTCGCGGCCGAGGTCTTCCGCCGAGACGCCGCCGCGGAGGAGCACGAGGAGCCAGTCGATGAGCTCGCTCGTCGAAGGCTTCTTCCTCACGCCGTCCTTCTCTCGGAGCTTGTAGAACTGATCGAGCGCGGCCTTGAGCATCTTCTGGTCGAGCTCCGGGAAGTGGACCTTCAGGATCTCGGTCATGAGCTTGGGGTCCGGGAACTCGATGTAGTGGAAGACGCAGCGGCGCAAGAAGGCGTCGGGGAGCTCCTTCTCGGCGTTCGACGTGATGATGACCACGGGCCGCTCCTGGGCGCGGACGCGGCGGCCGGTCTCGGTGACCTCGAACTCCATCTTGTCGATCTCGTGGAGGAGGTCGTTCGGGAACTCGACGTCGGCCTTGTCCACCTCGTCGATGAGGACGCAGATGCGCTTCGTCGACGAGAACGCGCGGCCGAGGACGCCCATGTCGATGTAGCGCTCGATGTTCGCGACCTGCTCGGGCGTCCCGAAGCGGGAGTCGTTGAGGCGACGGACCACGTCGTAGACGTAGAGGCCGTCGCGCGCCTTCGTCGTGGACTTGATCGACCAGGTGAGGAGCTCGAGGCCGAGCGCCTTCGCGACCGACGCCGCGAGGAGCGTCTTGCCCGTGCCGGGCTCGCCGCGCACGACGAGCGGGCGCTCGAGGACGAGCGCCGCGTTCACGGCGCTCCTGAGCGAGGGCGAAGCGACGTAGTCGGGGGTCCCTTCGTACTTGAGCGCCGGCTCAGGCATGCTGGGCCGCGACCGCGCGCTCGATCGAGACGATGATGAAGGTCGCCTTGGTGCCGTCGGGGAGCTGGACGAGCGCTTCGTCGTTCGGCCGGCGGCCCATGATCCCGCGCGCGATGGGCGAGAGGTAGCTGATCACGTGGTGCGCCTCGTCGGCGTCCCACGGACCGAGGACCGTGTAGGTCTCCTCCTTGCCCGTCGCCTTGTTCTTGAGGATGACGCGCGTCCCGACGCGGACCTCGTTCGGCTCGACGGTCGCGGGGTCGACGACGATGACGCGCTCGAGCTCGGTCCTCATGCGCTCGATGCGCTCGGCGAGGTTGCGCTGACGCTCGCGCGCCGCGTCGAGCTCGGAGTTCTCGGAGATGTCGCCGAACTCGAGGGCGCGGCCGATCTCGAGGCGGACCTCCTCGAGCTCGACGTTGACGATCCGGTCGTACTCGGCGCGCCGGCGGTTGAGGCCCTCCTGCGTCGTGTACATCCGCTCCTCGACCGCGTCCTTCTCCTGCGCGGCCTTGGGCGCGGCGACCACGGTCGCGAGGAGGTCGGGGAACCGGTCCACGACGAACGCCTCGGCGGCGCGGACGACCGTCGGCGTGAGCGAGTGGCTCTGCCGGACGAGCTGGAGGATCCGGCGCACCTCGGCCTCGGTGCCGTTCTTGATGACGGTGCCGAGGACGCGCTGGCTCTTCTCAGAGAAGAGCGCGCGGAGAGCGTCGACGGACGTCTTGGCCGAGCCCTTCTCACCCTTCTCGCTCTGGCCCTTGAAGCGGTGGGTCACGTCGTCGAGGAGCTGGATCGCCTTGGCGACGAGCTCGCTGTCCTGGCGGTTCTGGAGCATGTCGAGGCGGCCGTTGAAGCGCGCCCGGACGAGCGCCGCGTAAGCGTCGGGGAACTTGCCCGGAGTGATGACGATCTTGTTCGCCGCGTCGGCGAGGATCGCCTCGGCTCCGTCCATGAGCTCGCGCGCCGCGGCCTCGAAGCAGCCCTGCGCCGGGTCGAGGACGACGGCCCGCAGGCGCTCCTGCCAGTCCTGGAACGCCGGACGGACGAGCGCGATGAGGCGGCGCCGGTACTCCTGGACGCTCATCTCGCGGAGGATCCCGGGAAGCTCGGCGAGCGTGATGCCCTCGAGGATCTTCTTGATCTCGGCGGGGACGCTCTGCGCGCGGACGTGCGGGCCGAGGGGCTCGCCCGTCTCGGGATCGACGGCCTCGCCGGCCGCGGCCGCCGCCTCGGGCGCCTGGACGCCGAGGTCGGCCGACGAATGCGGGATCAGGTTCGCCGCCTCGTACTTGAAGAGCGCGAGCTCGAGCTTCGCCGCCCGGCTGGCCGCCGCCCAGTTCGGAGCGGGCTTGCCCTTGGGCGTCGCGTCCACGTCCTTCTGCATCGCGGCCACGCCCGACTTGAGCCACGCCGGAACGACGCCCTTCGAGACCGCGTCCTTCGCGATCGCGAGGAGCTCGCGGCGCGCCGCCTCGAGCTTCTTCACGAACGGGCCGGCGCGGTCGACGTTCTTGCCGACCTCGGCATCGCGCGCGAGCGGCTGGGCCCGGAGAGTCACGACGCTCTTCGGCGCCGCGCCGACCTCGATCCACGGATCGTCCTTGGCGAGCTTGCGGGCCGCGGCCCAGAAGCGGGTCCAGCCGTTCTTGTCGAGGACGGGGCCCTCGAGCTTCTCGCGGAGGTCGCGCGACTGGAGCTTGCCCGCGGGCGCGCTCTTGAGCGCGCTCTTGAGGAGGGAGAGCGGATCCTCGTCGGCGAGGGTCTTCACCTTCTCCTTGTCCGTCCAGAGCATGACGTCGAGGTCGTCGAAGTCGCGCCTCTGGACGGAGGTGCGGGCCATGCCGGCCTCCATGCGCTGGTTGCGGCGGCGCTGGAAGTCGATCACGTACTCGCCCACGGCGGGGTTCGCCTCGACGACCTTGCCGATCCCCCAGCCGGCCGAGTGCGAGCAGAAGTCGCCGACGGCGAGCCTGAGCGAGTCGTCGAGCGCCTGCACGGCCTTGTCGAGGAAGCCGTCGCCCACGAGGCCGCTCCGCTTGAGCGCCGCGTCGAGCCCGGCGCGCGAGCCGTAGACGCGCTTGTAGTGCCCGAGGAGCTCGTCCCGGAGCGACTTGTTCTTCGGCTGGTACTTGCTCGCGCGTCGCGCGAGCTCGAACGCCTGGTCGGGCGTCCCCGCCTTCCTGATCTCGTCGAGGAGCGACACGAGGGCCTGTCCGGCGCGCTCGCGTTCGCCGCGCTCGTTCAGGTCGTTCGCCACGTCGAGGAACAGGTTCAGGTCGTCCTTCCAGGCGCCCTGCACCACGAGCTCGACCCAGAGCTCGTCCACCTTGGTGAAGTCGCGCGCCTTGGCCGCGCTCCGGATCCTGTTCTTGAGCTGCTCGTCCACCACGGTCTTCTTCGCCTCTTAGCTGATTCTCGAGTTGAGGAGGACGCCCTGCCGCAGCCTGCCGAGCAGGTCCGCGTGCGCTGCCAGGACCGCGGCGCGGTCCTTGGACTCGATCGTGACGAGGACGCGGTACCCCGCGGCCTCGGCGTCCCGGTCGTACTTGGGGT
>Ga0070738_10006401_pt1 | contig 12357 bp, 10 predicted proteins | sample Coa_R2_2_FD_66446 | JGI IMG/M metagenome (GOLD analysis project Ga0070738, IMG submission 66446) | Surface soil microbial communities from Centralia Pennsylvania, which are recovering from an underground coalmine fire - Coalmine... | ecosystem: Environmental > Terrestrial > Soil > Unclassified ... | reverse complement strand
GACGCGCTCGACGAGTTCGCGCGGCTGCGGCGCGAAGCCGGCATCGAGCCGTGCGCGATTCACACCGCGTATCTGATCAATCTCGCCAGCAGCGACCCGAAGATCGCGCAAGGATCGCTGCGGTTGATTCAAAACGACCTTGCCGTCGCCGCCCGCGGCGGGATCCGGTTCGTCAACACGCATCTCGGCTCGTACGGCGGCCGCGATCGCGGTGAGGGCTTCGAGGCCATCCTTGCGGCGCTGGACGCGGCGCTGGAAACGATCGCGCCCGGCGTCGTTCTAGTGCTGGAAAACTCCGCCGGCGCAGGAAACTTGGCGGGCGGTACGCTCGCCGAGCTCGGCGAGTTCTGCCGGCGGCTCGATCATCCGCAGCTCGGCGTCTGTCTCGATACGGCGCACGCGTGGGCCGCCGGCTATGCGATCGACACGGCCGACGGCGTTCGGCGTTTCGTTGACGAGGCGGCGCGCGAGATCGGACTCGAGCGCATCGCGATGTTTCATTTCAACGACACCGAAGTGCCCCTGGGCGCCAATCGCGACCGGCACTGGCACATCGGCGAAGGCAGAATCGGGTTCGAGGGATTTCGCGCGCTCCTGGCTGCCCCGGAGCTGCGCGATAAGACGGCGATCTTGGAGACGCCGGGGAGCGACGCCGACGACGTGCGCAATATGCAAACCATTACGGCGATTGCAAAGGGAGCGCTCGCCTCGGCGTAGCTCGATGATTTTCTTAGTGCACCCGCAGGTGGGGCAGGCGCAGGTTCGACTCCCGAAAGAGCGCCGAGTCGGCGCGCTGGATGCGCAGCCGGAGTTCGACGTCGTTCACATCGGAGACGAAGGGTGCGTTGCGGATCGGATCGCGGAACATTGCTAACCTCTTGACTGACGTGGTAACCTTCAATCAGTATACAGTGGTGACGGTAACTTGTCAACTCATTTTGATGGTGCAACAGGCGTGACGGCGGAGGCGCTGCCGGCGCCGGATCGCGCCCCCGGCGCGCTCGAATTGGTGCGGCAGTTCGTCAATACGGCCGAGCTGCCGGACGGTCCCGACGCGCTCGATTCCTTGGAAAAGGCGAGGGCCTGGTGCCTCAGCCAGGGGTTGGCCACGGTCTTGAACGAGCGTCACTTGATGCAGCTGCAGAACTTCCGCGAGGCGCTGCGCGGCGTGCTCTTCGCCAATAACGGCGAGGGAGACGCGGCGGCGGCTTGGGAGCGTCTGGAGCCGTTCCTCGCCAGCACGCGGCTGACGCTGGCCATTAACCTCGGCCGCGGCCTGGAGCTGCGGCCCCAGGACAAGGGGCCGATCGCCTCGCTATTGGCCATCGTCTACGAGTCCCAGCTGTTGGGAACGTGGCCGCGCCTGCGCGCCTGCCGAAAGAGCTCGTGCCGCTTCGCGTACTACGATCACACCAAAAATGGGTCGCGCGCGTGGTGCAGCATGGCGACCTGCGGTAATCAAGCGAAGGCGCAGCGGCGGCGCGAGCGTGAACGGCGCCGCTGAAGGCCCCAGCCGCCAGGCGCCGGAGTTCGTGGCGCACTTCGACGTCGACGCTTTCTATGCCAGCGTCGCAGTTCGCGACGACCCGGGTCTTGCCGGCAAGCCGGTCGCCATCGCCGGCCGAAGCCGGCGCGCCGTGGTACTCACCGCCTCGTACGAGGCGCGTCCTTACGGCGTGCGTTCCGCAATGCCGCTCTACAAAGCCCGAGCCGCCTGTCCCCAGCTGATCGTCGTCCCGCCCGAGATGCAAAAGTACCGCGCGATCTCCGGCGAGATTTTCGCGATTCTCCGCCGCCGCGGTAATCCGGTCGAAGGGCTGTCGCTCGACGAAGCTTTCGTCGCATTGGGTCGCCTAGAGTTCGAACGCGCGCGCGACCTGGCAGCGACCGTTCGCGCCGAGATTCGCGACGAGGTCGGGCTCACGGTGAGCGCCGGAGTCGCAACCGGAAAGATGATTGCAAAGATCGCCTCGGACACGTGCAAGCCCGACGGGCTGCTGGCAATCGAGCCGGGTCGCGAAGCGGCGTTCCTCGCTCCGCTGCCGGTCGCGCGCCTTTGGGGAATCGGTCCCAAGATGCAAGCTCGCTTGAGCGTCTTCGGCATTACAACCATCGGCGAATTGGCCCAATCCGACGAAGCGCGGCTGATCGAGCTTTTCGGATCGGGATGGCACCAAATCCGCGAGCTGGCGCGAGGGATCGACCGTCGCCCGGTCGAGCCGGAACGTGAAACAAAATCCATTTCAACCGAAGAAACCTTCGAGTTCGACGTTAGCGACGAAGCGCGTCTGATCGCCGTCTTGCGCGCGCAGGCGCGCGAGCTCGCCGAAGCGCTCGAGCACGAGCGGAGCACCGCTCGGACGATCGGCGTTAAGATCAAACGAGCGGACTTTACGGTCGTGGGACGGCAAACGCGCCTAGCAGAACCCACGCGCGACGCGAGCCGGATCTTTCACGCGGCGGTGCACTGCCTACAGCGCGCCGGACTGGAAGGTTCGGCGGTGCGCCTGCTCGGGACGCGCGTCGCATCGCTCGCCGAAGGAGAGACGCTGCAAACGTCGCTGTTCTCGTGCTGAGAGCGTTGGTCGTGGCCGGCATCGCTGCAGCGTGCGGCGGCTGTTCGGCGCTGCCGTTTGCCGCGCCCGCGCTACCGGTAACGGCGGCCGCGCGATCCGGCGGCTCTTGGATGGCTCGCGACGCCGGGCGCGTCGACTTGCTGTACGTTTCCGATTACGCGACCAACGACGTCTACGCGTACTCGTATCCGGGCGGCCAGCTGCGCGGCGTGCTTTCGGGCGTGCTGCGCCATTTCGTGCTGCCGGTGGGATTATGCACCGACGACGGCGGCAACGTCTTCATCCCCGACAACGCCGACGAAACGGTACAGGAGTATCCCCATGGCGGGACGCGTCCGGTGAAAACCCTGCTCGATCCCGGCCAGCTGCCGTATGGTTGCGCCGTGGACCCGTCCACGGGAAACCTCGCCGTCGTGAATTACGAGTCGCGCAACGGTCCGGGCGGCGTCTCGATCTACGCGCGGGCGCGCGGCCGGCCAAAGCGCTACGTCTACGGCTTCGTCTACAAATACTATTTTGCGGCGTACGACCCGAGCGGCAATCTCTACGTCGACGCCAGCTACGACGTTGCGGGAGATCCGTTCGCTTTCTTGGAGCTTCCGAAAGGGAGCAAGTCGCTTGAAGCGCTGACGCTCGACCAGTCGTTCGAGGCGCCGGGCGGCGTCGCATGGGATGGCAAATACGTGGTCGTCGGCGACTCGAAGCGGGCGGTAGTGTATCGTTTCGTCTTTCAGGGAAGCGCGGGGAAAAAGGCCGGCGACACCCGGCTGCAAGCCGCACGCCACGTCGCGCAGTTTCTCGTCGACGGCACGCGTCTGGTGGCCGCGGAGTTCGGCGCACGGCGCGTCGGCTTTTGGAACTATCCCGCGGGCGGCAGACCCGCCGGCCAAATTGCCGGCTTGCACTTTCCGTTCGGCGTCGCCCTCAGCCGCGCGTCAAATATGATCCGTCGGCCGGCAAAACTCGCCGTAACGCGCTGATCCTAGTCTCGCCAGTAGACGTTCTCCGGCACTGCCCAGCGCCGCCATCATCAGCGTTGCGCCGCTACGCCGGCGCGCGCTGGTCCGCGGCAGGATTTCGCGGGAACCGCGCGGCGGCACCCACCCGGTAATCCGTCGTAAATCGCCGGCAGCGGCGCGCAATAGTGCCGGCACGGCTCGCGCGGCTTCCTCGTCGGCGTACGCGAACTCGTCGAGAACGTAAGCGTCGCGCTCGGGCGCTCGAACGCCGAAGACGTACGCCACGATGGCGCGCCGGCGCCGCATCACCAGGTTCGCCTCTCGCCCGATGCGGTGCTCGGAGCCCTGGCGCATGCGCAACGCGATCCAGTCCCAGACGGTGCGGCTGCGAAGGAACGCCGCATCGCGCCGGCGTTCGCAGAGCTCGAAAACGTGCCGCACGCCGTTCCAATCGTCGTCGCAGAGACGCGCGATCTCCAACCGCGTCGCCGCGAGCGTATCCGCATGGAGAGCAAAATGGTGCGAGGCGAGCGCCCCAAAGCCCAGGGCGGCGTAAAACTGCGGATGGATGTCCGAAAAGAGATACGCGATTTCCGCGCCGCGCGCGCGCGCGTCGTCGAGGGCCATCGCCAGCATGACGCTGGCGTAGCCCCGTCCGCGATATTGCGGCGGGGTAAAGACCGCGCCGAATCCGACGGCCGGCAAACGGGCGGTTCCGTCGCGCACCGTACGCTCGTAGCGCTTGAACGAGGCCAGGAGCGCGTTACGGCCGTCGCACAATCCCATGGTTCGGTAGTGACGCCGTCCGTACGGGCTCGAGGCGAGTGCGGCCGTTTGGGCGACGTACTCGTCGAAGCTTCGGCGCCCGGCCCAGAGCGGCGCCGTCAACGGCAAGACTTCGCGGGCGTAGCGCTCGGCTGAGATCTCCCCGAGGCGCATTAGCGCAGCTCTTCGAGAAATTCGGGCGCCGAAGTCCCTCGGGTCGGCGTGCCGTGGGCGGTAATCAAAACGCGTTGCCGCGCGCGCTGCACGGCGTAGTCGAACGCCCGGCGCTCGCGCGCGTAGTAATGCTGCGGCGCCTTCGACGCAAAGACGTAGTAGCTGAATTTGGCCGTTCGCGAGGCGCGGGCATCGCCGGCGTTCTCTTTCGGGATCATGCCGAGGCGCGGGCTGAACAAAAAGGCGTCGGGTGAATAGTAACGCGGAAACGCGCCGGGAAACGCGTTGGCAACGACGACGCGGTCGAACTCGTGTCCCCGCGCGGCTTCGATGCTGCGGATCTGCACGAATCCGCTCAGCGGGGGTGCGTCCCAGCTTTCGAGGTCGCTGTCGATACGGCGCTCGGCGTGAGCGAGGACGTCGCCGAGAGTGGCGCGCGGATCGGCGGCGCAGAACGCGCGCAGCCGATCGTAGAGGCGCCCAAGGGCGACCTGCTGTCCGCGTGCTCGCGCCGATTGCGGCTCTCCCTCACGCGCCAAACCCTCGCGCCACACGCGCCGCACGAACCGGTCGAACGGCTCGTGGCGGCTCGCCTCCAGCCAGTTCTCACGCAGGCGCCGAAAACGCGCAACGCGTTGTGCGCCGTCGTCGCTCAACTCGGCGTCGCGCTCGCCGCGAATGACGTTCCAGCCCAAGCGCAGGTCGCGTTTGGGACTCCAACGTCCCGAGCGCGCGGTGGGCGGCGGCTCTTCGTCGAGCGCGAAGAGCGGGCGTTGGGGATCGGGCGGCTCGCCGCATAGAATCGCTAAGGATGCGTCGGAAAGGCCGAATGCCGGGCCGGCGAGCGTTCGCAGCAGCCACTCGTGCCGAAATGGATCGTACACGTTCCACAGCAGCGCCAACGCATCGAGCGCGCGGCGGTCGGCGAAGACGTTGACGTCGCCGGCGATTGCAGCCGGGACCTCACGATCGAGCATCGCCGTTTCGTAAGCTGCGACGTTGGCCACCGAGCGAAAGAGCACCGCAATACGCTCGGCACGATGGCCTTCCTCGAGCCAGTCCGCGACGCGGCCTGCGATCGCATCGGCCTCGTCCCGCTCGTCGCGCACGCGCAGCAGCTCGCGGTGGGGGGCCCGGTAGCGCTCGCGCATTTCGACCGTCGTTGCGGCGCGCGCGAAGACCTCGCGTCCGCAGGTCATTCGAACCGCGGAAAATTCGGCCGCAGGATCGCCGCAGAACGTGACGCCCGCGAGCGCGTCGCCGAATATCGCGCTTAAAAACCGCAACTGTATCGCGCTGAGATCCTGCGCCTCGTCGACGAAGGCGAAGCGATGGCGCGCCCGCAGCTCCGACGAAAGCCCGGGTTCGGCGTGCAAGAGCGCGCCGGCGGCGATGACGGCGTCGCGCTCGGTCATTCGTCCGTCTCGTTCCGCGAGCTCGACGTAGGTCTCGTAGAGCTTGGCCAAGATCTTCGCGAGGTCGATCTCCCGGCGGTATTGCCGGTTCAGTTCCTGCGGCGAGGCGTCGAGGGAGTCGTGATAGAGCGCTTTGGTGGCGGACAACAGTCGCGGATCGGCAAAGTTTGGCGGGTTGGCGTAGAATTCCGTCGCACCTTGGAGCGAACGGGCGAGAAACGTCTGCGGGGCGATTGCCGCATCGCGTAGACGGCGAATCAAGCGAAAGGCCGACGACAGAAAACGCTCGGGCGACCGCAGCCCCGGCACCTCGGGGTCGAGCTGTTGCTGCGCGATCGTTTCCCACTGCATGGCGAAGAGCGATTCGCACGCCCGCGCGAACAACAGCTCGGCATCCACATCGTCCACGAGGGTAGCGTTCCTCCCGCGGGCGCGCAACAGTTCGAACGCAAACGCTGCGAAGGCGGCGTTGTGCAGAAAGAGCAGCGGTTGCGCGCCGGGATGCGACTCGCGGCAGCGTTCGAGCCGCTGTGCCAGCGACGTGCTCTTGCCCGAACCCGAAGGGCCCACGATTGCGACGCACGCGTCGAAGGGCGCCTCGACGGCACGACGCTGTTCCGGCGCGAGCTCGAGGACGATCAACTTCCGAAGCGCGGCCCGGAGGCCGCGGGTTTTTGCGCGCACGCGATCGCGTACGCGCAATACGTGCATGCCGACGGATCGGCGGTCGTTTCGAACCGCTCGATTTGGCCGGCGGCCAGTTGCCCGCTGAGCTCGATCATTTTGGCACGCGAGCGTTCGAGATCTTCGAAGGTGATGCTGCGTCCGACGTGCATGACGACCGGCCGTACGTCGAGCAATGCGTCGCGCAACGGAATCAGAACCAGATGCGTTACGCGATCGCCGCCGGCGGTACGCGCCCAATAGTAGAACGGAAGCTGGAAGTCGCGATAGGCGCGAACCTCGGCGCCGTATTCCTGGGCGTTGGTCGCTATGCTCCCGGTCTTATAATCGACGACCCGCGTTCCGCCCGAACGTTCGTCGCGGTCGAGCCGGTCGATGTATCCGACGAAGGGCCGGCCCTCGAGATCGAGCTCGGCCGCCACTTCGCGTCCCACGACTTCGAACGGAGCCTCTTTCGCGGCGGCGACGATCCAATCGACGTAACGATGCGCGGTACGCTGCGCGCGCCGGACTTGCAGCTCGAACTCTACGGCCGTGGCGAAGCCGGTGCGATTGCGTTCGAAGGCCCAGGTCACGCACTCGCGGAGACGCCGCCGCATCGCTGGGACGTCGGCCTCCCCGGGCCGCGGGAACTCGCCGTGAAAGTCCTCGAGTGCCAAGTGAAAGGCGCTGCCGTATGCGGAGGCCGCCGAACCGCGATCTTCCACCGCCGCGCATGCGTACTTGTAAAACCAGCGCCGCGGACATTCGGAGTACGCGTTGAGCGCCGAGGCGCTGAAATGCTTCTCCCAGCGCGCAACGGGGAGGGCCGGTTCGGGCGGCACCGGCTCTGCGAGCTCGAACTCGCCGTCCGGTGCGTCATCGTGTCCGCCGGCACGCGTTTGCGCAGGCATCGGCGCGATCTCGAAAATTTGCAGAACCGATTCGCGCTTGCTCTCTTCGGACAGTTCGTGCGCGATCGCTCGCACGCGCCGCGCGCGAATCGCAAAACGGATCAGGCTCTCGCGCTCGTCCGGCGCCAGCGCGAGGCGTCCGCGGTCGATCGCGTCCAGCAGCGGTTCCGTGCGCAGCGACAGCGTCGCATACGCGGCGGCCGCGTCGTGCGCGACGCCGGAGCAGGACGAACGGATGAGGCGCAACAGCGAACTCTCGGCGCCGGAGCGATGCCAGCAGAGGGCATCGTCGACGAAGGCGCTGACGCGGGCCGATTCCAGGAGCACCGGCGAAGGAGTTACAGCTCCCACCAGGCGCCCCTGCATCGCGCGTATAACCGGCACCCGATGCGGCGCATCATCGTCGGCGTTACCGGCGCAAGCGGAAGCCTTTACGGCTATATGGTGCTCCAAGCGCTGCGTGCGATCGGCGGAATCGAGACCCATCTCGTGCTTACGACCGCGGCGCGCCGGACGATCGAGCTCGAGACCGAGATGACCGGTGAGGATTTCGAAGGGCTCGCCGACGTCGCCCACCGCGACGACGACCTGGCGGCGGCAATTTCCAGCGGCTCGTTCCTAACCGATGGAATGCTCGTCATCCCGTGCTCGATGAAGAGCGCGAGCGGCATCGCGTATTCGATGAACTCCAATCTGCTGGTTCGCGCCGCCGACGTCTGCCTGAAGGAAAAGCGCCGGCTGGTGCTCGTCATTCGCGAGACCCCGCTCCACTTGGGGCATTTGCGGACGCTCGCGCAGCTCGCCGAGGTCGGCGCGGTGATTCTGCCGCCGATTCCGGCGATGTACGCCAATCCGGCCAGTGTGGACGACATCATCGCGCACACGGTCGGCAAGGCGCTCGATCAGTTCGGCATCGCAAACGAGCTCTTCAAACGCTGGCGTTCTCCCTCATGACGATCGCGCGCGCGAGCGCAACGTCGCTCGAGCGGTCCACGTTCACCGCAGTCTCCGGATAAGGAGAGACGAGCGCCCGCACGGGCGCGCCGAGGATGCGCGTCGCACGCGCCTCGGCCGCCGCAATCGTCAGCCGCCCGAGCGCATAGCGGGCGAGCACGTCCCATCCGAAGAGCGAGGCGAGCTGCAGCGGATTTTTGCGCGCCGCGCCGAGGCGCTCGATGAAACGCTCGAGCAGCGGCAGCGCGCGCGGCTTCATCGCCGCGAGCCCCCCGCCGCAAAAGGTTCCATCGCGCATCCGCGCCCATGTGTGGGGGACGTTGGGATAACGCCGCAGGTGAACGCTCTTCTCGACGCATCCGTAGACGACGTCCGCGTTGCGGTCTCGCACGCCGGCGACGAAGTCGCCGGCCGCCGCCGCAGTCAGCAGCGGAAGATCGGAGGCTGCGATCAAGACGTCGGCAGCCGGTTCGAGACCGGAGAGGCCGTTACGCAGGCTCTCGCCGATATGCGGGCCGTCGGGACGAAGCTCGTCGGCAAGGGCCAGCGCGGGGTGAGCGCGCATCGCGGGGGGTGCCACGACGATCAAACGCCCGACGCCGGGCGCGGCGCGCAGCGCGCGCAGCACGCGGGCGAGCAGCGTAACACCTTCGATTTCGAGAAACGCTTTGTTGGGAGCACCCGGCTGCAGCAGCGCCACCGCATCTTGCGGTCCGCCCGCCAAAATCACGGCATTCATTGCGGTCAACGCCACTGCTCCGAGGCCGCAAAGGCCGTCACCCACGACTGGTATTCCGGGGGCAGCGCGAGCCGCGCGGCAGCGGCTCGTATCGCCGCCGCGTTGGGCGACACCGTAAAGACGCAGGAACCCGAGCCGGCCAAAAGCGCGTTGCTCGCCCCGGCGGCGCGCAGGGCGGCCAACGCGGCTGCGATCTCGGGAACGACGGCGATCGTTTCCTGGAAATCGTTGTGCATTAGCGACTCGACCTGCGCGAAATCATCGCGCTGGAGTGCCGCCAGAAGCGCGATCGAAACGCTGGCGTTGCGCGGTCGCGGCGCGGGCGGCCGGCGGTCGAGCGCCTCGTATGCCGCCGCAGTCGAAATCGCGACCGGCGGCTTGATGACCAGCACGTGCCAGCGAGCAATCGTGCCCGCCGGCGTGACGCGCTCGCCGGTCCCCTCGACTAGCGCCGCGGTGCCCGCGAGAAAGAAGGGCACGTCGGACCCGAGCGCCCGCGCGAGGCGCAGCCAATCGCGGCGCGGCGACGGCCCGAAGGCGCCTTCCATCGCCGCTTTGAGCATGGCGGCCGCGTCGCTCGACCCGCCTCCCAAGCCGGCTTGCAGTGGAATCCGTTTGCGCAACTCGACTTCGACGGGCGGAAGCTCTCCGAGCGAGCGAAGTGCCGCAACGACGAGATTGCTCTCGTTCTCCAATTCGCGACGGTTGCAGTTAAACCGAAACGCCGCGCTCGCCGCAATCGTGAGTTCGTCGGCCAGCTCGAGCGGCACCATGACGCTTCGTATCCCGTGATAGCCGTCGTCGCGCCGGGAAAGCACCTCGAGCGTGAGGTTAATCTTTGCCGGAGCCCGCAACGTGAGCATGCCGACCATCCGTTTGCCGCGTCGCGAGGAGGCGCCTCTGCGTCCTGCGCCGCAGTAGGGCCTAGGAACTCTTTGAAATGGGTTTGAGTTACGACGCGCAACGCAACGAATTTTGCGCTTACGTTCTGCACGAATCCGAAACGCCGTACGGCTTGATGCTCGGCAATTATAAGACCTACGCCCAGTCGACTGCAAAGGGCGGCGTTCGCGGTCTGTGGGATGCCGATACCGACCAGATCATCTTCGGGACGCATCACATCGCCTACCGGCTCTCGGATCGGACCTTCTTTCCGCATCAGATCGAGCGGGATCTCACGTTCTTGCCCTACGCGCAAATTTCCGAGTTCACGTGCGACAACCGCGTACACGTTACCGAGGCGTTCTTCGTGCCGTGCGGCTCGGGCTTCGACCGGGCGGTCGCGTTCGTCGTCGACGTGACGCTCTACAATCCCGGCGCCGACGAAATCGAAGTCGGCGTCTTTCCGTGGGCGATGCTCGTCGGCCAGCGCTTCTACGGCGAACCCGAACACGAGGTGCGCGCCTGGAACGACGGGCGCTTCATCTGTTCGAGGAATTTGGAGACGGGCGGCGAGCGGTGGTGGGGCGGCTCGCGAACGCCGGTCGCCGTCGAACTTTCGCTGCGCGAGCAAGTGCTGCTCAAGTCGATGCGGCGGGGGACGCTGCGCAAGGCCGACGCGGCCCAAACCATGGGCGACGTAACGCCGCAGCAAGCCGAGCTGGTGAGCCGTCGCATCTTCGGCGCGTTCGAGTATCGGATCAAGGTCGCGGGCGGCGCCCGCGAGTCGCTGCGGCTGGCGGTCGTCTATCACAAAGACGGCACCGAGCGCAGCCGCCCGGTTCTCGAGGCCCTGCTGCGCGATCCGCGCGCGCTGCACTACACTCAGAGCTATTTCACCGAGCGCCTCGCCGACGCACGCATCTTGGTCCCGTCGCCGGAGATCAGCCGCGGCGTCGCCTGGGCTAAGGCGAACATGATGCGGATCGTCAAAGAGTATCCGCAAGGATGGGGCGCGACGAACTCGCCGCCTTCGGACATCCTGGTTTCGCGCGACACCTCGTGGCTCGTTCACGGATTCGACTATTTTTGGCCGGAGTTCAGCCGCAACGCTCTCGAGGTCTTCAATCGGGCGGTCGAGGAGAGCGGCCTGATGATCGAGTACGTGCGCGGCGTCAGCGGCTACAAAACCGATTACGAGCTCAACATCAACGACGACACGCCGCTGCACTTGATCGCGATGCTGCATCACTATAACGCGACGCTCGACGACACGTGGGTTCGCGAGCGGATCGGGCTGGTGATCAAACTGACCGATTACATGCTGACGCAGCGCGACGATCACGGCCTGATCAGCTGCCGCGCCAAGGGCGTCGATATGTACGGCATCTCCTCGTGGCGCAACATCATCCCTTACTACACGCTCGATGGGGCCGTCACGGAGATCAATGCCGAGGCCGCATACGCGCTGGAGGCCGCAGCGATGCTTTGCGCCGTCGTGGGCGACAACGATCATTGGGAGCGGTATAGCGAGGAAGCCAAGCACATGCGCGCCGCGATGATGGATTATCTCTACAACGACGATACCGGCGCGTTCGTGCTCAACTACGACCAAGACGGAAACTATCAGGACAACTTTACCGCCGACGAGATCTTCCCGGTGCTCTTCAATATCGCCGACCAGAAACAGCGCTGCGCCATCTTGGCAAGGCTGCTCGAAGCCGATTTCGTCACGCCCGTGGGCCTACGCACGATCTCGACGGCCGACGCATGGTACTTCCCGTCGTACGGATTCGGTTTGCTGGGCGGGATCTGGCCCGACCTCACCATCTGGTGCAGCGTCGCACTGGCGCGCAACGGCATGATCGACGAAGCGGTGCACTTTCTCAACGTTTCCTATGCCGCGATGGAGGGCGGCAGTCCGCGCAACACCGTACCCGGCGAGTTCGCGGAGTGGTTCGACGGCGGTTCGCTCAGCAACCGCGGAATGTATCTCTCGCCGTGGACGGGCGCAAAGTATTTGTGGGCCGTCGCCGAGACGGTCGGCGGGCTCGACGGCTATCGGACCAGCGGGCGGCCGCATTTGGCGCCGGTGCGGCCCAAAGGCTGGCAGTGGGTTGCGGCGGCCCGCGTCCACTGGGGCGGCCGCCGCTGTACCTACGTCGTGGATCTGCGCAACGATACCATCTATGGCGACATGCCGGAACTTTCGGCCGAGGAGCCGTTTAAGTGCATCCATGCCGGCCGCGACGTCAGCGACGAGGTCGCCACCTCACCGGTCGAGGTCGGTGCGCTCGCATTCGAAGACGAGGACGGCGC
>Ga0070738_10006400_pt1 | contig 12357 bp, 11 predicted proteins | sample Coa_R2_2_FD_66446 | JGI IMG/M metagenome (GOLD analysis project Ga0070738, IMG submission 66446) | Surface soil microbial communities from Centralia Pennsylvania, which are recovering from an underground coalmine fire - Coalmine... | ecosystem: Environmental > Terrestrial > Soil > Unclassified ... | reverse complement strand
CAGGCTCAAGGAGTTCAAGCGCATCGCCATGCGCGCCGACAAGACCGACACCAGCTTCACCGCAGCCATCTACCTCGCCGCCGCCGTGATAAATTCCCGATGAATCTCAACAGACCCTAGAGCGGGGCGTTACGGCGAAGCGAAGGGAGGAACCCATGACGAGGTTCGTTAGGAGTTGGCTGGGAGTGTCGGCGATGGCCGGCTCCCTGATGTTCGGCGGAGGCCAGGCCTTCGCGCAGAAAGAACTGGTGTTCGGTCTCCAGTGCGATCGAACTGGTGTGACCGCCACCGTGGGCGTCAACCTCTGCCCAGGTTATCACGACTACATCGCCCTGGTGAACAGCAAGGGCGGAGTCGAGGGCTTCAAGATCAAGGTTCTCGAGGTCGACAACGAGTACAAGGTGCCGCCCGCCATGGAAGCGCACGAGCGCTTCAAGAAAGAGGGTGCGGTCCTCGAGGGGCTCTTCGGAACGGCCTCGACGATGGCTTTGACTAAGAAGCTAGAGGAGGACAAGGTTCTCGGTACGTCTCCGGGCTTCGGATCCGCCTCGGCCGCCGACGGCAAGCGCTTCCCTTATACCTTCCCGATCGCAGCCAGCTACTGGTCGCAAGCCGGTGCTGCGGTGGCATTCGCCAAGGAGAAGCTGGGCGGGAATCTCAAGGGCAAGAAGATCGCCTACCTGTTCTTTGACAACCCAGCGGGCAAGGAGCCGATGCCGATCTTCGAGGAACTCGCCAAGTCCGAGGGTTTCGAATTGCGGACCTTCGCGGTGCCAGCACCAGGCCTAGAGATGGGGGCGCAAGTCCTTGATATCACCAGCCGCTCCAAGCCGGACTTCGTCATCACCCACCTGTTCGGCCGCTCGCCGTCGGTCTCCATCAAGGAGCTGAAGGGCAAGGGCTATCCGCTGAGTAAAGTCGTCGCCTTCGTGTGGGGTAGCGCCGAGGCCGACATCATTGCAGCTGGCGGCATGGGCGTGGCTGAAGGTTATAATGGCATCCAGTTCGCCGGTGTCGGCAAAGATTTCCCGGTGATCAAGGAGATCGAAGCCATGTACAAGGCGCAGGGCAAGAATCCTCCCAAGGAGATGGACTCGACCGTTTACTATAATCGCGGCGTCTTCATTGCGGCGTTGCATGTCGAGGCGGTGCGCAACGCCATCAAGGCCAAAGGCGGTGCGGCGCCGACTTCTGAAGAGGTCAAGAAGGGCATGGAGTCGGTCAAGGGCTTCACCTTAGGTGGCCTCGTCCCGCCGATGGAGATCACGCCGGCTGACCACGAGGGCGGTGGCTGGGTCCAGATCTGGACGGTCAAGGGCGGCAAGCTCGTGAAGACAAAGGATTGGTTCCAGGGCTACCGCCCGGTGATCTTGAAGCACCTCGCGGCGGAAGCCTCAAAGTCGTAGTGTCTCAAATTGCCCTCACTGTGGGGGGCGAGGTCAGGTGAGGGGGCAGTTCCAAGACTGTCTATTCATCAGCTCTCACCTGCCTCTCTCCTCAAACGGCGAGAGGGCCATGAAGGGACAGACCACATGCTTTCCGTCAACAACATCGAGGTCGTCTACGACCGTGTCATCCTCGTCCTCAAGGGCGTGTCGGTCAACGTCGGCGAGGGCAGGATTACGACCTTGCTCGGCGCCAATGGCGCCGGCAAGACCACGACTCTCAAGGCGATCTCCGGCGTGCTGCGCAGCGAGCGCGGCGAGGTTACCAAGGGCACGGTGCAACTCGGCGACCAACGCATCGACGGCATGCGCGCGCACGACGTGACGCGGCTTGGCCTGGTGCAGGTGTTCGAGGGACGCCGCGTCTTCGAGAATCTCACTACCGAGGAGAACCTGATCGCCGGCGGCCACGTCCAGACGGCGGCGGCGGTGAGGCAGGGCATCGACCTCGTCTTTTCGTATTTCCCGCGGCTGAAGGAACGGCGGCATCAGGTGTCGGGCTACCTGTCGGGCGGCGAGCAGCAGATGCTGGCGATCGGCCGCGCGCTGATGAGCCAGCCCAAGGTGGTGCTGTTGGATGAGCCGTCGCTTGGCCTCGCCCCCATGCTGGTCGAAGAGATCTTCGGCATCGTGAGCCGCCTGGTGAAGCAGGAGAAGCTGTCGGTCCTGCTGGTCGAGCAGAACGCCACCATGGCGCTCGCCGTCGCCGATCACGGCTACGTCATGGAGAACGGCCGCATCGTGCTGGAAGGCCCGGCCGAGAAGCTGCGCAACAACTCCGACATCAAGGAGTTCTATCTCGGGCTCAATGACGGCGGGACGCGCAAGTCGTACCACGACACCAAGCACTACAAGCGGCGCAAACGATGGCTGTCATGACCTTCCATTGCACAAGAGCCGGCAGCCGCACAGAGCTTTGCAAATTCGACTGCTTGGCCGCCAGCGTTGACTACTGGCTGACAGTGTCCAGACGATGCCGAGAAGGGAATCTCAGCTTCCCGACATGATCGAGCGCAAACTCTGATGGTCTTCGACCAGCTCGCGCTTGCCCCCGATCACTCAAGAACGAGCACGCCGCCCTTTGGGCGAACGCTCGAGATAGTCGCTGTTCAAGCCTGCGCCGTTCAGCACGATATCGCATACATTCCGAGCCAGCTCGGGAACAGCCAAATTACCTGGGCGATACCACGTAGCCGCCCAATTCATTGCACCGAGCAGCAACAAGCGCAAAACCATCAAGTCGACATCCTTTCGAATCGCTCCGGCGCGCTGTCCCTCGGAAAGCAACTGGCCCCAATACCCGCCATATGCGGCGCGAAGCTTGCGATTCTGTTGTTTGACAGCGGTAGGCGCTTGCTCGAACACTCGTATATTGGCGGACGTATAGTCGCTCTGCTGCAAAAGCATCGTAAGATGGGCCGTCACAGCCGCTTCGAGCTTTTCACTAAATGCGGACGAAGCCGGCAGGGACCCGATGGCGAGACGGACCGCCGAGAACACTCGGGTAATGCCTACATCGAGCACCTCCTTCAGGATGTCGTCCTTCGACTCGAAGTAATAGTAGATGCTCCCACCCTGCATCTCTGCAGTCATTGCGATGTCGTTAATGGTCGTTGTGGCATATCCTTTGAGACTGAACGCGCGCGCCGCCGCATCGAGAATGCGCTGCCGCGTGATAGCCGATTTCGGATGGGACATGCGACGGGTCCGCGTCGACACTTCCTGTTGACTCACCCAAACCCCCTTTTGGAGCCAGCGTGGATTGGCTCAAACCCGATAAGATCGCGGCGTTTGTCGCCGCCGGACTCGGTCCGCGAAGCGCCGCTTTAATGTCTCATAATACCGATATGCGGCCCAAATCATAGGATGCTCCGTTGTCGCGACTGGTTGCGAACGGCCAGTCCCTTGACTCCCTGGCACGGTCGTGCCTAGCGTATCTAATGGTCATTCGAAAAGGCCTGCGCACGGGATTTCGACGTCCATGTATCTCCAGATGGTAGATCCTCGAAGCCCTTACCTCGGTTATGCGACAGTGGTGGAGAGGACCGGCAAGTTAACCTCCGGAGAGCACGTAACGATCGATCCTGAAAGTACAAACGTCCTTCAAGTTAGGACCAACCTACATGATCAAACGCTTCCATGTCCTTTATGTCGGACAGATCGACCTGGACAATATCGGTCTCGAGGGCACGCCCGCCAACGACCGCCGCTACTCGAACCAGCGCCTGAGCGAGGTCTTCGAGACCGCCCGCGACGTGGCGCGTACAATGGACGATCTCGGCTACTACGCGCTGTGGGCGGCGGAGCACCACTTCCAGCGTGAGGGCTACGAGTGCCTGCCGAACCTGATACAGCTCGGCCTGTGGCTCGCCACGCAGACCAGGCGCCTGAAATTCGGCTGCGCCTTCAACGTTCTGCCGATGTGGCATCCCATTCGATTGGCCGAAGATTACGCTATGGCCGACATCGTGACGGACGGCCGCGTGATCATGGGCGTCGGCCGCGGCTATCACAGCCGCGAAGTGGAAACCTTCGGCGCGCCGCTGCTCGATGCCGATGCCAACCGCGAGTACTTCGAGGAGCAGCTTCAGCTCCTGCTGAAGTGCTTCGATGAGGAGGCGTTCCACTTCAAGGGCAAGTACTTCGAGTGCCCGCCGCCCGTCGACTACCGCGGCTACCGGCTGAAGGAGATCACGATGGTGCCGCGGCCCAAGCACCTGCCGGTCGAGATCTGGATGCCGATCGCCAGCGGCAGGACCATCGACATGATGGCGCGATACGGCCTCAAGGCCATGGTGACCTTGAACGGCGAGAAGATCCTCGACGACGTCGCGCGCGCGTACCATGCCGCCTGCGCCCGCCACGGTCGGCCCAAGCAGCTCGGCGAGGACATGATCTGGGGCGCGGGCCTCTACCTCGCCGGCAGCCAGGAAGAGGCGATCCGGCGCGTCGAGCCGGCGCATGACGAGCGCTACAAGTGGTTCGCGCCGTTCGGGTTCGTGCGCTACGCCGATGACCAGGGTCGCACATGGGGCACTCCTGGTGCGCCGTCAACGATCCCGTCGATCCGCGAGGGTGTGAAGCAGAAGGCCTGGTTCTGCGGCCCGCCGGGCGAGGTCATCGACGGGATCAGATCGATCGAGGCCAAGTATCCGGGGCTCGAGGATTTCATGATCCACTGGGCTGAAGGATTGTCGCCAGCCGAGTTCAAGGAGCAGCTGCGCTGGTTCGCGCGCGATGTCATGCCGGCGTTCGGGAAAGCAAAGCTTGCCGCAGAGTAGCGCGCCAGAACGAAGCGCATGAGGTAACGCGATGGCCCGACGCTTCTCTGGTGGCATTTTGTCTTCGTGGCGCTCCTGCGATGGTCAGTCCACGGCAGAGCACGGGTACGTCCAGTCGGCCAGATTCCCGGGGCGGCCGACAATCGTGACGTCGCTCGCATGATCGATTGCCGAGCGGACGAACAACGCCAGGCGCAGAACTCGTGCGACGCGTGGCACGCGAGCAAGTCACCGTGCGCGCCCAGGAGACCGATGCCAAGGGCGAATATCCGCAGGACATGTTTGACTTGCTGCGTGAGCTTGGCCTGTTCACATTGCCGTTCCCGACGGGCTACGGCAGCATGAACAGCGTCCGGGCAGCCTGCTTGGCGATCGAAGAGTTCAGCCGCGTTTGTTACAACACTGCCCGGGACAAGAGCGAGGAGGAACGAAGTGAAAGCCCAGGCTGCCGTCATGTACGCCGTCAACGAACCGTTGAAGATCGAAGAAATACTTCTCGACAAGCCGGCGCGCGGCGAGGTGCTCATTCGCACCGCGTTTGCGGGCGTCTGCCACAGTGACCTGCACTACATAGAGGGCCTCTACACGCGTCCGTGCCCGTGCGTCCTAGGCCACGAATCGGCCGGCGTGGTCGAGGCGGTCGGGGAAGACGTGACGTACGTGACACCGGGCGATCATGTGATTACGTGCATCTCTACGTTCTGTGGCGAGTGCGAGTATTGCATGACTGGCCGGTTGTCTCTTTGCCTCAGCCCAAGCACGCGACGCGATCCGAATGGCCCACAGCGCATCATGCTGAAGGGGACGCCGTTACCGCACACGAGCAATCTTTCGTCGTTCGCCGAATACATGCTGGTGCATGAGCGTTCGATCGTGAAGATCCGCCCCGACATGCCGCTGGACCGGGCAGCCGTGATTGGATGTGCCGTCATGACGGGCGCGGGGGCAGTGTTTCGGACCGCAAAGGTCGAGCCGGGATCAACGGTCGCGGTGATAGGCCTCGGTGGCATTGGCCTGTCGGCCGTGAACGGCGCCGCGATCGCTGGCGCCGGTCGCATCGTCGCGATCGACAAGGTCGCCTCCAAACTCGAGTTGGCGAAGGAGTTTGGCGCGACGGACATGTTGGACGCGAGCGCGACCGATCCGATCAAGGCGGTTCGCGAAATGTCCTCCGGCGGGGTCGAATACTCGTTCGAGTGTGTCGGCTCGAAGGCAACGGTTGAGCAGGCATTCCGCATGTTGCGGCGCGGGGGCACGGCCACGATCATCGGCATGATGCCGCTTGGCACCCGATTTGAGGTCTCCGGGGCGGAGCTTCTTGGCGAGAAGCGCATCCAAGGCTCCGCGATGGGATCCAACAAGTTTCGAATCGATATGCCACGGTTGGTCGACTTCTATTTGCGGGGCGATCTGAAGCTCGACAAGCTCATTTCGGGCCGCATCCAGCTCGCCGGCATCAACGATGCATTCGCGCAGCTCAAGACTGGCGAAACTGCGCGGACAGTCATCCAATTCTAAGGCCGCCTTCGCCGGGGCGGCCGCTGCGTGTGAACCTGGGATTTGTCCTTCACTCGATCGGGTAGAGGGTTTCCAAGAACCCAAGGACGGCGTCCGAGAAACGATCGTTCTGATCGCCGACCACCATATGCCCTGCATCCGCGACATTCGAATACCTTGCACCTGGGACAAGCTCAAGAAATGCCTTAGTGACCTCTTCGCTGACCAGGTCGCTCATTCCTCCTCGAACTAGGTGGATCGGACAGCCAACGCGCCGAGCGGCATTTTCCAGTCGCTCAAAGCGCCGTTCGTGCTCTGGCGGCTGCACATTGGTGATGAAGCGTGGATCCCAATGCCATCGGTAGCGACCGTCTGGTCCGAGCCGCAGGTTCTTGGTGAGACCATTCAGGTTTCGGCGTTGCTGGCGATGAGGCAGGTAGTCAGCAATGACGTCTGCTGCTTCGTCGATTGATCCGAAACCTTTCTGGACGTGGGCGGTCATGAAGCCCACGATGCGATTTATTCCTGCCATCTCCATTCTTGGCGTCACGTCAACCAACGTCAGACTGGAGAATGTTCCCGGCGCTTTCTCTCCCTCGGCAACAAGAGCGGCAAGTCCGCCAAGCGAGGCGCCCACCACGGCGGGCGGACGGCCGAGATGTTGTGCAACTGCGATCAAGTCCTCGGCGAATGCGTCCAGTTGGTAACGCCCATTTTCCGACCAGTCGCTGTCGCCATGTCCACGCAGGTCGAGCGCGATAGCACGATAGCCGCGGACGCAAAGCCTTCTCATGGTTCTGTCCCACGCATGTCGGGTCTGGCCTCCACCGTGGGCGAGCAAGATCGCCGGCTGCTCAACTCTCCCGACGACACTAGCGGCGAGCCGATTTCCATCAACGCCTACTAAACTCAACTCTTCCATTGACTGTCTCCTGCACGCACCTAACCAGACCCGAGCCAAATGCTAAGGCGGGATTATATCCACGCATTGGTTGGGCAACACACATGCTTGTCTCAGGCATCGCCTCCCTCAGGGATTTCGCCGTCCGGCGGCCAGCCCTTGACGCCTTCTTCCAAAGGGATCTCGAGGCTTCGAAGAAGCTGTGAGAACATGTTCCAGTTTCCGATCGCGATGACCATTTCGAGCAACTGCTCGGCACTGCCGACGTGGCGCATGCACTCGGCCCACACCGCATCCGAGATCTTGCCGTGCTCCAGCGTATCGTCGACCGCGGCCAGCACCGCGCGGTCTGCTGGACCAAGCCGCGTCGACGAACGCCAATCGCGGACCGCGAGGACGTCCGCGGCGGGCAGCCCGACACGTTCCGCGAAATGCCAGTGCTGTGTCCATTCGTACTTGGCGCCCGTAATCCAGCCGATGCGCATGATCAGCAGCTCGCGAAGGCGGACGTCCAGCTTGTTGCCGGTGAACAGAAGCGTGCTCAGCAAGTGATTGATCGCAGCCGCAAGTTGCGGATGACGCAAGAGAGTTCGATAAACGCTGAGGCCAGCCATCGACTCCCGAATACCGCATTCTCGGGCAACGACCTTTGCTTGATCGATTGACAACATCTCCACCCGCGCGACCATCGGATCTTCCCTTCCTGCTCGACCAACCGCCACCGCGACGGCCAATTTCCATCACGCACCATTCATCTATGTGATGGCGTATCCACCTTGGTCTCGCCGCTTGCTGAGGCGCCCGACGAAGCGCAGCTGCGCGGAGCCGCCAGGTCGGGAACGAACAGCGTCGCACAAACTGCAACTATCAACGAGCATCAAGAAGCGAGCGAAGCTCCCAAGTTAATTTAAAGACCAGGGGAAGCTTTCGAGGACCGCGGACCGGGCCGTGCGACCAGATCACTGAGGCCGGATCTGTGAGCTCGAAGTCAGGAATGCGGGCGAGCCATTCCTCGAGTGCAACGGTAATCTCCATGCGGGCGAGATTCGAGCCGATACAACGATGAATACCCAGCCCGAAGGCCGCATGGCGGTTCTCAGTCCGATCAATGACGACACGATCAGCCTGCGGAAAGACCTCTGGGTCGCGGTTCGCCGCCGGAAAGGACAGCAGCACCATTTCGCGTTCCTTGAACGGGCAGCCGCCAACCGTAGTTTCCTTGGCGACCTGGCGGGCCATCGTCACCGGGGCGTAAGCTCGCAGAAACTCCTCTACAGCAGTCGGCATGAGCGCCGGCTCGCTGAGGAGCCGGCAACGGTCATCGCGATGCTGGGCCAGATGCCATAGGCATGAGCCGATGGCGCTCCAGGTCGTATCGATGCCCGCAATCAGCAGCAAACGAAGCGTGCCGAGTATGTGCTCATCGGACAGCGGTTGATCAGCCATTCGGGCCTTGAGCAGGAACGTGATAAGATCCTCGCCACCTGCCGAGCGTCGTTGGGCGATATGTTGCCTGAAGTAGTCGTCCATCTCATCGAGCGCTTTGCGGAAGGACACATCTTCGGCAATGCCATCGTGGAGAAGCAGTTGGATCCAACGCCGAAACCTCTCGCCATCTTCCTCTGGCAGTCCGAGCATGTGCGCTATGACAGCGATGGGAACATGCTGTGCGTAGTCTGCCGCCGCATCGCAGCCATCGTCTGATGCGAAGCGGTCGATCAGTCCGCGGCAGATTTTTCGGGTCTTGGGTTCCAGGCGGCTTATCGCGTCAGGCGTGAACGCAGGCAGCAACAGCATGCGCGACGGCCGATGATGCGGCGGATCAGAGGTGATCGGTGGCGACGCGAGTGTCGATTGCGCCCCAGGGGACTTCTTTTTCTCCGAACCAGAAGGTGCGCGAGGTGGCATCTCGCGAACTACGACGCGGCGCGAAGAAAAGTGTTCCGTATCGTACGCAATTGCCCGGATATCGGCGTATCGACTGGGAAAGTAAACGCCGCCATATCTTTCGGTGTGGGCAATCGGGCATTGCCGGCGCAACTCGTCCCAGATTTGGTGGGGCTCAGTGACCCAGCGTGGGTCCAGATGATCAAAATCGGTGGTCCAGTCCAGGACAGGCGGGCGATCCGTCATCGTGACCTCCTTTATGCTAAGCTTGCATCACCTTGATTGCGAATTCGGGGCAATTGGCTTCTGCAAGCCGGGCCTTGTCCTCAAGGCCGGCAGGCACCGTGCCGTCACCGACCGCGTGTGCATGCCCGAATTCATCCAGTTCGAACAATTTCGGCGCTATCGCCTTGCATCTGTTGTGTCCCTGGCATAGCGCTGGATCGACGACGACTTGAAGGACCTTTTGCTCGGGCATCTCCAGAATCCTCCCTGCAAAGCGCCCAATAAACCATTGCGGAGTCTGCTTGCGTCACGGTTCTGACTCAATTGACCACTTCGACGCTTGCCGGTGGCGATATTCTCTAATGAACGTTAGAAGTTCTGACGCAGCTCGTCAATTGGCGCAAACGGCTTGCTTGTCCCAAGGCGGTAGCCCAAGCATCATCGATGCCTGTCGACAAGGCGTGCCGCTAGGCATTTCGTATGGGCGATGGACTTGCTTGACACACTGATAACATCTACCTAGGTTTCTAATGAATATTTGAAAAGCATGCGTGTGGGCTGGCGATCCCAATCGCCCAGCGGCTAGTATGGCTTTTGGGATGGCTGTGACCAAGATGCGCGGACTCAAGGACAAACCTGTCATTGTAACGGGAGGGGCGAGCGGGATCGGCCGCGCGATCGCCGTGCGTCTCGCCGCCGAAGGTTCCATCGTCGGCATCTTCGACATCAACGGCGAAGCGGCGGAAGCTGCCGCGAGCGCGCTCCGAGAAAGCGGCGCTCGCGCATTCGGGTACAAGGTCGACATTGTCGACTATGACGCGGTGGCACGGGCCGTTGATGCATTTGAGGCAGCAGCCGGACCGATCGGAGGGCTGGTGAACAACGCGGGTTGGGACAAGGCGGTTCGCTTCGTGGAGACGGACCGGGCCCTCTGGCAAAAGGTGATCGATATCAATCTCTGGGGCCCACTCAACGTCACGCATGTCGTGCTGAAGAAGATGGTCGAGCACGGCAAGGGCCATATTGTCAGCATGGCCTCCGACGCGGGCCGGGTCGGCTCATCGGGCGAAGCGGTCTATTCGGCCTGCAAGGGTGGCATTGCTGCCTTCGCCAAGACGGTGGCCCGGGAAGTCGCGCGTCAAGGGATTGTGGTCAATACGATCTGTCCGGGACCGACCGACACGCCTTTATTCGCGACCGTCAGCGAATCGGCGGCAGGGCTTGCCGAGGCGCTCAAAAAGGCAATCCCACTCCGCCGCTTGGGCAAGCCCGATGATTACCCCGGCCTCGTATGCTTCCTGTTGAGCGACGATGCCAGCTTCATCACCGGCCAGACGATCAGCGTCTCCGGCGGCCTTACGATGCACGGGTAAGCCGATGGACTATCAAGACATCCTCTACGCAGAGGCCAACAACGTCGCCACGATTACGATCAACCGGCCGAAGGTGTACAACGCGTTTCGCCCGCGTACCGTCGTTGAGCTGCTGGACGCCTTTCTGAAGGCCGGATGGGCGGACGACATCGGCGCCATCGTGCTGACGGGCGCCGGCGACAAGGCATTCTGTACCGGCGGCGACCAGTCGGATCACAGCGGCCAATACGGCGACGGATCGACGCGCGGCACGGTCGGCATGCCGGTCGAGGAACTGCACAGCGTCATGCGCGACGTCCCCAAGCCGGTGATTGCCAAGGTTCGCGGATACGCGATTGGCGGCGGCAATGTTCTGGCCACGATCTGCGACCTCACCATTGCCGGCGAGGGCGCCATTTTCGGCCAGGTCGGACCGAAGATGGGTTCCGTCGACCCCGGTTTCGGCACCGCCTATCTGGCGCGCGTGGTTGGCGAGAAGAAGGCGCGAGAGATCTGGTACATGTGCAGGCGCTACACGGCGCGCCAGGCGATGGAGATGGGGCTGGTCAACGCCGTGGTGCCCGACGACAAGCTCGACGCCGAGGTCGAGGCTTGGTGTGCCGAACTGGTGCAGCGCAGTCCTACGGCCATCGCTATCGCCAAGAAGTCCTTCAACGCCGACAGCGAGAGCATTCGCGGTATCGGGGGGCTCGGGATGCAGGCCCTGCGGCTCTACTACGCAACTTCCGAATCCCAGGAAGGAGTCAAGGCCCTCAACGAAAAGCGCCCGCCGCGCTTCCGGGACTTCGTCAAGTAGGAGCCGAAGGTTGGACTTTTCCCTGACCCCGGAACAGCAGCAGATCGGCGAGACGGCGCGGCGCTTCGGCGTCGAGAAGCTCGCGCCGGGCTATATCGCTCGCGAAAAGCACGGACGCATTGCGCCGTCACTGATCCGCGAGATGGGCGACCTCGGGCTGATCGGAGTCGACCTGCCACAGACGTTCGGCGGGCTCGACGCGGACGGCGTCACGGCCGGGCTCGTGATCGAAGGCATAGCGGCCGCCGATCTTGGCGTCGCCTATGTTCAGCTCCTGGGGTCACTGATGGGCTCGATCCTGGTGCACCACGCGCCGATCGAGATCGCCAAGGCGGTCGTGCCGAGGATCTGTCGCGGCGAGACCGTGGTGGCGCTGGGCTTGACCGAGCCGCGTGGGGGCTCCGACGCCGCGAACCTTCAGCTCAAAGCACGTCGCCACAACGAAGGCTATGTGCTGAACGGTGAGAAGACCTCGATCTCGATGGTCGAGCAGGCGCAGTCTATCGTCGTCTTCGCGCGGACGGGCGAAGCCAGCTCCGGCGCCCGCGGCGTTACGGCCTTCCACGTGCCGCTCGACCTGCCAGGCATCAGCCGCTCCAGTTTCAATGACGTGGGCTCGAAGGTCGTCGGCCGCGGGTCGGTCTTCTTCCAGGACGTCAAGGTACCCTACGAATGGCGCATCGGTGCCGAAGGCGAAGGCTTCCGCACGGTGATGCAAGGCTTTGATTATAGTCGCGCGCTGATCGGGCTGCAGGTGCTGGCGCCCGCCGGCGCGTCGCTCGAGGAGACCTGGCAGTACGTCACCCAGCGCCAGGCCTTCGGCCATCCGCTCGCGCGCTACCAGGGCGTGACAGAGCCGCTCGCCGAGGCGGAAACGCTGCTCACGGCCGCACGGCTTCTCTGTTACCGGACGCTGTGGCTGCGGGATCGGGGACTGCCCCATACCTCAGAA
>Ga0070738_10006397_pt1 | contig 12364 bp, 13 predicted proteins | sample Coa_R2_2_FD_66446 | JGI IMG/M metagenome (GOLD analysis project Ga0070738, IMG submission 66446) | Surface soil microbial communities from Centralia Pennsylvania, which are recovering from an underground coalmine fire - Coalmine... | ecosystem: Environmental > Terrestrial > Soil > Unclassified ... | reverse complement strand
AGCGGGGGGAGGGTCGGGGTGGGGGGCACGAACTACATCGGCTTCACGGGAACCTGGCAGCCACCCTTGCCCTTGCAGGTGTTCTTGCCAGCGCAGCCCGCGTCGCCGGACTTGCAGCCGCCCTGACCCTTGCAGGCGTTCTGCTTGCCGCACGCGTGCTTGTAGTCGGCCGACGCGCAATCATTCTTGCCGTCCGCCGCCTTGCCCTTGCAGACATGCTTGTCGCTCGCCGTCGACGACGTCGAGTCCGGCTTCTTCTCGCCGCCGCCGCAGCCGCTGCCCGTGACGAGGAGACCGGAGACCGCGGCCGTGAGAAGGATCGACTTCCTGGACTTCATGACTTCCTCCGTATTGGGTTTCTCGGTGTGAGTTGAACGAGGTTCTCTCTACATCTGCTTGACGGGCACGTTGCAGCCGCCCTTGGTCTTGCAGGTGTTCTTGCCGGCGCAGCCCGCGTCGCCGCTCTTGCAGCCGCCCTGGCCCTTGCAGGCGTTGGCGCCCTTGCAGGTGTGCTTGTACTCGGCCGACGCGCAGTCGTTCTTGCCGTCCGCCGCCTTGCCCTTGCAGACGTGCTTGTCGCCCGCCGCAGGGGTCGCCGTGCCCGCCGGCGCCGGAGCGGGCGCGGGAGCCGGGTTCGTCTTGCCGCCCTCGGGGCAGCCGGTGAGCATGAGGCCCGACACCGCAGCCGAGAGGAGCAGGGACTTCTTCGCCTTCACAGGTATCCTCCGTGTTCCCTTGGGAATGTTTCAGTGGAACGGGCCAAGAGGTTACATTCTGGACACGAAAAAGTGGTGAGAAACGTGACACGACGGCGGTTTCCGTTGCCGGACCTCGGGATCGGCGTGGGCCTCAGGACCAAGCATTACGCCCACATCCTCGAGAAGAAGCCGCGCCTCGGTTGGTTCGAGATCATCTCCGAGAACTACATGGACAGCGAGGGCCGCCCCCTCTCCATGCTCGAGAAGATCGGCGCCCGCTACCCGCTCGTCATGCATGGCGTGTCCCTCTCGATCGGCAGCACCGACCCCCTGGACAAGGCCTATTTGAAGCGCCTCCGCGCCCTCGCCGACCGCGTCGAGGCGCCCTGGGTGACGGACCACCTCTGCTGGACGGGCGTCCTCGGCAAGAACACGCACGACCTCCTTCCTCTCCCCTACACGGAGGACGCGCTCCGCCACGTCGTGAAGCGCGTCAAGGTCGTCCAGGACCTGCTCGAGCGGCCGTTCGGGCTCGAGAACCCCTCGAGTTACGTCGAGTTCAAGACCTCCTCCATGAGCGAGGCCGAGTTCCTCGCCCGGGTCGCCGAGGAGGCCGACTGCGGGCTCCTCCTCGACGTCAACAACGTCTACGTGAGCTCGTTCAACCACGGATTTGACCCGAAGGAATATCTCGACACGATCCCCCACGAGCGGGTCCTCCAGTACCACCTCGCGGGGCACACGAACCACGGGACGCACATCATCGACACCCACAGCGACCACGTCATCGACAACGTCTGGGAGCTTTACGCTTATTCCGTGGCGAAGAGCGGCGGCCGCCCGACCCTCCTCGAGTGGGACGAGAACATCCCCGACTTCGAGGTCGTCCACGCCGAGGCGAAGAAGGCGCTCGACTACCAGGTCGCCCATGTCGCGTGAGCTCGCGCGCCTCGAGCGCTGGTTCCAAGAGCGCATGATGTCGGGGAAGACGCGCGACGCCTCGCGCGAGATCTTGCCGTCCAAGACGCTCGCCCCGCACGAGCGGCTCGACATCTACGCCGACGGGTATCTCCTGCGCCTCGAGGAGGCGCTCACGGACGACTTCATGACGGTCAAGGCTCTCGTGGGCCCCGAGGGCTTCACCCGGCTCGTCCGCGAGTACGTGACGAAGTTCCCGTCGCGCCACCCCTCCCTCAACTTCCTCGGGCGCTCGCTGCCGCGCTTCCTCGCGGGGCGCGTCAAGTTCCCGCGGCTCCCGCTCCTCCGCTCGGTCGCGAAGGTCGAGGTCGCCATGGCCGAGGTCTTCGACGAGAAGCGGGTCAAGCCGCTCGGCGAGAAGGACTTCGCGCGCGTCTCCCCGAAGGCGTGGGGCAAGGCGCGACTACGCTTCATTCCGGCTTTCAGGCTCCTCGAGCTCGATCACGACGTGAGCCCCCTCATCACCGAGGCGCGCCACGGGAGGCCACTGCCGCCGGCGCCGCGGAAGAAGACCTTCATGGCCGTCTACCGCAAGGACGTGACGGTCTACCGGCGCACGCTCGCCCGGAAGCCCTACCTCCTCCTCGCGGCGCTCGCCTCGGGGAAGCCCCTCGAGAAGGCGATCCTCGCCTCGGGCATGAGCGATCCGGACGAAGTCTTCCGCTGGTTCAACGAGTGGCGCGCCGAGGAGATCTTCTCCGGGATCACGACCCGGGCCTGATATCATGCGGGCATGACGGCTTTGGACGAGAGCGTCTTCGCCCCCGTCGAGGCGCTCGTCGACGAGATCCGGCGCGGCCGCATGGTCGTCCTCGTGGACGACGAGAACCGCGAGAACGAAGGCGACCTCTGCATGGCCGCCGAGAAGGCCACGCCCGAGGCGATCAACTTCATGGCGCGGCACGGGCGGGGCCTCATCTGCCTCGCCCTCGACGGCGAGACGTGCGACCGGCTCGACCTCCACCCCCAGTCCGAGAAGAACACGACCTCGTTCGGCACCGCGTTCACCGTCTCGGTCGACGCGGCGAAGGGGATCACTACCGGGATCTCGGCCGCCGACCGGGCGCGCACGATCAAGCTCTGCGTCGATCCCGGCTCGCGACCGGAGGACCTGGCCCGGCCCGGCCACGTCTTCCCGCTCCGCGCCCGCGACGGCGGCGTCCTCGTCCGCGCCGGGCAGACCGAGGGCTCGGTCGACCTCGCCCGCATAGCCGGCATGAAGCCCGCCGGCGTGATCTGCGAGATCATGAACGACGACGGGACCATGGCCCGGGTCCCCGAGCTCCTGCGCTTCTGCCGCGAGCACGACCTGAAGATGGGGAGCGTCGCGAGCCTCATCCGCTACCGGAGGCTCCACGAGCGCCACGTCCACCACTCGGTCTCGGTCAAGATGCCGACCGACGTGGGCGAGTTCGACCTCCACGTCTACCTCGCCGACTACGACGAGCGGCCCCACCTCGCGCTCTGCATGGGCGATATAGCTCCCGGCAGGAAGCAGGACGAGCCCGTCCTCGTGCGCGTCCACTCGGAGTGCCTGACCGGCGACGTCTTCGGATCGCTTCGCTGCGACTGCGGCCTCCAGCTCCACGCGGCCATGACCGCCGTCAAGGAAGCCGGCAAGGGGATCATCCTCTACATGCGCCAGGAGGGCCGCGGGATCGGGCTCAAGAACAAGCTCAAGGCTTACGCCCTCCAGGACGGCGGCCTCGACACGGTCGAGGCGAACGAGGTCCTCGGCTTCGGCGCCGACATGCGCGACTACGGCGTCGGCGCCCAGATCCTGGGCGACCTCGGCCTCTCGCGGATCAAGTTGCTGACCAACAACCCCATGAAGATCGTCGGCCTCGAGGGCTTCGGGCTCGAGATCGCCGAGCGGGTCCCGATCGAGATGCCCTCGAACGAGAAGAACCGGGCCTACATGGCGACGAAGAAGGCGAAGCTCGGGCACCTCCTCAAGGGGATCTGAGTGCCGACGGACGATCAGATCCGGGCGACGGTCGCGGACGACTTGCCGGTGGGAGTCTGGGTCGCCCGCGTCCCCGGCGGCGAGTTCGTCTACGCGAACGCCATGTTCGCCGAGATCATGGGGATCCCGGGCCTAGCCTCGCCCAAGCTCGGCGGGTACTCGCAGCCCTACGGGATCCACACGCGCACCGGCGAGCGCTACCCCGAGGACCAGCTCCCGATCGTGCGCGCCATGAAGGCGCGGGCGACCGTCGTCGTGGACGACATCGTCATCCACCGCCACGACGGCCGGAAGGTCTACATCCGGGCGCAGGCGAAGCCCCTCTTCGAGGGCGACACCATGACGCACGTCGTGATCGCCTTCATCGACATCACGCGCGAGGTCGAGGCCGAGCGCGCGCGGGCCGAGAGCGAGGCGCGCCTCGCCCGGGCGCAGCGCCTCGAGTCGATCGGCCGCCTCGCGGGCGGGATCGCGCACGACTTCAACAACCTCCTCGCGACGATCAAGCTCGTGGCGGAGACGCTCGAGCGCGTCGAGAAGGACCCGCGCAAGAAGCGCGACCTCCAGTGCATCGACGAGGTGACCGAGCACGCTGTCCGCCTCACGAACGGGCTGCTCGGGTTCGCGGGTCGGGGGAAGAACCTGGCGACGCGCCTCTCGCTCGACGCGGTCGTCAACTCGATGCGGGAGATCATCCAGCGAACGCTCGACCGGAGGATCGTCGTCACGTTCGACCTGCGCTCGAAGTCGGACGTGCTCGCCGACCTCTCGCAGCTCGAGCAGGTCGTCATGAACCTCGTCGTCAACGCGCGCGACGCGATCGAGGGTTCGGGGGCGATCGCCGTTCGCACGCGGGACGTCGTGACCGAGCCCGGGGCGAAGCCGTCCGTCGTCCTCGAGGTCGCGGACACGGGGACGGGGATCGACCCCGCAATCCGCGACCGGATCTTCGAGCCCTACTTCACGACGAAGACGAAGGGCGACGCCAAGGGGACCGGCCTCGGCCTCGCGACCGTCTACGGGATCGTCCAGGCGCACGGCGGCTCGATCGACTTCGCCGACAACGCGCCGCGCGGGACCGTCTTCAGCGTCCGGCTGCCCGCCGTCGGCGCGAGCCCGACGGAGAGCGCGCACCCGAGCGGCCCGCGCGCCGCGGTGCCTCGCGGTCACGGCAAGGTCCTCCTCGTCGAGGACGAGCCGCTCGTCCGGGCCGCGTGCGGCCGGGCGCTCCAGGAGATGGGCTACGAGGTCCTCTCCGTCGCCGACGGCGTCGAGGCGGTCGAGGCCTACCGGGCGCGCTCGGCCGAGGTCCGGGCCGTCATCCTCGACATGGTCATGCCGCGCATGGGGGGACGCGAGACCTACCTCGCGCTCAGAGAGATCCAGCCCGCCGTCCCCGTCCTCCTCACGACGGGGTTCGCGCTCAACGAGGAGGCCCAGGCGATCCTCGACCTCGGGGTCCGGGGCTTCCTCGCGAAGCCCTACGACGTGGACGCTCTCGCCGGGGCGCTCGACAGGATCATCCCCGCGGCGACTCCCGGGGACCGCTGAGTGGCGGAGGCGGAGCGGAGTCCCGTCGCGCGAGCCGCGCTCCGTGGGGCGTTCGCGGGGTCCATCTTCTCGGTGGGCTGCCTCGCGGTCGCCCTGAACGAGCACTCCTCCGATCACCTGTTCGACCTCCTGGTCTCGGCCGTGGCCGGCCTCAACGCGGCCCTCGTCGTGGCCGTCGTGACCGGGGTCGAGCTCGTCGCCGAGAAGCGCGAGGCGAGCATCCGGAGGGACGTCGTCCTCGGCCTCGTCACCTTCGTCGTGGCGGGCGTCGGGATCGTCCTCGCGTCGGTCCAGGGGGTCTACTGCCTCGAGCTTGCGCGGAGCTCGCCGCATCACGCGCTGAGCATGGCCGCGCGACACCTCGAGCGCCTGTTGCACGGGCGCGACATCGAGTTCGTCCTGGCGTTCGCGATCCCGTTTCCCGTCGCCGCCATCGCGCGGGCGAGGTGGCTCCCGCTCCTCGTTGCATGCGTCCTCGTCCCGCTGGTCTCGACCCTCGCCGTCTGGCCCCTGGTGAACCCGGCCGATCGAAGCATCGTCATGGCCCTCGTGGGCGCCGGCGCCCTGGCCCTCGTCCTCGGCGCCAGGCTCGGCGAGAGTCTCGAGCGGCGCCTCTTCGCGCCGGGCTCGCCCTCGTGAGAAGATCTCGCCCCGTCAGGAGCGAGCATGAGAACGAGACTCCTCCACGCGGCCGCGCTGCTCTCCTTCCTCGCGCTACCCGCCGTGTTGGCGCAGGAAGCGACCGAGCCGCAGGGGTGGCCGCGCCAGTTCGAGGACGGCGGCGAGACGTTCACCGTCTACCAGCCTCAGGTCGAGAGCTGGGACGGCGTCTCGCTCTCGCTCCGCGCCGCGGTCTCGGTGCAGGCGGGCTCGGCCGACCCGGTTTACGGTGTCGTCTGGCTCCGGGGGACGACCCAGATCGACAAGGAGCAGCGCCTCGTCGCGCTCACGAGCCGCGACCTGCCGCGGGTGAGCTTCCCGACGGCGGGCGGCAACGCCTCGCGCTGGCTCGGGGTGCTGAGGCGGCAGCTCCTCCAGGGGGCCGCGCGGAGCTTCTCGCTCGACCGCCTCGAGGCGGCCCTCGCCGTGGCTCACGTCACGGCGGCGACGAGCGCCGGGCCGCTCGCGAACGAGCCGCCGCGGGTCATCTTCACCGATCGGCCCTCGATCCTCGTCCTGATCGACGGGGCCCCGTCGCTCCAGGCGACGGCGAACGCGAACCTCCAGCGGGTCATCAACACGCGCGCGTTCATCGTCCGCGACGTGAGCACCGGCCGCTTCTACATGGCCGTCTCGACGCGCTGGCTCGTGGCCGCCGAGATCGGCGGTCCCTGGGCTTTCGCGGACGCGATCCCCGACGGCGCGGGCGACCTCGAGAGCGCGGCGGTGAACGCCGACCAGTGCGACACGTTCGACGAGGACGAGAAGATCACCCAGATCTGCGAGGAGGGCGGCTCGCTCGCCGTCTACGTGAGCACCGAGCCCGCCGAGCTCATCGAGACCGACGGCGCGCCCCGCTTCGAGGGCGTCGCCGGCACCGGGCTCCAGTGGATGGCGAACTCGAAGGGCGACTGCTTCTTCCACCCGGCCTCGGGGCGCACGTTCGTCCTCCTCTCGGGGCGCTGGTTCTCGGCTCCCTCGCGCGAGGGCCCGTGGACCTTCGTCGACGGGAGCGCTCTCCCGCCCGACTTCGCCCGGATCCCTCCCGGCTCGCCCGCGGGCGAGTGCCTCGCCGCCGTCCCGAACACGGCGCAGGCCCAGGAGGCGGCGATCGAGAACGAGATCCCGCAGACGGCGATCATCACGCGCTCCGAGGCTCACCTCGACGTCGACTACGACGGCGATCCGGAGCTCCAGGTCGTGGAGGGGACGACGATCCAGTACGTCGTGAACTGCCAGCTCCCCGTCGTCCTCGTCGAGGGCAGCTACTACGCCTGCCAGGACGGCTGCTGGTTCAGGGCCGGCGGGGCGCGCGGTCCATGGATCATCTGCGACGCGGTCCCGACGGTGATCTACACGATCCCGCCCTCTTGCCCGATCCACTACTGCACTTACGTCCACGTCTACCGCTCGACGGGCGACTGGGTGTGCTGCGGCTACACTCCCGGCTACCTGGGGACCTGCGTCGCGCGCGACGGCTGCGTCTGCTGGGGGACGGGCTATCACCCGAAGCCCTGGATCGGCCACGTCTGGATCGGGAGGCCCGCGACCTACGGGTTCGGCTGCGCCGTCCACTCGTGCAACACGGGCTTCGGCGTCGCGATCGGCGCGACGGTGCGCGTCGGCGCTCGTCCTTGGTGGGGCCCGCTCTCGCGGCCGCACGAGGCGTTCGACCCGCACACGCGCGGGCACGAGGACGTCCACGTCAACAACGCGAACATCTACGGCAACTGGCATGGCGCCGTCGCCGCGCACCCGCGCCCCGAGGAGCGCCGCCCGGCCACGGACGAGCACCGCGAGACCCCGGCGAAGAAGCCGAACAACGTCTTCGCGACTCCGCAGGGCGGCGTCATGAGGCGGACGAACGACGGCGCCTGGGAGAAGCACGACCAGGGGACGTGGAAGGCGCAGCCGAAGCAGCCCGAGGTGCAGAAGAAGCTCGAGGCGGAGCACCAGGCCCGCCAGCAGGGCCAGCAGCGCGTCGAGCAACACGCCGCACCCGCGCCGAAGCCCGTGGCGCGCCCGCAGCCGGCGCCTCGTCCGCAGCCTCAGCCGCGTCCGGCTCCGGCGCCTCGTCCGCAGCCGCGGCCGCAGCCTCAGCCGAGGCCGCAGCCGGCGCGGCCCGCGCCCGGCCTCCACGGAGGCTCGTCGCGCGGTGGCCGCAACCCCTGACTACTTGGGCGGCTTCTGCTCGTCGTCGGTCTTCTTCTTGGGGAGGTCGTCGGGCGAGTCGGGCTCGTCGCGCTTGGGGAGGAGCTTGGGAGGGTTCTTCTCGAGCTCTCCGCCGAGCTGCCGCGCGAGCTCGACCGCGACGAGAGAGAGCGCGCCCGGGCCCTCGGCCGCCGCCTGGACGGAGGGGCCGATCGGGGCCCCGTCCGTCGCCGTCGGGCGCACGGACGCCGTGGCCTCGACGCGGTTGCCGTCGGCGGTGATCTTGCCGACGACGATCAAGCGCATGCCGAGGCGCGGGATGATCCGGTCGAGCTCGTTCGGGCCGATCTTCTCGTAGCTCCGCAGCAGCCCCTCGGAGTCGGCGCCGAGCTCCTGCTCGACCTCCTCCGGCGAGACGACGTCGAGGTCGGGGCCGAGCTTCGCGAGGGCGGCCGCGACCTCGCGTGTGAGCTGCGAGCCGCGGCGACGCCGCGCGGCCGGGTCGTCGTCGAAGCCGAGCGACGCGATCCGCACGGGGCCGACTCCCTTGGGGAGGTGGATCCGCTCCATGGCCTGGAGCGCGTCGTTCGCCTTGGCCTGCGCCGAGCGGCGGAGGAGCCGGCCGATCTTGAGCGCCGCGTCGCGGCGGGCGGCGGCGCGGATCTCCTGGCGCTTCTCCTCCTTGAGCTTGTCGGTGTCGGTCACGTCGTCGTAGGCGATCCCGCTCACGGGGCCCTCGAGGACGACGGTCCCGGTGCGGTCGGTGAGCCGGCAGTCGAGCTCGTAGCGGGCGACGAAGCCGTCCCGCTGGCGCCAGAAGTCGTGGACGTCGCCCGACTCTCCCCCCTTCACCTCGAGGTCGAGGCGGGCCGAGCTCGCACCGCTGCGGACGGGCGCCGTGTCGGCGGTCGCCACGACCGCGTCGAAGAGGTCGGCGCTCTCGAAGTCGGCCTCGACCGCGTCCACGAACTCGGCGGCGAGCCCGGCGTCCTTGGCCGCGACGTGGACCTCGAGCTCGCGCCCGAGGTCTCCCTGGGCTGGGCCCGTGAGAGCGGTCTTGTCGTCGATCGCCGCCTTGAAGCTCGCGCACGACGCTAGAAAGAGGAGGGGAAGAACAGCTAGCCGCACTTGTTCTCGAGCGCCTCCTTCGAGAGCCCGGCCGGGATCGGCACGGGGTAGTCGCCGGTCCAGCACGCGGTGCAGTAGCTCGACCCGGGCTGCGAGAGGCAGGCGAGCATGCCCTCGACCGACAGGTAGCCGAGCGAGTCCACCTCGAGGAGCCGCGCGACCTCGTCGAGGGACTTCTCCGCCGCGACGAGCTCGCCCTTCGACTGGAAGTCGATCCCGTAGAAGCACGGGTGACGGAGCGGCGGACACGAGACGCGGAGGTGGACCTCGGTCGCGCCGGCCTCGCGCAAGTAACGGCAGCGGCGGCGCGCCGTCGTGCCGCGCACGACCGAGTCGTCCACGACGACGACGCGCTTGCCGCGGACGGCCGCCTTGACGACGTTCAACTTCATGTCGGCGGCCGTCGCGCGCGCCGTCTTGTCGGGCGTGATGAAGGTGCGCCCGACGTAGTGGTTCCTTATGAAGCCGTGCTCGTAGGGGATCCCGCTCTCGAGCGAGAAGCCGAGCGCCGCCGCGTTCCCGGAGTCCGGGACCGGGATCACGATGTCGGCCCTGGCCGGGTGCTCGCGGGCGAGGGCCCGGCCGAGCTTCTTCCTCACCTCGTGCACGGGGTCGCCGAAGAGCGTCCCGTCCGGGCGCGCGAAATAGACGTGCTCGAAGACGCAGTGGCGCGGCGTCGCCTCGGCGTAGCGGAGCTCGCGGAGCCCGGCCTGCGTCACCTCGACCGCCGTCCCGGGGGCGAGCTCGCGGACCGCCTCGACGCCCGTGAGGTCGAAGGCCGGCGTCTCGCTCGAGAAGGCCCAGCCGCCCGCGCGCGTCTTGCCGAGCCAGAGCGGCCGGAACCCGTGAGGGTCGCGCACGGCCACGATCCCGGTCGGCGTGAGGACGAGGAGCGAGAAGGCCCCCTCGAGCTCGCGCGCCGCCTGGGCGATCCGCTCGAGCGGCTCCTTCGGCCCGCCGGGCCGCGCGAGGAGGTGGAGGATCACCTCGGAGTCGGCCGTCGCCTGGAAGATCGAGCCCCGGGCCTCGAGGTCGCGGCGGAGCGAGGGGCCGTTCGTGAGGTTCCCGTTGTGAGCGACGGCGAACGCGCCGGCGTGCGTCCGGGCGACGAGCGGCTGGGCGTTCGCGATCGTCGAGCTGCCCATGGTCGAGTAGCGGACGTGCCCGATCGCGATCGGGTTCTTGAGCGCCGCGAGCGCCGCCTCGTTGAAGACGGCCGCGACCTGGCCCATGCCGCGCCAGACCTCGAGCTGGCCGTCTCCCTTGGTCGTCGCCATCCCGGCGCTCTCCTGCCCGCGATGCTGGAGCGCGAACAGGCCCGAGAACGTCTTGACCGCGGCGTCGGGGTCGCCGAACACACCGAAGACGCCGCAGCTGTCCTTCGCCTTCATGCGGAGTCCTCCGGTTTCCTGGTCTTCGTCGTGTCGAGGTCCGGCACCTTCACGTGCCCCGAGATCGTCGGCGGCCCGATCGCGACGCTGCTCCCCGAAGGCCGCTCGTCCGAGGAGTCGGAGCCGACGCGGCGCCGCGCGACGGCGGTCGCGCCGAGGCGAGCGCGCGCCTGCTCGTGGGCGATCTCGCCGCGCCACTTCTTCCGGTCGTCGTGCGCGAGGCAGGTGTCGAAGGCGCGCTTGGCCCTCCGGCGGGCCCGGTCGGCGGCGCGGCGCTCTCCCTTGCGGGCGAAGCGCTCGGCCCGCCTCAGGTGGACGACGCCCAGGTTGAAGAGGGCGTCCGAGTCCTCCCAGTCCACGTCGCGGTCGATCGCGCCCTCGAACGAGCGCACCGCCGCGTCGAGCTCGTCTCTCAGGTAGAGCGTGAGGCCCTCGCGGAACAGCCGGAGCCGCTCCTCGCGGAGGCGGGCGCGGTCGGTGCCGTAGCTGATCTTCCATGCGTGCACGAGCCCGAACACCCACACGCCCACGGCGCAGGGGACGCTCACCCAGAACAGGCGGTGAGCGAGCCGCGGGTTCGACTCGATGATCGTGCCCAGGAAGACGCCGTCCAGCGACGTGGCGAAGAGGGAGAACAAGACCGCGCCGAGGAGGTAGTGGCGGAGGTAGACGTGCCCGAGGCCCGTCACGAGGCTGAGGAGCATGGCGCGGAGGTTCACGGCGGTATCATTCTAAGCTCTGACCACGACGCGGGCCGGAAGAAAGCCCCGGCCGGCGTGCGAGAGGAGGACAGCCCCGTGAACTCGAACGACTTCGTGGCGACGCTCGGGCGCGAGAACGAGGCTCTCCTCGAGCGGCTCGCGCGCAAGTCGAGCGAGGGTGACGCACCCTCTACGCTCACGGTGAAGCAGCTCCTCCGGGTCGCCTTGAAGAACGAGTTCGAGGCCATGGACCTCGCGGCCGTCTGGTGCGCCGACACCGTCGAGCCCGACGCCAAGCTCGCGCTCGCGCGTCAGTCGGGCGACGAGGCGAAGCACTACCGCTGGATCGAGGAGCGCCTTCGGGCGCTCGGCGACGACCTCGAGGGCTTCTCTCCCATGGCCCAGGGTGAGAGTCCTCTCCTCAAGCACTTAAAGACCCTCCGGACGACGGTCGAGAGGGCGGCGGCGGGCCAGTTCACGCGCGAGGCGATCGCCGTCGCGAGGAACGAGGTCTTCGCGCGCTTCTGCGAGGAGCGCGGCGACAAGGAGACGGCCGCGCTCTACCGCGAGAAGATCCAGCCCGACGAGCAGCACCACCACGAGCTCGGTCGGAAGCTCCTCTTAAAGTACGCGACGACCGACGAGTGGCAGGCGAAGGCCCGAGCCGCCGCTCGGGGGACGCTCCAGGTGGCGGAGGAGGTCCAGGAGATGGTGCGCATGAAGATGGGAGTCTGCCGCGCCCCCGGTTGTTGAGGGTCACTTCTTCCGAAAGTACTTCGCCGCGTTCGGGTTCCTGTGAGGGCACCCCGGCCAGCAACAGGGGCGACGCTTGCCCTTGATCAGGTCTTCCCGCGCCCTCTCGACGTGCTCGCGGCGGGTCTCGGGCTTCTTGACGTAAGTGACCCAGCAGATCCACTCGTTCCGCGCCAGCGGCGTTATGTCTTCCCAGGCGGCCCTGGCCGCGGGGGACGAGCTCAACGCTTCGCGCAGGTCGGCGGGCATCTTGTGGAGCGGGCCCGTTGCCGTCTTCTGGCTCATGGTGCGCCTTGAAGCTACCACCGGAGCGGGATGTTGTGTGGTCACACGGGGGCCGGTAGAGTCGATCGAGCGTTGCGAGGAGGGGACGTCATGAACAAGAAC
>Ga0070738_10006396_pt1 | contig 12364 bp, 11 predicted proteins | sample Coa_R2_2_FD_66446 | JGI IMG/M metagenome (GOLD analysis project Ga0070738, IMG submission 66446) | Surface soil microbial communities from Centralia Pennsylvania, which are recovering from an underground coalmine fire - Coalmine... | ecosystem: Environmental > Terrestrial > Soil > Unclassified ... | reverse complement strand
CCAGGAACGGTGCCCCGCGGTCCTCGTGAATAATGCAGGCTAAACCAAAGCCAGGGGCGGAGCGACAGTTCGGCAGGGGGATGACCAGCAATTGCTATTGGCAGCCGTCCCATCGCAGCCGATAGTACATGTACGGACTTGTCCGCCCTATCTCGTGCGCCAGAAAGGTGCCCAGCGCTGCCATGGAACCCGACGACATAGAGTGGTTGCAGCGACTCAAAGCGGCCTACGAGAAGGGGTACTACCGGACCGAGAGCGCCGAGGAGGAGCAGACACCGTTCCCCTGGCAGCATCGCAGTTGCGGCGACTGCCCCTTCTGGTCGCACGATATCTGCCTCGTACATGAGGCGCCGCGCCCGGCAAACGCGCATACCTGCCGATACTTCGATCGAGCGCATCGCCAGGAGGCGCGTACGCTTATCCAGCGGCGGCGTTGGGAGCTCATGCGCCGCTTGCCCGAGCAGGGGTAACACCCCGGCGGCAATAACTGGACCGGAATCTGCGTTACAGGTAGTGTGAAGGGGAGAGCCGCTCATCTCGGCGTGCCCGCCCCGGCCTATCCAGGCCGGCAGCACCGACGGATCGCCTCATGGTGCCGCCGACCAGGTAAATCTATCACCGTGGAACACATGAGCAGGTCGCCCGCCGCTACGATGTCGTAGCCCAGGCCGGCGACGTTGTCCAGGCAGATGGAGGGACGAGCCATGAACGACTATCCGTCGCCCGAGCGCAACCTGGTTGTGGAGCCCTGGATGCTTCGCCTGAAGGCGGCCGTCGAGGCGGGCTACTATCGCACCGAAGCCGCCCTGGGCCAGCAGACGCGTTTCCCCTGGCAGGATCGTACCTGCGGCGATTGCCCTTTCTGGGGCAAGAACACGTGTCTGGTGCGCAACGCCCGCCGCGGCGCGCGCGATCTGACCTGTCGCTACTTCGACTCGTGGAATCATGCCGAGGCCGAATCGATCATCCAGTACAACAAGATCCGGCCGCTACGCTCACCGATCAAGACGCAGGGAGAGGACCTGGCGGCCTGAGCTAGATCCTCTCGCTCGTCCCCGATTTCCCCTGCCCGGCCCGTTCAAAGGTCGGGCATTCTTTTGGGCCACTACCCCAGCGTGCACCCGTGCAGGGCGTTGGACCACTCCCGCTGCACGATGTAGCGGTGGCCGTTCAAGGTGACGTTGCCGCCATCCGGGCCGACCGTGCCGAAGTTCCAGGCGCACTTGTCGCCGATCTCCTGGCCCGAGGCGTCATACCAGGCGGCGTAGCTGAGCGTGTTGACAAACGGGTCGGTCACCGACTCCATGTGTTCGTGCGAGATGATGCTTATCTCGGAGTCGGCGTCGGCGTCGCCGTTCGGGCCGGCTGATCCGGTGACCGATTGCACGCCACAGGCGCTGAAGTTGGTGCCGGCATACGGCATATTGGCGTAGATGACCGGCGTGCCGCCCGCGCTGAAGCTACCGTGATAGGCGCAGAATGACCTAAACGAGCAACTGCCCAACTGGCAGGTCTGCTCGCCGCGTGCCAGGAACACGAAGAACATGTTGTTATAGCCGCCGGTCCAGCCGTTGGCCTGCATCGCCTTCTGGACCTCGGCCTGGATCGCCCGGTCGGAGAGTATAGCCGAGGGATAGGCGCTGGTATCCGTCCAGGTCCCGCCCAGGCTTGAGGCATTGACGATCGCGCCCAGTTGGCCGTAGTACTGCGTGTTGTTGCCGTACAGAGCGCTGCCGCCCACGTCGCCGAAGTAGCGATTGACCAGGGTCTTATAGGTGGGGCTCATATAGGTTCCCGCCGGCTGCCAGAAGATGCTGTAGGTGGTGCTGTTCGTCCGCATGACGGGACCGCCGTGGTAGATCAGGTTGCCCGCGAGATCCGGGTTGGCGTTCTGGCGAACATGCAGGTAGGCATCGTGTGTACCCATGAAGTGGATAGAACCCTGGCCGGCCGCGACAGCCACGAAAGAGTGTTGCAGCGGTACAACGGCCAGGCCTGCTGCCGCGGCCGCGACTGCAAGCCGCCAACGGAGAGTGTGTGCCATGACGTATCCTTTCCTCATGCGGATTGCGGGCCCTGCCGGCCGCCCACCTCTGGCGTGGCTTGCGCAGCGGCTACCCGGCCGGCGCGGGAGAGCGGCCGGCAGAAGCAGCATAGATGCTATCCTGCCCCCGGACAATCACCCGTCCGTGGAAGCGTGAGCACCCCAAATGGGGGAAAACAGCGCCGGTCCATTAAGGTCTGGCCCTGAAGGACCATGGCAGGACCCGGCCCTGAAGGGCCACCGGGGACCATGTATGGTCCGGTCCTTGCCACGAGGCTTTAGCCTCACGCCGCTTGCCCGCTGCCTTTTGGGCGGCGAGACGGTATAGTAAGGGCAGCGTGGGCGCACAACGCATCCTTCTCACGCCGGCATCAGCAACAGCAAAGCGCAGGGAAACAACGGTGGACACGGCAGTACCGTGGCGTGTACGCGATGCCGTCCTGTTATTGGCGCTGGCCGCTGGAGTCCTTCTGCTGAGCGTGCTGGGCGCCCAGGGCCTCTATCGCCTGCAGGGAGCGCCGTCGACGGTGCCGGCTCCTCCGCCTCCCGTTCTGGCGGTGCTGGGGACCGACCTGTTCTATGCGACGATCGTGGCCGGAATCTGGCTGCTGGTGGTGCGCCGCTACGGCGTCGGATGGACGACGCTGGGGCTGCGACTGCCGGGGGCGATCGGCCTGAACGCGGGGCTACTCCTGGCGGTTGGCTACGTCGGCGGTATCGTCGGCGTTATCGTTCTCCCCTTGTTCATCTTGCGGCAACTGGGGCTGCCCGTGCAATTCGTGGCCGTCAGCGACGTACCGCCGCCGCAGGACCCCCTCTTCGTCCTTACCCTGCTGGGGTCGTTGGTGCTGGCTCCGGTTGCCGAGGAGTTGCTGTTCCGCGGCGTGTTGCACCAGTCCCTGCGCAAACGCCTGGGAGTGGTGGCGGCCACGGGCGCCAGCGCCGCCCTGTTCGCGGTGCTCCACCTGCAGCCGCAACTGATCCCCCAGTTATTTGTGCTGGGCGTCGTCCTCGCTCAGGCCTTTGAGCGTACCGGATCGTTGTTCCCGGCAATTGGTTTGCACACGGTCTATCAGGCCGTGATCATTCTGCTGGCTTTGGGCGTTATATAACTATAGGGACCCCTTTTTGCTGCGACACGCCGGTAGGCCGTGTCCAGAGTGCTGTTGTAAAGCGGATAGAGAGGACGACGGGTGGCGCGCATCGGGCGGACGCGACATGTTGACCTGGCGGTTAGGGCCTTTCTCATCATCGGCGCGGCGACGGCCATAGCCGGGGGTGCGGCGCCGCTCCGGAGCGGCGCGGCGGCTTCGGATGCGGCCTCGCGCGATATTACCATCCCCTCACCACGTCCTTTCTTCATGCAACTGGATGGGCAGGGGCCGGCCATGAGCGTCAGCCGGGTTGTCTGGACGGCCATCAACGGACAAGGGCAGGCCGGCGCACAGGCCGATCGCCTGTACATCTACGACCTTGAGCACGGCACCTACGCCGCGCCGGTCGTCTCGGGGTACGGAGCCGCCGGTTTCATCGGAGCCTACACCCTATCTGGCGCGCAACTGGCCTACGTGGATACCGGCCTGGTCGACGCGGGGACCCTGACCTGGCGCGTCCTGGTGCTGGATCTGCACACCGGAAAGAGCGTCACCGTGGCGGAGGCAGGTCCGCGGGACGGCTCACGCGTACCGCCGCAAATCGCCTTCGACGGCCAGCGCCTGCTGGTGCTCTCGACGCGAGATGCCGGCACAAACGTCCATCAGAGCACGGCGACGTTGTATACCGTGGGCACGCGCGCGCATCAAGTGCTGGCTCAGATCACCGACCGCCTGTTCGGCGACCCCGTCTTGACGGCGCATGCCGCGGCGTGGACGACGATCGAGTACGCGCCACACCTCGCCAGCCAACTGACCATCTACGATCTTATGCATCATAAGCTCACCTATGGTTCCGTCGGCGATGTGTCGCAGCTAGCGGCCTCCGGCGATCTCGTGGTCTGGAAGAGCGGCATGAGCGGCGTGAACGGCCATATCGGACTCTACGCGCTCAGTAGCCACCGCGTGCTTTCATCCGATCTGGCCCATAGCGATCATGCCATCTTCCCGTCGACAAACGGCCACCTGGTCGCCTGGACCTTCGACGATGGGTCACGCGTCCAGATCTACAGCCTGGGCTCGCAGCGCGTCATATATTCCGCGCCCCTGGTCCACCATCGCTACTACGGCCTGACCTCCATCTCAGGCAACTCCGTGTCCTGGACCTACACGGCGCTCGGCGATAGCAAGCACCCGACGAAAGGCTACGTGCAGATCCACCAGGTCGGCTGAACTCGGGCGTCCAGGCGCTCCTTGTCCATCCTGTTACCGATAGTCCGGCAGACGCTCATCAAGCGAGGTGCGGATGATCTCCCAGGCGCGCTTGACATGCCGCTCCTGCGTGCGAATGTTGCCGATGGCCAAGCGCAGCGCATACTTACCGCGGAGGCTGGTGTGCGAGATGAAGATCTCGCCGCCTGCGTTGACCGTGTCCAGGAGGTCGCTATTCAGCCGCTGCAGCGCCGTCTCATCGTCCATACCCTGTGGGTGGGCGCGGAAGCAGACCGTGCTGAACGGCGCGGGAGCCAGACGCTCGAACTCCGGCGCGGCGTCCACCCAGGCCGCGAAGCGCTGCCCCAGATCGATGTGCCGGTGAATCAGCGCGGCCAGCCCCTGATGCCCGAAGTAGCGCATCACCATCCAGAGCTTGAGCGCGCGGAAGCGACGACCGAGCTGGACGCCCCAATCCATGTAGTTGGTCACGTCGTCCACGCCGGTGCGCAGATACTCCGGTACCAGGCTGAAGGCGCGCGTGACGATCTCGGGCCGGCGCACGTACAGCGCGCTGCAATCGATCGGCGTGAATAGCCACTTGTGCGGGTTGACCACAAGCGAGTCGGCCTGCTCGCAGCCGTCCAGCACGTGGCGCATGGCGGGATCGACGGCGGCCATACCGCCGTAGGCGCCGTCGACGTGCAGCCACAGGCCGTGGCGCCGGCAGATGGCGGCAATCTCCGGGACCGGGTCGATGCTGGTGGTCGAGGTGGTGCCCACGGTGGCCGCCACGCAGAACGGGCGGTATCCCGCCTCAAGATCCTCCGCGACGGCGCGCTCCAGTGCCTCCGGCATCATGCGAAAGGCCGTGTCGGTGGCGATCTTACGCACGTTCTGCTGCCCGATGCCCAGCGTCAGCGCCCCCTTCTCGATCGACGAATGCGCCTGCTCCGACGTATAGACGCGCAGGCGCGGCAGCTCCGGCCGCCCGGCCAGGCCCTTCTCGCGGATCTCCAGGTCGAGGGCCTCGCGCGCCGCGGCGATGGCGATGAGGCTGGACATCGAGGCGGTATCGGTGATGACGCCGCGGAACTCGGCCGGCAGTCCGATCATCTGGCGCAGCCAGTCGAGCGTGCTTTCCTCCAGCTCGGTCGCGGACGGGGAGGTCTTCCAGAGCATGCCGTTGACGTCGAGCGCGGCGGTCAGCAGCTCGCCCAGGATACCGGGGCCGGAGCTGCTGATGCTGAAATAGGCGAAGAAAGACGGATGGTTCCAGTGTGTGATACCGGGCATGATGACGCGATCAAAGTCCTCCAGGATCGCCGCCATCGCCTCGGGCTCCTGGGGCGGCGCCGGCGGCAACTGCGCCCGAATCTCGCCGGGCGTGACGCGCGACAGCACGGCATAGCGCTCGCCGTGTGCCAGGTAGTCCGCGATCCAGTCGATGGCCTGGTATCCGTAGCGCCGGAACTCCTCCGCGCTCATATCGGCCGGCGCCGCGGTCACCGGCTCCGTCTCATCTATGGCCATATCTGTCCTCTGCCTTTTTGACTTCCGGCCAGGGCTGGGGGATCGTCCGTGAGCGCCCGCCAATCTACTCGGCATTCACACGGAGTCCGACGCGTCGGTCTTTCGTGCCAGCTCGGCCAGCAGCGCCTGCAACCGCGCCTCGGCCTGAGCGGCGCGCTGCTCGGCTTCCACGCGAGCTTGCGCTTCCGCCTGGGCCCGCTGCTCGGCCTCCAGCCGCGCTTCAGTTTCGGCCTGGGCTTGCCGCTCGGCCTCCAGACGAGCTTGCGCTTCCGCCTGGGCTTGCCGCTCGGCCTCCAGACGAGCTTGCGCTTCCGCCTGGGCTCGTAGTTCGGCCTGGGCGGCCCGTTGCTCCGCCTCCTGCCGCGCCTGCTCTTCGATCCGCAGGTCCCGGTACACTTCCTCCGGCACCCGCACCGGCCGTCTCGTCTCGGGGTCCATCACGCGCAGCCAAAATCCTGCCGGCCGCTCCGCGCTCTCCTCCATCCACTGCGGTCGCAGTTCGGTCCCCAGCAGCGGGCTCCAGATCCCGCCCAGCGCGTTGAGTTCCACGCGCTCCAGTCGCGCACCGCGGCGCATATAGGCCTGGAACGGCGGCTGGACCTCTTCTTGCGGGTCGAAGATGTAGTATTCCTGGACGCCCAACTCCCCGTACAGTCGTACCTTGCCCTTGGGCCCGCTCCCAACGTCGATCTCCTGCGTGCTGGCGGAGCTGATCTCGAAGACAATCTCGGGGAACTTGCCCTCGACCCAGGTCTTCCAGCTCGGCGGCGGGGGCGGCTGGCGGTCGAAGATGACGTAGACGTCCGGCGAGACGTGGTCGTGCCCATCGTTGGGGTTGTAGTACATGAGCTGGTTGCCGCCCACGGCGACGCGCGGACGCCCCTGCTGGGCGAAGAGGGTGCGCAGGGCAGCCTGGAGATCGATCATCTGGACGGCGTTGGCGAAGGTCTCCGCCATCGGCTCACCGTCGCTCTCGGGGAAGGTGGAATAGTCGACCGGGGGTGTGCGGTAGGTGACCATCGCTCATTGCTCCTCCATAGAGTGCCCGGCCGTATCGGCGCGAGCACGGCGGCATCTTCTCTCATGATACCGGTCCGACCAGGTCTGCCGCTTTCGCGGCATGTGATGTCCAGGCCTGCAACCGTGGTCGGTAGGAGCGTGCAACGGTGGTGGTGCGCTTACCGGGACGGCTGCACCAGCACGGTTCCCGAGTACGGCGGTAGTCTGACCGTCACCGTGTCGGAGGCATCGGTCGCGATCGACCCACCGCGCAGTGCGTCCGACCAGGTGCGTCCGGGCAGCGCCTCCACGGGCGCGACGTCGATGCGGTACGTATGCGCTTTGCCGTCGTCATTGAGCACGACCACTGCCCGCTGTCCGCTCTGCCAGCGGCCGAAGGCGTAGCCGTTATGCTCGTCGTCGGTGAGCAAGCCGGCAAATGAGCCCGTGCGCAGGACCGGCATGGCACGCCGCAGGGCGACCAGCCGCCTGGTCATGGCCAGTACAGTCTGGTTCCAGTGCGCCGTGCGCCAATCGAAGGGCCGCCGGTCATCGGGGTCGGTGGCGCCGGTCATGCCGATCTCGTCGCCGTAGTAGATGCAGGGGGCGCCGACGTAGGTCATCTGTAGGATCTGCGCCACGTTGAGACGGCCCACGTTGCCACCCGCGCGGTAGAGAAAGCGCGATATGTCATGGGTGGAGAGCGCGTTCAGCATCACCAATTGGGCCGGGCGCGGCAACGCGTTGGCGCTGGTGGCCAGACTGGCATCGAGGGCAGAGGCGGGCAGCGTAGCAGGCTGGCCCTTGGCGTCCCGCCCCGTGACCCAGGAGGAGACCGGAAAGGTAAAGCCGTAGTAGTTCGTGGCGCCGTCCCACTGCGTCCCATCGAGCCAGGGCTGTGAGGTGGCCCACACCTCGCCGATCAGCAGGCTGTTCGGCGCGACCGGCTTGACCGCGCGGCGCACCTCGCGCCAGATCTCGGCGTTGTCGCCGGCAAGGCCCTGGCTACCCAGTTCGTTGGCATCGTCGAGACGCCAGCCATCGATGGCGTAGGGAGGGCGCAGGTACGTCTGCATGACGGAGTTGCGTGCGCGATAGATCGTATCACGCACGGCCGGCGTGGCATAGTTGAGGCGCGGCAGGGTCGGGCAACAGCCCTCAAAGTCGTCGTACTGGTTGGGCCAATGGTAGAAGGTATAGAACGAGTACCAGGGGCTCTTCCTGGTATTGTAAGCGCCCTGAGGCGGATAAAGCCCCTCTTTGTTGAACCAACGGATGCTGTCGCCGGTGTGGTTGAAGACGCCGTCCAGGATGACGCTCATGCGATAGTCGCCCGGATACGCGGTGGTGGCGTGGGCCTGCCGCACCAGCGCGGCCAGGTCGGCGTTGCTGCCGAAGTGCGGATCGACGCGGTAGTAGTCCTGTGTGTCGTACTTGTGATTGCTGAGTGATTGGAAGATCGGATTGAGATAAAGGGCGCCCACACCGAGCATACGCTTGAGATAGGGGGTCAGCTCCTGCATGATGCCCGCGAGGTCGCCGCCGAAGAAGTCGCGCCCCAGCCCCGGGTTCTCCGGCAGCACCGTCCAGGGCTGCGCCAGCACCGGGTTGCCCTGGTAGTTGTACTCGCCGGTCTTGACGTCGTTGGCCGGGTTGCCGTTCTTGAAACGGTCGGGGAAGATCTGATAGAAGACGGTGCCCTGCGCCCAGGCCGGAGTGTGGAAGCCCGGCGCGATGGTGAAGTATCCGGCCCCGAATGAGGTCGTGGCGTAGCCGTTTGCACCGTACCACCCGTCGGCCGGGCCGTCGCGCAGCTCAAAGCGGTAGGTCAGGGTGCTGCCGGCGGCGCCGGTACGAAGCGTCACGCGCCACAGATCGTAGCGGCCCGTGGCGTCGTGGCCGGCCTGCCGCATCGGCACGGATCGCCGTGGGGCGTCGAAGGTCGGGCGATAGACCAGTAGTACAGAGCGTGCATCGCACGCCGCCGTACGCAGCGTCAGGGTCACCGGCGCATCGGGTCCCGGTTCAGTCGGCTGCAAGAACAGCGGGCCGCCGTCGTGGAACACGTTCGCCGCCTGAATGGCGCCCGGCGCGGGGTCATGGCACGACGCCTGCGGAAGTGCCGCCGTCGCTGCGCCCTGGCCGGCGAGCGGCAAGGCCAGGGCCAGCGCGGCACAGGCCATTGTGAGCAGCCTGCATGCAATGCCGCGCTTCAGCGTTTGGCGTGCAGCCGTCACAGACGGGTTTCCTCGTTATCCCTTGACGGCACCGGAGGCCAGACCGGCCACCAACTGCTTTTGCAGGCTCAGATAGACCACCAGGATGGGGATAGAGCTCAGCACAGCACCCGCGGCGAAGACCGCCCAGTTCGTGGCGTAGTTACCGTCGATCAAGTGGAAGAGGCCGACCGAGACCGTATAATGGTCCCTGCTTTGCAGGATGATGCTCGAAAAGATGAAGTCGTTATAGGTGCCGGTGAAGCCGTAGATGAACACCGTCACCAGCATGGGCCGCAGCAGGGGCAGCACCAGCAGCCAGAAGATCTGCCAGGCGTTGGCGCCATCGACGTAGGCCGACTCGTCCATCTCCTTGGGCACCGTATCCATGTAGTTCTTGAGCAGCCAGATGTTGAAGGCGCTACCGCCGATATAGATCAGGATGATCCCCTGGTAGGTGTCGAGCAGGTTGAGGTACACCAGCAGGATGAAGATGGCCGACAGGCCCAGCATCTGCGGGAACATCTGAAGCAGCAGTAGGGCCACCAGCCCGAAGCGCCGCCCGCGGAAGCGCAAGCGGCTGAAGGCGAACGCGCCGAGCGTGTTGACTATGAGTTGGACGACGCCCGTCACGGTGCAGATGACGAAGCTGTTGCGAATCCACGTCCAGAAGCCCTGGTCGAAGATGCTGGAATAGTTGTCCCACGTGAAGGACGTTGGCCACAGGCCAGAGGAGAAGGCCGAACTGCCGACCTGGAACGAGGCCACCAGCACCCAGTAGGCTGGTAGCAACACTACGATGCACAGCACGATCAGCCCCAGGCGCGTGAGAAGGAGCTCGAATCGGCGCCGCCGCGGCGTGCGAGCGGCTTGGGCGATGGGGATAGCCTTGACGGCACTTCGGGCGGTCGAGCTCATGCTTCAATCTCCTTCAACGCTCCGGTGACGCGGAATCCGATCAGGCTAAGCGCCACGGTGATGGCAAACACGATGATGGCGAGCGCGGCGGCTTTGTCCCAGCGATAGAAATTAAGCGTGAGCTTGTAGATGAAGGTGATCAGCGTGTCCGTGGTGCCGGCAAACGGCGTGTCAGCGCGCGGCGGATTACCCTTGTTGAGCAGGTAGACGATGCCGAAGTTGGTCAACTGGAAGGTGAAGGCCAGAATGGCCGCCGGAAGGGTGATGCGAAAGAGGATCGGCATGGTGATGATACGCAGGCGCTGCCAGGCGGTGGCCCCGTCGACGGAGGCAGCTTCGTAGACATCCCTGGGGATGGCCTGCAGACCGCCGAGACAGATGATCATCTGGAACGGGAAGCTGAGCCACAGGTTGACCATTAGCAGCGCCGCCTGGGTGCCCGTGGTGTCGTTCAACCAATCCACGGCCGGAAGGCCGATCGTGGTGAGCAGCGTGTCGATCGCGCCAAACGATTTGTTGAGCAACCCCTGCCAGACGAGCACGGTGATCGAGTTGGGCAGCGCATACGGCACGATCAACAGCGTGCGATAGATGGCGCGCTCGCGGATGCGCGGATTATTCAGCACAATAGCCAGAATCAGGCCGGTGAGATAGTTCAGGACCGTGGTGAGCAGCGCAAAGATGAGCGTCCAGGCAAAAACGGAGAAGAAGAGCGAGACGAAGATGCCATCGGGGCTGAGCAAATCGATGAAATTGGTGAACCCGACAAACGACCAGGGGCGATCGGCCGAGGAATGATAGAGATTGTAGTTGGTAAAGGAAATGATGACCGTGTAGATCAGCGGAAAGACGGTGAGGAGCGCGATCGTAATCAGCGCCGGCGACAGGAACAGGTAGGCCGTACGATTCGAGAAACGCTTGTGCACGGCGCGGGGGATGGCCCGGGTCACCACCTGTGAGGCCATGGGTGTTCGCTCCCTTCTTCGACGAGCCAACCGCAATACGCTTAAGCGACCTGCCGCCCTGCCGAGGTAGCGGTGTCACGCCGTACCCCGGCAGGGGAATAGAGCAGGCTAATGGGTAAGCTGGGCGATGCCCTGCTTGATCCCCTTCACCAGATTCGCCGCGGCATCGGCCGGCTGCGACTTGCCGTTGATGACCAGACTGATCGCGTTGCCGCCGGGCGTCCAGACCGCGTTCATCTCGGGGACGTTCGGCAGCGGCTCGGCCGCCAGGGCGGCCTTGGCATAGCCCGAGAGGACGGGGTCCTTCGTCAGCGTCGGGGAATCCAGCGCCGACTTGACTACGGGGATGCGGCCCGCCGTCTGCAGATCGAGGAGCTGGAATTGCGGGATGATGTCCTTGATCAACTGGAAGCTGACGTCCTTGTTATTGGAGGTCGAGTTGACGAAGGCAACCTGGACCGTGGAGAACTGATGCGGGCTGCCGCCGCCCGGCAGCGTGGGCAGGGGCGCGACGGCGAAGTTCTTGCCCAGGGCCTTGCGATTGGCGCCCACGTCCCAGTTCCCGTCGATGAACATGGCCAACTGGCCCTTCTGGAAGAGGCTCTGCGCCGTGGTGTAGTTGACGTCGGGTGGGAACAGCTTGTACGTGCGGACAAGATCCCGGAAGAAGGTCAGCGCCTTCACGCCGCCCGCATTGCCCAGGCCGATGTCGCTGGTGTCCACGCTGGCGCCGTTCTGTTTGAAGAGATAGGAGCCGAAGCCGCGGAAGAAGGCGTAGGAGAAGTAGAAGTTGGCCACGTCGTACATGAAGCCGTAGGTCTTGCCCTTGACGTTCGGGAACTTTTGCGCGATCTTGATCAGATCGTTGAACGTCTTGGGCGGGGTGGGCACAAGCTTCTTATTGTAGGCCAGCGCGTAGGTGTCCAGCATCACCGGCAGCGCCCAGACCTTGCCGCCCTGGCTGACGGCGGGTCCGGCGGCCGAGACGTACTGCGAGGGATCGAAGACGCCGCCGGGAACCGGCGCGACGGTGCCGCCAAGGATAAAGGTGCCGGTGTTGTCGTCGGGATTGCCGAACATGATATCGGGGCCGCGGCCCGCCTTGGAGAGCGTCGCCCAGTCCTGGAAGCTTCCTTTGTCGACCACCACCTTGGCGCTGCCGCCGTGTGTGGAGGCCCAGGCCGTGGCCAGCTTCTGGATGATCGGCCCCTCGGTGTCCTGCATATGGGTGTAGATCAGTAGGCTAAATCTGTTGCCGAAGTGCGGGCGCGCGGCCAAGCCGGGTGTCACCGTGGCCGCCAGCATGGCGACGATCGCCGCCACCGGCGCGATGCGTTTCGCGAGACGTAGCACGTCGAACCTCCTTGATGAATAGCGCATCACATC